>Ga0134122_10001576_pt1 | contig 16509 bp, 15 predicted proteins | sample KB302_FD_96461 | JGI IMG/M metagenome (GOLD analysis project Ga0134122, IMG submission 96461) | Terrestrial soil microbial communities without Nitrogen fertilizer from Kellogg Biological Station, Michigan, USA - KB3-0-2 | ecosystem: Environmental > Terrestrial > Soil > Unclassified ... | reverse complement strand
GGTCCGCGAAAGTGGACCAGGAAGGGATGCAGGGGCACTGAAGGAGGGTCAGCGCGCCTCCGGGAGCGCCCCCGGCAGCCGCACGGTGAAGGTGGAGCCCTGCCCCAGCTGCGACTGCACCTCCACCCGCCCGCCGAACGCCCGCACCACCTCGCGCACCACGAACAACCCCAGCCCCAACCCTCCGTAGTCCGACGACGGCGCCGCCCGCTCGAACTTGTTGAAGATGCGATCCAGGTCCTCGGGGGCGATGCCCACCCCGTGGTCCGTCACCGAGAGCACCGCCTCGCCCCCCTCCGCCCGCACCTGCACGAGGACGGTGGTGCCGGGCGCGAACTTGGCCGCGTTGACGCACAGGTTCACCACCACCTGCTCCACCCGGAGCGGGTCCCAGCGGCCGATGACCGGCGCCGGCGCGTGGACCTCCAGCCGGCACCGCTCGCGCTCCATCTCCGGCGCCAGCCGCTGCGCGATGTCGCGCACCGCCGCGGCGAGGTCCATCTCCGACAGGTCGAGGTACAGGCTGCCCCCCGCCGTCGCGGTGACGTCCAGCAGCCGGGCGATCAGCGAGGAGATCCTCGTCACCTGCCGCTCGATGACGCCCAGCTGCGCGGAGGGCGCGCTCTTCTTGAGGATCGCCACCTGCACCGCCAGCGAGGTGAGCGGCGTCCTCAGCTCGTGCGAGGCGACCTGGAGGAACTCGTCGCGCAGCGCCAGGAGCCGCGCCCGCTCCAGCGCATCCACGCACAGGTCGCTCAGCAGCGCGCCCAGCCGGCGGTCCTGCTCGGTGACGCCGCCGGGCCGGTCGAAGCCCAGGCACGCCGCGCCCTCGCGGCCGAGCGGGACGAAGCACCACGCCCCCATCTCGCGCCAGGGGAGGTCCGCCTGGGACGGGAAGCGCGCCACCAGCGCCCGCGCGCCCTCGATCCACTCCACCGTGGCGCCGCACAGCGGGTGCCCGGCGTCCTCGCGGGGGAGGACCTCCGGCCAGCGCTCCGGAACGCCGAACGCCTCCGCCCGGCGGAGCGAGCTGCCCGAGGTGAGGTAGATGGCGGCGTCCACGGCGCCGAGGGACTCGCGGGCGTGTCGGAGGAACGCGGCGGCGACGTCCTGCGCGCTCATGGCCGCCCTCGAGGCTACCCCAGCCAGGAATACGTGACCGTCGCCATCAGCTGATCTGTCACCCCGGCACCGGAAGCCTGGTCGCGCGTGTACACCAGGTCAAAGGTGGAGCCGGTTCGCGGCCGATGGCGAACACGCTAGCCTCCGGCCCGTGTCCTCCGCCCGCTTCGCCCCCGCCGAGGTGGACGTCTCCTACCGCGCGGACGGTTCGGCGGTGCTGCGCTCGCCGCGGCCGCTGGGCGACCACCCGCGCACGCTGCCGGAGGTGCTGGCGCGGTGGGCGAAGGTGGATCCCTCGCGCCCGTTCCTCGCCGAGCGCGCGGATCGCACGGCGCCGGGCGCCCCCGGCTGGCGGACGGTGACGTACGGCGAGGCGCACGCGGCGGCGCGCTCGCTGGGGCAGGCGCTGCTGGACCGCGGCCTGGGGCCCGAGCGGCCGCTGCTCATCCTCTCCGACAACTCGGTGGACCACGCGCTGCTGGCGCTGGGCGCGATGACCGCCGGCGTGCCGGCGGCCCCGGCCTCCGCCGCGTACTCGCTGCAGTCGAAGGACTTCGCCAAGCTCCGCGCCATCGCCTCGCTCCTCGCCCCCGGGCTGGTGTTCGCGGAGACCGCGGCCTACGGGCGGGCGCTGGACGCGCTCGACCTCCCGGTGGCCGGACCGCTCGCCGCGCTGCTCCCGACCAGGCCCGGGCCGGCGCTGGAGGCGGCCGCCGCCGCGGTGGGCCCGGACACGGTGGCCAAGGTGCTCTTCACCTCCGGCTCCACCGGGCACCCCAAGGGCGTCATCAACACCCAGCGGATGCTGTGCGCGAACCAGGCGATGCTCGCCGCCGGCTGGCGCTTCCTCGAAGAGCGCCCGCCGGTGCTGGTGGATTGGCTGCCCTGGAGCCACACCTTCGGCGGCAACCACAACTTCAACCTGGTGCTCTGGCACGGCGGCACGCTCTACGTGGACGACGGCAAGCCCGCGCCCGGGCTGATCGACCGCACCGCCGAGGCGTTCCGCGACGTGGCGTCCACCCTCTACGTCAACGTCCCCCGCGGCTTCGACGCCTTCGCGCCCTTGCTGGAGAAGGACGCCGCCCTGCGCGAGCGCTTCTTCTCCCGGCTGGAGGTGGTGTTCTACGCCGCCGCCGCGCTCTCCCAGCCGGCGTGGGACCGGTGGATGGCCATGGTGCGCGCCAGCGGGCGGGACGTCTCGTTCGTCTCCGCCTGGGGCTCCACCGAGACGTCGCCCCTGGCCACCCAGGTGCACGAGGAGATCGACCGGCCGGGCACCATCGGCCTGCCGCCGCCCGGGGCGGAGGTGAAGCTGGTGCCCAACGCCGGCAAGCTGGAGCTGCGCGTGCGCGGGCCGCACGTCACGCCCGGCTACTGGCGCGCGCCGGAGCTCACCGCCGCCGCCTTCGACGAGGAGGGCTTCTACCGGATCGGCGACGCCGGCCGCTTCGCCGACCCGCGGGACCCGCGGCGCGGGCTGGTCTTCGACGGCCGGCTGGCGGAGGACTTCAAGCTGGGCTCCGGCTCGTGGGTGCGGGTGGGCGCGCTGCGGCTGGCGATCGTCTCCGCGGGCGCGCCGCTGGTGCAGGACGCCGCCATCTGCGGCCACGACCGCGACGAGGTGGGCGCGCTGCTGTTCCTGGACCCCAGGGGCTGCGCCGCGCTGATCGGCGCCGCCGCGCCGCCGCCGCTGCCGGAGCTGGCGCGCCACCCCGAGGTCCGCCGCGCCGTGGCCGAGAAGCTGGCGGCGCACAACGCGCGCGGCGGCGGCGACACGCTCACCGTCCGTCACGCGATCCTTCTCGAGGAGCCGCCCTCCATCGACGCCGGCGAGATCACCGACAAGGGCTACCTCAACCAGCGCGCGGTGCTGGAGCGGCGGGCGGCGCTGGTGGAGCGCCTGTACCGGAGCGGGGAGGCGGAGCCGCTGCGCATTCCCTGAAGTGGGAAGTGAAGTGAACACCGCCGCCCGGGGCGGTTGCGCGGAGATGCGACCGACGTTAGACCGCGCGCCATGCCCCTCGACCACTACGTCACCCTCGGCCGCTCCGGTCTCCGCGTCAGCCCCATGTGCCTGGGGGCGATGACGTTCGGAGAGGACCTCGGCTGGGGCAGCAGCGTGAAGGACTCCGAAGCGATCATCGACGCGTACCTCGCCCGCGGCGGCAACTTCATCGACACCGCCAACGTGTACACGCTGGGGCACTCGGAGCAGATCATCGGCGACCACATCGGCCGCGAATCGTCCAGGCGGGAGAAGGTGGTCATCGCCACCAAGTTCTTCAGCAACCACGTCCCCGGCGACCCCAACGGCGGCGGCGCCGGCGCCAAGGGCCTCTACGGCGCGGTGCACGCCTCCCTCAAGCGCTTGCAGACGGACTACGTCGACCTGCTCTGGATGCACGCCTGGGACTCCAACACGCCCATCGAGGAGACGATGCGCGCGCTGGACGACCTGGTGCGGGCGGGGAAGGTCCGCTACATCGGGTTCTCCGACACGCCGGCCTGGAAGGTGGCGCAGGCGCAGGTGACGGCGCACTTCCGCAGCTGGGCGCCGCTGGTGGCGTTGCAGATCGAATACAACCTCCTGGAGCGCACCGTGGAGGGCGAGCTGATCCCCATGGCGCGCGAGCTGGGCCTGGGCGTGACGCCGTGGTCGCCGCTCAAGGGCGGCGTGCTCACCGGCAAGTACACCCGCGCCAACGCCAACGCCGTGAAGGCGGACCGCGGCGCCTGGGTCACCCGAGCGCTGGGCGACCGCACCTACGACCTGGTGGATGCGCTGATCGCCATGGCCAAGGAGATGGACACCACGCCCTCGCGCGTCGCCATCGCCTGGGTGCAGAGCCGGCCGGGCGTGACCAGCACCATCATCGGAGCGCGGACCATGGACCAGCTGGACCAGAACCTGGCCGCGCTGGACCTCAAGCTCACTGACGCGCAGGTACAGAAGCTGAACGCGCTCACCGAGCCGCAGCTCGGCTTCCCCAACAACTTCTTGAAGATGGCGCCCATGTTCATGCACCCCGGGCTGACGGTGAACGGCGTCACCGCCCCGGCCAACCCCGGGCGCCAGCGCGTCGAGAAGAAGGCCTGACCCGCCCCGGACGCGTGGACACCGCCCCCGCGCGGTGCTGAAGTCGGCGCGGGGAGGGAAACCATGGAATTCATCGAACGCTGGCTGGGCCTCGCGCCGGACGGTGGGAACGGCGCGGTGGAGCTGGCGCTGCTGATGACCTGCGCGTGCGCGGTGGCCGCCGCCGCCGTCTGGCGCCGCCGCCGCGCCGCCGCCGTCCGGGTGACGGTCCGCTCATGAAGCGGGCCCCGCGCGGCAAGGGGAAGCAGGCCGGGGCGAAGAGGGGAGGGGCGAAGAAGGGCGGCGGATTCGTCCACGCGCGCGAGGCGGGTCCGCACGGCTGGCTCAGCCCGCTCCGCGAGGCCTCCTACGCGCGGCTGGTCCCGCGCGAGCTCTCCGAGGTGGAGGCGCCCCTCCCGCCGCCCCCGAAGAAGGAGTCCCCGAAGAAGAAGGAGGAGAAGGCGCCGGAGCCGGACCGCCCGCGCAAGTACCGCAGCCGCCTCCACCCCGAGGCCGGCGAGGAGGTCCTCTCCGAGCCCTCCACCACCGTCTGGCAGCACCGCCTCTCCGAGTACCACAAGCGCCGCCACTTCGTTCCGCCCGCGCCCGGGCCCACCGCGCCCGCGCCGCGCTGGACGCCGCTGGGGCCGTCGTGCGTGCTGGAGGGGCAGGCGCTGGGACGGCCGGCGATGGGCGGGCGCGTGGCGGGCCTGGCGGTCGCGCCGGGCGGGAAGCTGGTCTACGCGGCCACCGCCAACGGCGGCGTGTTCCGCACCGACGACGGCGGCCAGTCCTGGCGGCCGCTGATGGACGCGTTCGACCTCAACCCCACCAACTACGCGTGCACCAGCCTGGCGTGCGGCGCCATCGCCATCGACCAGAAGGATCCGCGCCGCGTCTACGTGGGCACCGGCGAGGGCGACACCTACGCCATCTTCAGCATGCGGCTGACCAACGCGCTGCCGGCGTACCGGGGCATCGGCCCCATCCGCAGCGACGACGGCGGCCAGACCTGGACGTGCGAGGTGACGGACGGGGGCGGGCCGACGCTGGCGGGCGAGGCGTTCTTCGGCCTGGCGGTGGACCCCAACCAGCGCGACCACGTCATCGCCGCCACCTCCAAGGGCATCTTCCAGCGGAGCGTCCAGCCCGGCGCGGACCCGGTGTGGACGCTGCGGCGCGCGGGCGTCCACTCGTCGGCGGTGGTGACGACGTTCCAGGGCGCGGCGCGGTTCTTCGCGGCGGAGTGGAGCAAGGGCGTGCTGGAGTCGCCGGACGGCGTGCACTGGGCGCCATTGGGCGAAGGGTTCCCGGCCGCCAACGTGGGGCGGATCACCCTCGGCGTGCAGCCGGACAACCCGGACCTCGTCTACGCGGTGGCCTCGGACGGGCACGGCGGGCTGCTCGGGCTGTTCCGCTTCGACCGCAAGGACGGGCGCTGGAAGGCGGTGCAGGGCCTGCCCCACGTGCTCCCGGAGGGCGGCTTCCAGGGCGACTACGACCTCTCCATCGCGGTGGATCCGCAGGACTCGACCTGCCTGTACCTGGGCGGCAGCTTCTACGAGGACAACCAGTACTGGCCGGCCTCCATCTGGCGGCTCCAGCTCGCGCCGTCCGGCGCCGGCTACAAGGCCGCGGCGTCCCCCATCGGCGTCCGCGTCCACGCCGACGTCCACGCGCTTTTGCACACGCCGGGCAACCGGGACGAGCTGTGGGCCTGCTGCGACGGCGGCGTGTTCGTCAACGCGGCGCCGCGCACCACCGACAGGTTCCAGAGCCGCAACAACGGGCTGGCCTGCCTGTGCGCCAACTACTTCGCCCAGGACCCCACCGACCCGGGGACGCTGCTGGTGGGCCTCCAGGACAACGGCACCGCGCGCACCCACGGCGGCTCGCTGTGGAAGCACGTCAACAGCGGCGACGGCGGCTACTGCCTGATCAACTGGGCCAACCCGGACCTGGTGCTCAGCTTCGCCAACGGCGCGGTGTACCGGGCGGAGGACGGCGGGGCCTCCGACGAGTCGTGGGACCAGTTCAACTTCCCGTGGGGGATGATGACCGAGCCCATCGTCGGCACGCCCTACAACCCCAAGAGCCCGGCGGACGCGAACACCGTGGCGCTGGGCGCGGCCCGCGACGTGTACATCTCCACCGACTTCGGCGCGACCTGGCCGAAGAGCCCCACCCTCTCCGTGCCCAGCCAGGGCGGCGTCTTCGCGCTCTCGTTCGCCTCGGCGAAGCGGCTGTTCATCGGCACCTCGGCGGGCGAGGTGTTCCGCGCCGACAAGAGCGGGAGCACCTGGAGGCTGCTCCGGCTGGACAACGTCGCCGCCGGGCACCTGCCCCTGCGCGGCCTGGTGGCGGACCTGGCGGTGGACTGGAGCGACCCCAAGCGGAACCAGGTCTACGTGGCGCTGGGCGGGATGGGCGACTGGCGCCACGTCTGGCACTTCAACGGGACCTCGTGGGCCCCGGCCAGCGGCGTCCAGGGCGGCGCCGGGCTGCTGGACGTGGAGCACAACGCGCTGATCTGCGACCGCGCCGAGCCCGGTCACCTCTACGTGGGCGCGGACATCGGCGTCTGGCACTCGCGGGACAAGGGGCAGACCTGGGAGCCGCTCTCCGCCGGCCTCCCCGACGCGCCGGTGTTCGACCTGCAGATCCACCCCGCGCGGCGGCTGCTCCGCGCCTCCACCCACGGGCGCGGGCTGTTCGAGCTGCCGCTCAACTAGCGCGGCACCGCGGCTTCCAGGTCCTCGGCGAGCGCGGCGTAGAACGCCGGGTCGCCGGGGTGCAGGTACATGTGATTGCCCGGGAAGCTGCGGATGGAGAAGCGCGCGGTGGTGAGCTCGCCCCACGGCTCCAGCGGCTGGGTGACGGTGGAGTCCTGCTCGGCGCGGTAGACGGTGATGGGGAACGGGAGCGGCGGCTCCGGCGCGTACTGGTACTCGCCCACCAGGCGGGAGTCGCCCTGGATGACCGGCGTGAACAGGTCCAGCATCTCCTGGTTGGTGACCACCGCCTCGGGCGCGCCGTACATCCGCAGTTGCCGCACCAGCTCCTCGCCGGCGGCCAGGTGGAGCGTCACGTGGGCGTAGCCGCCCTGGGGCGGGGCGCTGGCGGAGGCGATCAGCATCCGGGGCAGCGGCCGGCCCTCGCGGCGCAGCGCGCGCGCCACCTCGAACGCCACCGCCGCGCCCATGCTGTGCCCGAAGAAGACGAACGGCTCGTCCCCGAAGGGGAGGTTGGCGGCCGCGGCCAGCACCAGCGCCGGCACCGACCGGGGCGCCGGTTCGGAGAAGCGGTTCTCTCGACCGGGGAGCTGCACCGGCAGCACGTGCACGTCCCCGGGGACCTTCTGGGCCCAGCGCGCGAACGCCGACGCGCCGCCGCCCGCGTGCGAGAAGCAGAACAGCTTCAGCCGGGGCGCGGCCGGCGCGGGCAGCGAGAGGACCCACGAGGCCGGGGCTTTCATCCGCATGCCCTCCATGATGCACTCCCGGACGCGGATGGTGAACGCGCGCGGGGGAACGACGGGATGAGCGACGACCGCGAGGACGCAACCACGTTCCAGGTGGTGGTCAATCACGAGGAGCAGTACTCCCTCTGGCCCGCGGGTCGAGCGCTGCCGCTCGGCTGGAAGCCGGCCGGGAAGACCGGGCCCAAGGAGGAATGCCTGGCGTACATCAAGGAGGTGTGGACGGACATGCGGCCGCTCAGCCTCCGCAAGAAGATGGAGGGACAGGGCTCCTGAGCCTCCTGGACCTCCCCCCCGGCGAGGTGCACGTCCACCTCGCGGACCCGGTGGCGCTGGCGGAGCCGGAGTGGATCCGCCGCTCCCTGGCGATGCTGGAGCCGCCCGAGGTGGAGCAGTACCGGCGGTTCATGTTCGACCAGCACCGGCAGGAGTACCTGGTGACGCGCGCGCTGGCGCGCACCGTGCTCTCGCGCTACGTGCCGCGCGCGCCGGAGGACTGGCGCTTCGTCCGCACCGAGCACGGCCGCCCGCTGATCGCCGGCGCGGAGACGGACCCCCGGACGCGCTGGCTGACGTTCAACCTCTCCAACACCACCGGGCTGGTGGCCTGCGCGGTGGCGCGCGAGCGCGAGCTGGGCGTGGACGTGGAGTGGCTGGACCGGCGCGGGCACGCGCTGGAGGTGGCGGACCGGTTCTTCTCCGCGCCGGAGCTGGAGGAGCTGCGCGCCAGGCCCGAGGCGCTGCAGTTGGACCGGTTCTTCGACTACTGGACGCTGAAGGAGTCGTACATCAAGGCGCTGGGGAAGGGGCTGACGCTGCCGCTGGAGGCGTTCGCGCTGGCGCTGGACGGGAGCGGCGGGCCGATCCGCCTGCGCGTCTGGCCGCCCATCGAGGACGACGCGGCGTCGTGGCAGTTCCACCTCTGCTCGCCGCTGCCGCGGCACCGGCTGGCGGTGGCGGTGCGGCGCGGCGCGGGACCTCCGCTCACCGTCTCCCTGCGCTGGGCGACGCCGTGAGACCGGGGCGACGCGATGCCGGAGCAAGCCATCCAGGAGCGGGCGAGGAAGCTGCAGCGGAGGCTGTACGGCCGGCCGGTCAGAGGTTGACCAGGCTACTCTGGAACGACTTCAGGTCGCCGATGAGGTTCGCCCCGCCGACGATCACCTTGGCCGTCCCCAGCACGACGCCCAGCGGGCCGGTGACGCTGTTGAGCCCGGGCACCACGCCCGCCACGTCCAGGCCCACCTGCGCGGCGGCGAGCGCGATGTCGAGGTTGTTGCGCGGCTCGGCGCGGATGGCCTGGTAGAGGTCCGCCGCGTCGCCCACCGCGGCGCCGGCGTTGACCAGGTTGCCCAGCAGCGGGATCGACTTCAGGCCCGCCTTGGCGCCCAGCTTGACGGCCTCCTCGGTGATCTTGGTCTTCACCGACGGCGGCAGCGCGTCCACGAAGCGGCCGAAGACGCGGGTGAGGTTCTCGATGCCCTGCTTGCCGAACGGCAGCTCCTGGCCGGCGACCTTGAAGTGCTCGCCCTCGCCGAGGAGCTTGGTGCCGGCGCCGGCCACCGCGCTCGCGGCGTCGCCCAGCTTCCCGTTCGCCAGCGCCGAGGCGGCGTCCAGCAGCTCGTTCACCGCGCCGGACTTCACGAACGACTGGTTGAGCTGCTTGTCCTGGAAGAGCTTGCCCAGGCTGCCGGGGAGCTTGCCCAGCGAGTCGAGGAAGCCCGAGGCGACCTCCGGCGAGGCGGAGGCGATGGCCTTGCCCGCCGAGGCCAGGTTGGTCACCAGGTCGCCCACGTTGCCGCTCTTGAGCGCGTTGAACGCCCCGGAGAGCGACCGCTGCACGGCGGGGTTGTCGATGAGCCCGGCGGCGCCGACCACCGCCTCCTTCAGCCAGGGCGGCGCGTGGGCGCGGTCCGCCAGCGTGCCGGCGATGCGGCCGCGCAGCTCCGGCGGGAGGTCCTTGGCGGCCTTGCCCAGGGCGGAGAACGCGTCGCCGTAGTGCCCGGCGCGCGCGGCCTCCTCGGCGCCGAGGAGATCGCCGAGGCTGGCGCCCACCGCCTTCAGGTCCTTGGCGTCCTTGATCCCCAGCGGCGCCAGCTTGGAGAGGAGCTGCTTGTCGTTGGCCAGCGCCCCGAGCGCCGAGTCGCGCACGGACGGGTCCTTGAGCAGCGTGCCCACCGCGGCGGCGGCCTGGTCCGGCTTGCCGGACGCGATGGCGTCGAACGCCTTGCGCGTCTCCGGGTTGGTGAGGACCTTCTTCACCAGCGCCTGGTCGGAGAGCAGCGCTCGCGCTACGCCCAGCGCGCCCGTCTCGGGGAGGGCGGCGGCGGCCTTGGTGATCGCCTTGGTCGCCGCGTCGGGCCCGGCGGCGGTGGCGGCGTCGCCCAGCGCCCGGAGCGCGCCGGTGGCGTCGCCCTTGCCCAGCGCCTCGCCCGCCTTGAGGAGGTCCGGCAGCGCGCGGCCGGCCGCCTTCACGTCGTCGGCGGTGAGGCCCAGCTTGTCGAGGCCGGCCTTCAGCGGCGGGCTGGCGAGGGCCGCGTCGATGACGGCGCCGCCGGCGGGGGAGGAGGCGATGTCCTTGAGGGCGGAGAGGTCGCCGCCGGCGAGCTTGCCCACCGCGGCCGGGAGCTTCTGGTCCGTGAGGAGGGCGGTGACCGCCTTCTGGTCCTGGAGGATGGCGCGCGCCACGCCGCCGGGGCCGGACTGCGGGAGGGTGGCGCCGATCTTCGAGGCGAGCTTGGCGATGGGCTCGGGGCCGACCTGCTTGGCGGCGTCGCCGAGGGCGGCGAGCGCGTCGCCGATCTTGCCGCTGCCCAGGGCCTCTCCCGCCTTGATCAGGTCCGGCACGCCCTTGGCGAGGGACTTGGCGTCGGCGGGGGTGAGGCCCAGCTTGTCGAGGCCCGCCTTCACCGGGGCGCTGTTGAGGGCCGCGTCGGTGACGGCGGCGCCGGCCGGGGAGGAGGCGATGTCCTTGAGGGCGGAGAGGTCGCCGCCGGCCAGCTTGCCCACGGCGGTGCGGAGGGCGGGGTCGGTGAGGACGGCGGAGACGGCCTTCTGGTCCTTGAGGACGGCGCGCGCCACGCCGCCGGCGCCGGTCTCGGGCAGGCGGTCGGCGACCTTGGAGATGACCTTGGCGACGGGTTCGGGGCCGACCTGCTTGGCGGCGTCGCCGAGGGCGGAGAGCGCGCCGCTGAAGTCGTTCCGGCCGACGGCCTCGCCCGCCTTGAGGAGATCAGGCAGGCCCTTGGCGAGTGTCTTGGCGTCGGCGGGGGTGAGGCCCAGCTTGTCGAGGCCCGCCTTCACCGGAGCGCTGTTGAGCGCCGCGTCGGTGACGGCGGCGCCGGCCGGGGAGGAGGCGATGTCCTTGATGGCGGAGAAGTCGCCGCCGGCCAGCTTGCCCACGGCGGTGCGGAGGGCGGGATCGGTGACGACGGCGGTGACGGCCTTCTGGTCCTTGAGGACGGCGCGCGCGACGCCGCCGGCGCCGGTTTCCGGGAGGCGGTCCGCGATCTTCGAGGCGACCTGCGTCACGACCTCGGTCCCGGCGGACTTGCCCGCGCGGCCGAGCGCGTCGAGCGCGCCCGCGTAGTCGCCGGAGGCCGCCTTCTTCGCCGCGGCCTGGAGCTCCGGCGCTGCCGCGCTGCCCGCCTTGGTGAGGAGCTCCTTGGGGAGCTCGATGGGTGAGCCGGGCTTGGGAGCCGTCGCCGCAGCCGTGGAGCTCGTTGGCGCGGTGCCGTTCGTGTTCGGCGCCGGCGTCGCTGGTGCGGCTGACGACTCCGCCGGCGCCGCGGATCTCGTCACCGGCTTCGCGCCGGCCGTGTCCGGCGCCGTCGCTGCCGGCGCGGGCGCGTTCGTCGTCGCAGCGCCTTGAGCGGTGCCGGCCGGAGGCCCACCCTGGAGCCTCGTCACCGCCGCGTCGAGCGCGGCCAGCGACGGCCCCGTGAGCGCGCCGCCCTTCACCGCCTTGGCGCGTTCGCTCTGCAGGAACCCCAGCTCCGCCTTCACCGTCCCCGCGTCCCCGCTGCTGGACGCCTCCTCCGCCCGCTCCAGGTGCCGGACCGCGTTGGCCGCCGCCTGCGCGTACTTGTGCTCCACGCCGCCGCGCTCCAGCAGGTCGCGCAGCTCCGCCGCGTTGGGCAGCTTCCCGCTCTCCGCCTGGGAGATCGCATTCTGCAGCGCGCCGCCCGACGACCTCGCCGCGTTGGCCGCCGCGGCCTCCGGCAAATTCGCGTACGCGATCTCCCGCACCGTCCCCGCATCCGACGGCGTGAGCACGCCCGCCTTCTCCGCTCGCCCGATCGCCGACTCCAGCCCCGACGCGTCATGCCCGCCCGCGGCGAGCGTCGCCTGGTAGCTCTTCAGCACGTCGCCCGCGGTGGCGGCCTTCTCCGCCGGCACGCCGGCCTTCTGCAACAGCCCCTGGATCTCTTGCGCGCGCTGCTCCACCGGCGCGCCGTCGATCTTCCCTCCCGGCCCGAGCGCGCCCAGCGACCCGAACAGCTGCTGCTTCGCCGCCGCGATCTCCTTCCCCTCGTCCGTCTTCGGCTGGTCCAGCGTGCCGCGCCCCTCGCGCTCGTAGCTGCTCTGGACACTCGTCTGCTGGACCTGATTGACGGTCTCCGTCTTCTGCGGGGCCGCGGGCTCCGGGGGCGCAGGGGGCGCCTCCACCGGCTCCTGGGCCGGCGGCGTCAACGCGGGATTGGGGGAATCGCCAACTCCACCGATGGACATGTCGAGACCGCCTCCCCGCTGGTACGCGGGACGCCGCACTTCGGATTCACGCCTTCGACGTGGCGACCTCCACCACCTCATCCACGTCCGAATTGTCCCCGAAGTCGTCGTTGATCCACGCGAAGGGCACGTTCCCGTCCGGCCGGATCACGTGCGTCGCGCCCAGGAATTCCGTGTGCTTGCCCATGGGGCTGCCGATCCCGGAGATGGCGCCGCTGGAGAGCGCGCGCACGCTGGCGGTGAGCACCTTGGGGTTCACCCAGTTGAGCTGCGAGCTCTTCTTCACCTGCACCGCGCGGTAGCTGAGCAGCCCGTCATCCACCAGCACCGGGAACTTCAGCCCGTACTTGGACTTGAACTCCCGGGCCACCGGCATGTCCCCGGTGCCCACCGCGCAGACCGCCACCCCGGCGGCGGTGAGCTGGTCCTGGTGGTCGCGCAACTGCGCGGCGTGCTCGCGACAGAACAGTCACCCGAAGTGGCGCAGGTGCACGATGATCAGCGTGTGCTTCGCCCACAGGTCGCCGAGGCGGACCTGCTTTCCTTCCGCCTCCGGCAGCACCACCGATCCGAGCTTCGACAGCAGGTCTGGTTGAGGGACGACGCGAGACATGGGGGGGACCCCGATCAATACACGCTTGGCGCGCGCTCGGGAACCGGGCCGAACCGGCCGGCCTGGAAGTCCTGGAACGCCTGGACGATCTGCTCGCGGGTGTTCATCACGAACGGCCCGTAGGACACCACCGGCTCCCGCAGCGGCCGCCCGCTGAAGAGCAGGAACCGCAGCGGCTGATGCGCGGTCGCCGCCAGCTCCGTGACCCCGTCGCGCTCCTCGCTCGCCGAGAGCTGCGCCACCTGCCCCGCGCGGAGGACCTGCTCGCCCGGGCCGAAGCGCCCCTCGCCCGCCAGCGCGTACACGAAGCCGTTGTCTCCGGCGGGGAACTCCTGGACGAACCGCGCGCCCGCCTCCACCGTCACCTCCACCATCGTCACCGGGACGTGGTTGCGCGCCGGGCCGGTCACCTCGCCCGACCGCCCGGAGAACACGCGCGCCTCGAACCCCGGGCCCCGGCGCACGGGCATCTGGGCGCCCGCGAGGTCCTGGTAGGCCGCGGGGATCATCTTCTCCGCCGCCGGGAGGTTGAGCCACAGCTGGAGCGAGTGCACCGGCCTCCCGCCGAGCGCCTTCTCGCTGTGGATGATCCCGCCCCCGGCCGTCATCCACTGCGCGTCCCCCGGCCCGATCACGCCGTGCCCGCCGCGGTTGTCGCGGTGCTCCACCTCCCCCTCCAGGACGAAGGTCACCGTCTCGATCCCGCGGTGCGGGTGCCAGTCGAACCCCACCGTGCTGAACCAGTCCTCGGCCAGCATCAAGAAGGGGTCGAACAGCGCCCAGCCCCCCGGCGGGAGGACCAGCGCCTTGTCCTCCACCTGCCCGTCGGCGCCGAGGCGCTGCGGGGTGCGGATGGAGGTGAGCGAACGCTGTGGCTTCCGGGCCGGATCTCTGTCTTGCAACGACATCTGTGCTCCCATGACGACATCAAGATGCGCGGCCGGTCCCCGCGTTGCGCGCTAACGTGCTGCGGCATATGGCCACCCGGGAGCTGGCGGAGAGGTCGTTCCTGGTCACCGGCGCCAGCTCCGGCATCGGCCGGGCGGTGCTGGAGGCGCTGGTCGCGCGCGGCGCGAGCGTGACGGCGGCGACGCGCTCGGAGGCGAAGACGCGGCCGCTGCTGGACGAGCTGCGGCGGCAGCACCCGGGCGCGGACGTGCTCTGGCTGCCGCTGGACCTGTCGGACCTGGCCTCGGTGGCGCAGGCCGCGGAGGTCTTCCTCCAGTCCGGGCGGCCGCTGCACGTGCTGATCAACAACGCCGGGGTGGCGGGCGGCAAGGGGCTGACGCGCGACGGCTTCGAGCTCACCGTCGGGACCAACCACCTGGGGCCGTTCCTGCTCACCGAACGGCTCCTCCCGCGCCTGCGCGAAGCGCCCGCCGCCCGCATCGTCAACGTGGCGAGCATGGCGGCGCGCATCCCCAAGTACATCGACTGGGAGGACTTCATCCACCCCGGCCGCGGCGCGGGCGATCGCTACCGCCGCTACGGTCTCTCCAAGCTCTTCAACGCGATGCACGCGCGCGAGCTGGCGAAGCGGCTGGAGGGCACGCGCGTCACCACCTGCTCCCTGCACCCCGGGGTGATCGCCAGCGACGTGTGGCGGGAGCTGCCGCGCCCGCTCCAGGCGGTGACGAAGCTCTTCATGGGCACCAACCAGGAGGGGGCGGAGAAGGTGCTGCACTGCGCCCTCTCGCCGGAGGTGGAGAAGAGCAGCGGCCGCTTCTTCCACCGCTTCAAGGAGCTCGTGCCGAACCCGCTGGCGGAGAACGACGCGCTCTGCGAGGAGCTGTACCGCCGCAGCGAAGCGCTGGTGGCGCAGGCGCTGAAGGCGAGAGCGGCGGCCTGACGCGCGCGCTCGCCACCGGTGCGTCGGCGGCTACGCAGTCCAGCTCCTCCAGGGCTGTGCAGGGGGTTGCACACGTCCTGGCGTGACGCCGGGTTGTAGGCTGCTTCGCTCCGGGTTCAGTTATTGCCTGTGACCGGCCCCATGCGCCCCTCCGCAGCCCTTGCCCTGCTCTGCGCGCTCCCCGCGGCCGCCGCCGAGATCACGCCGTCACCCTCGCCGGTGCGACTGACCTACTCGAAGGAAGCGTTCCATCCCTGGAGCGTCGACACCGGCTGGATGCCGGAGACGGGCCCGGTGCAGGTCCGCTTCATCGGCTTCGTCGGCGGCGGGATGAACGCGCGCTGCGACGGCGCGGTCCACCTCGCGTGGCCACAGTCGCAGCTCTGGGTGGACGCGCCCGACGGCGCCGGCGCGCTGGCGATGGACCTGGGCGTCGAGCTGCAGACGTACCTGCACCTCGAGCTCGACGCGGCCGGGCAGCACTTCAGCTGGGAAGGGCCGATCCCGATCTTCCCGGGCTTCGACTACCGCTTCGCGGACACCGGCGCGTTCACCCCGTTCCTGCTCGACGGACAGCAGCCCGCGTCGGTGACGGTCTCCGACGACATCCAGCAGACGGAGCTGTTCAACTACTCGTTCACCGACCAGCTCATCCCCATCCCCGGCATCGAGGGCGCCATCGAGGTGAGCGCGGGCGGGCTGATGGACCTGGCGATGCGCGGCAAGCGCGTCTCGTTCCCCGAAGGGGAGGTGCTGCGCCACGGCGACCTCGTCCCCGCGGCGGCGCAGGCGGGGCAGGCGTACCAGACCAGCGCCGGCTACGACGCCGACGTGACGTACCAGGGCTCGCTGCTCCTGGAGCCGGCGGTGGTGGTGCACGTCGGGCCGCTGGAGTGGGACCTGGCGCGGTTCGAGCTGCCGTACCCGCTTCCGCCCATCACCGAGACGTGGACCTTCGCCGCGCAGCCGGCCGCCTTCGACGTGCCCGGTGACGGGACGCCGGACGCGGGCACGCCGCCGGACGGTGGCAGTAGCGGTGATGGTGGGACCGGAGGTGGTGGCGGGGTCGATGCCGGTCGCGATGGCGGTGTCGACGCCGGCGGCGGCGGGAATCCCGACGCGGGCAACGGCTCACCCGGAGGCGATCCGGATCCGCCCGGGTGCGGGTGCGCGGGTGGCGGCGGCGCGGGTCCGCTGGCGCTGCTGGGGCTCCTCGCCTTTGCCGGGTGGCGCCGTCAGCGGGTCGCGGTCCAGACGGGGAGCTGCCACACGGCGTAGCCCCGCGGGTCGCGCACGCAAGCGATCAGCTCCCTCCACCACTGGAGGACGTCCTCCCGGCTCATCGCGTTGCCCTCGCAGATGACGTCCGTGTAGCCGTCCCGCCACGCCTCGATCTGCGCCGCCAGGTTGCGCGGCATCGACTCGTCGGACATCTCCCGCTGGTGCGGGTTGTGCTCGTGTGCCATCGGTCGGCCGGTGTCTAGCAGACGCCGCCGCCCCCGGCCGTCTGGTGTACACAGGGAGCATGGCGAACGGGCGCGCGCGAGAGCCGGTGGCGTGGGTGGTGGCCGCGCTCGCCGGCGCCGTGGCGCTGGGCGTGGCGGTGCGCGCGGCGGCGGCGGACGTGCGCGAGTCGC
>Ga0134122_10001574_pt1 | contig 16521 bp, 13 predicted proteins | sample KB302_FD_96461 | JGI IMG/M metagenome (GOLD analysis project Ga0134122, IMG submission 96461) | Terrestrial soil microbial communities without Nitrogen fertilizer from Kellogg Biological Station, Michigan, USA - KB3-0-2 | ecosystem: Environmental > Terrestrial > Soil > Unclassified ... | reverse complement strand
CCGCCGCGCCGGGGAGACCAGATGCGGGCGGTGCAGATGCTGGACTTCCTCGCGGATGAGCACGAGGTGACGCTGCTCGCGCCGGCTCCCGGCAAGGTCCAGCCCGCGCCTCCGGCTGAAGCGCTGTACCGGGTCGAGCTGTATCAGGCGGGACGCTTCGCCTTCCTCTCGGGCCTGGCCCGTGCGCTCCTCGAGCGCCTGCCGCTCCAGAACGGCCTGTTTCATCAGCCGCATCTCAAACGGAGACTTCGGGAGCTGGCGCCCCGGCACGACCTCGGGGTCCTACAGCTTGTACGGCTCGCGGGCCACTCCGATGAATTCGGCGACACTCCCATCGTCGTCGATCTCATCGACAGCCTCTCGCTCAGCTTCTCCAAACGGGCCGAGGTGGACCGCTGGTGGCTGGCGCCGTTCCTCAGGATCGAGGCGAGATTGCTGGCCAACGCCGAGCGCCGGCTGGCGGAGCGGTCGGAACGCCTCCTCGTGGTCTGCGAGCGGGACCGTCAGGCGCTGATCGACCGCCTGCCGCCTGCGCTGGGCGCCAAGGTCGCCGTCGTGCCCCTCTCCGTGGCCGAGCGCGAGATCGATCCGCCACCAGACAAGGAGGGCGCTGTTCAACCCGTTCTGGTCATCACGGGCAACCTCGGCTACTTCGTCAACGCCGACGCTGTCACCTGGTGGCTGCGGGAGGTGTGGCCCGATGTCCGCCGCGTACGCCCGGACGTGCATCTGGTGATCGCAGGAGACCGTCCCTCGAGCAAGCTCCGCCGGGCGATCGCGAAGGCCGGAGCACGCCTCGTCGAGTCGCCGAGGGACCTCCGCGGGATCATCGCCCAGGCCACCCTTTCGCTCGCTCCGATGCGATGCGGTGCGGGAGTCCCCATCAAGGTGCTGGAGGCGTGGGCGGTGGGCGTGCCGGTCCTCGCCTCCTCCTGGGCCGCGGCCGGCACCTCCGGCCGTCCGGGCGAGGACTTCATCATTGTCGAGCAGCAGCCTGCCGAATGGGTTGCGGCCATCACCGACTTGCTGGAGAATCCGTCCGCCCGCCACTGGCTCATCGAGAACGGCCACCGGCGCCTCACCGCCGACTACTCCCGCGAGACGGTGCGCCGGCAGGTGTTGGATGTCGTGCGGTCCGTCGAGCCGACCCGGACCGCCGCCACGGCGCTCGTGGCCGACGAGACGATACAGAGGGTGTAGAACCTTTTTCAGGAGGGAGAATCTGATGAGCCTTGTCGCCTACAAATTGATTCACATCCTCAGCATCATGCTGCTCTTCACCGCCCTGGGCGGGATGCTCGGCGGCGCCGACCGCAAGAGGGCCGGTATGACGCACGGCATTGCGCTCCTCCTCATCCTCATCAGCGGCTTTGGCGCGCTGGCCAGGATCGGCCTTTCGAACCCTGGAATCTGGCCCATGTGGCTGTGGCTCAAGGTCCTGATCTGGGTCGTCTTCGGCGGCGTCATCGTGCTCATCCGCCGCGTGCCGCGCTCGGCTGCGCTGCTCTGGTGGATCCTTCCGCTCCTGGGCGGTCTGGCGGGCTATCTGGCGCTGTTCAAGCCGTGAGGCTCTATTCGACGAGGATCCTGAGCCCGCCACCGGCCGCGCCGCCCACCCGTGCCGTCTGGCCGTTGCGGATCCGCACCGCCTGGTCCTGGGCGCCCGGCGGCAACTCGTCGCCGGGGTGCAGGGCTTCCACTACTGCGAGGTACAGGTCCGGCCGGGCCTCGTAGGCGAATTCCTCGCCAGGATCCAGGAACTGGGAGCGGGAGATCTCCCGGTCTTCGCGGTAGAGGAAGACCTGGACCGGCACCTCGGCGGCGTTCTCGACGCGAACCTCGTTCTTCGACAGGTCCTCGGTGAGGACCGATAGGTAGGGGGCCTCCGAAGCTAGCTTCTGCCGCACTTCGAAGCGCGCGGGCGGACCCGGGAAGCTCACCACCTTGCTGCGGCCGTAGCCGGTCGGGAGCTGATAGAGGAGGGAGAGAGCGTAGTGCTCCGCCGGCACCCGCGTCTGGTCATCGCCGGCCACTTCCACCACCCGCCAGACCAGGGCCACTCCGCCATTGGCGGACCGCCGCCGGAAGATGGCCAACCGCACCGCCTCGGAGGACTCGTTGACGATGGTGATCCCTTCCATGCCTCTCCCCTCCCGGGTGGGCTGACCGCCGAATCCGAGGAGTCAGCCGACGCTCCCCGCCTGGAGCGCAGCGCCGCCCGAGACATCGCTGGAACTGAAATCCTGAATCTAAGGGGATCTTACACCGAGGAGCGGCCCTGTGTCTTCCTTCGGAAGCGGCGGCGGAGCCAGCGCCTCTTGGTGCCGGGAGGAACGGATCGAGGAAACCAGGGGGCTCCAGACGGCCTCTGATCGTTGTCATTCCTGACATGCTTCGGTGCAACTCTTGTCTTCTTTCGACATCAAGAGTAGCATTTGCCGGCTTCCCCGGGTAGCGCGGCGGGCGCTCGGGTACTCCGAAGAGTCGGGGTGCTCTTCCGCCGCCGCTGGCAGGGGTGAAATGGAATCGTCGCGCCAGACACCTCATGCATAAACGGCCGCAGGCGCGGCAAGTTCGCCGTCGGGCACCAGGAAGGATGGGAGTCTTGCTTCGGAGCCTAGGGCTGGATTGTGCCGCTTGACTTGTAAGAGAGAATTAGAAATTGTATACTCCGTCGAGTAACCCTGGACCCCAAGGAGCAGCCCGTGCAGAGGAGGCCCCGAGACCGACCTCAAGCAGGGGAAGCGGGTTTTTGACCGTCCCGCCCCTCGCCTTGTGCCCCTGGCCGGCAGGTAACTCCTGCCTGGCGTCGCGCCCTTCGCGCCGCGTTCAGGGGAGGACTGTCTCGACTCTCGGCCCATCCGCCTCCAGCCAACGACAACCCAGACCAAGGTCACGACGGACTCCCGCCAGGGCGTCCGTGAATGTTTTGTGGTCCTCCGGCGCGGCAGACGACATTCTTCCGCCGCCGGCGGACTGTCCCCAACTGGAGGAGCGGACCGCACGGGCAGCAGCGCGGCGGTTCAACGTGTTTCAATCTCCCAGCCTTCTGGCGCTGAGGGGGGACGCTAGCGTGTTCCTGAGCGCCCACAGGCCACAGAAGGGTCATACTGGGATTCCATCAGGAGGAGAGTCGAATGAAGGGACGGTGGATGTTCGCCTGTTCGGCGATCGTGATCGCGGCTGGTTTTCTGTGTCTCAAAGCCTCGGCGATGTCTTCCGCCAGTTCACCACCCCCAGCCAAGATAATCATTGAAGGGGGCTGTGTGGGGGGTGGAGGAGATGAGCTCATGGCCAGAAAAGGCACTGTCGACATTGATGGATCGTGCACGGGATATCCGGAGGAATCATGCGGCGGACCGATGATCAACTAAGGTCTCGCCTGGGGCTTATCTTCGTCCCTCTCCTCTTGGTTCTGGCCGTTCTTCTGTACCGAGCGGAAGCCGTAGCGGCTCCCCGCGCTCCGGACGTCGTCCGCTGCGTACGCATGTTTTTGGCCCAGCCCCCGACGTGGACCTGGTCCGGTGCGTGGAGTGCGAGCGACCAGCTCGTTCTGGCCGACCCGGTCTCGCACGCATTGTTTCAGTATCTTGTTCCTTCGGGCCGCACCGTCGAGGCGCTGCCGAAGTCCCTGGCGGCCGACCTTGGTAGCACCGTGCCGTCGCGGATCCAGGCGACGGGCAACGGCGAGCTCGTCGTCGAGCTGGCCAATGACCGGTTGGTGACTTTCAGCAAATCGTTCCGGCTCATGAGCAGGGCCGACGTGGTCACGCGATACAACGCGAAGGCCGCAAACCCGGGAGCACGGATCGAATCCCTCTGGGGGTGGACGCTGGCGGGTGGTGATCTGCTGGGGTATGGCGACGTCAGCTTCGATGGCAGACAGCGTTGGGAAAGCGGTGTGTTCCGGCTCTCGCTGTCCAACCCTCAGAATCTCGAAGTCGCCTTCTCCACCCCGCTCGCTTTGGAGAATCCGGAATCCGAGAAGCCTGACACGTCTCGGGCCTTCTACCGCCTGGGTCTGCCCTTCCTGGCCGCCCTGAAGGACGAGAAGGACGACACGAGGTACGTGGGCTACGTGCTCCTGATGAAGGATCGTCTCGGCATCTATCGGCATGAGAAGGGCCGGCCAACCCTGGACTTCGTCACCGCGTTGCCGAGAGGCCTCGAGGTGAGTCCTCAGCTGCCCGACCTGAAAAGGAAGGAGGACTTTCCCTCGGTCATGCGCGCCGTCGAGCAGTCCACGATGCCAGCCGGGCTCTGGGGATGGAACGGTCACCTCTTCCTGTTGTCTCGTGCCCCGGCAGGTACGAAGACGCGATGGACGCTGACCAAGATCGATCCTCGGCAGGGGGCGGTACTCGGTTCGATCGTGCTTCCCACGGAGGCGAATCATCTGACGGTCGTTCCAGGGCCGAGCTGGTGGGCGTTCGTCGAAAAGGGGCCCGTCCTGGGATTCGGCAACCAGAACATCGACAGCGCCGTTCTCGTACCCTCGCAGGCCCTGCGGGGTAACTTGCGCGCCCAGTTTGTGATCGAGTAGTTTCGGCAACTCTCATTCAGTGCCTGGTAGCATCCGAGCCTTTTCGCTCGGGTGCTACGCCTTTTCTCTACATTGGCCCAACCACAATCGCCGATGTTCTTTCGTCGCGATCCAACAAGAGCTATGCTTGAATAGGCTGTTTACTCGGCTTTCGGATTCGGCAGTGCGATCACGGTTGGTGCCTTCCGGTGGAGGTTCATGCGTTGGAGATCAGGCGGCTCGGGAATGGCTGGCTATTCGTCGTTCTCGTCGGTGTGCCAGTCGCTCTGTATGTCATGGCTTGCGGATCACCCCAAGGGCGGCCGGCGCCTGATCCCGCTTGGGGACTCCCATCCGGCCTCGCTACGCGGCAGGAGATTACAGAGCTCCGTCTTCCCTCCTCGGTAAGTCGAGTGGATTGGTTGTCGCCAAAGCTGAGGAAGCTATCTCTGGCTCATGCCGCCATCACCTCCTTGCGGGGGCTCCCTCCCGGGCTCGACGATCTGGACGCGAGCAATACGCAGATCACCAGCCTCGAAGGGATGCCGAAGGGCCTGAAGTCCCTCGATCTGAGTTGGACGGTGGTAGAAGATCTCAAGCCTCTACCCCAGCGACTGGTCAAGCTGTCTCTCGCGGGACGGCGAATCCGGTCCCTTGAAGGTCTCCCGTTCACGCTGAAGATGCTCGAGCTTCAGGAGACCCGAATTGGTGATCTCCGCGGCTTGCCAACCTCCTTGGAGACCTTGACCCTCAGCGGCACGGCGCCCGACAGCCTGGAAGGTCTTCCGCCGGGTCTGCGGGACCTCCATCTCGAGGGCACTTTGGTCCGCAGTCTCGACGGGCTTCCGCCGGAGCTGCGAAGACTTAGACTGATCAACAATTGGCAGCTCTCGGCCGTGGGGCGGCTCCCGGATTCCGTCAATCGCTTGGCAGTCGACCGCTTCCTTTTGCCGCCGTTTGACAACCTGTTCAATCTCAAGGCGCTGTCGGTCGTGCGGGCGGGACACTCGGTTCCCCTGCCGAACACGCTTTCCGAGCTTACCCTTGATCTGTCCTCCGATCCCGAAGACCAACTCCGGAAACCGCCACCAGAGCTTGACAATCCGCCACCGTCACTGAGGAGCCTAGTCTTGGTCGGCGCGACGTTGGAGCGTGTACCGAAACTTCCGGAATCCCTCGAGTCTCTCTACCTCGACTGGTTCGGCGACAAGATGCTGCCGGACCTGCCTCCGTCTCTCAGGAGCTTAGGTTTGCGATGGTCCAAGGTCGAGTCACTGGAGGAATTGCCTGAATCGGTCCGCTTCCTGGAGCTCAGCGCCAGTGCGGTTCGCTCCCTCCAAGGCGTGCCGAGCGGTCTAGAAGAGCTTCATTTTCACTGGTCACCGCTCCTCGATACCGGTCCTTTTATACCCAGCCTAAAGATCTTGGATCTTGCGGGGTCGGGGAATCTCAGCAAGCTGGGAAAGCTGCCGGACGGCCTAACCGATCTCGACCTGAGCGGGACGCAGGTTGCGGACCTCAAAGGTCTACCCAAGTCGCTACGACGGCTCGACATCAGCAATTCGAAGGTCGATTCTCTGGCCGGACTCGCAGGTCTCCAACACTTGGAATCCTTGACTCTTCATGCCGGCCAAATTTCGAGTCTCGCGGATCTTCCCCCCTCCGTGACTTCGCTGAGTATCGTCGACAAGGTCTCTGAATGATCTGGAAAAAGTTGCGAGATCGATTCCGGCTCCGCCGTTCGGAAGGCGCCGGCAGGCGGCCTCCCGCGTCATCGCTGGGAAAGGACCTGCTTGGGCCCATCAACGATGCTGCCAAGCACGTAAGCACCGTCACTTTCACTTTCCTCGTGGCCTGTGTCCTGGTCGGAGTTACCGTCTCTTCGACGTCGCACCGGGATTTGCTTCTCGCCGGCGGCGGTGTATTTACCCTTCCGGTATTCGGCGTCGGCATGAGTCTGAAGCCGTTCTTCCTGGTGGCACCGGTCCTGATCGTGCTCCTGCACCTCCATCTGCTTTTGCTCGAGCACCTGCTGGCTCGGAAGATGACTTTCCTTCCCGCGGATTTTGTCCGCGATGGTGTGGCGGCTTACCTGTTCCCGTCGCTTCCCGCCAATGTCTTTGCCGGCCCGAAGCACGATCTACCGGTCCGTATCCTGCTGCGCCTCGCGCTGTTCGCAGCCAATGTGATGCTGCCCCAGGCGCTCTTGCTGTGGATCCAGATCAAATTCCTCCCCTTCCATTCCGTACGCTACACTCGTTGGCATCAGCTTTTGCTGCTCGCGGACATTGCCTTCGTCTGGTACTTCTACGTTCGCAATACGTCCCTCGTGGGGGAGCTGGCAAAGAGGAAAGATGGCTTCCGGTCGGTAGGTAGGGCCGTACTTCTGGTCTTCTGGCTCGGTGTTTCGATCTGCCTCGCGCTGTTCTGCGTCGAGGGCGCCGGCGTTCCGGTCAAGGACCGGGAGGAGTCGTGGATCGCCAGGCGCTTTCCACTACCTGCCCGTTATCGGAACATCTCTGTCCGTGTCGATTGCCTCGTTCGCGGGTTAGCGGAAGAGGCCGGGCCTCGATCCCCCGACTCCCTCTCCGAGGAGGAATTGCGGCGATATCGGGGAGTCAGGCTCGCGGGGAGGGACCTGCGCAATGCAGACTTCACCAACTGTCAGATACCCAAGGCCGACTTTCGTGGTGCCGATCTCGAAGGCGCAAATTTCACCGGCGCGGACCTGCGGGGAGCTCTCTTCTCTCCAGGGAGCGATCGGCCGCGATTCCTCGATCCGCCGGGTCCGCAAAAGCGCAAACTTGCTTCTACCCAATGGACGAACCGAAAGGCGCTCGGAGTCACGGATCTCCGGGATACCACCTTGGTGGGAGCCGACTTGCGCGGGGCGAGTTTGCTGTTGGCGGAGTTGAGCGGGGCAAATCTGCACCACGCGGAGCTCGGAGGTGCCGAGCTTCTGGGGGCCAACCTTCGCCGGAGCAACCTCGAAGGTGCCCAGTTGCAAGGGACGGAGCTCGCCCTCGCCGATTTGACCGGAGCGCGCCTTCCCCGAGCGAATCTGACGGGAGCTAGCCTCGCGGGGGCCACTCTGATCGGCGCCAATCTCGATCGGGCGAGGATGTGGGCGGTGGACCTCTCGGGAGCACGTCTCCAGGGCGCTACTTTTTTCGCGGCATTCCTCGACGCAAGCGAATTCCAGGCTGCCAAAACGATCGGCGCTAGCTTTCAGAACTCTTTTCTTCGGGGAGCAGGGGACCTCGACTGGAATGGAGTCATCCTTCGTGGCAGTCGAGTGTCTCGCCTAGATCGTTGTAACATCCTCAACCCTCCCTACTTGACCGACCTGAGGGAGCTGAAGTTCGAATCCGGGCCGGCTGATCTCCTACCTGCTCAGGGAAATCGGTTTCGTCTCCTCCAAGCTCAGCCCAAGATCTTGGAGCGCTTACAGAAGCAGAGGAATGCCCTCGTGGCCGAAGTCAAGGGACCGCTACAGACGGAGGCTCTGTCCAGGGTTGAGGCAGGTTTTTTTCGAAAGGCCTGCCTTTTGAGGCGGCCCTCAGACCTGAGACATCGTGGCGTCCTCTATGAAAATCCTGGGGGGCCGACGGCGAGTTGGCCGCCTACTCAGGAGCTGGCTCTTCAGCGGGGGGTGGTCTGGGGCGAACGAGTTTTCTACCAAGAGCTCGCCCGCTATCTGATCGAGCAAGCCTGCCGGGACCAGTACCTCGCTCAGGGAATCGCCTTCACAGTAAACGCACGCGCTGCGTCTCTCGATCCTGTGCTGCTCGATCTGCTCGAGACCAATATGCGGAACGTACTGAGAGATCCTGGCTGTGACCAGGGCCATGCCATACGAGACATCGTTCGCGAGTTGGGGCAGGAGAGGCGCTTCGGTTTGAAACGGCAGCCCGCTCGCCGAAGATCCTCTCCCTGAGCATACCACCAGGTGTGTTGAGCTATAGTCCAGCCTGACCGTCTCCCACCCGCCGCCTGTCGCGCAGCGAAGCCCAGATCAGCCCGCCGCCGAGGACGACAAGAGCGAAGGGCCAGAGGTCGAAGATCCAGTCCAGCCGGATGTCGAAGTAGCGCTCGAGGAGGGCGACGATACCGATCAAGGTTAGGAGGACGCCAGCCGCCAGCCCTCCCTGGCTCGCGCGCGGGTGCCGGGGCATGTCCACTAGCCCGAGGTCCTGAGCGTAGCCGTAGTTGATGAGCGTCGCCTGGCGGTAGGCGTCGATGATGTTGAAGATCCAGAAGAAGGCGACGCCAAAGCCGAACAGGTCGTGGCCGCGGCTGACGATGCCGATCATACTGAGGATGATGAGGAAGAACGTGACGCCCCGCATGTAGAGACCGTTGTAGATGTTCCCCATGCCTGGGAAGGCTGAGAGGAGGGCGGCCAGGCCGGGGTTCTTGCGGCCGACCCCTGGGATGTTGGCCGCCGGCATAGCAGGGGGCGCCGGTTCGCCGGCGGTGGTTTGCCAGTTTTCTGCGGGATTCATCAGGGTCTCCTTACGGACCCGGCAGCCTCGCCGCGCGGGTCCCGGTTCGTGGATTCTTCCGTGGTCACAGACGACAGCCAGGTTGAGAGGCCGGAGACACCGGCATCGAGCCGGCGGAACGACTCCGCGGCGGAACGCCGGGCCGCGTCGCAGGCGGCAGCCGCACTCGCTTGTAGCCTGCCGATCTCCTCTCTTCCTCCTTGCTGAGTGCGTTGAAGAAGCGGGCTCAATTCCTCGCGCATGGCATGCAGGCCGCGGTCCGCGCCGGCAAGGAAGAACGGCCCCAGCAGCAGTGCCAGGACGGCGCTGGCGGCGACGGCATAGCGCGGGCTGCGGACCCATTCGGGAAGCGCCGGGAGGCTCGCCGCGGCGGGAGCGATCTCACGTAGGCGAGCGGCGAGGGCGTCGGGCAGCGGCAGCTTGGGGACAGGAAAAGGCAGAACCGAGCCTGTGGCAGGGGTCGCGATCTCTCCCAGGCTGCGCTGCAGGCTCGCGGGAAGCGGCAGGCGCGTTCCCGCTGCCCGCTCGAGCGCGGCGGCGAAGGCATCGCAGTCGCAGCAGGCTGTGCGATGCGGATGAGCCGATCCCGGGGCGAAGCGCGCACGGAACCGCCGGCAGGCCAGGCTCAGCACGGCTCCACCTCCAGCGTTGGGACAGCCGCCGCCGTGCCGCGCGCGTCAAGGGAGACGGCGACGCGGCCGGCGAGCTGCAGGCGGGCGCGATGCAGCCGCGACTTGACCGTTCCCACCGGCACCTCCAGGGAGGCCGCGGTCTCCTCCAGGCTCCAGCCCTGGAGGTCCCGTAGCAGCACCACTTCGGCGAGATCCTCGGACATCTCCTCCAACCCGCGATAGACCGCCCGGAGCTGCTGCCGCTTCTGCGCCTCGGCCTGGGGATCGTCCCCCGCGGGCAGCCGCGCCAGCACCTCCTCGGCAACTGCGGGCGAGCGGCGTTCGCGGCGGGTCCGGCGGTAATGATCGATGCACAGATTACGCGACAGGCGCAGCGCCCAGGCCGCGAGCGGCACGTCGCCACGATAGAGGCGGAGGTTCTGGAAGAGCCGTAGAAAGATTTCCTGCGTCAGATCCTCGGCGTCCTCGACCGAGCCCGCGAAGTGCACGGCCAGGTTGTAGATCCGTTCGCCGTAAAGCGCGAGCAGTTCCTCCCAGGCGTCCGGCCGTCCGCCGGCTGCGCGCCGGGCTAGGAGGAGGTCGGGGGACGAGGGCGAGCTGCTCATAGGTCTCCTCTTCCCTAAACGCGAATCGGAGGGAAAAGGTTCGCGGCGGAATTCCGCAAGAGGGAGAGTACCTCGTACCAAGGAGGGAGAGGGGTCCTCACCGATGCGATACTCCTTGGATGCCTACCTACCGCGTCACACTGGAGTATGAGGGCACCCGCTACCACGGCTGGCAGGAACAGAAGAACGCGCGCTCGGTGGCCGGCGAGTTGCGGCGGGCCGTCGAGGAAGCGGGAGCGACGGTGCGCGAGCTCGGGGGATCGGGAAGGACGGACGCCGGAGTCCATGCCTTGGCGCAGGTCGCCCACTTGCGGCTGGCAGGGAAGGTCGACGCCGAGGCTTTCCGGCGCGAGGTCAACGATCGTCTGCCGGCGGACATCCACGTCCTTTCCCTGACCCCGGCGTCGGATCGTTTCCACTCGCGGCACGACGCGGTGTCGCGCTCCTACCTCTACCAGATCTCCCGGCGGCGCACCGCCTTGGCCAAGCGTTGGGTCTGGTGGGTGAAGCGTTCGCTGGATGAACGGCGGATGACCGAGGCGGCGTCCCTAGTCGAAGGCAAGCACGACTTCAAGCTCTTCTGCGAGCGGCCATCCGAGCAGCCGAGCACGCTGGTGGTGGTCGAGCATGCCGAGGTGGTCGCCGAGGGAGCCTTGATCCTGATACGGCTCACCGCCTCCCATTTCCTGTGGAAGATGGTGCGCAGGGTGGTGGGGACGCTGGTGCAGGTCGGAGCCGATGAGCTGAATCGAGGCGCGTTCGAGGCTCTGTTGGCAGCGAAGAAACCGGGGGCAGGACAGAGCCTGCCAGCGGAGTGGACGGCGCCGCCTTCCGGCCTGTTCCTGGAGAGGGTCCTCTATGAGGGAGATCCGCCGTTGCGGGTGGTCGTGCCGACGGTGCGGGTGACAGGCGATTTTGGGTTTTAGATCTAGAATCCAAAATCCCATGAACCTTCTCCACACCGCCCACGTACCCGCCGGCGACGGACCCTTCCCGGCCGTCATCGCCCTGCACGGCTGGGGTGCCAGCGCCCACGATCTGCTGGGGCTGGCGCCGATGCTGCACGGCGGACAGGCCGTCGTGCTTTGTCCCCAAGGTTCGGTTGCGGTGCCCTTCGGCGGCGGCCAGTACGGCTACGGCTGGTACTTGCTTCGTCCCGGAGAGCCGCCGGACGTCGAAGCTTTCCGCCGTGGGACTGAGGCCTTGCGAGAGTTCGTCGGCCAGGCTCTCGACCGCTATCCCATCGACCGGGAGAAGGTGGTGCTCGCCGGCTTCAGCCAGGGCGGCACGATGGCGTACGACCTCGCCCTGCGGGAGCCCGGTCGCTTCGCCGGCCTCGCCGCGCTCTCGACGTGGTTTCCGCCGCCGCTGGCCGCGGACCTGCCGAAGGTGCCGGAGCAGGAGGGATTCCCTGTGCTGTTGATCCACGGCACGCGGGACGACCGTATCGACGTGGAACGTGCCCGCGAGTCGCGCGAAGCTTTGCGCCCGTTCGGAGTCTCCATGACCTACCGCGAGTTCGACATGGCGCACGAGATCCGTCCGGATGCCCTGCGCGTTGTTCTGCAGTGGCTGGACGACAAGGTGCTGAAGGTGGGATTGACGTCATAGGGCGGCCACGCCGGGCCGCCCCTGCAGACGATTTCGCGGCGACTACGCCGGCACCTCCGCCATCACCGGTTCGGCAGGCAGCTCCCGAGCGCCGAACATCACCTTCCGGAGGCGGTCGAAGAAGGCGATCCAGAGGCGCCACATCTCCTCGGCCGTGGCCACGATGCGGTCCACCTCCTCCGGGGTGAAGTCCGGTTCGATGGCCTCGTTGACCTGCGCGACGTGGTCCGGCTCCTGCTGGATGTGGATGTCCACCCAGGGCAGGTCCTGCAGGCCGGAGACCCGCCGCACGGCGTTGCCGATGCCCGCGACCATCGCCAGGTCAGCGACCTCGGTGCCGTAGACGAATCCCAGGGCGCTCAGCCGCTCCGCCGAGGCCTCCTCGTAGCGCTGGACCAGGCGGCGGGTCTCCTCGAAGGGCTCGGCCTCGGAGACGGTCTCGCGGTTGAAGCCCGCGGCCGTCATCGTCGAGATGTAGATCCGCTCATGCGCCCGCGCGGGGTCTCCCTCGCCGAGCTCCTGATAGAGGATCTTCGAGATGGCCGTCTTCATCTCCAGCATGGGCACCTGATCGATGGTGCGGGAGAGGAAGTGGGGGAAGTAGTGGAGCGGGTGCCACCATTGGCCGAGAAAAACTCCGACCTCCTCGCGACTGAGAGCCGAGGTTTTGACCTCTTTGAAGAACGGATGATGGATCAAGTTCCTATGGAGAGGGTTCTTTTCGAGCCGTTCGTTGATTCCGGTACCGAGCATGAGCACTCCTTTTGGCCTTCGGAGCCGGCGGGCTCCTCTCTATCGGTGCTCGCCGCCTTTCGAGGCGGGACAGCAAGGAGAAGTTGACGATCCGGCCGCGGTTGTCTCGCCGCGGGGAAGAAGGGGCACTGTATTTTCGGTTGTGAGGGTCCGAGCGCAATGGCGCGGGAAGGGCCCCACCTCTTCAGTTGTCCTGTCCGTGCCTGGTTAAAGATCATCAATGAGGTATCGAGGTTTTCTGAAGGTTTTGGAAGTTCTCCACAAGACGATTCCGGAGCTGACAACGTCATCGGGAGACGCGTCGTGACCGAGCCGACGGTGTGGCCCGAAACCGGGCTCGCCACCTTCGCGGTAGTGCTGCGGGCTCGCGCCGCGGAGCGGCCGAACCGGCTGGCCTTCACCTTCCTTGCCGATGGCGAAACCGAGTCCGAACGGCTGACCTACGCCGACCTAGACCGCAGGTCGGCGGCGGTGGCGGCGGCGCTGCGGGAGACGGTTCCCGCGGGTGAACGGGCGCTGCTGCTCTATCCCCCGGGGCTCGACTTCGTCGTTGCCTTTTTCGGCTGCCTGTATGCCGGAGTGGTGGCGGTGCCCGCTTATCCGCCGCGCCCGAACGATCGGTCGCAGTCGCGGCTGCGCGCCATCGCCCGCGATGCCGAGCCGCGTGTGGCGTTGACCACCCGCGGCATTCTGGCCGGCGTCGAATCGCCTCAGGGCCTGTTGACCAGCGTGCCGGAGCTTGCCGCCGCGCGGTGGATCCCCACCGACGCCCTGAGCGGTTCCATGGCCTCGGCGGAGCCTCTGCCGGAGCCCGATCCCGAGGCGCTCGCTTTTCTGCAGTACACCTCCGGTTCCACCGCCGATCCCAAGGGGGTGATGGTCACCCACGCCAATCTGCTGCACAACGAGCGGATGATCGGCGAAGCGTTCGGCATGGACGAGGATTCCGTGGTGGTGGGCTGGCTGCCGCTGTACCACGACATGGGGCTGATCGGCAACGTGCTGCAGCCTCTCCATGCGGGAGCGCGGTGCGTGCTGATGTCGCCGGTCTCGTTCCTGCAGCGGCCGATGCGTTGGCTGGAGGCGATCAGCAGGTATCGGGGAACGACCAGCGGCGGCCCCAACTTCGCCTACGAGCTTTGCCTGCGCAAGGCGAGCCCGGAGGCGGCCGCGAACCTCGACCTGACGAGTTGGCGGGTGGCGTTCAACGGCGCGGAGCCGGTGCGCGCGGCGACGCTGGAACGCTTCGCCGAAACCTTCTCCCGGAGCGGCTTCCGGCCGGAGGCGTTCTACCCCTGCTACGGTCTCGCCGAGGCGACGCTGTTTGTCACCGGCGGAATGCGCAGCCGGCGGCCGCGGACGGCTGTCTTCGAGCCGTCGCGGCGGGTGGTGAGCTGCGGCCGGGGCTGGATGGGGCAGCGGCTGGCGATCGCCGATCCCGAGACGGGGAGGGAGCTGGCGGCGGGGGCTGAAGGGGAGATCTGGCTGTCCGGACCGAGCGTGGCGCGGGGCTATTGGCGGAATGGGGAGGCCACGGAGCGCGACTTCAACGCCTATCTGCTGAGCCCTGACGGGTCCGGTGTAGGGCCGTTCCTGCGCACCGGGGATCTCGGGCTCGTGGCCGACGGCGAGCTCTACGTGACCGGCCGCCTCAAGGACCTCATCATCCTGCGCGGGCGCAATCACTATCCGCAGGACCTAGAGCTCACCGCCGAGCGCAGCCACGCGGAGCTGCGGCCTGGCAACGGCGCGGCTTTCTCGGTCGAGATCCAGGGCGAGGAGCGGCTGGTGATCGTCCACGAGATCGAGCGCCGGCGGCGGGCGGGAAGCGCAGCGGTGGCCGAGGCGGTGCGCCGGGCCATTGCCGCGGAGCACGAGGTGCAGGTGCACGAGGTGGTGCTCATCCGGCCAGCTTCGCTGCCGAAGACCTCGAGCGGCAAGGTGCAACGCCAACGGTGCCGCCAGCTCTATCTCGACGGTGGCCTGGCCGTGGTGGGCCGCAGCGCCTTGGCGCTCGCCGATCTGGCGCCGGAGATCGGTCTCGCCGTGACGCGCGATCGCCTTGCGGCCCTGGAGCCGGCGGAAGGGCTGGGCCTGCTCGCAGCGTTCCTGATCGAGCGTGCCTCGCTGGTTCTGGGCGTCCACCCGTCAACCCTTTCTCCGCACCGGCCGCTGACGGCTCTGGGTCTCGATTCGCTGAGCGCGGTGGAGCTCAAGGGGAGCCTGGAGGTGGCGTTGGGGCTGCCGGTGCCGCTCTCCGACCTTCTCCAGGGAATCGGCATTGACGAGCTGGCCGATCTGCTGCTCGCCGGCCTGGAGATGCGGACGGCGGCGGACGTGCCGCAGCCGCGGACCCTCGCGCTGGCCGGCGACCAGCCGCTCTCTCCAGGGCAGAAGGCGCTCTGGTTCCTGGAGCGGCTGGCTCCGGAAGCGGCGGCCTACAACGTGGTGGTGGCGGCGCGCGTCCGCGCGGGGCTGGACGTTGCGGGCCTGGGGCGGGCGCTGGCGGCGTTGACGGCGCGGCACGAGGCGTTGCGCACGGTGGTCCGCCAGACCGGCGGCGAGCCGGTTCAGCGCGCCGTCGTCGGCTTGGCGCCGGACCTGGCGGTGGAGGACGCCAGCGGGTGGACGGAGGAGGAGCTGCGAGCGCGGCTGGAGGGCGAGGCGTGGCGGCCATTCGACCTCGCGGCCGGCCCGTTGCTGCGGGCGCAGATCTACGAGCGCGAAAACGGCGAGCGGGTGCTGCTCTTTGCCGTCCACCACCTCGTCTGCGACTTCCGGTCGCTGGCGGTGGCGGCCCGGGAGCTCGGTGCGCTCTATCTGCAGGAGACAGGGGGGCCGCCGGCAGCGCTCGGAGCGCCGGTTCTCCAGTACACCGATTTCGTCCGCTGGCAATCGGACCTGCTGGCCGGCCCGCGCGGCGAGCGGCTGTGGGATTACTGGCGCGACGAGCTGGCCGGCGTCCGCGATCTCGACCTGCCGACCGACCGGCCGCGGTCGCCCGTCCAGACTTGGCGCGGCCTCGCCCGCAGCGTGGAGCTGCCGGCCGGCCTCGCCGCGACTCTGCAAGGGCTGGCGGTCTCGCGGGGCGCCACCCTTTTCTCCGTTCTCCTCGCCGCCTTCCAGGCGCAGCTCGGGCGCTACTCCGGACAGGACGCCTTCGCGGTCGGCACTCCGACCTCGGGCCGAAGTGCGCCGGAGTGGGCCGGCGCCGTGGGCTACTTCGTCAACCCGGTGGCGCTACGGGCGGATCTCTCCGGGAATCCGACCTTCCGCACTCTCCTGGACCGCACGCGGCGGAGCGTGGTGACCGGCCTGGAGCACGCGGATTTCCCCGTGGTGCTTGTGGCGGAGCGGCTGCGGCCGGTGCGCGATCCGGCGCGTCCGCCGCTGTTCCAAGCGATGCTCGCTTTGCAGCAACGCCGGCCCGGTGAAGATCCCGGCCTGCCCGGCTTCGCCTTGGGGGAGGATGGCGCCCGAATCACCTTGGGTGGCGTGGAGCTGGAATCGATCGGTCTCCGCGAACGGCGGGCGCAGCTCGAAATCGTCCTGAACGGGGCGGAGCTTCCCTCCGGCGCTCTCGGCCTGTCGTTGGAAGTCAACGCCGGTCTCTTCGATGCCGCCACCGCGGAACGGATGCTTGGCCATCTCGGCGTTCTCCTCGCCTCGGCGGTGGGCGACGCGGACCGCGCGCTCTCCGACCTGCCGCTGCTGACCCTGGCTGAGCGGCAGGAGCTGCTCGACGACCGGAACGCGATGGCCGTGCCGTCTGCGCCGGTGCTCACCCTTCACGAGCTGGTGGCCGAGCGGGCGGATCGTTCTCCCGGAGCGTTGGCTGTGCTGGTGGGAGAGGAGCGCTTGACCTACGGCGAGCTCAGGGCGCAAGCGCGGGT
>Ga0134122_10001572_pt1 | contig 16525 bp, 10 predicted proteins | sample KB302_FD_96461 | JGI IMG/M metagenome (GOLD analysis project Ga0134122, IMG submission 96461) | Terrestrial soil microbial communities without Nitrogen fertilizer from Kellogg Biological Station, Michigan, USA - KB3-0-2 | ecosystem: Environmental > Terrestrial > Soil > Unclassified ... | reverse complement strand
TGGATGCCAAGTGCGATTCGCGGTTCCCTGCTGCGGGCCATGGCCAGCGGCTTGCCATTTGGTGGCCGGCGCCTGCGCAGCATGGCAGAGATCCTCGCGATTTCCGACATGCCGTCGCGCTTCGCATCGTGGTACGGTGGTTTCGACACGCGGCATCAAACCCGCGTGCTGTCGGACAAGATGCAAAACGAAATCGGGGACGGTGGATTGGCCCATGCATTCCACGAGATCGTCAATGCGTGCGACAGCAAAAATGCCCTGGACCGTTTTCTCTATTGCGACATTCACTCGCGACTGGTGGATGATATCCTGGTCAAAAGCGACCGAATGAGCATGGGAGCCAGCATCGAGGCTCGCGTGCCGTTCCTCGACCACAAGGTGGTCGAATTCGCCGCGCGCCTGCCGCAAAATATGAAGATAGACGGATTGCGTTCGAAGATCGTGCTAAAGCGGCTTGGCGAACGATACCTCCCCCACGAGATCATGTACCGCCGCAAGGTGGGATTCACCGTTCCGCTCAGTCGCTGGTTCACTGGACCGTGGCGCGGATTGATCACCGATGTACTGCTTTCCGACCGATGCCTTGACCGCGGCTACTACAACGCCGACGTGGTGCGCAGCATAGTGGACGACCATATCGAGCGCCGCATCGACCGCGAACAGGGAATCTGGATAATGCTCGCGCTGGAAGTGTGGCACCGTTTATTCGTGGACGATGACGGCAGTGAAGCGGCGGTGGACAGGATCAAGGAAGATTTCGTGTGCTCCCTGGGCTCGCTGCAAGCAGCGGCATAGATTGCGCGACGCATGATCACTGGATCGACCATGGGCAAGCACTGCGTAGTCGTGTTAGGTCCTTCACTGCATGCTGTCAGCGGCGTGTCGACCCACGTACGGATGCTGATTTCTTCCGGGCTGGCGCGTGACTACGATCTGCGGCATTTTAGAGTTGGCAGCGAGGGGCGCCGGGAAAATGCACTGCAGAAGGTGATGCGCTTCGCGCTTAGCCCCGCGCATCTCGCGCTGTTCCTGCTCCAGACCGGCGCCGAGGTCGTCCATCTCAACGCTTCTTTGGATGCGAAAGGTTTTTGGCGCGATCTGGCGTACTGGATCATTGCCAGGTTGCTCGGCCGTCGCGTCGTGAACCAGATCCACGGCGGGGCGATGCCCCAGGAGTTTTTTCACGGAAATGCCTCACTGACCTGGATCTTGCGGCGATTCCTGGTATCGAGTGACGTAGTCACCGTACTCTCCAGTGCGGAACTGGCTGCCTACCGCGCGTTCGATCCACGCATCAGAGTCCATTTGGTTCCCAACGCAATCGACCCAGTCGGGCAAGCCGATCAGGCACGCTCATACAATACCGACCAACCATTGAAGCTGCTTTATGTCGGTCGGATCCTGCGCGCCAAGGGATTGTTCGAACTGATCGACGCTTTGGCAGAGCTGAAACGCACCGGGCGAGATTTCAGGTTGTCGATCGCAGGGTCTGGTCCTGATCAGACGGAACTGATGGCTGCTGCGCAAAGGCACAGCCTGCTCGATCGCGTGCAATTTCTGGGCGGCGTGTTCGCCTCGGCAAAGGCCCGACTTTGGCTCACGTCCGATCTGTTTGTTTTTCCGACCCACAGGGAGGGGCTCCCTTATTCGTTGCTGGAGGCCATGGCGGCAGGCTGCGTTCCCATCACTACCGCCGTCGCCGCGATTCCGGATGTGATGCGCGACGGGGAACACGGTATGTTCGTACCAGTGAGGGATGCACCGGCGCTCGCGGCCGCAATAGCCACTCTGGATGACCATCGCGAACGCCTGATTCAAATGGGGGAAGCATCACGTAGGCGAGTGCTGGAGCAATATACGGTGGCACGACTGGCGGATGATTTCCGCAGGCTATACAGCGGCTGCCTAAGTTGAAACGCGGATTGCGTCGATGGGGTTCGGCTGAGTGCTCGGATGTTTGTCGCCGCAAGATGGCAGAGTCTGATGAAGCGGAGCGGCATGGACGGGATCATCCGTTCTGGAATGAACCCGCATCGTGATAGCTGCACAACGCTCAACCAGCCGGAAACTCTTGGGCACAAAGCTGGCGCGTAATTTTTTTTAAGGTGAACGATGCGATCAACAAACCGAACGGGCAACGCATTGCTTTGGCACGGCGCCCTGCGATCATGCATTAATCCAATCGGATCACGTCGGCCGGCAACGACAATCCAAGGCTGGAAATGCGGGCGCTTGCATACTGGAAGCCGTGCTCAATCCACCGAACCTTCCACTGCCCGGGACAAGCAGGTGACGCGCAGATCAACCAAGTCCATTGGAACGCCATTCTTCGTGAATCCAGACGCCTTGCTTTTCGTAGGCGTCGTGGCGCCCGCGAAATTCCATTCCGAGTCTGCAGCGCAACGTCAACATAAGAGCGAACCCCGGCTGAATTGCCAGACTGAAGCGCTCGCTCACGAGTGCACGGTTGAAAGAATTCTGGCGGCGATCCCATCTTAAGTTCGCGGGCAATTGCAGTGGCGCCGCTTCAATTCAGAGAGTTGTTCGAGACAAGATGCCCGCACACGATTTCTTAGACATTGGACATCGTCTTAAGCATAGTTCTGCGGCCTGGGGAAGGGACTGGTGGGTATGGCACTTTAATCGCCTGCGCTGCATGACGCCGGCGGAGATACCCTATCGGCTGATGCGCGCCCTATCATCGCAAGCGCAGAGCATCGGATTGTTCTTCGGGTCGAGAATCGGGCCCGCCCCCGATCTTATGGCCGCGTCGAAGTTCTGGATCCATCACACGGCAAGGGTAGACCCGGCGCCGTACATCGAGGCTGCCGAGCGCATCGCTGCGGGCAGGCTCGATGTCTTTGCGCTGCGCGATCTCGAGGTTGGTACGCCGCCACTCTGGAACCGTGATCCGAAGTCCGGCGTAGAGGCGCCCTGCAGTTTCGGCAAGCTGCTCGACTACCGCAACCCTCAGCTGGTAGGGGATATCAAGTACCTATGGGAACCCAACAGGCATCTACACCTGGTTACGCTGGCGCAGGCATACGTGCTCAAACACGATCCGCTCTATCTCCAGGTCATTCGCCAACACCTGGAATCCTGGCTTGATACCTGTCCCTACCCATTGGGCGCAAATTGGTCCAGTGCCCTGGAAGTGGCAATCAGGCTGATCAACTGGTCCGTTACGTGGCAGTTGCTCGAGGGCGTCCATTCGCCGTTATTCGATCATGAACAGGGCTCCCGGCTCAGACGCCGATGGCTCGATTCGGTCTATCAGCATGCCGAGTTCGTTCGCGGTTATTTTTCGCTTTACTCCTCTGCCAACAACCATCTCATCGGCGAGGCTGCGGGACTGTTCATCGCGGCCCTCACGTGGCCGCATTGGCATAAAGCGCGAGTGTGGCAGGCAACCGCGCAAAAAATTCTTGAGGACGAGGCGCAGCGCCAGAACGCCCCCGATGGCGTAAACCGTGAGCAGGCGGTGGCTTATCATCACTTCGTTCTGGATCTTTTGCTGCTCTGCCTGCTGGCCGGCAAGCAGAACAAGGTCTGGTTCTCGGTAACGTATGAGACCCGCATCGAGGCTATGCTGGAGTACATCGCCTCCATCATGGATGTAAGCGGAAATCTTCCCCAGTTCGGCGACTCAGATGATGCGCTGGTGGTCAGACTTACGCCAAGCCAGTCGTTTTGCTCCTATCGCTCATTGCTGGCTACCGGAGCCATCATTTTTCGCAGTGGCGAATTCAAGCGCAAGGCGGGCGCACTCGACGACAAGACGCGATGGCTGCTCGGCAGCCAGGCCGACGCGTTATTCGATGCTCAAAGCGTAGAACGAACCAGGTTGCCGATCCGGCAGCATTTTCCGCTCGGCGGCTATTACATACTGGGCAGCGAGTTCGAGACGGCCGATGAAATACGACTCACCGTCGATGCGGGGCCGCTGGGCTTTCAGAGCATTGCCGCGCACGGGCATGCGGATGCGCTGTCATTTACGTTGTCTGTCGGCGGCGTTGAGTTTCTGATCGACCCCGGAACCTATGCTTATCACACGCAGGGTGCGTGGCGGCGTTATTTTCGCGGTACAGCGGCGCACAACACCGTGCGCGTTGACCGCCAGGATCAGTCCGAACCGGGTGGCAATTTCATGTGGGTGAAAAAGGCGCGCGCGGGCTGCAGCCAATGGGCGAGTACGGTTGCGGAAGACTTGTTCGAGGGCTGGCAGAACGGTTACCAGCGTCTCAAGGATCCGGTCATGCATTGGCGCAAGATTTCGCTGCACAAATTGCAGAGGCGGATCAGTATTGACGATACGCTGCGCATGGCAGGCTGTCACGATATCGAACTGCTGTTTCATTGCAGCGAGCGCTGCAGTGTAGAAGCCGCTCCCGGCGGCTATCTACTCAAGCAGGATAACAAAGCGCTGCTGCTGAAGCTGCCGCATGTCGACAGCGCGACGTCGCAGGTCCTGGTCGGCGGTACCGCTCCCATCTTCGGCTGGGTTTCCAGACGATTCGATAACAAGCTGCCAGCGCCGACGATCCTGTGGCAGGCACGGTTTACCGGAGACGTCGTCCTGCGTACGGAAATCGTTTGCTAGGGGACACTGCGCCAAGCCGTCCTCCTCTCAGGCAGCGCTGTGTAATTCCCCGTTGATCCGACCGGACTAGTTAGGCCTTCCACGGGCGTCAATCCTTACCTTTACTGTTCGGCTGCGTAGTCCGCCGAATGCACGGGCTGTATATCTGCTGACGCGCAAATTCCTTTGGTCGCATTCCCCGAGTTTTAGGAGAACCATGAAGATCAGCGTATTGGGTCTGGGTTATGTCGGCACTGTCTCGGCAGGCTGCCTGGCACAGCAGGGTCACGAAGTATTGGGTGTCGATCCCGAACCCCGCAAAGTCGATCTGATCAATGCCGGGAAATCGCCCATCATCGAAAAGGACATTGGCGGCATCATTGAGCGACAGGTTGCCGCCGGCAAGCTTGCCGCAACCACCGATGTCATCGATGCGGTACAGCGCAGCGACCTCGCTCTGATTTGTGTCGGCACGCCCAGCAAAAGCAATGGTGATATCGAACTCAAGTACATCCGCCGAGTTTGCGAGGAAATCGGCGAAGCAATGCGTCACCATCAGGGCGCTCCAGCAGTCGTGATTCGCAGCACCATGCTGCCCGGGACAATGCGTGAGGTCGTCATTCCGACACTGGAGGCGTGTTCGGGCCGGCGCGCCGGAGTGGAATTCGGTGTCTGTATTAATCCCGAATTCTTGCGCGAAGGGACTTCGGTCCACGACTATTTTCATCCGCCGAAGACCGTCATCGGAGAATTGAACCCGGCAAGCGGCAATCTGGTGGCAAGTCTCTATAGCCATCTCGATGCGCCGATGGTCCGCACCGATATCGAGACCGCCGAGATGGTCAAATATGCGGACAACGCGTGGCACGCGTTAAAAGTCGGGTTCGCGAACGAGATCGGCAATCTCTGCAAAGGACTCGACGTCGACGGCCATCGCGTCATGGATATCTTCTGTCAGGACACCAAGCTCAATCTATCGCCCTACTACCTGAAGCCTGGCTTCGCTTTCGGCGGTTCCTGCCTGCCCAAGGACCTGCGTGCGCTTCTCTATAAGGCGAAAACGCTGGACCTTTCGCTTCCGATACTGGCCTCCGTGCTGCCGAGCAACGAGCAACAGGTAGATCGGGCAGTGCGTAGTGTCATCCAGAAAGGCACACGGAGGATCGGTGTACTGGGATTTAGCTTTAAAGCCGGCACAGATGATTTGCGCGAAAGCCCGGTCGTGGAATTGACCGAACGCCTCATCGGCAAGGGATTCGAACTAAAGATTTACGACAGCAATGTCAATATCGCCCGTATCCACGGCGCAAACCGCGACTACATTCTCAACCATATTCCGCACATCTCGCGCTTGATGGTGGCGAGCCTCGAAGAGGTCCTCGAGCACGCGCAGACCATTATTATCGGCAACGCCGCGGCCGAGTTCCGTGAAGTGCCAAAGCGTCTGACTGAAAATCAAACTGTCATCGATCTAGTGCGCATCACCAATTCCCGGAGTGTCTCGGGTCTGTACGAAGGAATTTGCTGGTAAATGGGGCCGCCCGTTATGCCGCCGGGGGATAGCAGACCCAGACGGGTTTTGATCCTGGTTGAAAATCTGCCCAGTCCGTTCGACCGGCGCGTATGGCAGGAAGCCACTACTCTGCGAGATGCGGGCTATGCCGTCTCCATCATTTGTCCCACCGGAAAAGGATTCGAAAGCAAGTTCGAGAGAATCGACGGCATAGCGATCTGGCGCTATGACTTGCCGGTCGAAGGTGAAGGCGCGAAGGGATATGCGGTCGAGTACTCGGTCGCGCTCGCGCGCAGCTTCATGCTGTGCTGGAAGATTTTTCTGAAAGACGGCTTCGACGTCATCCAGGCGTGCAACCCGCCCGACCTGTTTTTTATCATCGGCCGCATTTTCAAGTTGTTTGGCAAAAAGTTTGTTTTCGATCATCACGACATCAATCCCGAGCTTTATGAGGCGAAATTCGGCAAGCGGGGTGTGTTCTATTGGCTATTGCTGAAACTGGAACGCTGGACGTTCCGCACTGCCGACGTATCGATTGCAACGAACGAGTCGTACCGTCGCATTGCCATGGAACGCGGCGGGATGGCGCCGGAGCGCGTCTTCGTCGTGAGAAGCGGGCCGAGTCTGGAGCGCATGAAGATTGGTCCGCCGGACGATAGGCTGAAGCGCGGCCGGAGTTATCTGGTGGGCTATGTCGGCGTAATGGGAAAGCAGGAAGGCGTCGATTACCTGCTGCGCGCAATCCGGTACCTCGTCTTCAATCTTCATCGCACTGACATCCATTTCGGATTGGTGGGCGGCGGTACTTCGCTGGGCGCGATGAAAGGCCTTGCCGCGGAATTGGGTGTGGCGGATTTCGTAACCTTCACGGGCCGTGTGACCGACGACGAAATGCTTGCGATGCTCAATACCGCCGATATCTGTGTCAATCCCGACATTGCCAATGAGATGAACGACAAGTCGACCATGAACAAGATCATGGAGTACATGGCGCTCGGCAAGCCAATCGTACAGTTCGATCTCGCGGAAGGGCGCTATTCGGCACAGACCGCATCCCTCTATGCAAGAAAAAATGACTTCGCTGACCTGGCGGTGAAAATCGTCAGGTTGATCGACAACCCGCAACTGCGTGCCGAGATGGGAGCGTGCGGACGCAAACGCGTGGAATGCGAGCTGGAGTGGCGACATGAGGCGCCGAAACTGCTGGCGGCTTATGACAGCTTGTGGAAGAGCGGAAAAGCACGGCGACAGGTGGATCAGGCGGCAGATGTGCCGTCTGCCAGACTTTAGTTATGGAACCGCCGCATGGTTGCCACGACCAAACGCGAATAATGAAAGGAGATTGTCATTAACGGTGCAATGCGCATCATTGTTACGCTTGTCCCGCTAATGGCATTGTCCGCTTGCGGCGGTGGCGACGGAGATGCAGCCGCAGTCGTGGCGAATAATCCGCCCCCGGTGATCAGCCCTGTTGTGGCGAGCATGGTCGTCGATTCTGCCGGGGGCTCTTTGGCCGTTACTGATCCGTCATCCCCGTTGGCCGGTACCCAGGTGACGATCCCCGCCGGCGCATTGTCGAGTCCGACCATGCTTACGATTGCGCAGGTGGCCGGTATGGCCGGGCTACCAGCGAATGTAGCGGTTGCCAGAGTTGGTCCATCCGGAATTGTATTCTCGAGCCCGGTAACCATTACCCTGCCATATTCCTCGCAATACATGGCCGACAATTCCATCAGTGACCCGGCAACGTTGAAAATAATTGCGTTCAATCGGAATGGGGCGAACGAGACCTTGCGCACGGTTTTGCAGGATCAAAACACGGCGACTGCGCAGATCACGCATCTTGGCGATTTTGGCGTACTGGGGTATACCCTTGCCTCGCTGTCCGGGAATTACGCGATGAACTTCACCATGATCGATGCGAGGTTCGGTGATCCGGTACAGATTCTGCTCAGTGTGCCGCGCGTGCCGTATAGCACCACGCTGAATGTGCCGTTCCCCGCGTATGCGTTCCGTGATGAGCAGGGCACCGTGAAGTTCGATGGAGCGGGCAATTATCAATGGTCGGCGGTCCGCAATGTGGCGGGAACGATGACACCGGCCAGCGGCAATGGAACCTACACTGTCAGCCCGGATGGCAGCATGGCGCTGGATTTTGGCCTGGAAGGGTCCGTGCTCGCGGGGGGAAGCACGTTCGTCCTCGCGGCCACCCGTAGCGCACAGGTGATTGAGATGGGTATGGGCATCAAAAAGGGCGGAACCTTTGACGTGACGAATCTCCAGGGAAGCTATGCCGTGGCGCTGTACTATTCCGACGCCACGGCCGGGCCAGACAATACCGTCTCACTCGACGTGCCGGTGACGTTGCCGTACAACGCGAGTCTCGCTGTCCCGTTTCCTAGTTATGCCCTCAACAGTGAACTGCGCACGATGGTTTTCGATGGCGCGGGAAACTACTCCTGGTCCGGCACCCGAAATACCAGTGGAGTATCCACTGCCGTCTCCGGCAGTGGAAGCTATACCATCGCACCGGACGGCGCGCTTAGTATCGATACGGGTCTCACCGGACATCTGCTCCCTGGCGCGAGCACGTTCATTCTGGCAACGCCGAGCGGGATGGTGCAGATGGGCGCCGGGATCAGAAAGGGCGGCGCCTTCAGCAGTGCTTCCCTGGCAGGCCGCTACACGGTCGCGTTCCACTATGCCGACGCGACCGCAAGTTCGCCCGATAAGATCAGTATCAGCATTCCGAGTGCGCCGTACAGCAGCATGGTTGATGTGCCTTTCCCACTGTATGGATTCAATAGCGAAGTGCGATCCGTCGTGTTCGATGGCGGCGGACGTTACACCTGGACTGGCACACGTGACCGTGGCGGCGTATCGGTTTCCGGATCCGGCGCTGGAAGCTATTCGGTTGACTCGGAAGGTGTGTTGACCATGGATAACCGCGTGGTGGGGAACGTGCTCGACGGCGGCAGTACGTTTATTCTTGCACCGACGAGCGGGCAAGTTACGCAGATCGGAATCGGTTTGCTGAGATAACAACACCTGGACCCAGCGGGCGCATGTGCATTGCCCGCTTTTTTGCGATCATGCCGGCGACATATTGTTGTCCGAGGCGAAGTTGTTACGCGCTTTTGGTGCTTGCGTTTCGGGCCCACAGAACCGGCTTCCAGCTGTGCCATGCGTCGCGAAGCGGCAGATACATACGACCTTTTACGGTTAACGGAACGGTGCACTCGTAAGTCCGCTCGACGGTCCCCCCAAAGCTTTTCTTGAATGCGTTGATGCCAGCGCGCTCCGGAGTCGATTCGTCCTGAAACAGTCCTCCCCAATCGTAGCGCGATACGCCCATTTCCTTGAACCGCAGCATGTCCCTCCAATGTAGCCAACGATTGGCGCGCCCTATCAGAGAGCGGTAATCGGTTTTCTTGTCGCGAAAACAGGAACCGCTGTATTGGAGCCACGTTGCCGCGCCACAAAGCAGGTAAGCATGCCAGACCAGCACTTCGCCGCTTCGGGATGCCGAAGTCAGCACCAGTTGCCCGGCCTTGCAGGCGGCGTGTAACCATTGGCGGTCGGAAGGATCATGCGATTTCTGCCTGGCGAATTCATCAAAGAACGCACAAAATTCGGCCAACCTGGGCTCCGGACTCGTGATGCACTCCATGACCAAACCGTCCTTGGTATCGGCCCGTCTTATTTTGTAGCGGCAATCCTTGCTGAATGCATCGCCGATCGCTTCCGGATCGATGAGCAGGTTTGTGGTCATCGACAAAAATTCGAAAGATCGGGCGCCCGCTACCGGCTTCGGGCGGCAGTGATAGCGAATGATGTCCACACCCGCATCCGCAGGCAGTTCCTCTTCGAACCACACGTCACCGTATAGTGCAGCACGGCCCTCGAGACGGATCATTCCGGTATGGCCTGTTTGCCCACCGGAATTGAGCGTGCATTGAATTGCGCCGTGGCGGTCAGGGCACCTGTCTGATCAGGCTGCTGGTATGCGAACGCGCGCATTCCGGTGTGGCCGCACAGCTGTATCCAGAGATCGCGGAATTCGTGCAGTGTCAGGCCATAGCACCAGGTCGAAAGCTCTTCGAACAGCATTTCCAGCCGGTCATATAATTGATCGATATCTGACGGAGTTGCGAAGTTCGGGCTTCCGCCAGGCATGAGTTCAGATGAGTGGAGCATGAATTCCATGCAGGCAACACCTTCATTGCGTGTCGCCCGCGCCATCTGCAACATGACATCCATGCTGCGGGCAAGCGGCGCGCCCAACGACGGTTGCACCGGGCACAACCAGCTCAGGCCCGGGGACAACCTGTTTGCGGCGCGCCGCAGCAAAGGAACGCGATACAAGTAGGATGCTTTGCGGTACAGGCTGCTAAGGACAATGGTCATGGGAACTTCAAGCAGACCATACGGGGCGGGCGCGGAAATGTTTGCGGGGTCGAGAAAATAAGGATGATCGGGGAACGCTTCGTAGTTGGAGCCTCCGTTTCCATTCGGGTTACCCCGGTTTGCACCCCAGTTCACACCTGGCGTCACCGAGCAGTCCACCTGATAACCCTCCTGCAACAGCATGGCAGCGTAACGTTCATCGAAACCCCACCGCCCGGCGCGATGGCTAATCATTTTCCGGTCGAACTTGTCTTCGAGCAACGCTGTCATGACGTGGATTTTTTCCCTCATGACGCTATCCGGATATTCAATGAGGTACGGCTGATGGAAAAAATCGTCCTCGGTCAAAGCTTGTAGCGGAGGCGAATTCCATGCGTGCAGGTGCATGCCGATTTCACATGCATCCCGGCACAAGACGTCTCGCGCAAACTCCACATAGGCGTCCGACATTGCCATCTCATAATTGGTCAGGTAGACCGGCTTGAACCCGAAGCGCTCGCAGAGCATTTGGAAGCGCGGGAGGAATTCCGCATTGCGGGTACCGATCTCGCGTGGACGTTCCCAGAGATTGTCGCCCTCGGTGTCCACGGTGATGATAAAAGGTGTATTAGGCATGGGGCGACTCACTTGAAGGAATCACTCGGGCATCTAGTCTTCGTTGCAGCAGGTTCTGAAACGTTTCCAGGTAGACCGAAACAATTTTTTCTTCGCCAAATTCCTGAGCCATGAAGCGCCGGCAACGGTCGCTTGCGGCCTGGCGTGCAGCCGGATCAAGCAGCAGGGATTGGACAAGACCGGCCAGTTCAGCCGGTGAGCGCGCCACGGCCCCCAATCCGTTGCGCTCGATCACACGATCCGGGTCGAGCAGTGTGACCACGGGTACGCCCCTTATCCAGGATTGAAGATACGAATTGGGAAATCCTTCCACATCGGACGTGTTGACAAGCAGCTTGGCCCGGTCATAAAGCGCATTGGTATCCCAGTACGACAGGCGGCCGTGAAACACCACATTGGTCCGAGTCGCCGCCGCGTCTCGGATCTGCGTGTAAATCGATTCCTGGCCAGGCATGGGTCCCCCGACCATATGAATCTGCACGTTCGGAAGACAGTCGGCTATTCTCAGAAGGCGATCCGGTCTTTTCAAATGCTGGATGTTGCTGACCCATAGCAGTTCGATGTCGCGCACAGCAGCGGAAACGGGAGGAGCTTCCACTAGCATTCCCGCCACCCGACTTTGCAGACCGTAATTCTGTGCCATGTTGTTTGCCTGCGAAACACTCTGTACCAGGATCGCGTCGGCTCGCCGTAGGCCTTGCTCATACAACCAGCGATCACGCGCATGCTTCAGGAGCACGCGCGAGGGGTCGCAGTCCGTATCGCTGGCAGTGCGGAATACGAAGCGTCGACGATGGCGCCAGCAGAACAGCGCTATCAGCCCAACCTGCATGCCCGCGCAGCTGGTGTAATACACGTCGGCGTCGGCCCGTTGCAATGCTGACCACATTCCGGTCCAGCGCGGATGGATGAATCGCAGCACGGGTATACCCGCATTCAGAGGAAAAGCCTTGAATACCCGTATTGAATGCCAGCGCGCGCCATCTTCCTGGCCTTGGTCCGCGACCACCATGCTTACTTCGTGGCCGTGGCGTGCCAGCGCGAGCGCGAGCAACGTTTGCTGGACCGTCTCGCCGCCCATGGCGAGCGCTCTGTATTCAGGTGCCAGAACCGGCAGGTTATCCAAACCGACCAGACATACTTTCATTTGCATCGCCACGCCAGGCCTTGCCCATTGCAATCATTGCAATAAACAGCGTCGCTTGAAGTTGCACTACTGAACATCAGACTTCCTTTTGGTGGTGCAGGACTACTGAATTGTATAAAACAACGTCGCGCAGACGCCGGGATAGCCGCTAGTCCAATCGGCCCACATTCCGCTATACCGCAATCCGGCGTCGTTTAGAGACTGACTTGTAGAATCGCTTCGCTGTCCCTATCCGGCGAAAAACTTGTCTCATTGTGCCGTTAGATAAAGCTAGACGCGCATGGACACAGGAAGTTCTGCTGGTAAGGATTCGACGTTTCATTCGGCATAAAGGCGTAGCTCAAGCAATGTGTGGCTTTGCGGGTGTGGTCGGGTACAGGGCCGGCAATGCTTGTGATTGGGCATCGTCATTGCACAGCATGGGCGATGCCATCTCGCATCGTGGTCCAGACGATTCAGGTATCTGGACGGATGCCGATGCCGGTATTGGTCTTGTGCACCGGCGCCTATCAATCGTGGACTTGTCGCGAGCGGGACATCAACCCATGGTGTCTGCCAGCAGTCGCTTTGTATTTGTTTTCAACGGGGAGATTTACAACCATCTGGAGCTAAGGAAAGCATTGGCAAGCAATTACGTTTGCCCGGCCCGAGCGGGAAATATCCAGTGGCGCGGGCATTCGGATACTGAAACCTTGCTTGCCGGTTTTGAAGTCTGGGGTGTCGAAGCAACTCTTAAGAAGGCTGTCGGGATGTTTGCTTTCGCATTGTGGGATCGTAGCGAACGCATGCTGTATCTCGCCCGCGATCGCATGGGCGAGAAACCTTTGTATTACGGCTGGCAAAAGGGAATCCTGCTTTTTGGTTCCGAGCTGAAGGCGCTGAAAAAGCATCCATCGTTTCACGCCGATATTGACCGTAATGCGCTCATGTTGTTGTTACGGCACGGCTACATTACTGCGCCATACTCAATCTATAAATCCATTCGCAAGCTGCCTGCGGGGACATATCTCAAGGTCGCCGTAAATGACCGGCGCAACGATGCAGTTGCGCCGCCAGAGCCGGCCTCCTATTGGTCCCTGGCCAGCACGATCGAAAGCGGGCGCAAAAATCTTTTCCGTGGTACCGATACCGAGGCAGTAAGCGCTCTGGAAGTCAGGCTGGAAGAGTCAGTGAGTCGTCAAATGATGGCCGATGTGCCATTGGGTGCCTTCCTGTCGGGCGGAGTGGACTCTTCCACCATCGTCGCCATGATGCAAGTGCAATCAAGCCGCCCGGTCAGAACGTTCACTATCGGTTTTCAGGAAGAAGGTTATAACGAAGCACAGTACGCCGGCAGAGTTGCCAGGCATTTGGGGACCGACCATACCGAGCTTTACGTCACTGCTGAGGAGGCCCGGAAAGTGATTCCGCGGTTGCCTACGCTTTACGACGAACCGTTTTCGGATTCTTCACAGATACCCACTTTCCTGGTTTCCCACATGGCTCGGCAGCATGTGACCGTTGCGCTTTCGGGAGATGGCGGCGATGAGTTGTTCGGTGGGTATCCGCGATATCTTCAGATGACCAACATATGGCGCTACGTTGGCAAGCTGCCTCCGGTCGTACGCAATGCACTGGCTGCGGCACTCACGTCGCTTTCACCCGATGCCTGGAACCGGATGTATCGCCCCCTGCGCCAGATGTTGCCCCGGCGCCTGGGCTCATTTCCGCTGGGCAACAAGGTTTTTACGCTGGCCCAAATCCTTGCGTGTAAACATCCGGAGGACATTTATTACGGACTGCTTTCTCATTGGAAAAATCCAGCGCAGGTCGTCATCGGCGCGCGCGAGCCGGGTACGGTACTAACGCATCGCCGACAATCCAACTGGAACGCGGATATCGAGCACTACATGATGTATGTGGATTCCATGAGCTACCTGCCTGACGATATTCTTGTGAAAGTGGATCGCGCTGCCATGGGCGCGAGTCTGGAGACGCGAGTGCCGTTCCTCGACCACCGGGTGGTGGAGTTTGCGTGGCGCTTGCCTCTATCGATGCGCATTCGAAACGGTCAGGGAAAATGGATCTTGCGGCAAGTTCTGGACAAGCATGTGCCTAGAGCGCTCATTGACAGGCCCAAGATGGGATTCGGCGTGCCGATTGACTCCTGGTTGCGCGGTCCACTGCGCGATTGGGGAGAAGCATTACTGAACGAGCAGCGCCTCAAAAGAGAGGGGTTTTTCGATCCCGCGCCGATTCGCCAAAAGTGGCACCAGCACGTGGCAGGCCAATGCAACTGGCAGTCCCACCTCTGGAATGTGTTGATGTTCCAGGCGTGGCTGGAAATCGAACAGTCACAGTGACGCGGCAAGCAAAACGTTGACATGCCTATCCCGTGGACCTGATATCGAGAACAAAGAGGGAAACTATTTTGGATACCACCGCGACGGTTGTTGTGACCGGCGCAGCCGGGTTTATCGGCTTTCATGTGTCGCGGCGGCTCATGGCGCGCGGACACAAGGTTATCGGGTTGGACAACCTGAATGACTACTACGATGTGCGCCTTAAACTAGACCGGCTTGAGCAGCTGGGTGAATGCAAGCAGTTTTCATTTGTAGCCGCAGGCGTCGAAGATCGCGAGGCGTTGCAACAGGTGTTCGCGCACGCCGGCGCTGTGCGGGTGGTGCACCTTGCCGCTCAGGCGGGCGTGCGTTATTCAATCGATCATCCGGAGACCTACGTAACGAGCAATCTCGTTGGGTTCGCGAATATCCTGGAAGCTTGCCGGCATAGTAAAGCCGGCCATCTCGTGTATGCCTCGACCAGCTCAGTGTACGGCGCCAGCCGGATGATCCCATTCTCCGAGCATGCTGTTACGGATCACCCGGTATCGTTCTACGCGGCTACGAAGAAGGCTAACGAAGCCATGGCGCATAGCTACGCTTACCTTTACGGGTTGCCCTGCACAGGCTTACGGTTTTTCACCGTGTACGGTCCCTGGGGGAGACCGGACATGGCGCTGTTCAAGTTCACGCAGGCAATTCTTGCTGGAGAACCAATCCCGGTTTTCAACAACGGCAACATGGTCCGAGACTTCACTTATGTGGACGATATTGTGGAGGCTGTCATCAAAGCGCTCGATCGGCCTGCTACGCCGGATCCGGACTGGAACGGCAAGGCACCGGATCCTGCCACCAGCAGCGCGCCCTACCGGATCTACAACATAGGCAACAGCAAGCCAGAGAAACTTCTGCGTTACATCGAAATGCTGGAACAATGTCTGGGCAGAAGGGCAATCATGGACTTCCAGCCGATGCAGCCGGGTGACGTCCTGGAAACATACGCAGATACTTCCGAGCTGGATAAAGCCGTTGGCTACAAGCCCGATACACCGATTGAGGTGGGGGTGAAACGGTTCGTCGACTGGTATCTGGAATACCGAGCACGAAAATACCAACTTGAACCGTCGCTCTAATCGGCCTCCGACCCAGTGAGGTGCCGATATGCTGCGGGAAAGCTTTCCTTTTCGACAACGGGCATGAGTCGGTTTGCGCGAGGAAATAACAGCGACCGGTATTCCTCAAGCATGTTCATAAAGCTGAAAGAGTCTCGGACCCGGGTGGCTGCCGCCTCCCCCATTGCTCTAGTCATCCCTTTATCACCTGCCAGAGTGGCAATATGGCCGGCCAGTTCGTCAACATTGCCGGGCGAAAACAGGAAACCGTTCTTGCCGGCGTCCACCATTTCAGCTGCACCTCCGGTCCTCGATAGAATAACAGGCAGACCCATCGCCATCGCCTCGAGCGCTGCATTTGAAAACGTTTCCACCGCAGTGGACGTGAGCACAAATGCATCTGCCGCCTTCAGGAGCCCGCGCACGTCGCCGGTGGCTCCCATCAAACGAGCGCTGTGGCCTACTCCGAATTCGGCAATGCAGCGTTCAATCGTGCCATGCTCGACTCCGCCCCCTACCACCAGCGCATGAACCGCCTGCCGACGCGAGGCCAGGACTGCCACGGCCCGGATCAAATCCGTTTGTTGCTTTTCGGGCCTAAGCTGACCGACGTTGATGGCAATGAATGCGTCCGCGGGAAATCCATAGTCCCTGCGCAGCTGCTCCTTGGTTCGAGGCACCGCTGCGACATTGAAATGGGACTGGTCAACGCCGTTGTAAATGACCCGGCTTTTGGCTGCAGGCAGGCGGTAACGCGCACACCACTGTTGCTGTTGCATGTGGCTCCCAAACACCAAAGACGTATGCCGGCGTAATAAAGGCGCATACAAG
>Ga0134122_10001570_pt1 | contig 16544 bp, 15 predicted proteins | sample KB302_FD_96461 | JGI IMG/M metagenome (GOLD analysis project Ga0134122, IMG submission 96461) | Terrestrial soil microbial communities without Nitrogen fertilizer from Kellogg Biological Station, Michigan, USA - KB3-0-2 | ecosystem: Environmental > Terrestrial > Soil > Unclassified ... | reverse complement strand
TTTTCGTAAGCGATCTTGCGGCCGACCAAGTCGTTCGCTTGAATTCCTGTGGTGCCTTCGTAGATCGTCGTGATGCGTGCATCGCGTAAATATTGTGCAGCGCCCGTCTCCTCCACGAATCCCATCCCGCCATGTACCTGCACTCCCGTCGATGCAATTTCAATCGACTGCTCGGTACACCAACCTTTGACCACTGGCGTGAGCAGGTCAAACATCGCCTGGTTTTTCGCGCGTTCAGTCTTATCTGGATGCAACAGTGCCTGATCAAGATAGGCCGAAGCCAGTGTGGCAAGCGATCGCATTGCCTCTGTCTGCGCTTTCATGCTCATCAGCATGCGACGCACATCCGGGTGGTGAATAATACTGACGCGATCACCAGATTTAACCCCGATTTCCCGGCCCTGGACGCGGCTTTTAGCGTATTCGAGCGCATGCTGATAAGCACGTTCAGCGATTGCCACGCCTTCTATGCCGACTTCGAGCCGTGCGAAGTTCATCATCGTGAACATATATTCGAGACCGCGATTTTCCTCACCGACCAGATATCCGACCGCGCCTTCGGCTTCTCCATAAGCCATGACGCAAGTGGGGCTGCCATGTATGCCGAGCTTGTGCTCAATGGAGACACATTTGACATCGTTGCGCTTTCCGATGCCGCCATCCGATTCGACCAGGAACTTAGGGACGACAAAAAGCGAAATGCCTTTGACACCTTCCGGCGCCTGCGGTGTGCGAGCGAGCACCATATGGATGATGTTTTCAGCCATGTCGTGCTCACCCCAGGTAATAAATATCTTTGTGCCGTGGATGCGGAAATGATCGCCTTCCGGCACGGCTCGCGCCCGCACCGCCGAAAGGTCGGAGCCCGCCTGCGGCTCTGTCAAATTCATGGTCCCTGTCCATTTTCCGCTTACCAGGTTCGGCAGATAGGTTGCCCGCTGAACAGATGATCCATGGCGCATCAGGGAGGCGACTACACCTGCGGTGAGCATTGGGCACAAACAAAAAGACATATTCGCCGAGTTCCACATCTCGGATGTTTGAGCGGAAATAATGTGCGGCAGCCCCTGTCCGCCATATTCTGGGTCGCAATTCAGCCCGGCCCAGCCTCCCGCCGAAAACTGCTTGAAAGCTTCGCTGAATCCGGGCGGTGAAGCTACCCCGTTGGCGAGCAGCTTGGCGCCGGTGATATCGCCCGGCCGGTTCAGCGGATCGAGAACGCCAGTCGCAAATTTGCCGGCCTCTTCCAGTACCGCATCGACGACATCAGGTGTGAGATCTTCACACCCGGGCAGACCGGCAAAGTAATCGACACCGATCAATTCCTTTACCGCGAATTTCATGTCTCGAATGGGTGCTGCGTAAGTAGACATCGTTGCTCCTGACAACAAACTCTATTGACTCACCCTGAACGCGCCTCGGGCGGGTGCAAGGAAAGCAAGGGTCATAACTGCGCCGTCAGCTCCGGCACCGCCTGAAACAAATCGGCGACCAAGCCATAATCGGCTACCTGGAAAATCGGCGCCTCGGCATCCTTGTTGATTGCTACGATAACCTTGCTGTCCTTCATACCCGCCAAATGTTGAATCGCGCCGGAGATACCTACTGCGATGTACAGCTCTGGCGCCACTATTTTGCCAGTCTGTCCGACCTGGTAATCGTTTGGCACGAATCCAGAATCGACTGCTGCGCGAGAGGCGCCCACCGCGGCGCCAAGTTTGTCGGCAAGCGCTTCCAGGATCTTGAAATTTTCCCCATTCCCCATTCCGCGACCGCCCGATACGATCGCCCGCGCCGCCGTGAGTTCCGGACGCGCGGACTTGGTCAGTTCCTGACCCATCATTGATGAATGGCCGCTGTCTGGTTGCGCAGCGATACTTTCGATAGCAGCATTGCCTCCAGCGATTGGCACGGGATCAAAGCCGGTTGACCGTACAGTGATGACCTTGATGGCGTCCGAAGCTTGCACCGTTGCCAACGCATTGCCGGCATAAATTGGACGGACGAAGGTATCGGTCGATTCAACCTTGATAATGTCCGAAATCTGGGCCACATCGAGCAGAGCAGCTACGCGCGGCAGGACATTCTTGCCAAAGCTTGTGGATGGGGCCAGAACATGGCTGTAGTTCTTGGCAATGGAAACGACCAGCGCCGAAATGTTCTCCGCCAGTGCATGGGCATAGTGTGGCGCGTCGGCCATCAGTATTTTCCTGATTCCCGGAATTCCTGCGGCACCTTGGGCTGCAGTCGCACACTGGTATCCCGCAATCAGTATATCGATGTCGCCGCCGATTTCCTGTGCGGCTGCAACTGTGTTGAGTACCGCCGGTTTGATCGCGGCATTGTCATGTTCCCCAATGATCAGGATGGCCATCAGATGACTTTCGCTTCGCTTCTGAGCTTTTCAACCAACTCCGGTACGCTTTTGACTACCTTGCCTGCGGTTCGTTTTGGTGGCTCCTGAACCTTGAGCACCTTGAGACGCGGGGATACATCCACGCCGACTGCTTCGGGGGTCAAGGTCTCCATGGGTTTCTTTTTCGCCTTCATGATATTTGGTAGTGTCACGTAGCGCGGTTCATTCAGTCTAAGATCGGTGGTCACAACTGCCGGCAGTTTCAGCAGAACAGTTTCGAGTCCGCCATCGACTTCACGGGTGACTTCAGCGGTTGCACCTTTGACGCGTATCTTTGATGCGAAGGTTCCCTGAGACCAATTCAATAGCGCTGCAAGCATCTGCCCGGTTTGATTGGAATCATCATCAATTGCCTGCTTGCCCATAATCACCATAATCGGTGATTCCTTCGCCACGATTGCTTTAAGCAGTTTGGCAACCCCCAGCGGCTGGACTTCGACGCTGGTCTCCACAAGGATTGCACGGTCTGCGCCGATCGCGAGCGCCGTGCGCAAAGTCTCTTGACATTGAGCGCCACCGATGGAGACCGCGACAATTTCCGTCGCGATACCAGCCTCCTTCAAACGCATGGCTTCCTCCATTGCGATCTCATCAAACGGATTCATCGACATTTTGACATTGGCGGTTTCCACGCCAGATCCGTCCGGCTTGATGCGCACCTTGACGTTGTAGTCCACCACCCGCTTGACGGGCACCAGTACTTTCATCTCAAAAATCCTTGCCGTGGGAAATAAACCAGATTCTACAGCAGCACCTTCGAGGCCTGTCGTGCGTGCCATCACGCAAAGCTAATTGAGATGGCGTTGCCGCTTGCACAGTCATGCGTGGCAAAACTTGCCTGTTACGCTTTTCTCGCGAGATCGCGCAGCACGTTTTTTTGGATCTTTCCGGTCGAAGTCTTGGGCAACGAACCAAAGATAACTTTGCGCGGGCACTTGAAATGAGCCAGTCGTTCCCGGCAGAAAGCGATGAGCTGCTTTTCAGTCACGAGCGGCGAACCGGCTTTTAGTACTACGAATGCGCAGGGCGTTTCACCCCACTTTTCGTCCGGACGGGCTACGACGGCCGCCTCCAGAACATGGGGGTGACTGTAGAGCACGTCTTCAACCTCAATAGTCGATATATTTTCGCCACCCGAGATGATGATGTCCTTGGAGCGATCTTTTATCTTGACGTACCCTTCTGCGTCGACCACTGCGAGATCGCCGGTATGGAACCAGCCAGCCGCAAAAGCCTCCGCGGTGGCGCGCTGATTCTTTAGGTATCCTTTCATCACGATGTTCCCACGAAAGAAAATTTCCCCCATGGTTTGGCCGTCACGTGGCACTGGTTGCATCGTCTTCGGGTCGAGCACAGTCATGCTTTCCTGCATTTCGTAGCGAACGCCCTGCCGGGCATTCAGTTCGGCACGTCTCGATGGCGACAAAGCATCCCATTCTGGATGTTTCGCGCAAACCGAAGCTGGACCGTACACTTCCGTCAGGCCGTAAACATGGGTCAGGTCGACGCCCATGCGTTCCAGGTTTTCGATGACCGCCGATGGGGGCGCAGAGCCCGCAATCATTCCAAAGATTTTTTTGGGGATGCCTTCCCTCATTTCCGTCGGCGCGTTGATGAGCATGTTGTGCACCACGGGTGCTCCACAGTAATGAGTCACCTTATGTTTACGCATGAGGTTGAACACTGATTCCGCGTCCACGCGACGCAGGCAGACACTGGTCCCCGCAAGAGCGGCCAGCGTCCAAGGAAAGCACCAACCATTGCAGTGAAACATTGGCAAAGTCCACAAATACACGGGGAAGTGGGGCATTGACCAAGTGACGATGTTACCGACGGAGTTTAGATACGCTCCTCGATGATGCGTAACCACACCCTTGGGATCGCCTGTCGTGCCCGAGGTGTACGACAATGCGATGGGGTCCCATTCATCGTCCGGCAGGGACCACAAAAAATCCGCATCACCGGTCGCGAGAAAAGCCTCGTAATCGCTTTCGCCTAGACGTTCCCCTTCCTGCCCCAGCGCATCATCAATGTCGACAACCAGTATTTTTCGCTTCACATGTCGCAACGCAGCAGAAATGGTGGAGGAGAATTCCCGGTCTGTGAAAAGAACCTTTGCCTCCCCATGGTTCAGCATGAATCCAATGGCGTCAGGATCAAGTCGCGTATTTAGCGTATTGAGCACAGCGCCGCTCATGGGAACGCCAAAGTGCGCTTCAAACATCGCGGGGACATTGGGAGCCATGATTGCCACCGTGTCGCCGACGCCAATGCCGTGCCGGACCAGGGCTGATGCCAGCCTGCGACAACGCTGATAAGTCTGGCTCCAGGTCGCTGTTCTGTCTCCGTGCACGATGGCAGTTCTGCTCGGATAAACCTCCGCCGCTCGCGGTAGAAAAGATAATGGGGATAGTGGTACGTAGTTCGCGGGGTTTCGATCCAACCCCGTTTGGTATGGGCTGTCGCGGTTCAAGCGTTGCTCCAATCAAGTAAACCAACCCGGCTCGGCAAAGGCGTTGCTAGCATGCCGGGCCGCTTGGGAATCATACGGGATTACCTTAGCGAAGCCCGGCGATTGACTTAGCCGGTCTACCTAGAATTCCGTGTAAGAGTGACCCCAAAGGGTTTGACAATATAAGAAAATCTGCCTTCTGGTTCTAGCGAAAACCGACTGATTCATGTAGCATCTACCACTTGGGGGCCTTGTTCCAATCAAGGGATGGTTTGATGCCGACGCAGCAGGTGACGCTGAGATGATGCCAGAGCGCGCCAACCGCACGTTCATCTGCAGCGTGTTGTTCCTCGACATCGCTGAGTACTCCAAGAAACCAGTCTCCGATCAAATTCAGCTCAAGGATCGATTCAACGCGTTGATTGCGGAGAGCATCCGCGACATCGCTCCAAGCGACCGCATCATTCTGGACACGGGGGATGGCGTTGCCGTAAATTTTCTCGGCGACCCCGAGGATGCTCTCTTCGTTGCCATGAGCTTACGCGAGGCGTTTGCCCCTCAGACTGCGGACCTTCGGCACCTGCCCGCACGCATTGGCATCAACCTGGGACCGGTGCGCCTGGTTCGCGATCTCAATGGGCAGCCGAACATCATCGGCGATGGTATCAATGTCGCCCAGCGGATAATGGGATTTGCGCAGCCGGGACAAATCCTCGTGTCGCGGTCTTATTACGAGGTCGTGCTGCACATTTCGGAGGGCTATACCAAGCTGTTCAACTACGAAGGATCCCGGACTGACAAACACGTGCGGGAGCACGAACTCTACAGCGTGGGGTACACGAGTTCGCGTTCGAGCGGCATCCGCTCTCCCGCGGAGCGCGCAAAGGTCTCTACACACGACAACAAACAACAAGCTACAACCGCCACGCGCGTCACCGGTCCAGCCACCGTTTCAATCATTGCCAGGATGGAACCTTGGTTTACCAACCGCACGATTGTGTTCGGAACCGCGACGCTGTCAGCAGGCGCATTCCTGCTTTCGGTGGTAGTGAACCTGCTGGGCCAAGGCGAGGTAGCTGCGCTGCCGTCGCAAACCGCTGAGCGCAGCGTGCAGAAGAAAATTTCGCCCCCCCGTTTGGAGGAGACCCATGCTGCGACGGTGCAGAAGCCGGTAGAGAAAAGAATCAAAACGGCCGCTGCGCATAACGAAGCTGCATTGCCTCAGCCAAAACCGGAGACGTATGAGAAGAAGGAAGCGAAGTTCTCGCCTTTCTTTTTTTTCTTGAAGCACAAGGCCCCCGCAGAACCGGATCCTGTCCCGGCGCCAGTAGGAAGTGCAATGGTTATGCTGGCTATCGCCCCATGGGGTGAAATTTATGTCGACGGCGACCGGGTTGGGGTCAGCCCCCCCGTAAATGAAGTGGAGGTAGCGCCTGGCAAACGAACAATAGAAATCAGGAACGGTACTTTTCCGGTCTTCACGCAAGTTCTGGACGTGAGGGCCGATCAAAAAATTCGCATCAAGCACAAGTTCGATTAGATAACATGCCGTCCTTTCCTGTCCTCGCTATTCTGATGACACTCCTGTTGGCCGGGTGCCAGACGGACGGCTTGTTCAAGGGACAAGGCGCAACGCGCCATCCTGGCGATAGCTTCCTGCAAGAAGGCATAGAAGATTACGAAGAGGGTAATTATCGCACCGCCAAACGGCGGTTACAGTTTGCGTTGGAAGAAGGATTAAGCCGCCCCGATCGGGTCAAGGCGCATAAATATCTTGCGTTTATTGCGTGCGTCTCGAACCAGCAACTTGCCTGCCGTGAAGAATTTGCAGTGGCATTGGAGCTTGATCCGGCCTTTGAACTCAGTGCCGCTGAGGCCGGCCACCCGATCTGGGGGCCCGTGTTCAAAAACATCAAAGCAAAAAAGACCAAGCAACCATGAACGGCGAACCAACAATCAGCACGCTGGGCCGTTACGAAATCCTGTCGGAGCTCGGGCAGGGATCGATGGGGGTGGTGTACCGGGCCCGCGATCCGATGCTGGATCGAATTGTTGCTATCAAGACTATCAACCTGACGCTGCCAAAAGACGAACTTGCGGAATATGAGGCACGCTTCTATCAGGAAGCCAAGGCAGCGGGAGGGTTGTCCCATCGCAACATCGTAACCATCCACGATATCGGCCGCAGTGAGCGCGTTGCCTATATGGCAATGGAATTCCTGGAAGGCCAGGAACTGCGACGTCTGTTGCAGGCCCGGACGCCGATTGGTATGGCTCACGCACTTGACGTCGGCGCGCAAGTCGCGGAAGGGCTGCAATACGCACATGAGGGGCACATCATTCACCGAGACATCAAGCCCGCCAATATCATGGTCTTGAATGACGGGCTGGTGAAAATAACGGATTTCGGCATTGCACGCATGCGCACCAATGAAGTGAAGACGATGACCGGGATGATTCTTGGCTCGCCAAAATACATGTCTCCGGAACAGGTGTCGGGCAAGCGCGCCGATACACGATCGGACATTTTCTCGCTCGGTGTGGTGCTTTATGAAATGTTGACCGGCGCGTCGCCGTTCGTGGCCGATAACATCCATGGGGTGATGTATCAAACCATGAATTTCAATCCACCGGCGCCAAAGACTTTGAATCCCGAACTCCCGGAGGTGCTCAATTTCATTATCGCAAAGGCCCTGGCAAAGAATCTGGATGATCGCTACCAGAAAGCGGCAGAGTTGAGCAATGATTTGCGCCGGGTTATCTCCGCGTTAACGGGGGACTCGGGCGTCCCTCAGGATGTCGTTTCGGGTCCACTTCCAGCGCCTTTCATCGAGCCCATATCCCCGCTCACGCGGCAGGAAGACAAACAGGCGCGCATTCTCGGAATGGCGGATGACGCCGATTTGCACCACGCCGCAGAAGTCCCGAGCCAGCCGGAGCAGCTACCATCAGCCGAATCCAGTGTGCCCGCCCTTGGCCTGTCAAGGGCGTTTGATTCATTCGATGCCACCATGCGGCTTGCCGCCTTAACCGGGGTCGAGAAGCAATTGGACACCTTCTCTGAAACGCAAAAAATCGCGCGCCTGAAGGCGCTTGCAGATGCAAAACGTCAAGCGGCCTCGGCGGCGGCTTCAACTCTGTCGGGCAGCGCGACCTGGAAACAACTGGCCACAGAACGACCAAATCCCGCGTCACCCATGCCGGTAAATCAAGTGAAACTAATCTGGCTGGGCAGCGGCGCCCTGGCCATCGCAGCCGCGTTACTGTTTCTGTTGCGGTGAGCCATATCAGCGCACTCTTGCTACGGCTTCTTCCACGCGCTCTACACTGACCACTTCGATTCCATCGATGTTTGCCCGTGGCATATTGGCTTTGGGAATGATCGCCAATTTGAATCCGAGTTTCGCTGCTTCCTTGAGACGTTCCTGACCCCGCTGAACCGGGCGCACTTCGCCGGCGAGCCCTATTTCCCCAAATGCGACCATTTTTTCGGGTAGCGCTTTGTTGCGCAGCGACGACACGATGGCCAGTAATACTGGAAGGTCCGCCGCGGGTTCATCGATTTTGACGCCTCCGACTGCGTTTACAAACACGTCTTGGTCGAACGCCGCTATGCCGGCGTGGCGATGCAGTACTGCAAGCAGCATGGCCAGCCGGTTTGGTTCAAGTCCGACACTAAGCCGCCGCGGGTTCGGTGCATGAGCTTCGTCGACAAGGGCTTGAACTTCGACAAGCAACGGCCGACTGCCTTCCTGAGTAACCATCACGCAGGAACCCGCTACCTGGGTGCCGTGCTGGGAAAGAAACAAAGCAGAAGGATTTGAAATGCCCTTCAACCCGCGTTCCGTCATTGCAAATACACCCAGCTCGTTGACTGCGCCGAATCGATTCTTGATCGCGCGAATCAACCGAAAACTTGAGTGAGTGTCTCCCTCGAAATACAGTACAGCGTCGACCATGTGTTCGAGCACCCTCGGACCAGCCAGGGCACCTTCCTTGGTCACATGCCCCACCAGGAGCAGTGCAGTACCGGATGATTTTGCGAATCGGGTCAATTGCGCAGCGCATTCGCGCACCTGTGCCACGCTTCCGGGTGCCGACTGAAGCGCCTCTGAATAAACAGTCTGGATCGAGTCGACCACTGCTACGTCGGGTTTTTGTGTGGCCAACATCGACATTACTTTTTCCAGTTCTATTTCCGCCATCAAATTCAGCGAGGCCGCGTTTAGCGCCAGCCGACGCGCGCGTAGTGCGATCTGCTGTACGGACTCCTCTCCGCTCACGTAAATCGCGTTGCAGCTGTTGCCAAGTATCGACAGGGCCTGCAGCAGCAGGGTTGATTTTCCAATGCCGGGGTCGCCGCCGATGAGCACCACAGCACCCGGCACCAGACCTCCGCCCAGCACTCTGTCAAGCTCATCTATGCCGGTCGGCCTGCGAGGCTCTTCTCGCGCATCAACATCCGCGATCTTCTGCAGCTTGCTGGATTTCGCGACAGACTGATAGCGCGAGCCGCCTGCTTTTTCCGCGATGCTTTCGACCAGGGTATTCCAGGCAGTGCAGTGAGGGCACTGGCCTTGCCACTTGAGGGTTTGCCCGCCGCATTCGGTACAGCTGTAGATCGTTTTTGGCTTGGCCATGGCAGTCAGACCTTTTCTCGAACCGGTACTCTTGCGGCCAATGCGCACATCAACTCGTAACTGACCGTGCCGGCATGCCCGGCGACCTCTTCGATCGGAAGGCCCTCTCCCCATAGCACGGCCGGACTACCGACTCGCGCATGGGGAACATGCGTGAGATCGACGCACAGCATGTCCATCGATACACGCCCGGCAATCGGAACACGCGTGCCTTCTATCAGCACCGACACGCCATTGGCGGCCTGCCGGGGATACCCATCGGCGTAGCCACAGGCGATAACACCGATGCGCATATCGTGATCCGCCGTAAATACGCCGCCGTAGCCCACGGTATCGCCCGGTCTGAGTTTTTGAATCGCAATGACTTCGCTTTTTAAAGTCATTACCGGTTTCAGTCCGAGTTTTTCTGCGCTGATATCGTGAAGAGGGCTGGCGCCATAGAGCATCAGCCCCGGGCGCACCCAATTCCCACGCGCTTCCGGGAAACGTAGCAGAGCCGCCGAGTTCGCCAGTGAACGTTCGTAATCCGGGCGGGCAACGCATGAATTGAATTCGCGCATTTGCGTTTGGATACCGCCCGGTCCTTCCGCGTCGGCAAAATGCGTCGTCAGTACGATTCGGGAAATACACGGCAACGATTTTGTTTGCTCGATCACTTCGCCCGCCTTCGTTACCGGGAACCCAAGGCGGTTCATGCCGGTATTGAACTTGAGGAATACATCCAGCTTATCCTTTGCCGGCATGGCTTGTAGCATGTGCAGTTGTTCGCGTGCATGCACCATGATGGTTAATTTGTGATGTACCGCTACAGGTAATTCCTCCTCCGTAAAGCAGCCTTCCAGCAGCAAAATACGCTGCCGGTACCCCGCTTCGCGCAAGCGAACCGCATCGTCAAGTTCCAGCAGCGCGAACCCATCAGCGTCTCCCAGCGCCTTGGCCACCCTCAGCAGTCCGTGACCGTACGCGTTCGCCTTGATTACGGCCATTGTTGAAGCGCCCGCAGCAAGCCGGCGGGCAACGGCGAGATTGTGTTTCAGTGCGGCAAGGTCAAAAGTAGCCTGAATCGGGCGGGCCATGTATGGTCTGTATTCCGGCGATGGGAATATTTATTGAAAATGCTGTGTCGTCATTCTATGCGCTCGGCCACAAGATCAGGCAGTTCGATTACGCGATTGCACGATGAGGGAACATTATTGTGGTATAAAGCGCCCGGCTGATGATGCAATGATCGCTAACGAAAAGACCCCGGATTCACCGCTGCCGCCCGCTCCGATACCATGAAACGGGGGTTCTACACTATCCTGGCCGCGCAGTTTTTTTCCGCGCTTGCCGATAATGCGCTGCTCTTCGCCGCAATTGCACTGCTGGCGAGCTTGCATGCACAAGCATGGCAGACTCCGGTTCTGCAGCAGTTCTTCGTTTTTGCCTATATCGTGCTGGCACCTTTTGTGGGTCCGTTCGCGGATTCTTTGCCGAAGGGTCGCGTCATGTTCGTTGCCAACGCGGTCAAGTTGCTGGGCTGCGTTGCCATGCTGATGGGCACGCATCCTTTGCTCGCTTACGGACTCGTGGGCGTCGGTGCGGCCATGTATTCTCCGGCGAAGTACGGCATCCTGACCGAATACCTGCCCCATCAGAAACTGGTTCTCGCCAACGGCTGGATGGAAGGACTGACGGTGGCCGCTATCATTCTCGGATCCATTCTGGGCGGCATCATGGTCAGCGCTCGATTCGCCGGATACATTTTCTCACGCATCGATTTCCCGCTTGTCGAAACCGGCATTGACACTCCGCCGGAACTCGCGATCACGGTAATTCTGATGTTGTACTTTAGTGCTGCCGTAATCAATCTTTACATTCCCAAGCTGGCCATCGACCACAAACTGCAAAAGCGTAATCCCGTGTTCATCATGCAGGATTTCTGGCACAGCTTCCGGTTGCTCTGGCGCGATCCGCTTGGTCAGGTATCGCTCGCCGTGACGACGCTTTTCTGGGGAGCTGGAGCGACCCTGCGGCTGATCGTGCTGACATGGGCATCAATGGCACTGAAGTTCAGTTTGGAGAAGGCAACTCAACTGACCGCTGTGGTTGCGTTTGGCATCGCCCTGGGGTCTGTGCTGGCGGCCAAATATGTTTCCCTGAAACGCGCCGTACGCGTATTGCCGGTCGGCATCGCAATGGGAGTGCTGGTTATGACCATGGTGTTCGTGAATGACTGGCGCATCGCAATCGTGTTGCTGGTGCTTATCGGAGCAATGGGCGGTTACTTCGTGGTTCCGATGAACGCTCTGTTGCAGCATCGCGGCCACTTGCTCATGGGGGCAGGTCATTCTATCGCCGTACAGAATTTCAATGAAAATTTATCTATCCTGGTTTTGTTGGGCGTGTACGCGCTTATGATCAAAGTCGATGTGTCGATCCGGGGCATTATCATTACGTTCGGATTGTTCATTGCGGTCGCCATGGGATACCTTACCCGCAAGCACTGGCACGATCAGGACAGCAAATGAATCCCGGCAGTCCGCTATAGCATCACGGGCCGATCGGAAAGTTCATTGTGCCCCGGACGCGGGTCCGGAAACTGCGACTCCAGCAACGCGGAAACGCGCTCGATTCCTGTCAGAACGCCCTGCTCAAAATGGCCCTGGCGAAATGCTGCTTCCATTTCACGACAGACCGTCTCCCAGCCTTGGGTTCCGACCCGCGCATGAATGCCGCGATCGGCAATAATTTCGACATCGCGATCCGCCAACAATAAATAAATCAGCACGCCGTTGTTGTGCTCCGTATCCCAGACGCCCAGGTCTGCAAACACCTGCAGCGCTCGCTGTGCAGCCGAAATGCCCCGAACAAGCGCCGCGGTGTCCAATGCATGCTCGACAGCAAAACGAATCTGACCGCCATGCTTCGTTTCGGATTCCGCAATCGCGCCCTGGATACGGTTCAGCGCGGCTGGTGAAAACGACCGCCGCACTATCCATGCTGGCGACATCCAATGGCGAAGCAGGCGGGACATGTTCATATCACCAACGTCCCGAAGCCCCGCCGCCGCCAAATCCTCCACCGCCACCGCTGAACCCGCCGCCGCCACCAAAGCCGCCTCCGCCAAAGCCGCCGCCGCCAAAACCGCCACCGCCATATCGTCCCGGGATTGATGCGCCGGCCGACAAAGTGACAAGAAATGCGACGGCGCCCACGACAATCGCGATGATCAGTGGCGCCACAATTAACCAAGCCAGGAATCCAATTCCTCCGCCAACGATCAGCGCCGCGGGAAGCCGCCCTAACAGGTGTCGCAACAGGCCGCCGAAGGCGAGCGTGGCCACCAGGAACAACACGAAGTAGGATTCAAGCGAGCGCAGATCGCCGCTGCCGCGGTCTGATACTTTTACATCGGGAAGTGGTTCCCCGTCGATAACCTTGATCAGTCGGTCTATCCCCGCATTGAGGCCCTCGTAAAAATTTCCCTCTCGGAAACCGGGGATGAAAACTTCATCGATCAAGCGTCGCGCCACCGCATCCGGAATGACACCCTCGAGTCCATAACCGACCTCAAGGCGCATGACGCGGTCCGATTTTGCCACTACGATCACTATGCCGTCGCTGATCCCTTTACGGCCGATCTTCCAGGCGTCTGCAACGCGGATGCTGTATGACTCGATTGGCTCCGGAAAGGTGGTAGCGGTGATCAGCACAACGATCTGGCTACCCTTGTGTTGCTCGAAGTCCTGCAATTTGCTCTCCAATGCGCGCTTCTGCTCCGCAGTCAGCGTACCCGTTTCATCCACAACACGACCGGTCAGCGCAGGGATGGGCCGGTCGTCAGCCAAGCAAATCAGGCTGAACAAGAACGGTACGGCGAAAATCGCCGCTCGGACAAGCATGGACATTGTGACTACTTCTTTGGCTCGGGTTTCGAGAAATCGACCGTGGGTGGCTTGGATATCGCCTGCTCGTTTTCGACCGTAAAGGAAGGCTTGGGCTTATAGCCGAACACCATTGCAGTGAGGTTGCTTGGAAAGGACCGGACGGTAATGTTGTATTCCTGCACGGCACGTATGTAGCGCTGGCGGGCCACCGTGATACGGTTTTCGGTGCCCTCCAGTTGCGCCTGGAGATCACGGAAATTAGCATCGGACTTCAGTTGCGGATAATTTTCAGCGACGACCAGCAAGCGTGACAGGGCCGATGTCATCTCCCCTTGCGCCGCTACAAATTTGGAAAATGCGGCTGGGTCATTTACCAGTTCCGGCGTGGCCTGGATACCGCCCACCTTCGCGCGCGCATTTGTCACGCCAAGAAGAACGTCTTTCTCCTGCGCGGCAAAACCCTTGACCGTATTCACCAGGTTGGGCACAAGATCGGCGCGCCGCTGATACTGATTAAGCACTTCGCCCCAAGCCGCCCTGATGCCTTCATCTTGAGACTGCAAGGTGTTGTAACCACATCCGTTCAGCCCGAAGGTCACTGCAACAAGCAGCCACAGCACGACGATGCGATTCATTAAACTCTCTCCCCGAAAAAAGAATGGCAAGACTAAGGTGAGGCCAGGCGCTGTTGCTTCAATGCCGCCATGGTATCCACAGCAAAACAGAGGTCTTCCCAGGACTTTGCCTTATCGACCAGATTGCGCAACAGGTATGCCGGGTGATAGGTCACGATCAACGGCGTGCCATGATAGTCGTGAACCCGCCCGCGCAGGCTTGCGAGCGTTGCGTCAATCCCCAAAAGGTTCTGCGCGGCCACCCTGCCGAGTGCGATGACCAGACGCGGGCGGATCAGTTCGAACTGACGGCGCAGATAAGCGTCGCAAGCCTGGGCTTCCACGGGCTCTGGCGTACGATTGCCCGGTGGCCGGCATTTCACGATGTTCGCGATGTAGACGTTCTTGCCACGCTGCAATGCTATCGAGGCGAGCATGTTATCGAGGAGCTTGCCAGCCTGGCCAACGAACGGTTCGCCGCGCTCATCCTCCTCGGCGCCCGGAGCTTCTCCCACGAGCAGCCACTCTGCTTTTGTGTCGCCCACGCCGAGCACGGCTTGCTTGCGTCCCTTGTGAAGCGCGCATGCGGTACAGGCAGATGCGGAAATCTTGAGCTGCGCCCAATCCATTTCCAGAATTTTCGCCACTCGATCGGGACCCGCCCCTGCGCGACGAGCATCATGGCCGCTGACTGGAGTAATTGGCACATCCACATGTGAGTCAGATGGTTTGCGGCGCACCCATAGCGGCGACAGCCCGAGTTCCGCGATGATGAAGTCGCGTCGGCTCAAGTTATGGAGCTCACAGGGATATACCCATCAGGATCGCGTCCTCACGGCCGCGGCCGGCTGGATAATAACCGCGCCGAACCGTGATATCACGGAAACCAAATCCGATATAAAGCTGGCGCGCAGCGCTGTTGGAAGGACGAACTTCCAGAAACAATTGTGCCGCATCGCTGGCACGCGCAATATTTATGAAATGCTGGAGGAGCATGCGGCCATAGCCGCGGCGTTGCCACGCCGTTGCTACACTGAGATTTAGCAGGTGCGCTTCCCGCACACCGATCATCAGTACGCCGTAGCCGGCCAGTGTCCGATTGCATTCGACAATCCAGCAACTGTATCCAGCAGTCAGCGAATCGCTGAAGTTCCCACGCGTCCACGGGTGCGAATAAAGCGCGGGTTCCAGGTCCATTACCCGGTCGAGATCCGTAGCCAGCATTGGACGGAATTCAGGCAGATTGTCGAGTTGCGCGCTCATCGCTGTTCATGCATTTTAAGCGCGACCTTGTCACGCACATAGAGGGGAAGTGCCTGTTCGGCAGGCACGCCTCCACCCGCAGCCAGCACCGGCATGGCCAGTCGCGCGATCGATCGCGCATGCGGATGCAGCTTTGCTTCGACACGCACAAGCTGTCCGCCATAGCGCTTTGCCAGCGCGTCGCCGTAAACGGCGAATCCATTGCCACATCCAAGCCAGCCATCGCCTTCCAGCACAGGTGCCGAGGAGGCAGGGCCTACAGCGGGACACGTCATTTCCGTCCAGCCTTTGTCATCATCACGCCGGTACGACGCATGATAGATCTCACCCATGCGGGCATCCAGGCACGCCAGCACCCGCGTACCGCCCGCTTCCTGGGCCAAGGCAGCCAACGTCCCGACCGGAACCACCGGAAGTTCAGCACCGAACGCAAGTCCCTGCGCGACACCGCACGCGATTCTGATGCCGGTGAAGGAACCCGGCCCGGCACCGAAAGCAATGCCGCCAAGCTGCCCCACCGCCATTCCGGCAGCACGTAACAACTGCTCGATCATCGGCAGTATAAGTTCGGAATGCCGTTGGACGGCGTGCGTCTCGAGATGGGTGAGTTCTCCGTCGCGCATCAGCGCGACCGAACAATATTCCGTTGAAGTATCGAGAGCGAGAAGATTCAATGCTGGTCCGCTGGTCTCGGGACGCAATGATGCTTGTGTGACAACTGATTTTAGCTGAAGCGAGAACGCCGCGTTTAGTTGGTTATAATTGGAAGAGCATCGTGGCCGGTCCACAACGGCCGGTACCGCAACAATGATCAGGGTTGCACCGGCTTCGCCAGTCATCACACAAAACAATAATGTGCACATCCCGAGGACTTTCATGACCCGTTTTGCGCCGGCTCGGTGCAATGCTCGTTTGTTTTCGTCCTCGTGTTTGGCAATAACCCGATGGCATCCTAAGACACGCCTTTTCACATATCGACGTGATGGCCTTTCTATCCTGGGACGGTAGCAGGCCCCCGATGCAATGAACCAGCGTGGACTTGGGTTACGGATTTCAAAACTCATGGAGCCCGCTTGGCAGGCGCAAGGACAAAGTGTGACGGGAACGATATCGGGCTCATTTTGGAGTTAAACATTCTTCATTTTGGGGTTCATTGACATGGAACTATCTGTAAAGGGTCGCCGCGTGCTGATTACAGCCGGGGCTGGCGGCATTGGCCGGGCGATGACCGACGTGTTCCACGCTGCAGGCGCCCGCGTGCATATCTGTGACGTGGTTCAGGCGTCCATC
>Ga0134122_10001569_pt1 | contig 16550 bp, 16 predicted proteins | sample KB302_FD_96461 | JGI IMG/M metagenome (GOLD analysis project Ga0134122, IMG submission 96461) | Terrestrial soil microbial communities without Nitrogen fertilizer from Kellogg Biological Station, Michigan, USA - KB3-0-2 | ecosystem: Environmental > Terrestrial > Soil > Unclassified ... | reverse complement strand
GGCGCCGGCCTCGCCGGCTCGCGGCGTCGTGTTCCAGCGCCAGACCAGGTTGCCGCTCTCCGGATCGCGCGATTCGAGGTAGCCGGGAATGTCGAGCGCGTCGCCGCCGACCCCGATGATGACCTGCCGGCCGATGATGATCGGCGCATTGGTCGAGAAGTACTCGCGCTTCATGTTGGCGATTTCTTTGTGCCAGCGCTCCTTCCCGGTCGCCGCCATCAGCGACACGAAGTAGTTGTCGGGCGTCAGGAAGTACAGCCAGCGGTCGAGGATGCCGACGCCGCGGTTGCCGATGTGATCGCCGCCGCGGGTCTTCCACGCGTAGTGCCAGACCTCGCGGCCGGTCCGCGCATCGAGCGCCCAGACATGATCGGGCGCGGAAAAATACAGGATGCCGCCGATCATCAGCGGCGTCGACTTGACCGACGGCTGCGTCGCCGGCGGCGGCGTGTCGGGCCCTTCCCCGCCGACAATCGCGCCCGCCCGCGACGTGTTCAGCCGGTAGATCCACGCCAGCGCGAGGTTCTTGACCGTGGCGGTGTTGATCTGTTTCAGCGTGCTGTAGCGGCGGCCGGAATAGTCGCCGTGATAGGTCGGCCAGGAATCGGTGGGAATCTGCGCCGCGAGCGCCAGCGGCGCCGCGGCGAACGCGACGAGAGCCACCACCCGGCACAGTCGCTGCGCGCGCGGGCTGATCATTTCAGGCTCGCCAGGTAAGCCGTCATGTTGTGCATGTCGGCGTCGGTCCACTTCGTCAGCTGATCGATGTGCGCCTGCAGCGGATCGGTCACGACAACCTGTGGCTCGTCGCCGTGGCGCAGCCACGATCGCATCGCGCCGGTCGCCGCATCGTAGATGGTGATGTCGTAGTCGGTCATGCGGACGAGGCCGCCGGTGGCGGCCGCGCCCGGGCGCGGGGTGACCGTGGCGCGAATCGCCGTCGGCTGCGCGTAGAGCGGTTCCGGCGCGACGCCTGGCGGCACGACGCGGCCGCGCGGCAGGAGCAGCCGCTGCTGGAGCGCGACCGGTTCGTACTTCGCGCCGATGCCCTTCAAGTCGCCGGTCGGCGAGTGGCAGGCGACGCATCGCCCGGCGCCGGTGAAATAGGATTCGCCCGCCTTCGGGTCGCCGACCAGGATGTCGAGAATCTTGTAGAGGCGGCGGTTGGCGTTCAGGTAAATCGCCGAGTGGAGAAACGCGGCCAGGTCCTCGACCTGCGCCCGCGGCAGGTCGAACCTCGGCATCCCGCGATCGGGACGGCCGGCCTGCAGGAACGCGCCCAGCTCGCGGCCGTTCTCGTCGTTATGGACCAGCGCCGATCGCGTGAGATCCGGTCCGCTCGACCCGCCGCGCGCGTTGGCGCCGTGACAGAAGCCGCACTCCTGGACGTGGAGGCGCTGCCCGCGCTCGATCGCCGCCGGCTCGCCGGGCGGCGCCGGCGGCTGCTGTCCTCGCCCCACCGACGGCACGAACGCAAAGCACGCAAAGCACGCAAAGCTCAATAGGAACGACGTACAGCGGGTGTCTTTGCGGGCTTCGCGGCCTTTGCGTTCCTCCCCCATGCGGCACACCTTACCAAAAAGGGGGCGCCGGCGTTACTCTGTCGCGCCATGGCACGAGCACTTGCGAAAACCACCCGGCGCGAGCTGTTCTCGGCGGCCGTCGGCGGGGCGTTTGCCGACGGCGTGGTCAAGAACGGCCGTCTCAAGCAGTCGGTATCGCGCTGGCCGTACCAGAAGATCCCGCTGCCCGAGTTCTGCCGCGCCGTCGCCGGGATCGGCCTGACGGCGGTGGATCTGCTGGAGGAACCCGAGTGGGCCGTCGCCCGGCAGCACGGCCTGGTCTGCTCGATGGGCTACGCCGGCGGCGGCTCGATCCGCGACGGCCTCAACGTCACCGCCAATCACGACGCGATCGTCCGCAACTTCGAGCGGACGATTCCGCGCGCGGCGGCGATGGGCGTGCCGAACGTCATCACCTTTTTCGGCAATCGCCGCGGGATGAGCGACGAGGTCGCGACGGCGAACTGCATCGCCGGCCTGAACCGCGTCAAGCAGATCGCCGAAGATCACGGCGTCACGATCTGCGTCGAGCTGTTGAACAGCAAGGTGAACCACCCCGACTACCAGGGCGATCGAACCTCGTTCGGCGCGGCGATCGTCAAGGCGGTGAACTCGCCGCGGGTGAAGCTGCTCTACGACATCTATCACATGCAGATCATGGAGGGCGATCTCGTCCGCACGATCACCGACAACAAAGATCTGATTGCGCACTACCACACCGGCGGTGTGCCCGGCCGCCACGAGCTCGACGCGTCGCAGGAGGTGAACTGGCCGGCGGTGTGCCGCGCGATCGTCGACACCGGCTTCAAGGGCTATCTCGCGCACGAGTTCGTGCCGACGCGCGACCCGCTGACGTCGCTGCGCGAGGCGGTCGCGCTCTGCGACGTGTGAGGGCGCGTTAGAAACGCAGCGCCTTTCGGACGGCGCTGACGCCGTTGTTCACGGCGCGTTCGATCGGTGAGGACGAACCGGCCCGCAGGCTCGCTCTGATTTCGACCGTCTGTCGCGGCTGCACCTGAACGCGCCGCACTTCGGCCGCATAGCGGGGATGGCTGACGCGTACGACGTAAACCCCCTCGGTCAACTCCTGCGTGACGCGGCCGGTCTCGTCCGGCGTCAGCGTCGCCACGACCGCGTTTTCAGTCGTGAGGACTTCAACCGTCGCATCCGGGACGCCTCGGTGAGAGGTCGCGGACTGCACGATGGTGACCAGGTCCCCGGTGTTCGCCGGACGGGCAAATTGCACCACGGAGAAGCCTGCGCCCGCGATCGACACCAGCCCGGCGAGCGTCCCGACGACGGCTTGAAAGCGCGAAAACGACAGCGCCTGCACCACGCCCTTACACGAGTCCCAGGTCGATTTCGGTGCAGGCGGCGGCGAGGTGGTGAGGACCCGGTGAGCCATCGACTATGTGAATGGGGTTGACCACGCGGAGCGGGTGGCGAACGCGTTGAAATGACTTCAACATTCGGACCATCCCTGGCGCGTCGTGACATTTCGATGGTGTGGCGTTTTACGCCGAGCAGCCGGTCAGGCCGGTCAGCGGACAATTTCGCTTTCGCAATCGGCCGTTCAAAAATGGCAGGCCGTGTTATTGAACGTCGTGACCCTTCGTGGTTTCGCCTCTTCGTGGTCTCCGTCTGTCACAGGCGCGGGATCGAGAGGCCGCCGTCGACGTGAATCACCGTGCCGGTCGCGTACGGCACGTCGCCTCGCAGCAGCGCGGCCACCACTCGCCCGACATCATCGGGCTGACCCCATCGCCGATCGGGCACCAGGCCGGCGGCGATGCGCTCGTCGTAGGCGTCGCGCACCGGCGCCGTCATGTCGGTGTCGATGATGCCGGGCCGCACGTCGTAGACCGGGATGTCGTCGTCGGCGAGGCGCGCGGCGAACAACCTGGCGGCCATCGCCAGCCCCGCCTTGCTCACGCAGTACTCGCCGCGGTTCGGCGATGCCATCTCCGCCGACACCGACGTCACGAAGACGATGCGCGCGTCGAAGGCGGGATCGGCGCGGCGCCGCTCCGCTTGCGCCCGCGCGATCGCCTGCGTCAGGAAATACGGTCCCTGCAGGTTGGCGCGCAGCAGCTCTTCGAAGCTCTCCTCCGACGCCGTGAGCAGGTCGGCACGGACGCGCGGCGCGCGGCCGGCGTTGTTGACCAGCGCGTTGACGACGCCGAAGCGCTCGTGCACCTCGGCGACGATGCGCGCGCGATCCTCGGCCGAGGCGAGGTCGCCGCGGACGTAGACGACGGAACGGCCGTCGAGGGCCAGTTCGTCGACGACCGCCGTCACCGCCTCGAGCGGCCGTACGCCGCCGATCGCCAGGTTCCAGCCCTCGCGCGCGAGCGCGCGCGCGATGCCGAGCCCGATGCCGCGGGTGCCGCCGGTGACGAGCGCGGCACGATCAGGCATCGCGCGGCCCGAAGAACGCGAGATACGGACCACCCTCGGCGAGGCGCCTGGTATAGACGGCGACTTCGCGCAGATGGTAGTCGCCCCACTGGCTCGACTCGCCGCGAGGGATTTTCGACCCCGGCGGCACGTAATCCCACCGGTTCGGCCAGTGGTAGACCGAATGCAGCAGCAGGCCCTGGTGCGCGGGATCGACGCTCAAATATGGCTCGCCGAGCAGCGTGTCGAGCGTGCGCAGGCCGGCCTGTTCGTATTTTTCGGCGCCGGCCGCGTCACCGCGCGCCGCGAGGATGCGGCCGAGCCGAAGCAGGCCTTGCGCGGCAATCGCCGCCGCGGAGCTGTCCACCGGCTCCAGGTCGTTGAACGGATCCGCCGGCCGCGACCCCCACTCCCCCATCGCCGCCAGCCCCGGCGCGCCATCGTCCCAGTACGGCACCCCGTCAGCCGCGGCGATGTCGAGGTAGTGATCGCAGGTGGCGCGAGCGGCGTCGAGCATCGCGGTCGCGATGCCGGCCGACGGCTCGAGCGCGCCGGCGTCGAGCGCGTCGAGAAATTCGATCTGCTCGGCGAAGCCGAGCATCGCCCACGCGAGGCCGCGCGTCCAGGTGCTGAAGGGCGAGAATCCCTGCTGCGTGCTCGGGCCGCGATAGGTGCCGCTGGCGACGTTGAAGAGGCTCTCGTGCGCGGTCCGGCCGCGACTCTCCTCGACGTCGTAGCGATCGCGGTTGGTGCCGTAGAACACGTTCCACTGCGCGGTCGCGCGGGCGTGCTGCACGAGGCGGTCGAGCAGGCTGACGCTGCGATCCTGTTCCTCGACCAGGCGCTGTCCGAGCAGGTGGCCGAGGGCCAGCGCGCGCAACGACCGCATGGTGTCGACGAACAGGGAGTGGGCGCCGTTGAACGAGTGAATGAAACCGCCCTCCGGCATCGCCGTCCAGCGCCGCGCCTGCACGGCGCCGCTCACCTTCAGCGCCAGCTCATAAAAGCGCTGCTCCCAGTCGCCGGCCTCGAACCGGCGCTCGCGCGCGAGCCGCCACAGCGTGCCGTAGGTGCTGACGTTGTTGAAGCCGTGATCGTGGACGCCCATGTGCGTCAGGTGCGGCGACATGCGCTCGACCGTCCGCGAGCGTCCCAGCTCGAGAAACGCCCGGTCGTCGCCGGCGTCGAACTGCAGCAGCGCCGATCCGAACACGAACCCTTCGGTCCATTCGGTCCAGCCGCGCGCCTGATAGCGGCCGCCGACGGTGAAGACCGGCGCGCCATCTTCGACCCGCCAGGCGCGGTCGATCGCGGCAATCTTGCCGGCCGACAGCGAGAACAGCCGGGCGATCTTGGTCACGAGATCTGCCGGCGTCCGCCGTCTGTCGATCCGAATCATCGGCGCAAGAGCCTAGCACGCCTTCGACGCGCCGACCGCCGACCGACGACTGACGCCGCCAGGCGCGGTCATCAACGTGATGAGAAACATTCATTTGCCGGCGGAGCCGGATCCCCGTCATCGTACGGCGTGGTCGATCTCGCGCTGCTGATTCTGCCGGGCGTCATCTGGGGCGCGTCGTTCCTCTTCATCGCCGAGGGCCTCGAAGCGCTGGGGCCGAACGGCGTCACGTTCGTGCGGATCCTGGTCGGCTTCCTCACCCTGTCGCTGGTCCCCGCGGCGCGCCGCCCGGTGGCCCGCGCCGATCGTGTGAAGACGGCGGCGCTCGGCGTGCTGTGGCTCGCCTTTCCGCTCAGCATGTTTCCGTTTGCGGAGCAGCACGTCTCGTCCGCGCTGACCGGCATGCTCAACGGCGCCACGCCGCTCTTCGCCGCGGCCGTCGCCAGCATCCTCGCGCGGCGCATGCCTTCGCCCGCGGTCCTCATCGGCCTGGCGGTCGGCGTGGTGGGCGCCGTGCTGATCGCGCTGCCCGGCCTGTCGGCAGGCGGCGGCTCGGCGCATCAACGGTGGGCGATCCTGATGATTGTCGCGGCGCTGACGTCGTACGGCGTGGCGGTGAACCTCGCCCGCCCGCTGCAGCAGCGCAACGGGGCGCTTCCTGTGATCTGGCGTGCGCTGGCCCTGGCGGTGCTCCTGACCGCCCCGCTCGGGCTGCCGGAGCTGGTCGCCGCACGCTGGACGCCGCGCGCGGCCGCCTCGCTCCTCATGCTCGGCGCCTTCGGGACGGCCATCGCGAACGTGCTCACCGCGACCGCGGCCGGACGGATGGGCGCCACGACGGCGTCGGCCACCGCATTCCTGATCCCCGTGGTCGCGCTCGCCCTCGGCGTCGGCGTCCGCCACGAAACGGTGGCAGCCATCTCAATTGCCGGCGCGGCGATTTGTCTGACCGGGGCGTGGATCATCCGCCAGGCGCGGATCGCCGAAGAGCGCGGGGCGGCGCCGGTTCAGGCGACGAACGCCTCGCACAGCGCGCGGAGGCAGGCAATCAGCTGATCGAGGTCGATCGGCTTGCGGAGGACGGCATCGGCCACCATCCCCGGCGGCAGCCGCTCGTGCGGGGGCGAGGTGATGATGACCGGGATCTGCGACAGCTTCGGGTCGCGCCGCTGCTCGCACCGGAAAGCCCATCCGTCTTTTTCCGGCATCTCGAGATCGAGCACGATCGCTTTCGCCGGCATCCCGAGGCGAAGCACGCTGAGCGCCTCGGCGCCGCTCGGGGCGGTCACCGGCGCGAAGCCGGCGCAATGCAGCACGCGCTCGAGTACTTCGCGCAGCGCCGCATCATGCTCGACGACCAGGACCGCCGGCGGCCTCGCCATGCCAGCAACCCTGCAAGCGCGGCCAACGCGACTCAACTGGAATTGAAAATGGTTTACGCGGATTCGCGTCGCGCGACGTGCGTAACTTACACACCTCGCCGTCATTCAACGGACCATCGAGAAGATGAGATCCGGGATGCGCCGCGATGCACGGCGCGTCCGTGAATCGGTGACGGATTAGCGGCCAGGCTTCGACGGCGTCGAGCCGGTGCGGGTCTTCGGCAGCTTCGGCGGCGAATCGAGTGCCTGCAGCAGCTCCGACAGGTAGGCGAGGCTCTCGAGCCGCTCTTCGCCGAGCACGTAAATTTCGTACAACACGCCTTTGAAGGTGGCGATGAGCGCCTTCAGCTGGTCGCCGCGGAGCGGATCGTCGCCGGCGCCCAGGAGGCCCATCACCTGGAACAGCGTCGGCGCCACCGCCGGATGCTTCTGGCCGAGGGCGGCCAGGCATTCCGCGAAATCTTCGCTCTCGACCCCTTCGATCTCGAACGCCTTGTGGATGGCGCGGCGGACGCAGGCGCTGCCGCCGACCGAAAACTGCATGTTCAGGCAGCCGTCGGCCTCGTCGAGCAATTGACGAATCGCCTCGGGCACGCGCCGGTCGACGACGAGAAACCGGGGCGCCGGGGCGGTGTCGTTATCGATGACAATCGGGTCTGGCATAAAGGAAGTCCGCAGCCGGCTGCATTACAAGAATCCGGCCCGCGCCGATCGGTCAGTTCCGGCCAATTTACGCCGCTCGCCGCGCCGCCGGTTTTCAGGAAGCGTCGTTCGAACACAAAAATGTCACGACCCGCCCGTCAGGGCGCGTTACAATGCGCCCGCTGGCGCAACCCGCGCCCGGCGCTCGCGCCGGCATCACGCACGCTCGCTCCGCCGATCGGCAGACAGACCGCAGATCGCAGGGACACCTGCAGGAGGAGTCGTCATGTCCGGCTTCCAGTTCGTTCCCGCCTCCCGCCGCGTCCGCCTGCTCCTCAAGATCGTGATGTTCGGCGCTGCCGCGCTCGCCTTCGGCGCGTGCTCGAGCGGGGCGCCGGTGCAGGCGCAGGACGACAACGCGGTCATCGGCATCCAGACGTCGCAGCTCTCGGTTGAGATCGTCAACCGGGTCGGCATGCCGCTGACCGACGTCGACGTCTCGATCGTCCCGGTCGGCGGCGCCACCGAGTTCAAGAAGTTCGTCGGCCGGATGGAGAATGCGGAGAAAAAGGACATCGCGCTCGGCGGCTTCTTCGGCCGCGACGGCACGACGTTCAACCTGCGCGTCGTCAAGCCGCGCGCTGTCCGCGTCACCGGCAAGGACCTCACAGGAAAGGCGTACACGATCGAATCCGCGTGGCGTTGATCGGGCCGCTTCGACGCGGCGCGACGCGTGCTCCGGCGCCTCGCTCAGGACAGGCGCTTGGCAGGGGCCGGTTCACCCGGTAATCTCGCCGGATGGATCGGTGCATCCTGTTCTGCTACGCGCATCCAGACGACGAGAGCTTTTCCGGCGGCGGCACGGCGATGGCGTGTGCCGCGGCCGGCGTGAAGAGCGTGCTCGTCACCGCCACGCGGGGCGAGCGCGGCAAAGCGGGCGACCCTCCCGTCTGCGCGCCCGACGACCTCGCCGCGTGCCGCGAACGCGAACTCCGCGAAGCGGCGCGCATCATCGGCTTCGACCCGGTGCATCTGCTCGACTACCGCGATCGCGAGCTGGCCGACGCGCCGCCCGACGAGATCCGGCAGTCGCTCGTCGCGCTGATTCGCCGTCATCGCCCGTCGGTCGTCGCCTCGTTCGATCCAAACGGCTTCAACCGCCATCCCGATCACGTCGCCATCAGCCGCTTCACCCTCGACGCGGCGGTTGCGGCGGCCGATTCCCGGTGGTTGCCTGATGCCGGTCCCGCCCACGCCGTGCCGCGCCTCGTCTGGACGCCGCCGATCGCCGCCTGGGAAGCCGGCAGCGTCGATCGCCTCGACGAGCGCGCCGGCGCCGATTTCGTCATCGACGTCTCGCGATGGCGCGATCGCCGCGAAGCGGCGCTGCGCGCTCATCGCAGCCAGCACCTGTCAATCGATCGGCTGTTCTTCAGCCAGCCCGATCTCGATCGCGTGCTGCGCCTCGAGGCCTGGCGACAGGCGTGGGGCCCGCCGCTCGCGCGGCGGCCATCGCCCGATCTACTGGAAGGTTTGTAGTTGCGTGTCGTCCGGCATTAGCCACACCTCTCCGCCTGCCCGCCTTCGCTAAGGCTACGGCGGGTCCGCCGTAGCCTTAGCGGAGGCGGAAAGTCGGACGCCACGTACCCAGAGCTTGCGCGCCACGACCCTCCACGCCAGCACCAACGAGGTCACCGACAGCGCTGTTCCCGCCAGCATGAAGGCGATGACGACAATGTCCCAGGCGGGCCGGTGGTCGTAGAGCCATGGGAAGTCGAGCGAGTGCAGGCCGTGATAGAGCCAGCGGCTGCTCCAGTCGGCGTCGCTGTAGCTGCCGGCGATGCGCGCCGTTCGCGGATCGATGTAGTAGCGGCTGCTGCCGCTGTCGTCGAGGCGCAGCAGGAGGACGGGCAGCGGCAGACGCCGGCGCCGATCGAGATAGTAGCGATCGTATTCGTCGATCATCCGCAGCTCGGCGATGCCGGCTGCACCCGCCGCCTGCCTGACGACCTCGCGCACGCGTAGCTCGTCGAACGCGCGGCCGTCGAGCGGCACGAAGCGCGTCCCGGCGCCGGCGGTGGCGAGATAGACCGGCTCGCTGCCGATCGACACCAGCTCGAGCTCGACGACGCTGGGATGAGCGTCGAGCGACGCCAGCGCCTCTCGCGGGTGCTTCGCGTCGAAGGCGTGAAGCATCAAGGGGCCGCGCAGCGCGTGCCGGAGCGCTTGACGCGCCTGCTCGCTGGCGGGGGCGCGCGGACGCGGCGCAAACGGATCCATCGACAGCATGCCGCTGTATGCCCAGGTGATCGCCCCTGCGCCCGCGGCGAGACCGATCACCATGTGCCAGCGCTTGAAGCCGGTGTAGGGAATGGCGGTCGGCCGTCCCGCGCGGCGATAGCGCCTCGTTGGCGAGAACACGACGATCGCGACAACCGCCCCGACCACCGCGGACACCGTGCCGATCGCCGACGAGTAGATCACGACCCGGCTCCAGCGCTCTTGATGTTTGCGGAGCGGGGTGAAGTAGAGCCAGTGCGGGATGGCACCGAGGTACGCGCCCAGGCGTGACGCGCTGGTGGTGTGTTGCACGACCTCGCCCGAGGTGCGCGAGACATAGACCTGCTCGCCGTTGGGCCACGAATATTTCCAGAAGGGACCAAGCCGCCGCACCGCGCCTTGCACGGTCCACTGATCGACGTCGTCGATCGCGTCGACGCGCGCATCGGCGGCCGTCTGGCGGCTCCAGCTCGACGCGACGCGCAACGCCAATGCTGGCTGGATGGCAGACAGCGGCTCGCCCGTGTCGGCGTAAATCGCCCGATCGCCGTCGACCGTCTGGAGGCGATAGAGCGGGCGGCCGTCGAAGGTTTCAATCCGCGCGCGCAGCGGCTCCTGTCGAAGGCCGAGCGCAGCCGCGGCTTGCGCCGGCGAGAGCCTGATGTCGTTGGCGTTCAACGGCGCCGCGCGAGTCAGCCGCGCCTCGGCGGTGACCTCGGGAAAGTCCCAATACATCATTGCGATGCCCGAGGGAAACCAGACGAGGAACAGCACGCACAGCGCGACGCCAAGCCAACGGTGGAGCACGATCAGTGCGCGCGTGAGCACGTCGGAAGCGTGGCCGAATTCGACCGATGGATCAAGCCGCGGCGGTCGGCGCGACCCGGGAAGCGCTGCTGCAGGAACGCGCGATGTGGACTATCGTGGAGACCCGAAGAACGCGGGAGGATCGAGTATGCGAGCGTTTACGGTTTCATTAGCGTTGGGAATGCTGTCGATCGGCGCCGCCGCGCAGGCGCCGCCGCGTCCCGCCGCAGGCGCCCAGCCGCCGCGCGCCGCCGCGCCCGCACGCGCGAGCGCGAAGCCGGCGGGATCGCTGGCGCAGGTCATGCGCGGCGTCTTCTTTCCCAACTCGAACATCATCTTCGACGTGCAGCAGAACGATCCAGGCGCGCCGAAAAAGAAAGCGGAAGGCGGCGCGTCGGCGACCGATACCTACGCCAGTGCGTATTCGGGCTGGGAGATCGTCGAGAACGCGGCGATTGCGCTGACCGACGGCGTCGATCTGATCCTGACCCCCGGCCGGTTGTGCCAGAACGGCAAGCCGGTGCCGGGGAGAAATGCCGACTTCCAGAAATTCGCGCAGAACATGCGCAAGGCGGGCCTGGCCGTGCTGCAGGCGGCTCACACGAAGAACCAGGAGAAGGTGTCGGACGCGACCAACGATCTCGCCGACGCCTGCTCGGCCTGCCACGAGGTGTACCGCGACAAGGGGCCGGCGAACAGCCCGGCCCGGTGCAGCGCGCCTGCGAAGTAACTACTGCGCCGCGCGCACGACGATCGGCGAGTCGGCCTCGGGGACGAAGACCCGCGCCGGCGTCTTGCCGTCGACGGCCGCGACCCACACGTCGCTGAGCGCCGACTGCGACGAGCGCCGCATCCCGTAGAGCACGTGCTCGTCGTCGAGCCACTCGAGCTGGTCGTCGACCGACCGCGTCTCGCCCTCGATCGCGTGCTCGGTCATCGTCTCCAGATCGAGCACGTAGATGCGCCACGGCGCCAGATCCGGACCCGTGCGCTTCTTGAACGCAATCAGCCGATTGTTCGGGGACAGCGACGGGCACTCGAGGTTTTCGTGCAGTACCGTGAGCTTCCGAAGCCCCAGATCACCTTTGACCAGATACGTTTTGCCATCGGTTTTCAGTGTCGCGTAGAACGTGTTGCTGTTTCTGGCGAACGTCACGCCCCAGAAGTTGAAGTCGGCGGCGTGAATCTTGACCCCGTCGCGCCAGGTGGTGAACTGCTCGAGGTCGGTCAACTCCTCACCGGTCGCCATGTCGATGAGCGAGGTTCGTGTCGAGAACGAGCTGCTGCTGTAACCGTGCGTCTGGCCGGTGACGAACACGGTCACGGCGCCAAGCCGGCCGTCGGCGGAAATGCGCGTGCGGCTCGGGCTGCCTTCGAGCTTGATCGAATGCCGCGGTTGCATCGTCTCGTCGAACAACACGGCCTTGTAGGTGGTGAACATGCCGCGCTCGGTCTGCAGGCAGATGCCGCGGCCCGCGGCGTAGGAGACGCGGTCGCACACAAACGGCACCGACAAGAGCGTGGCCGCCGGGGTTTCGAGCGCGGCGAAGGCCAGCGAGCTCGACGTGGCATCGCCGGCCGTGTGCCGATACAGGAGGCGCGAGGCGGCCAGCGCCGGCGTCAGGTGAATCCCCGCAGCCGCCGCCGTCACGGGTGAGGCCGCCGCGTGCGTCGACGCGCCGAGACCGAAGCCGCGACCGCCGGCATTCTGCGCCCGAAGGACGATCACCCCGGCCACGAGCAGCACCGCAATCACTCCCGCCGCCTGGACCTGCCAATCGAGCACCCACTCGCGCCACCGAACGCGCCCGCTCTCGACGCGCGGCTGGGTGCGCGTGGTGGCGGCCGCCACGAGCGGCACCGCCAGCAGCAGATAGCTCACCCACTGGCCGTACGCGCCGTCCGGGCCGTACGGCTCGGAGGCCGCGTGCAGCATCTCGCTGAACGGCAGGAAGCCGGCCTCGGCCGACTCGTGAAACGCGTAGACCAAAGCCTGAAGGAAGAAGACGCCGGCGAACGCGGCCGTCGCACGCAGGACGACCGGCGCGGATACCCGGCGGTTCGCCTGCACATACGCGATCGCCAGCGCCGTCGACGCCGCCACCGCGCCGACGACGGCGATGAACGCGTCGCGCGAACGCATGTCGAGAACCGCCTTGAAGACGACCGCGATCTCCATCGTCTGCCGATTCACGATCACGACGGTGGCCGCGGCAAGCGCGACGAGCAGGGCTGCGCCAAACTGCACCGGCGTGATCTCGCCGGCGCGGCTGCGGCGCAGCGGGCGCGCGATGAAGTAAAGGGTCAGGGCTGCCGTGAAGGCGGCGAGCAGCGCTTCCCACCGCGCTTGAAGCGCGGACTGCGCAAACAAATAACCCGCGGCGGGCGTCGAGAGAACACCGGCGGCGAGGCCCCAGCGCATGGCCGCGATCGGCTTGGGGCGCCCCGTGCAGCGCGCCCACGACAACGCGGCGGCCACGGGGATGAAGGCCTGGAGTCCCTGCGACAGGGTTCGAAAAAAGAGTTCAGACATAGGAGTAGAAAGGGGGCCGGGCAGGATCTTCCAAGCCGCATGCCACGGCCGGCCTTGGCCGCACGCGGGTTCAGGCCTGATTTGCTCGATGTCTGTGCGGGCGGGCTGAAAAGTCCGCTATTAGGCAGACTAAAGTCCGCCATTCCGCGCTGCGGCAGACAAAGGACGCGTGAATTCGCCCCCGACCCCCGATTCTCGTAATCGCGACCCGCCGTTCCGGCGCCAGCCAAAAGCGTAAGTATCAATCGCTCAAGGAGTTGTCATCGAACTCGGGGCGGTCTGCCGCTTGCCTCAGTCCTCCGGGTTCGACCAAAGGGAGGATGTTCATGAATCGCACGACTCGCACGATCGCGGCGATCGGGCTCGTGTCGCTCTTTTTTCAAGCCAGGCTCGTCGCGGGCCCGAAGGGGGTCAAGCCGACGAAGCCAGCCACCACGAAGCCGGCCAGCGCGCCGGTGATGACGTCGACGTCCGGGCACGGCAGCTCGCACAGCGGCAGCTCGATCAAGTCTGGCAAGTCGGGCGCGCCGACGACGACGTCGACGAAACCGGCGACCAAGGTCGACGTCAAAGCGACGAAGACCACGGCCAAGACCGCAAAGGCGGACGCAAAGACCACCAAGGTGGATGCCAAGAGCACGAAGACCGACGCGAAGAGCGCCAAGGCCGACGCGAAGGCTTCGAAGTATTCAACGACCTCCACGAGCAGCGGCACGACCGCGGGGTCGACCGAGACCAGCACCAACAGCGGCACCGGCAGCACGACCAGCGACTCGACGTCGACCTCGACGTCGACGACCGGGACGGGGACGACGCCGGTCGTGTCCAACCCGCTGGCCGACAAGATCTCGCGCAATCCGAAGCTCGCGCAGAAAGTCGCGTCGCGGCTGCCGTCGGACATGACGCTGGCGCAGGCGTCGACCGGATTCCGCAACCAGGGTCAGTTCCTCGCCGCCGTGAACGTGTCGCGCAACCTCGGCATCGATTTCGTCAAGCTGCAGACGGCGATGACCGGCCAGAAGGTGACCGTTGATCCGACGACGCACGAGATCATCACCAAGCCGACGGGCGACGCGCCGGTGAGCCTGGGCCGCGCGATTCAGACGCTGAAGCCTGGCGTCGACGCCGACGCCGCCGTGCAGACGGCGCAGGCGCAGAGCTCGACGATGGTGTCGACGAGCACCACGACCACCACGTCGTCGAGCACCACGTCGTCGACCACGACCACGACGTCATCGACGACCTCGTCGCCGACCACGACCACGACCGCGACGACGGCGGGCAAGACGAAGAAGAAGTAACGCTGACAAGGAGCCTGCTGGTGAACGCTCGGCGATCGCTCTCGATTGTTTGTCTGTCAATTGCTGCCCTGTCGCTGCCGCACCGCGCGGCAGCGCAGGGCAACTCGCAGAATCATGGACGCGCCGCCCGTCCGCCGGCGACCGCGCCGGCGGCGCCCGTGCCGGTGCAGCCGGCCGGGACCGGCGTTCGCAACTTCGGCGCCTGGCTCGACGACACCTCGATCGTCGATCCACACACAGGTTGGGCGGGATTCTCGCTCGGCTACTGGAAGTCGCCGCTCGGTCACCAGATTGACATGCCGTCGAGCGACATCGGCTATGGCCTGAGCCGCTCGGTGCAGGTCGGCTTCACGATGCCGTACTACCGCTCGCGCTTCGGCACCGACGCCGCCGCGGGCCTGGGCGACGTCTATCTGAACGCGAAGATCAACCTGGTCGACCCGACCAAGAACCCACAACACGCCGGTGTGGCAGTGATCCCGGTGGTCGAAATCCTGAGCGGCCTCCCCGATGGCAGCAATCGCTGGCATTGGGGCGCGCCGGTCAGCGCCGAGATTCTCGTGGGATCGGCGCGCGTCTACGGCGCCGGCGGGTATTTCTCGCGCGGCGCGATCTTCGGCAGCGGCGCGGTCGAGTGGACCTCGGCGCGCAACTACACGGTGACCGGCTCGCTGACCCGCAGCTACTCGCTGGCCGACGATCCGCTGAGTGACGCGCTCGGCCTGAACCGGCACCGCCTCGATGCAAGCGGCAGCGTGTCGCGCGCGATCGCGAAGTCGGTTGCGATCTATGGCGGCGTCGCGCGCACGCTGTCGCGTGCGGACGCCAACAGCACCCGCATCTCGCTCAACGCCGGCTTCGTCACCTTCTTCAACGGCCCCGTGCAGACGCCCGCTCGCCGCAAACGGAAATAACGCGTCACGCGCGCGGCGGCGGCAGGCCAGTAGGCCCGGGCTACGCGAGCGGCGCGCGCCCCATCGCTTCCTCCACCGCCGGCGGCACGATCGACGTCACGTCGCCGTCGAGCCTCAGCGTGACCGACGGATGCTCGTCGTGCTCGGTGATGCCGCGATTGACGACGACATACGGCGTGCCCCGCTCGGCGGCGAGGAGCGGAATCGACGCTGCCGGGTAGACCGACAAGGTGGAACCGAGCGCGAGCACCAGATCGGCGCGCATCGCCGCTGCGGCCGCGCGCTCGAGGTCGGCTGGGCGCAGCGACTGCCCGAAGCTGATCGTCGCCGATTTCAGAATGCCGCCGCAGGCGCACATCGGCGGCCGGCGCGTCGCCTCGAAGCTGGCAAAATGCGGCGCCGGGTCGCTCGTCGCGTGGCAGGTCTGACACTCGACCAGCAGGTCGGTGCCGTGCATCTCGACGAGGATTGCCGGCGACGTGCCTGCCCGCCGGTGCAGGCCATCGACGTTCTGCGTCACGACGGCTGCAATCTTCCCCGCTTGTTCCAGCGCGACGATGGCGTCGTGCACGGCGTTTGGGCGCGCCCGCTGATAGATCGCCCAGCTTTCCAGCTTGTAGTCCCAGTATTCGACGCGGGCCGCGTCGGAGGCGAGAAACTCCGAATATTCCACCGGACGGCGGCGTCTCCAGACGCCATTCGGACCGCGGAAATCGGGGATGCCGCTGGCCGTCGATACGCCGGCGCCGCAGAAGACGAGGATGCGCTGCGCGCGGCGCAGATGTTCGACGAGACGAGCGTCGGCCACGCCTCAATCTACCATCCCCGCGCGCGTCGTCGTACTTTCTCAACATCTCTTTCGAATCGTTGTCACAACTCGGCGATGACCGCGCGCGCCGATCGCCGGCCTGTCGTCGTGTTGCGTGGCGGGATGAACGAGGAAGGGAGAGTGCGTGTGAGCGGCGCGCGCGTCCCGATCGTGAAGCCCGAAGCCTGAAGCCGGTGCGCCGGCTTCAAACTTCGGACCTCGTCGCGTCGGATGCGCGTTACGGGGTCGAGCAGGTCGCCGAAATCATCTTCACCGATTCGACGCGGAGCGTCTGCGAGGCGTTCGCGGCGCCGGTCGCCCCCGCGCCAGCCGTGGTGCCGCCGGCCGTGGTGGTCTCGGTCGCACGTGATCCGCCCGCCATGCTGGAGCTCGAGTCGAGACGGCCGGTAATCTCCACCTGGTGATTCACGTGGCGCCGCAGCTCGCTGGCGTTGCCGTCGAGCGTGTACGACGAGCCGGCGCCGCGCGCCGAGCCTGCGGTTGCGCCCGCGGTCGTGCCCGCGG
>Ga0134122_10001567_pt1 | contig 16554 bp, 14 predicted proteins | sample KB302_FD_96461 | JGI IMG/M metagenome (GOLD analysis project Ga0134122, IMG submission 96461) | Terrestrial soil microbial communities without Nitrogen fertilizer from Kellogg Biological Station, Michigan, USA - KB3-0-2 | ecosystem: Environmental > Terrestrial > Soil > Unclassified ... | reverse complement strand
TGAGGCGCGCGAACATGAACATGGCCTGGTTGATCAGGGCGTCCCGATCGGACCCCATCGCCTGGGCCATCTCCTCAAACGTCTCCCAGATGTGATCGGCGATGCCGACCTTCCGGGCGGGTCGGGCGTTCTGTTCCATCACTCTCGCAAAGCCTAGCCGAACTTCAGGCCAGGGGAAGATAACAGACGCCGCTTGTCCAATCCAAACTAGCGATAGGCGCTGGTGATTTGGACGTTCGCCTCGTTGGGCAGGATGAGTGTGGGGTTGAGCTCGATCACCGCCCCGCTCCCCAGGAGGACGGTCCGGGAGACGGACGGGTACGACAAGAAGACCTTCGGCACGTCCGGCATGGCTGCAACGCCGTAGGGCAGGTGGTACCCGGGCCAGCCGCTGGAGTCCGTGGCCAACTGGAAGAACAGGGGGGCGAACCCGGCGGACGTGATGAAGACCCAGCGGAAGTCGCGCGCGATTTGCGTTGGCCGCGCGCCCATCTGGAAGGTGAGCGCCGGCGGCGGCGGCAGGCTCGGATCGCGCACCGCCGGGTCCGGCCGGTAGTACACCCGCCCCGCCGCCGACTGGAACGTCGACTGGTCCTGCGCCCGGCCGATGTAACCAGACTGCTGACCAGTCACCACATACGGCATCGGGTCGGCGGCCCGGATGCCGAATGACGCGCGGCCGACGCACGCGGGCGGGATCACGTCGGTGGTCGAGACCGACGTCGCGGTCGTCGAGGTGATGGTGAGGTCCGGGCAGGTGCCGGTGCCGGCGTCGCCGTCCGGGAGCTGGACCGGGAACTGGGCGACGATCCGGTCGCCCACCGCCACCCGGCCCACGGGCGAACCGGCGGGGAGCGGGAAGGTCTGCCCGTCGGCATTGGTGGTGGGCAGCGAGGTGAACCCGGGGATGAATCCCTCGAAGGTGACGATCACCGACTCCGCCACCCCGTCCCCCATCCCAGTGACGATGGAGCAGAGCTGGATGCCGCTGGCGATGACGCCTTCGCCGGCGTCCACGCCGCCGCACGGGACCTGCTGCGGGGTGGTGATGGCCACCCCGGCGTCGTCCTCGTAGAAGAAGTTGGAGCCGGAGCCAATGATGAAGCTCTGGTTGATGTGGCGCAGGGTCCACTGGGGGGCGATGACCGGCAGGCCGCCGTCGGGGTCGGCCGGCTCCGTGCCCAGCACCGGCCGGCCCACGGCCTCGAAGAAGGTGAGCGTCCCGTCGGTGTTGGTGACCAGGCCCATCAGCGGGAGGTCCGCCAGGCCGCCCGCGTCCGCCGAGGCGGTGTTGCTGTGGACCTGCGAGTTCGCCATGAAGGTCAGCGCGCGCGGCAGGCCGCGGGCGAACTCGATGGGGAGCGCGGGCTGGTTGCTGAAGTCGAGCGCCGGCGTGCCGCTGTTGACGTCCACGGTGAGGATGCGCGCGCAGCCGACGGCGCCGGCGCCCCCGCAGCTCTCCTCGTCCACCACGCCGAACAGGTTCACCTCGGGCTGGAAGAGGCCGTCGCTGGTGCCCGGGTGGGTGGCGAGGATGCGGACCGGCGCGCCGAAGCCCAGCGACCGGGTGGCGCCCGAGGACGGATTGAGCGCGAAGGTGCGGCCGCTCACGGCCTGCTGCTCGGTGGAGCGGGTGGCCACCGCCAGCTCCTGGTGGCGCGGGAGCACCTGGATCGCGGAGATGGCCTCCCCCGCGTCCATCCGGAGCAGCAGCTGCGGGGCCGGCGTCTGGCCCGCGATCTGGTCCAGCGGCGCCAGGCTGACCGAGTAGAGGTTGCCGGTGCCGCCCACCAGCGTGGCGTAGAAGAGGGTGCTGTTGACGACCGGACCGGACGGGCCCTGCGCGCTGGCGGCGGTGACGGGGCCGTCGGTGGTCAGCCGCTTCACCTCCACCAGCGACGCCGGGTCCGCGCCCACCACGGAGATCTCCGGCCGGCCGTCGGCGAACGCGTAGACGTACGGCCCGGTGACCTCGCCGCCCACGGGGGTGACGTCGTCCACCTTCACGTCCGTGTAGTTGACGTCCCGGGTCAGCCCCACCGGCCGCTGCACCACCGGGATCTCCAGCGCCTCGAGCGGGTTGGGGGCGCGCACCCAGTCGTGCGGCCCGGTGCCGTTGGGCCCGCCGTCCGCGTGGGCGTCGATCACCCGCAGCTCGGAGAGGTCCGCGGAGGTGACGAACACGTAGTCTCCCACCCGCGCCAGGTCGTACGTCCCGGAGACGCCGCCCGGCTGCGGCGGGGTGGTCTGCGTGCACGCCAGGGCCGCCGCCACCAGCGCGGCGGCGCCGAGGGCGAAGGGGAGGATCCGGCGCGGGGTCGGGGTCGAGTGGAAGCGCATGCTCATGGAGAGGAGGGGTTGGTGCAGCCGCGCGAGCCGGGGTTGATCGTGCAGACGTCGTAGGTCCCCAGCCGCGCCACCAGCCGGATGTCCTCGGGGTTCTCGAGGTTGGGCACGTCCACCACGGCGATCCGGCCCTCGCCGAACAAGCCCACGTACAGGCGCGCGCCCTGGCCGATGGTCTGGACCGCCAGGCCGTAGGGCGCGAAGCCGAAGCCGGTGAGCGTGGCCACCGGCTGGCCCGCCTCGCTGTCGAAGACGATCAGCGAGCCCTGCGCCTGCCCGGTGGCGTCGTAGCTCTGGGTACCCAGGCAGGTGACGAACACCACCCGGCCGCCGGAGGGCTTGTCCAGCGCGCGCACCGCGCTGGCGCCCAGGGGGAGCAGCTCCACGTGGGTGAGGCTGAGCACCGGCGTAGCGGTGTCCGTCCCCCGCGCGCTCATCGCCAGGAGCGCGTCCGGGTTGCGGGAGAGGACGAACACCTCCTTCTCGTCGGAGGACACGTCCAGGCCCCGGGTGTCGAGGGTGTTCACGTTGGCCTCGACCTGCGCGTTGAACAGCTTGTAGTTGACGATCCCGGTGACGGGGTCCTTCTGGATGCTGTCCCGGTCGATCAGCCGCAGCTCCAGCGACTGCGCGCCGGTCATGAACACGTACCTGCTGCCCATCCGGACCGACTCCGTGCGGATGAGGCCCAGGTTGAGGAAGCTGTCGTTGGTGACGTTCGGGTCGAGCGCGTCCAGCTTCACCGTGTACACCGCCAGGTTGGTGGCGGAGGCGGCGGGCGAGTCCGCGGGCTGCAGCGAGGTGACGAAGGTGTCGCCGCGGTGGCGGTTGGGGAATGCCGGATCGTCCGGCAGCTTGGAGATGGAGACGGAGAACGGCGCCGGGGCGCGCGGCACGCCGGTGCTGGTGAGCCGGTTGTACTCCAGCGACGGCGCGCCCACCGAGCAGTCGCCAGAACCCGGCTCTCCCAGGCAGGTGATCGCTCCGTCGGCGAAGTCGAAGTCCATGAGCTGCAGCGGGCTGCCCTCCGCGCGGGAGGGGACGATCAGCCGGAAGACGCCGGGGGCGGTCTCGATGCCGTCGATCTCCCCCGCCAGGCTGGCGATCTCCTTCTGGTTCAGGTCGTTGATGCCCAGCGAGGTGATGGAGGGGATGTTCGCCGGATCGGTGACGAGGGGCGCGGGGAAGGCGGGCAGGCCCAGCGAGGTCACGTCGATGCCGGCGATCCGGCCGTTGGTGTAGCGGCGGTCGAAGTTGGAGCTGGCCACGAACAGCGAGCCGGCCGTCTCGGGCGCGGCGGCCGGGTGGGCGAAGAACATCCCGGTGGGGAAGTAGATCTGCCCGTCCGGGATGGGGCGGGCGGACGGCGGCGCCTGGCAGGCCAGCGACGCCGCGGCGGCCGCCGCCGGCAGCCAACGGGTGAGGGTCGCGCGCGTCATGGCTCCGCCTGGATCTTCGAGAAGTCCGCCACCTGGTTGAACAGCGAGCCGATCTCGGTGAGGAACCGGATCCGGTTCTCGCGCAGCTCCTTGTCCTCGGCCATCACCATCACCTTGTCGAAGAAGGTGTCCACCGCCGGCTTGAGCTGGGTGATCTCCCGCAGCGCGCCCGGGTAGTCGTCCGTCTTGATCAGCTCGGAGACCTTCCCGCGCGCGCTGGTGTACGCGCGGTGCAGGTCCTTCTCCGCCGCGTCGGTCAGCCTGGCGGCGTCCGCGGCGCCCTTCCCCACGTCCTTGCCCTGCTTCTCCACGATGTTCACCACCCGCTTGAAGGCCACCGCCAAAGGCGCGAAGTCCGCCCGGCCCACGATCTGCGAGAGCGCCTGCAGCCGCTTCCGCGCCGCTACCAGGTCGTCGAACCCGGCGGCCAGCACCGCCTCCACCACGTCCGTGCGGTGCTCCTCCCCCCACAGCGCCTTGAGCCGGCCGCGGAAGAACTCCATCACCTGGTCCGCCACCGGCGGCTCGCCCGGCTTGCGCTTCACCGACTCCAGCCTGGGCTGGAGCAGCTGGAGCGCCTTGCCCACCGCGCCGGAGAGCGAGTAGCGGTAGCCGCGCGCCAGGGTGATGTTGATCGCCGCCAGGCACGAGCGCCGGAGCCCGAACGGGTCCGCGGCCCCGGTGGGCGGCTTGCCGATGCCGAAGATGCCGCACAGCGTGTCCAGCCGGTCCGCGATGCCCAGGAGCGCGCCCGCGTCCTGGGTGGGCAGCCCGTCCGCGGCGGACCGCGGGAGGTAGTGCTCGAAGATGGCCAGCGCCACCTCGGGCGTCTCGCCGTCGTGGCGGGCGTATTCGCGGCCCATCACGCCCTGCAGCTCGGGGAACTCGCCCACCATCCCGGTGACCAGGTCCGCCTTGCAGAGGGTCGCCGCGCGGTCGATGGTCTTCCCCAGCTTCTCCAGGCCGGTGGCGTGGGCGAGGAAATCCGCCAACTGCCGGAAGCGCTCCACCTTGTCCGCGTAGCTGCCCAGCTGCCCCTGCCACACCACCCGCTTCAGCTTCTCCACGCGGGAGGCGAGCGGCACCTTGCGGTCCTCGTCGAAGAAGAAGCGGCCGTCGGCCAGGCGGGAGCGGAGCACGCGCTCGTAGCCGCGGAGGGAGAGCTTCTCGTCGCGCACCGGGGTGTTGGAGACGGCGATGAAGCGCGGGAGCAGCTTCCCCTGCCCGTCCACCACGGAGAAGTAGCGCTGGTGGCTCTTCATCTCCGAGATCAGCACCTCCGGCGGGAGGTCCAGGTGGCGCTCGTCGAACGAGCCGACCACCGGGTTGGGCAGCTCCACCAGGTTGGTCACCTGGTCCACCAACGCCTCGTCCTCCAAAAGCTTCCCGCCGGCGCGCGCGGCCGCCTCGTGGACGCGGTCGGAGACCAGCTTCTTCCGCTCGGCGATGTCGGCGACGACGTTGGCCTTGCGGAGCGCGTCCGCGTACTGGCCGGGCTCCTTCAGCTCGATGGGCTGGGGGGAGAGGAAGCGGTGGCCGGCGGTGGTGCGGCCGGACCGGATGTCGCCCAGCACCACCGGGATGACGTCGCCGCCGAAGAGGGCGACGATCCAGTGCGCCGGGCGGGCGAAGGCGAGCTCCACGTCGCCCCAGCGCATGGACTTCTTGAAGTTGATGGAGTGGACGGCCTGGTGGAGGACGTCCTCGAGGATGTCGGGCGCGGGGCGGCCCTTGTCCTCCACGGTGGCGGCCAGGTACTCGCCCTTGGGGGTCTGGGCGCGCTTGAGCTGGTCCACCTTCAGGCCCAGCCCTTCGGCGAACTTCTCCGCGGCCTTGGTGGGCTTGCCCTGGGCGTCGAAGGCGGCCTTCACGGACGGGCCTTGGACCTCGCGCTGGACGTCCTGGCCGCCGTCGGCCACGGCGCGCACCAGCAGCGCCAGGCGGCGCGGGGTGCCGAACGCGCGCACCTCGCCGTGCGCGAGTCGCGCCTGCTGACAGCGCTCTGTGAACACCCGCTTCAGGTCCTCCAGCGCGGGCTCCACGAACGACGCGGGAAGCTCCTCCGCGCCGACCTCCAGGAGCAGGTCCCTAGGCATCTAAACGCCCTTCTCCACCGGAACGTTGAACTTCACCGTCTTCCAGTACTCGGAGGCCGGCTTGCCCTCCAGCACCGGGGGTTGCTGGCCCACGGTCCACGCGGTCTTGGTGAGCGGGTAGCCCAGCTTCTCGCGCATCTTGAGGTACCCCTCGGCGCAGCGGCGGGCGTTGTCCCGGACGCGCTTGATGAAGGCGGCGCGCTCGGTGACGGAGATGGCGCCGCGGGCGTCGAGCAGGTTGAAGGTGTGGCTGCACTTGAGCGCGTAGTCGTAGGCGGGGAGCGGGTTCTCGCGGTCGATCAGGCGCTTGCACTCGGCCTCGTACAGGTCGAAGAGCTTGAACAGCATCTCCGGGTCGGACTCCTGGAGGGCGTAGCGGGACATCTCCACTTCGTTGGCGTGGAAGACCTCGCGGTACTTGACGCCCTTGACCCACTCGATGTCGAAGATGCTCTCCACGTTCTGCAGGTACATCGCGATCCGCTCCAGGCCGTAGGTGAGCTCGGCGGAGACGGGCTTGCACTCGTAGCCGCCGCACTGCTGGAAGTAGGTGAACTGGGTGACCTCCATCCCGTCGCACCACACCTCCCAGCCCAGGCCCCAGGCGCCCAGGGTAGGCGACTCCCAGTCGTCCTCCACGAAGCGGATGTCGTGGTCCAAAGGGTCGATCCCGAAGGCGCGGATGGAGTCCAGGTAGAGCTGCTGCACGTCCTTGGGGGCGGGCTTGAGGATCACCTGGAACTGGTGGTGCTGGAACAGGCGGTTGGGGTTCTCGCCGAACCGCCCGTCCGCCGGGCGCCGCGACGGCTGCACGTACGCCACGTTCCACGGCTCCGGCCCCAGCGCGCGCAGGAACGTCGCCGGCGCCATGGTGCCCGCCCCGACCTCCAGGTCGTACGGCTGCGTGATGATGCAGCCGAGGCCGGCCCAATGCTTCTGGAGGGAGAGGATCAGATCCTGGAAGTACATGGCGCCGAGCGCGTAGCGGACCGGGCGCGACGCGTCAAGGACGCCTTCAGCGCTGTGCCGCCGCCAGGTAGGCGACCTGGGTCGTGGAGGTGCAGAACGCCGCGGGCCGGTTGTCCGCCACGTTGAGCAGCTTGTACGTCAGCCCGCCCGCCACCACGGTGGAGCTGGCCCCCGGGTCGAGCAGGAGCGCGGCCCCGGCGTCGGCCGCGGCGCCGCCGAACGCGGTCCGGAAGTGGAGCCGCTTGCCGCAGGACTGGAGGTCGCACCCCGCGATGTCCGCCGGGGAGGACGCGATGCTGAAGGGCGACGTGTCCGCCGCGCCCAGGATGGGGGCCGGCAGCCCCGGGTCCATCGCGATGATCAGCTTGCCGGCGGCGTCGCGGATGGTGAGCGCCCGGTTGTTCCGGAGCTGGGTGGTCGAGGCATCCACCACCTTCACGGTCAACGTCTCGTTGCGGAACATCACCGGGAAGTACGCCGCCGGCACGGACAGGTAGATGGACCCGAGCAGGTTCCCGCCACCCGCCGCTGGCCGCGACAGAGACAGCACCAGCGTCCCGCTGTTCACCGTCCAACTGGTCAGCGTCCCCGTCCCCTCGGAGATCGTCGTGTTCCCGGACGGGGTGACGGTGAAGAAGCCCTGGTCCGTCAGGCTGACCGCCACGAACCAGCCGTTGCCGTACTCGGGGAAGCCGGTGGCCGGGCACCCGCTGGTGCAGGCGCCGCCGAAGCACAGCTCGCCCGCGTCCATGTTGCACTCCGCATGCGCCTGGCACCCCGACCCCACCAGGGGCGACAGCTCCACCACCCCGTCCTGCGTGCGGAAGTCGGCGGTGACGCAGAGCAGGGACCCGGGGTCCAGCCGCCCCGGCACCGGGATGCCCGCGTCGCCCGGGTCGCCCGTCCCCGGCGGCGGGCCCAGCGCGTAGCAGAGCCGCGCGCGCAGCGTCTCGTCCAGCGACGGGATGGAGGGCTTGAAGCACGCCTTCCCCCCCAGGATCGAGCCGCACGTCGCTTGCCCGTCCTGCTGCACCGTCCCCTCCCACTGGCGCTCCGCGGACCCGCCCCCGGCGACCTTCATCACCCGCGGCGGCGGGTTGCCCGCGTCGCACGTGCAGCTGCACACCTGGTCGCACGCCATGCAGGCGCAGGGCAGCGACTCGTCGAAGGCCACCCATTGGCCGACGGCGTTCCGCTGCAGCTCCACCCCGAGCTGGCCGTTCGACTGGTCCACCCAGATCCCGTCCGAGAGGGTGTTCTTCACGCGGATGGTCACCGCGGTGGGGGTGTCCCCACCACAGTGGCAGGAGGCGGCCGCGAAGGAGAAGGTGAGGACCACCGTGACGAGGGCGAACGGCACCAGCGCAGACTTCATCGGCTCAACCTCTTCCCGTGCGCGTCCGGCCCGGCACCCGTTCTCTAGAGTTCCCACCCCGGTGTGTCAACGCGTGAACCCGGGTGCGCACCTTTTCGCCACACCAGGGCACCCATGCCCTGGTTACCCCTCCCCGCGATTGCGGGCCGTCTCTGGGAGGATCAGGGGCGCGGGGCTTGCTTGCAAGAAGCGGCTCGGGTACCCCTGCCCAACGGTTCATGGAACATCCACCCTTCCCACGGTCCAGGCGCCTCCTGGTCGCCCTCGCGGCGGCGGCGGCGCTGTCGGCGGGGTGTGACGACGCGGGCGGCGAGAATGGGCGGCAGCCGGCGCAACCCGCCGTCGCGCCGCCGCTGCTGAGCCAGGTGGAGTTGCTGCCGCCGCGGGTGGACCGTTCGACGGTGAACCGGGTGGTGACGCGCTCGCCGCCCAAGACCCCGTTCATCCAGACGGACCTGCTGCAGCAGAGCCAGGGCCGGGTCGACATCCTGTGGGTGATCGACGATTCGGGCTCCATGGCCAACCAGCGGCAGACGCTGGGGAGCAACTTCCGCCGCTTCTTCGACCGGCTGGTGCAGCTGCAGGTCAACTTCCAGATCGGGGTGATCAGCACCAACTCGTCCGACGGCGGCTTCATCCGGGGCACCACCAGGATCATCACCAACAACACCCCGAACCCGGAGGACGTGTTCATCGACAACACCACCTTCCCGGCCTCGCGGGCGCGCTGGGAGATGGGGCTGCGGATGATGCAGATCGCGCTCTCCCCGCCGGTGATCAACAACCAGAACGCCGGCCTGCTCCGCCCGGACGCGGCGCTGGCGGTGATCGTCGTCTCCGACGAGGACGACGGCTCCATCGGCGAGGCGGGGTACTACGCCCGCTTCCTCCGGGGCGCCAAGGGCAAGGGCAACGAGAGCCTGGCCAGCTTCTCCGCCATCGCCGGCACGCTCCCCTTCGGCTGCACCCCGCCGGGCGAGGAGATCTACTGGGGCAGCGAGGCGGACCCGGCGTTCCGCTACAGCGAGGTCCAGCTCCAGACCGGCGGCATCTTCGGCTCCATCTGCGACGCCACCTTCGAGAACACGCTGATCCAGATCGCCGAGGCGCTGAACACGCTCCGGCGCACCTTCCCGCTGTCGGTGGACCCGGACCCCAGCACCATCCAGGTGACGGTGAACGGGGCGGTGGTCCCCAAGGACCCGTTCCTCGGCTGGCAGTACCAGGCGGACACCCGGACCGTCACCTTCCTGGGGACGTACATCCCGCCGCCGGGCGCCTCCATCGTCATCAAGTACGCGGTGAAGACGTCGTGAACGCCCCCGCCTCCACCCGCATCGCCGCGCTGCTCGTGGGCCCGCTGGCCCTGGCGCTGGCGCTGTCCTGCGCTCGCACCGCGCTGGAGCCGGATTGCCCGTCGGGGATGACGCTGGGGGGGAGCGGCTGCGTCTGCCTCACCGACGAGGGCTGCCCCCACGGCTACATCTGCCAGAAGAGCGACGCGGACGCGGGGCAGGTGGCCGGTGGGGTCTGCGTCTGCCAGGACACCTCCTGCTGCCCGGCCGGGTACGAGTTCTCCACCACCTCGGGGACCTGCGTGTGCGCGGACACCGCGTGCTGCCCGGCGGACCACCGCTGGGACGAGACTGCCAAGCGCTGCGCGTGCGACAACCAGTCCTGCTGCCCGGACGGCTACACCTTCGACCCCAGCGCGGGCGCGTGCCGGTGCGCCGCGGACCAGTGCTGCCCCGTGGGCTTCATCTACGACCCGAGCCCGTCGAAGCAGACCTGCGTGTGCAACGCGGACTCCTGCTGCCCGCTGGACCACAAGTTCGACCCGGTGACCAAGACCTGCGTCTGCGCCCGGGACTCGTGCTGCCCGCTGGGCTACGTGTACAACAACACCATCAGCGCGTGCGTGTGCAGCGGGAACGCCTGCTGCCCCATCGGCTTCCGCTACGACGTGGGGACCAACCGCTGCGTCTGCACCACCGACGCCTCGTGCAGCGCCGACGGCAGCGGGCTGCACAACCGCTGCGACCAGGCGACGGGCACCTGCCGGTGCAAGGACGACCAGGGATGCTCGCCGCCGCCGGGCGGGGCGCCGCAGTACTGCAACGGGCTGGGGTTCTGCCAGTCGCTGGCCTGCACCTCGGACCGGGACTGCCCGGTCAGCGCCACCAACCCGACGTTCTGCGACATCACCACCGGCACCTGCATCCCGACGGCGGCCTGCACGTTGGATGACCACTGCCCGTTCGGGCAGATCTGCACCGGCAACCGGTGCGTGAACGGGTGCCGGCGCGACGAGGGGTGCCCGCTGCGGCAGGCGTGCGTCTCCGGCCAGTGCCAGGACTTCTGCCGCGACAACCAGCTGTGCCCGCAGCCGAACCAGTTCTGCGCCTCCAGCACCGGGGTGTGCTCGCTGCACCCCGGGCGGGTGGACTGCCTGGACTGCAACGTGGGGAACAACGCGTTCACCTGCAGCCAGAACAACGGCACCTGCCTGGTGTTCATCGGCGAAGGCCAGACCCGCCAGTTCTGCGGCGTGGATTGCCAGACGGACGCGGACTGCCCCGCCGGGTACGACTGCGACGGGGTGATCTTCGGCTGCTTCAGCGTGGGCTCCACCTCCGGCTGCCAGGACCCGAACGCTCCCGGGACCACCATCACCTGCAAGAGCTTCAACGTGGAGAACGAGGGCATCGACCTCTTCTGCGCGGACCCCAACGGGCAGCCGCACACGTACTTCCGCAGCTGCGCGCCGAACTCGGGCTTCTGCCCGGCGAGCGTCTCCCCGTAGGTTGGGCCTCAGGGTTCGATGGAGAGGCACCAGGTGTCCGCGTGGAGCACGCAGCTCGAGGTCCGCTCGTGCGGGTCGCGGCGGAGGGCCTTCACCGCCGCCAGGCCGAAGGGGTTGCGGAGGACGTCCTTGAGCTTGTCCTCCAGGGCCGGGTCTCGCGCGCCCTCGCAGTCGTAGATGGCGATGGGGACGACCGGGCGGCAGTGGAAGCGCTGGGCGGAGATGCGCTCCAGCCGGAGGGCGAAGCCGGAGCCGAAGCCGGCGGGCCGGCCGGGGATGGGGAAGCGGACGGTGATGGGCACGACGAGGCGGCCGCCGTCGGCGAGCGCGTCCAGCCACTCCGGGCGGGGGTGGGTGGCGCCGGCGTTGATCAAGATGGCGTCCAGGGGGGATGGGAGCCTGGAGCCGTCGCCTGCCTCGGCGCGCGCCTGCGGCCAGGGGCGGAGGTTGTCCGCGGCGCGGGAGGCGAGGGAGGCGTCCACGTCGATGGCGAGGAGTTGGCCCTGCGCGCCGACGACGTCCGCCATCACGGCGGAGAAGTAGCCGGTGCCGCAGCCGACGTGCGCGGCGCGCTGGCCGGGCTGGAGGTCGAGGGCGTCGATCAGCGCGGCCACGGCGGAGGGCTGGCCGTTGTTGAGCAGGCGCGCTGGATCGATGGCGACGGGGACGTTGTGGTACAGGCGTTCGGGGTTGGAGTCGGGGGTGGGGACGTAGTCCGTGGTCCCCAGCCCAAGCTTCAGCGCCACCGAGCTGCCGACCACCGCCAGCTGCCATGGGCCGGGGCCCAGGAAGCGCTCGCGGGGGACGCGGCCGAAGGCGCGCACCACCGCCTCCGAGCGCAGCGCCGCGGCGAGGCGGATTTCTTCCGAGTACCACTCCCTGACCACGTCCAGACGTTCCTGCGCGTTCATCTCGCTCCACTCCGTTCCGGGGCGAATCGCGGCAGAGGTCCCGTGCACGCCGCACTCCGCCCCACAGGAAGAGGGAACGCTGTCGCGGCCGAGGAGAGGGCTCCCCTTTGCCCCGCTTCAGGCCAGGCACGGGCTGGCCGCAGGGGTGACGCGCGGTCGCGGCGCGCACGAGGAGAATAGCGCAAACGCTGGCTCGGGGTGATGCGGTGCTTCGCGCCGTAGGTGCTCTACCGACGCGCCCGCGCGCAGCACTCGCGCGCACCACTCTCGTGCGCACTGCGCGGGAATCAGAGCCCGCGCAACGACGCGGGCCACACATCCTTCAATTCATCCGCCCGCGGCAGGCCGGCGACCGCGCCCAGCCGCTCGCACACGCGCGATCCCACCTGGCATGCGAACGCGGCGAGCTCCCGCACCTCCTCCACCGGCAGGCGCTCCAGCTCCGACCGGCTGGCGCAGCGGCGGGTGAGGCCGTACAGGAGCGCGGCGACGAAGCCGTCCCCGGCGCCCGTGGTATCCACCACCCGCACCTTCGGCGCGGGGATGTCGTGCTGCCGTCCCCCGAAGGCGATCCGCGCCCCGGCCGCGCCCAGCGTCACCACCGGCAGCGGGACGCCCAGCCGCTCCAGGGCGCGCAGCGCGGCGGAGGGCTCCTTCTCACCCGTGGCGAACTCGATCTCGTCCTCCGCCAGCTTCACGACCGCGCTGCACGGGAACAGCCGATCCAGCACTCCCTTGAGCTCCCCCGGCTCCTTCCACACATCCAGCCTCAGGTTCGGGTCGCAGCAGGCGATCTGCCCCCCGTCCCGCGCCGCCTGGAACAACCCCACCATCGCCCGCCGCGCCTCCGGGTACAGCAGCGCGTTCGTCCCGCAGTGCACCGCCCTCGCCTTCGCCAGGAACGCCCGGTCCGCCTCCACCTCCGAGAACAAGAACGCGGCCGCCCGCGTCCAGTAGTGCGCGAAGGACCGCTCCCCCGACGCGGTCAACGAGATGAACACCAGCCCGGTCTTCCCCTCCTCTGTCTGTCGCAGGTGGGAAACGTCCACCCCCTCCCGCGTCAGCCCCTCTCGCAAGAAGTCCCCGAACTCGTCCCGCCCCACCACCCCGGCCATCGCCGACCGCCCGCCGAGCCGCGCCACCCCCACCGCCACGTTCGCCGGCGACCCGCCCAGGCAGGGCACCCACTCCTCGACGTCCTTCACCACCCGCCCGGACGTCCGCGGCAGGAAATCCACCAGCGTCTCCCCGGCGCACACGACGTCCATCCCGCTCAATCCACCCCCACCTGGACCATGAACTCCACGCTCCGCAGCGGCCGACCCAGCTGGTGCGCCACGAACAGGTTCAACAGCTCCCGGGCCGCCTTTCGCTCCGGCGCCGGCAGCGGCGTCCGCTTCCCCTCCTGCAACCCCCGCAGCGACGCCAGCGTCTCCAGCTTCACCGGCACCCCGTACGTGGACCGCGCCGAATCCTTCTCGCACACCGCGCCCCCGTGCTCCGGGTCGAACCGGGTCCCCGGCCCCAGCGGCCCCCCGCACAGCGCGCAGCAGTCGAACCGCGGCTGGAACCCGCCCTGCGACAGCGCGTCCAGCTCGAAGGCGATCAGCGAGGTGGGCCCGGCGCGCCCGGCGTCCAGCTCGCCCAGGTACGCCACCAGGTCGTCGAACAACCCCGGGTGCGGCTCGTGCTCCCGGCACAGCTCCCGGCACAGCTCCACCGCGTGGAGCGCCCGCGCGATGCGCCCCAGGTCCCCCCGGATCTCGTGGAAGGCGCGCTGGATGACCGCGCCGTCCAGCCGGAACGTCGTCCCCCGCCGCTCCACCAGCTGCGCGTCCAGCAGCGTCATCGGCTCCAGCGCCCCGGCGAAGCGCCGCTTGCTCTTCCGCGCCCCCGCCGCGAACGCGGTGAGCTTCCCCCGCCCGCGGCAGAACAGCGTGACCAGCCGGTCCGCCTCCCCGTAGTCCACGGTGGAGAGCACCACCGCCGGCTCCACGAAGCGCTCCATCACCGCCCCGGGGCCGGCGCCCCGCCGAACACCGCGAACACGGCGAACACCGCCGCCGCCACCGCCACCACCACGCAGGCCAGGGTGATCCACGCCCGGCGCCGCCGCTGCCGCTCCAGCACCGCGGGCGCGGGGAGCGACTTCACCGTCCGGTCCACCTCCTCGTAGCGGAGCACCGCCTCGTCCGGGCCGATGCCGATGGCCGTGGCGTACGCCCGGATGTAATTCAGGATGAACACGCGCGCCGGGAGGTGGTCCACGTCCCCCTGCTCCAGCGCGGCGAGGATGGCGGACGGGATGCGGGTGACCTTCTGCACCTCCCCCCGCGTCAGCCCGCGCAGCTCGCGCTGCTGGGTGAGGTAGCGGCCGAAGTCGGCGTAGTCGCTCGCGGGCGCGCCGGTGTCAGCCACGTCCACGCCCCGCCCTTACTGATACCTTTCCTGGTACTGCCGGCACTCGTCCTTCATCGCCTGCGGGGCGGTCTTGGCCTGGCAGCCGATGAAGTCCTTCACCGCCTCCTCCGTCTTGCCCTGCTTGGCCAGGCACTTGCCCTCCAGGTAGTAGGCTTCGCCCGCGTCGGGGCAGGAGTCGCGGTAGTGACGGTAGGCGTCGCACGCGGCCTGGGGCTCGCCCTGCTCGTCGTGGATGATCCCCAGGTCCCGGTGGCCCTGGCAGAGCCTGGGGTTGATGGTGATCGCCATCTGGATGCTCTCTACACCGCCTCGCACGTCGCCCTTCTTGTACAGCGCCCATCCGCGGTTGACGTGGGCGAGGTACGGCTCGGTGTAATGCATGTCGTTGAGCACCTGGTCATAGAGTTGGATCGCCTCGTCGTTCTTGCCCATGTCCAGGTACACGTTGCCCAGGTTGGTCTTCGCCTCGGAGAAGTCCGGCCTGAGCTCCAGCGCGCGCTTGTAGTGCCGGATCGCCTCCTCCGGCCGCTTGAACGAGTTGTGGAGCAGGACGCCGATGGCGTTGTGCGCCTCGGGGAATGCCTCGTCCGCCTCCAGCGCGCTCTCGAACTCCTTGAGGGCCTCCTGGGGGTTGTTCACCTGGGCCATGACCCCCAGGTTGTAGTAGCTCTCCGCGGCGACCTTCTCCTTCTCGGTGGGGACGTGCCGGCAGCCCGCGAGCAGGGCGAGCGCGGCGAGGACGGTGGCGACTCTCATAGGGGGTTGGGGCACGGTCAGAACGAGGAGAACAGGCGGCCCAGCACTTGCGCCGGGTCCGGGCCCGACTTCGCCGGGGCGCCGGGGGTGGCCGCGCCGGGCTTGCGGCCGGCGAGCTTGGGGTCCTTCTGGAATACCGGCATGGTCCGGATCATGTCGTCCTGCTGGTCCGGCGTCAGGCTGCGGAAGTTGGCGTTGTCCACCATGAAGGCCATGGACTCGCAGAAGGCGATGGCGTCCTGCTCCTGGGCCTCGTACTCCACCATGCTGAGGTTCCGCCGGTCGGACGCGTAGACGGCGCAGTCCTGGCTCTCCGGCAGGTACAGGTAGATGAACACCGCGAAGCCGTGCGGCCCGCGCAGCCCCACCACCGACGCCAGGGCGGGGCCGGCCTTCTTGCCGGGGATGGCCAGGTGCGGGCTGTTGATGGAGTGGTAGAGGGCGACGACCTGCTCCTTCGCCGCCGGCAGCCCGCGAATTCTCTCGTCCAGGGTGAACACCGCGCTGGGACGTCTACCACGCCCTAGCGGGTGACGAAGGAGTAGTCCTTGGAGCTGCTGTCCCCGTCGGCGGCGGTCCGCTTGAAGGTCACCAGCGGGTTGTTGATCATCACGTTGTCGCCGCCGGCGTCGCCCTCGCCGATGACCACGATGAACTGGTGCTCGGGCGAGAAGCTCTTGCGGGGGCCGCTGGAGAGCTTCTTGGCTTCGAAGGTGACGCTGTTCTGACCCGGCTGGAGGAACCGGGTCACCTCCACCACGTCCTGTTGGCTGGTGTTGCGCAGGGTCATCAGCCACTTGGCGTTGACGTAGACGTCGATGTCGAACTCGGTCATCCCCGGCGCGTTCTGGTGGGTGACCATCCAGTAGTGCTTGGTGATCTTCGGCGCCTGGACCGGCGGCGGCGGGGCCATGGGCTGCTGGTAGGCGTAGGGCATGCCCACCGGGACCATCACCGGCACCGCCTGCTGCTGCGGCGGCGGCTGCTGTTGCGGGGGCTGCTGCTGCGCGACCGGCGGCGGGGGCGCCGAACCCTCCAGGCGCTTCACCCGGTAGCCCTGCGCCTCGATCATCACGTTCCCGTTCTCGTCGATCTTGACCGAGCACTTCTCGAACTTGATGTTCCGGACCTCGTCGATGTTCTCTCCGTTGAGGTAGACGGATCCGGCGTTCGACGCGACGGGGAGCGCGATCAGGATCGCAAAGACGAGTGCATTCGGGCGCATGGGGTGAATCCTCACAGAGCTGGTCCGGCCGGTACAACAAACCGCCGCTTGGCTGCTTGGAACGCGCGGCGCGCCGGAAAATTCGGCTACCGGGGCTGGGGCAGCTTTGCCGCCATGGCCCAGTCGTCGCCCAAGCCCTCACCCTGGCGGAAACGGCGGAAGTCGCGCCGGACCAGGCGGGCGTACCGGCGGAAGGACTCCACCTCGCCGTCA
>Ga0134122_10001566_pt1 | contig 16563 bp, 19 predicted proteins | sample KB302_FD_96461 | JGI IMG/M metagenome (GOLD analysis project Ga0134122, IMG submission 96461) | Terrestrial soil microbial communities without Nitrogen fertilizer from Kellogg Biological Station, Michigan, USA - KB3-0-2 | ecosystem: Environmental > Terrestrial > Soil > Unclassified ... | reverse complement strand
TCGAGGCGGCGCGTTTTTCGTTTTGAGAAGGGTCAACCGCCATGAAGGCGCTGATGAAGACGACCAAGTCGGCCAAGCCGGCCGAGGTCGAAAAGAAATGGCATCTGGTCGACGCCGACGGCCTCATCGTCGGCCGGCTCGCGACGATCGTTGCCAACATCCTGCGCGGCAAGCACAAGCCAAGCTACACCCCGCACGTCGACTGCGGCGACCATGTCGTCATCGTCAACGCCGACAAGGTCCGCTTCACCGGCCGCAAGCTCGAGCAAAAGCTCTATTACAAGCACACCGGCTATCCCGGCGGCCTCAAGGAGGTCACCGCCGGCAAGGTGCTCGAGGGCCGCTTCCCCGAGCGAATCCTCGAAAAAGCGATCGAGCGCATGATCCCGCGCGGGCCGCTGGGCCGCGACCAGATGCGCGCTTTGCATCTCTATAACGGCACCGAGCACCCGCACGGCGGCCAGAACCCGCAGACCCTCGACGTCGCGTCGATGAACCGCAAGAACAAGGTGGGCGCATAATGGCCGACAAGAAGTCCCTTTCCGATCTCGCCGATCTGACCAACCCCAAGCCCGAGGCTCCGGCCGAAGCTCCCGCAACGGTCGAGGCTGAAGCCCCTGCCGAAACCGCCGCACCGGCTCCCGCGGCCGAAGCTGCCGCCGAACCCGCCCGGGCCCCTTCATCCGGCCGGGAAGGCCGCCGCGGCAAGGAAGAGGCGGTCACGGATCATGGTGTTTCGACCCAGGGCCCGCAGATCCAGGCGGTGCTGCGCGAGCAGCAACTCGACAAGCACGGCCGCGCCTATGCGACCGGCCGCCGCAAGGACGCCGTCGCGCGCGTCTGGCTGAAGCCGGGCTCGGGCCGGATCGAGATCAACGGCCGCGAGCAGGAAGTCTATTTCGCCCGGCCGACGCTACGCCTGGTGATCAACCAGCCGTTCGACGTCGCCGATCGCCGCGGCCAGTATGACGTGGTCGCGACCGTCGTCGGCGGCGGCCTGTCGGGCCAGGCCGGAGCGGTGAAGCACGGCATCGCCCAGGCGCTCTCCCGTTACGAGCCGGCGCTCCGCACGACGGTCAAGCAGGCCGGCTTCCTGACCCGCGACAGCCGCGCCGTCGAGCGCAAGAAGTACGGCCGCGCCAAGGCCCGCCGCAGCTTCCAGTTCTCGAAGCGCTAAACGTTTTTTCCTCCCCTGCCTTTGCAGGGGAGGGGGACCGCACGAAGTGCGGTGGAGGGGCCTTCTTCCCTCGACGAACAGAAAGACCCTACCACCAGCTTCGCTGGTCCCCCTCCCCTCGAAATCGAGGGGAGGAAACGGGCGGCCGGTCTCCGGCCGCCCTTTCTGTTTGCGAACGCAATTTAATCTTCCCTCCACTGCCGCTTCGGGCCGGGTGGCCTAGGCGTCGACTTCCCACTGCTCGAGGGAGAAGATCATGAAGAGGTTTGTCATCGCCTTGTCCGCGCTGAGCCTGTTCGCCGGCTCCGCCGCGACCGCCGCGGTCCCGCATCGGTGCCGCGACACCAAGGGCCATTTCGTCAAATGCCCGCAACATCATGCGGCCGCCGCCACGGTCGCGCACAAGTGCCGCAACTCGAGGGGCCATTTCGTGAAGTGCGGCGCGAAGGCCAAGCCGGCCTGATCTCGCCGACGTCGCGGGAAGGGCGGTTGGGACATTCCCAGCCGCCCTTTTCGATTCTAGGCTGCGCTCACGAGGGGGTATTGCGATGCGCCGCCTGATCCAGTTGCTGCTGGCCCTGCTCCTGCCCTCGGCCGGCATGGCCGAGCCGATCCTGCTCAAGCCGGCGCGGGTGTTCGACGGGGTCAACCCGGCGCCGCACGATGGCTGGAGTGTGCTGGTCGACGGCGACCGCATCGTCGCGGTCGGCCCGAATCTTGCTCCGCCGGCTGGTGCTGTGACGGTCGACCTCCCCGGCGCGACCCTGATGCCCGGCCTGATCGAGGGCCATTCGCATCTCTTCCTCCACCCCTACAACGAGACATTGTGGGACGATCAGGTGCTGCACGAGCCGCTCGCGCTGCGCACCGCCCGCGCCGTCGTCCAGGCTCAGCGGACGTTGTGGGCCGGCTTCACCACCGAGCGCGACCTCGGCACCGAGGGCGCCGGATTCGCCGACGTCGGGCTCAAACAAGCGATCGACCAGGGGATCGTCCCCGGCCCGCGCCTGCTGGTTTCGACCAAGGCAATCGTCGCCCGCGGCGCTTACGGGCCCAAGGGCTTCGAGCCGGGCCTGGCGATACCCCAGGGAGCGCAGGAGGTCGCCGGACCCGATGAGATCGTGCGCGCGGTTCGTGACCAGATTGCCGGCGGAGCAGACATCGTCAAATTCTACGCCGACTACCATTGGGGCAAGGGCGAGCCGGCGCGGACCACCCTGTCCCAGGCCGAGCTCAACGCCGGGGTCTCGGCCGCGCGCGACGCCGGGCGGCTCGTCGCCGTCCACGCCACCACCGCCGAGGGGATGCGCCGCGCGATCCTCGCCGGAGCCGACACGATCGAGCACGGCTATGGCGGCACGGCCGAAGTCTTCAAAATGATGCACGACCGCGGAATCGCGCTGTGCGCGACGATCGCCGCCTCGGAAGCCTATGCGCGCTATTTCGAGCATTGGGACGGGCGTGAGCCCGCGCCCGACAGCGCGCAGGAAAACCGCCGCTCGTTCGCCCTGGCGATGAAGGCCGGCGTCCCGATTTGCATGGGCGGCGATGTCGGCGTCTACACCCACGGGCAGAATTGGCTCGAAATGGACGCGATGCAGCGCGCCGGCATGCCCCCCGCGCAAGTGCTGATCTCTGCCACGTCGAGCAACGCGCGGATCTTCCACTTGAGTGATCGCGGACAGGTCAAGCCGGGACTGCTGGCGGACCTCGTCGCGGTTGATGGCGATCCGACCCGCGACATCTCGGCGGTGCGCCACATCACTCTGGTCATGAAGGGCGGCAAATTGGTTCGAAGCGACGATCGCTAGCTAGATCACCAAAGGATACGCCATGAAACTCGTTCAATGGATTTCACTGCCGATCCTGCTTTTCGCCGGCGCCGCTCAGGCGGGCTCGCGTCAACAGGCGACCGTGCTCCTGTCGGAGGATCCTGGGGAACGGAAATTCCAGCAGGATTGGGGCTATGCCGACGCGGTGATCGCGGGCGACACGGTCTACCTGTCCGGAGTCGTCGCCGGGCTGCGCGACGGCGAAACCGACCTCAAGCTAGCCTACGATCGCGCGTTCGCGCGGATCGGCAAGGTGCTCGAGCGCAGCGGCGCAAGCTGGGACGACGTGGTCGACATCACCAGCTTCCACACCGACCTCACCACCCAGATGCCCGCGATCGTCGCGGTGAAGAAGAAATACATGCGCGACCCGCCCCCGGCATGGACCGCGATCGGCGTGTCGCGCCTGATCCCCAACAGCGGCATCACCGAGATCAAGATCGTCGCCAAGCTGCCGCGAAAGGCGCCTTAGTGCCACGCGCCTTCACCCGGGCGGTCAGCCTGAAGCTTGCCGAGTGCGAGCTGACCCATCTCGACCGCGCGCCGATCGACCCGCGCGCGGCGGATCTGCAGCACTCGGCCTATGAAGATGCGCTCACAGACGCCGGGTACGAGGTGGTTCGCCTCGCCGCCCTGCCCGACCATCCGGACGCGGTGTTCGTCGAGGACACTGCGCTCCTGCTCGACGGCCATGCAATCATCCTTCGGCCCGGAGTGGCGTCGCGGGCGAACGAGACCGAATCCACGGCGACCGGATTGGCCGCTTATTTCGACGTCCACCCGCTGGGCAGCGGCTCGCTCGACGGCGGCGACGTACTCCGCATCCGGCGAACGCTCTACGTCGGGCGATCGACGCGGACCAATGCCGAGGGATTGGGATCGCTGCGGGAGGCGGCGGCGCCGCTCGGCTACGAGGTCGTCGAGGCGGAACTGCGCGGCTGCCTGCACCTCAAGTCCGGAGCGACCTTCGCCGGGCCGGACGCACACGGCGTGCCGGTTCTGCTGTACAGCGAGCGGGCGGTCGATCCGCGCCAGTTCGCCGGGGTCGAGGCGGTCGCGGTCGCCGACGGTGAGGAAGCCGCCGCCAATTGCCTCCGCGTCGGCAGCCGGCTGATCCTGCCGGCCGGAAACCCGCGCACCGCAGGCGCGCTGCGAGATCGCGGATTCCAGGTGACGGAAGTGGATGTCTCCGAGCTTCAGAAGGCCGAAGCGGGAGTCACCTGCATGAGCCTGATCGACGAGCGCCCTAACGGTTGACGGTTTCCATCCCGCGCTCGTGGTAGCGCTGGCCGGCCGCTGCGCCGGGCGGGAGGATCTCGTCGAGCCGATTTAGGTCCGCCTCGCTCAGCTTGACGTCGAGCGCGCCGATATTCTGATCGAGGTACCGAATGTGCTTGGTTCCGGGGATCGGCACGATATCGTCGCCCTTCGCCAGCACCCAGGCCAGCGCCAGCTGCGCGGTGGTGCAGCGCTTCTCAGCCGCGAGCGCCTCCACCTCGCGGACAAGCGCGATGTTCTTCTCGAAATTCGCGCCCTGGAAGCGTGGGTGGAACTTGCGGAAGTCGTCGTCCGGGAAATCGTCCGGCGATTGGATCTGCCCGGTCAGGAAGCCGCGGCCGAGCGGTGAATAAGCGACGTAGCCGATGCCGAGTTCGCGCACGGTCGGCAACACCTCCGCTTCGGCGTCTCTGCTCCAGAGCGACAGCTCGGTCTGGACTGCGGTGATCGGATGGGTTGCGTGCGCCTTGCGGATCGTCTGCGGCGCGGCTTCGCTAAGGCCGAGGAAGCGGATCTTTCCCTGCTCCTTGAGCCGGACCATTGCTCCGACCGTATCCTCGATCGGCACGCTGGGGTCGACGCGGTGCTGATAATAAAGGTCGATGACCTCGATCCCCAGGCGGCGCAGGCTCGCCTCGCACGCCCCGCGAACGTAGGCGGGGTCGCCCTTGACGCCGAGGAACTCGCCGTTCTCGCCGCGAACGTTGCCGAACTTGGTCGCGAGGAACACTTCGTCGCGGCGGTCGCGGATGGCGCTCCCGACCAGCTCCTCGTTGCGGCCGACGCCGTACATGTCGGCGGTGTCGAGGAAGGTCACGCCGCGGTCGAGCGCGTGGTGGATGGTGGCAATCGACTCGGCATCGTCCCCGGCGCCGTAGAATTCGCTCATGCCCATGCAGCCGAGGCCGATGGCGGAGACTTCGGGTCCGTTGGTGCCGAGCCGGCGCGTTCCGATCTGGTGCATGGAGGTCCTCCTTTTGGTCAGCCGCCGAGCCGGCGGCGAATGTCGTCCGGCTCACATGGGACGGCGACTCGCTTGTGCCGAGAGGCCGCTCCGGAAATGATCGAAACTTCGGAACGGCTGGTCCCGAGCGCCTTCGCAAGCAGCTTCACGACCGCCTCATTGGCCGCGCCGTCGGCCGGCGCCTCGGCGACCCGCACTTCCAATTCCTCGCGTCCGTCCGGACCGGCGCGCCAGCGCCCGATCCCGGGCCTCGCCGAGCGGGGCGTCACCCGAATGGCGAGGATCGCACTCACTTGCCGCGGCGCATGAAGAACAGGAGCGGCAGGACGGCGAAGGTGACGAACATCATCAGCTTGAAGTCGTCGAGATAGGCGATGAACAGCGCCTGCTTGGTGACCATCCCGTTTAGATAGGCGAGCGCCGCCGGACCCGCGACCGGAGCCACTGTCTGCAGCAGCTCGGGATTGGCGGTCGGGATGGTCTGCTGGGTGATATTCTGGGCGAGGTCGGCATGAGCGACCTGAGTCATCCGCACCAACTGGGTACCGACGATCGAAATGCCGATCGAGCCGCCGATGTTGCGCGACAGGTTGAGGAGTGCCGCCCCGGTCGTCCTGAGCCGCGACGAGAGGGTCTCGAAGGCCAGCGTTTGCAGCGGTACGAAAATCAGGCCGAGGCCGAGGCCCTGGACGATGCCGCTGACGATGACGGGGCGCGACGGCTGGTCGATTGCAAAGCCGGTCATCATGTGGAGCGAGACACCCATCAGCACGACGCCCAGCCCGACCAGCAGACGGGCGTCGATCTTTCCGGTGAGCCGGCCGGCGAGCAGCATCGAGATCAAGGTCCCGACTCCGCGCGGCGCCGTGAGGAAACCCGACTGCAGCACGGAATAGCCGTACATGTTCTGGAGCAGCGGCGGCAAAAGCGCGAGACCAGCGAGCAGCAGCACTCCGGTGACCGCCATGAGCAAAAGACTCGTCGCGAAATTGCGGTCCGCGAACATGGCACGTTCGAACAAGGGCTGCTTCGCGGTCAGCATGTGAACGACGAACATCCAGCCTGCGGCGACTGCCAGACCCGCTTCGACGATCGTCTCCCAGCTCGAAAACCAGTCATTCTGCTCGCCCCGGTCTAGACAGAATTGCAGCGCCCCGAGCGCGAGCGCGAGCAGGGCAAAGCCGAACATGTCGAACCTGCGGTCGTGGGTTTCGGTCTTGGGCATGTAGCGCGCCATCAGCAGTGCGCAGAGGACGCCGACGGGCAGATTGACGAGAAACACCCACCGCCAGTTGTAATTGTCGGTCAGCCAGCCGCCGAGCACCGGGCCGAGGATCGGGCCGATCATCACGCCGCCGCCGAACAGCGCCATCGCCTGGCCGTGCTTCTCACGCGGGTTGATGTCGAACAAAGTGGCCTGGGCGAGTGGAACGATGAACGCGCCGCCAACGCCCTGGAGAGCCCGGAACAGGACCATTTCCGGCAGCGACGTCGCCGTAGCGCAGAGGACCGAAGCGGCGGTGAACACGACCACGGAGGTGAGGAGCAGGCGTTTGCGGCCGACCTTGTCGGCGAGCCAGCCGCTGATCGGAAGCGCGATCGCCGAGGCGACGATATAGCTCGTCAGGACCCAGTTGATCGTGTCCTGGGTCGCGCTGAGGCTGGCCTGCATGTGAGGCAGCGCGACGTTGGCGATGGTCGTGTCGAGCACCTGGAGGAGCACCGCCATCATCACCCCGATGGTGACGATCAGGCGTTCGCCGATCGGCAGCGGATGCGTGACGTTTCCGGCCAGGGTGGCCATGCGCGGGCTTACTTCTTGCGGCTGGCGTCGAAATAGACGGTCGCGGTGACCGACAGGCCGGCGATCATCGGCTTGGCCGGATTGCCGTCGAACTTGATCCGCACCGGCACGCGCTGGGTCACCTTGACCCAATTGCCGTTGGCGTTCTGAGCCGGCAGGAGCGAAAACTCGCTCCCCGTGCCGGCGCCGACGCTCTGCACCTCGCCTTCGAATTTCTGCCCGGGATATGCGTCGACCTCGACCGTCGCGCGCTGGCCGCGGACCATCCGGCCGACGTCCTTCTCCTTGAAGTTGGCCTCGACCCAGGCGGACTGGCTGTGGACCAGCGACAGCATGCCGAGCCCGGTGATGGCCATCTGGCCGACCTGGAGATTGTCGGCATTTTCGACCACGCCGTCCATCGGCGCCCGGACCTCGGTGCGCGACAGGTCGAGCCGCGCCTTGTCGACCGCGGCCTGGGCCTGAGCGATCGACGGCTGCTCGCCGGGCGCGATCGCAGCATTGGCGTTGGCGGCGCGGGCGCGGGCGTCGGACAATTGCATTTCCGCGGTCCGGACTTCGTTGAATGCGTCGTCATAGTCGGCGCGGGTGGTGAAGCCCCGCTTGAGCAGCACCTGCTGGCGGGCGAGCGCATTCTGCTTGATCTTGAGGTTGGCCTGCGAGCCGATGATGTCGCCACCGGTGCCCGCCGCCTGGGTCTTGAGCTGCGTAGTCTGCAGGCGGGCGTTGGCGAGCTGCGCCTCGGCCTGCTCGAGCGCGACCTGGAAGGGCTGCGGGTCGATGCGGAACAGCAGCTGGCCGCGCTTCACGCGGGCGCCGTCGCGAACGAACACGGCTACAATCTGTCCGTTCACCTGCGGGCTCACCGAGACGATGTCCTGCTTCACCTGCGCGTCGTCGGTCGACACGCTGCCGCCGCTCGCCAGCCAGTAATAGCCGCCGCCGAGCAGCAGCAGCGCGGGAACGATCAGCATCAGGAGGGGCCGCAGGAAACGCTTTGGGCTTCGCGCGGGCGCGCGCTCGAGCGCGGGAGCTTCGGCTTCCGTGCCGCTCAGCTTGGCGGTCGTCATCCGGTTCATTGATTGGCTGCCTTGCTCATCAGTCCGTGCTGGCCGGCACGTTCACGCACCTGGGCGAGCACTCTGCGGGTCGTTTCGATGTCCTTTGGATCGACTCCGGCGAACGCGTCGGTGGTCATTTCCTCGGCGATGTCGCGGAGTTTCTCGACCACCGGTTGCGCCTTGGCGGTCACGTGCAGACGCCAGGCTCGCCGATCCGCGGGGTCGGCGGTGCGCTCGACCAGGCCGGCCTCCTGCAGGCGATCGATGATCCGGGTCAGCGTGATCGGCTCGATGTCGAGCATGTCGGCAAGGTCGGTCTGGCGGAGGCCTGGCCGAAGCGTCAGCTTGAACAGCACCTTCCACTGCGCGCCGGTGACGCCGAGGCTGGCCGCGCGCCGGGTAAACGCCTTGCGCAGCGCGTGCGCGGTCTCGCCGATCTCAGGGAGGATATTCTCCATAGGCAACGGACATAGTAAGTGTGCTTATATTAAGCAACACTTGAACGGCATTGCCGTTCCTCGGATGAACGAGATTTCATGTCGCGTTGACGGGATCGGCGGCCGAACCTAGGTGAGCGTCGGCTGAAGCGCCCTCGGGCGGGTATGATGTAATGGTAGCCTGTCAGCTTCCCAAGCTGAACGCACGGGTTCGATTCCCGTTACCCGCTCCAAGAATCGAGCTGCGGCGGCAGTTTGATTTTTGGAGCGCACGCGAGCCGTCCACCGCACCGCTGGTCCCGCTCGCCCATAAATGAGCCGGCTGCGTTCAGATTTCGACGGGTCCAAGCTCCGCCCTCTCGCGAGCGATATGGGCCAGGATGCGGGCGCGAAGCGCCTTAAAGCGTGGATCGCCGCGCAGGCTCCGGAGTGAGGGCTCCTGGGCAAGGTCGAGCGCATACCAATTCCCGTCCGGCAGCCAGCCGCGAGCGACCGCACCGGCGATAAGCTGGAGCGCATCGTCCGGGCGTCTCTGCGCGGCCCGAATCCTCCCCAGCTCCCACGAAAGGTCGCGGTCGCCGGGAACGCTCGCCAGGCCGAGTTCCACGCGCTTTTCGGCCGCCGCCAGGAGATAACGCGCGTCCTCATCGTCGCCCACTGTCCTCAGGGCGACCGCGACGTTGGGGATCGCTGCGAGGAGGGACTGGTTGCCGTCCAGTGCCTGGACGAACTCGTCGCGGGAGCGGAATCCGCGATGGTAGATTTCGACGAGACCGCGCCCGCGACCTAGATTGAGCATAGCGCGGCTCGTGAAAGCCGGAAAATCGGGTACCGCCCAGAAGTCCTTCGGGCCAACCGGCTCGTCCGACATCCGATCCGAAGGGAGCATCTCGCTTCGCAATAACGGTCCAAACCATTTGGGCTGGTTCCAAAGCTTGCCGGCTTCGTCCTGATAACCGAGGCGGAGCAGGCCATCGATGACAGCTAACCTACCGGCTTCGAGCGACTTTCCGGGCCGCTCGCGGCGAACGGCGAGCAACGGACCGACCACTTGCGAGTAATCGCCGCGAAGCAGGTCAGCCTCGGCGTGGATGGAAAGGATGAATTCGCGGTCGGCACCGGCCCTGCTCACCCGCGCTACCAGGCGGTCGAACGAAGGGCGGTCGCCAAGTTCGGTCAGTCGCGCCGCCATATTCTGCGCCGCGGGCCACCACAAAGGGTCGATTTCGACCGCCCGTGCATAAGCCGCCACTGCCTCTCGACGCCTTTCCGGGGTACGCACATTGCCGAGCCACAGCCAGGCCTCGCCATAGCCCGGGTCAAGCGCGACCGCGCGCTCCAAGGATTCCTCGGAGGAAGGGCTTTTCCCTGCGATCAGTGCCAGCGTGGCGTGCGCATGCGCAAGATTGGGGGCGAGCGCCAGTGCGCGATGGACATAGGCCAGCGATAGCGCCCGCCGTTCCGCGCTTCGTTGCGGGTCATGTCTGCCAAAATACAGGGCAGCGCCGAGCGACGCCCAAGCCGGGGCGTAGTTCGCGTCAAGCGCAACCGCCCGGCGTAGAAGCCCTTCGGCCGCATTAGCCTGGTCCCGGTCACGCGCGCGCAGCAGCGCGCGAGCTTCGCTGTACAGCGCGTAGACTTCCGGGCTTGTTGCAATCTGGTCGGCGCGGGCACCCCCGCCGCGCGCCAGGCGTCCGCGAATGCGCCCTTCAATGCCTTGGGCGACGGCGCCCTGGAGCGCGAACGCGTCGCCGAGGCGACCGTCGAAGCTATGGCCCCAGATGCTGACTCCGTCGCTGGTGCGGGTCAGGCTGACGTTCACCCGAACGCGATCGCCTTGTTGCTGAACGCTGCCGTCGAGGATGTAGGTTACGCCGAGCCGGTCACGGTAACTCCGCGGAGCAAGTTTATCGTTCGCGATAGCCTGGCTTGTCGTGCGGCCGAGTACGCGGACCGTACCATTCTGCGAGAGAAGGGCACGTGTGTCGTCCCACAGGCCTTCGGCCAGCGCCCCGTCGCCCTTCGGATATTGCTCGAACGGAAGCACCGCGACGAGCGGCAGTTCGGCGGGTAAAGTGGGCTTGGATTCCGGCTTCCAGGCCAAGACCGCCAATCCGCCCACCACGACGAGCGCCGGTATCGCCAGCGACCAGCGCTTCAGGCTGAATGTGCGCGTCGCTCTGGAGCCCCGGGCAAGGGTGCCGGCCAATGGCGTTCCGTCGGTCGCGGGCGCCGAGGTGGCATCGCCCATGCTGTCGGCCCTGCTCGCAACCAACGCAGGACGGTCTGACGAGGCGTGGCTGGCGCTGAGCTCGTTGAACAATTCCTGCGTTTCGCGCGAAGGCTCCGCATCGAAATCGGCCCGAAGGCGTTCGCGCAATAATTCGAAATGGCGATTGAGAGATCCGCTGTCTCCCTGCCGGTGGGCGATCCGCATAGCCAGGCGCGCCGCCTCCTCCGAGCTGGGGTCGAGCCTCTGCACTTCGGCGACGATGCCACGCGCCGCATGCAAGCCAAACTGCTCCAGACAGCGTTCCGCAGCCGCAACGGCGGTCGCCAGGGTGCGCGACGGTTCCTGGGCCCGCTCGACTTGCAGCCAGGCGTCGAACTCGGAATCGAGTCCATCCAGATCGGTCAACAGCCCTGAACCGCTCGAACTCAACACGGCTTCCAGGCTCTCGAAATCGTCGGCCTCCGCCGCCGCGCGGATTGCCCACAAATCTGTCGTGATCAACTCGGCGTTGAGAGACACCGTGTCGCGCACCGGCGAGGTGACGGCGGCTCCGGCATTTTCAAGGTGCCGCAGCTCGAAAATCGCCTGGCGGAAGCTCGATCGAGCTTGATCGCCGCCGCGGTCGCTCCATAACAGGTCTGCCAATCCCTCGCGTGAGCAGGGCCGGCCCGACAGGGCAAGCACGGCCAGCAGAGCCCTCGCCTTGCGGGTGCGCGGCGTCAGCTCGTTGCCCGCCTGGTCCTGCAGACGCAGCTGACCGAGGCAGGACAACCGCATTCGCGTTCCGGACTGGATCGGCTTGTTCACGGGGCGAGTCCGACCACGCAACCGCGCAATGCGGTTCCGGCGACCAGTTGCTGATGCGGCCGGAGCATTTTTCGCCCCCTTGTGCCTCGCGCGGAGAATGCCTGATCCGCGACGTGGCGTCCAGTAAAGGCCCATCAGGTCGATTTAACGGCCCAATCACGCTGTCCTAACGCTGGTCAAACGCACTCCCGAATAGGATCGCCTGCTCACGAGATGCAGAGGAGCGGTGCAATGAGTGCACGCTTTCTTTGTCGCTCATCTTGTCGACAGGAGGAAATGATGAAAAAGCCTTTCTTGATCTTCGGGGCAGCGTCATTGGCCGTCGCTACCCCCGTCATCGTCCCAACGCCCGCCCAGGCAACGCCCGCCCAGGCGCAGGCAGCAACGGATGATGTCGCATTTTGCAGGGATGCAATTGTAACCGATTTTCCCGAATCCAACCTTGGTCGGTGCGTTGGCTTCAACCGGACCTCCGAGGAAGGATTTCACACGTTTTTCTGCCAATCCTATCGCTTGCTCGATCCGGTTAATTTCGCTGATGAATTCGACACCTTCGGCGACTGCGTAAAGGCCGAACATGCCTTCGAGGACTGACGTCTGAAGGAATGATGCACCTGGCTGCGGACCTTGCTTCGCCAAGCTTCAGTCAGGTGCCTGCCACGACCTGGCGCCGCGTTGCGGAGGGTGCCGTAAACCAGCAGGCGGGCTGGTAGTCTCGATGGCCCGTCTTAACTTTGCTCGCGCTGACCCTAATTTGACGGCAGGGGACTGCGACGGCGCGTAGACAAATGTCCGCTTCAACCCAAAGCGGGCGGCGGCGCCATCCTAAATCCCGCCATAGACCGGCTCGTATCCCGCCTCGCGCAGACGTCGCGAGAGGTCCTCGCTGGTGGTTCGCGCCAGCTCGCCGTCGGCGGAGCGAATCACGAAATTGGCGCCGTAGCGGCCGTCCTTGAAGAACGGATAGCTGCCGATCGCGACCCCGGGGTGATCGCCCTCGGTCTCGCGCAGCAAATCGGCGACGTCGCTCTCCGGGGCGCGCGCGCCGATGGTCACCGAGACCACCGGCCGGCCGCCTTCGAGCTTGCCGGTCATCGCCTCGAGCATGCTCGCCGCGATGTGCGGCACGCCGGCGAGGATATAGACATTGCCGATCCTGACCCCCGGGGCGCCCGACGTCGGATTGGGGATCAGCTCGGCGCCTTCCGGAGTCCGCGCCATCCGTAACCGCGCCTCCGTCAGCCCGCCGGGGCGGTCGCGGTAATAGTCCTCGAGGACTCGCCGGGCCTCGGGGTGGACGACCACCGGGACGCCGAACGCCGCGGCGATCGCGTCGACCGTGATGTCGTCGTGGGTCGGGCCGATCCCGCCGGTCGTGAAGAGATAGTCGTGAGCCGCGCGCAGTTCATTGACCGTCGCGCCGATGCGCTCGGGGTCGTCGGGCACGATCCGCACCTCGGCGAGGCGGATGCCGTGGTCGTTCAGCCACAGCGCGACCTGGCCGACATTCTTGTCCTGGGTCCGGCCGGACAGAATCTCATCCCCGATGACCACCAGTGCGGCCGTCCACACTCTTGCTTGCTCGTCCACGCCGCCTCCGGTGACTTCGGCCGCCCGAATGCCTATCTAGGAGCCATGACTCAATATATCACCGTCGCCGCCGACGATCGGGCCGAGGCCAAGAACGGAGTGATCAAGCTCCATGGCCCCGAAGCGTTCGCGGGGATGCGCAAGGCCGGCCGGCTGGCCGCCGAGATTCTCGACGCCCTCGTCCCGCACGTGGTGCCGGGCGTCGCGACGCAGGAGCTCGACGACATCGTCCATCGCATGACGCTCGACGGCGGCGGGATTCCGGCGACGTTGGGCTATCGCGGCTACACCAAGAGCTGCTGCGTCTCGGTCAACCATGTCGTGTGCCACGGAATCCCGAGCGAGAAGACCTTGAAGGACGGCGACATCGTCAACATCGACGTGACCCCGATCGTCGACGGCTGGCACGGCGACACCAGCCGCATGTACCTGGTCGGCGACGTTCCGCTGAAGGCGCGCAAGCTGGTCGACGTGACCTACGACTGCCTGGTGCTCGGGCTCGAACAGGTGAAGCCCGGGAACCACCTCGGCGACATCGCCAATGCCATCCAGTCCCATGCCGAGGCCCAGCGCTACAGCGTCGTCCGCGACTTCTGCGGCCATGGCGTCGGGCGGCTGTTCCACGACAGCCCCGAAGTGATCCACGCCGGGCGCCCCGGCACCGGCCCCGAGCTCAGGCCCGGCATGATCTTCACCGTCGAGCCGATGATCAACATCGGCCGCGCGGACGTGAAGGTGCTCGACGACGGCTGGACGGCGGTGACCCGCGACCGCTCGCTGTCGGCCCAGTTCGAGCATTCGATCGGCATCACCGACGACGGCTGCGAGATCTTTACCAGGAGCCCCGACGGCTTCGACCGGCCGCCTTATTGACCCGACGAGGCGCAAGCGCTGCTTATTGACACGTTTGTCAGTGAATGAGAGCGTGGGGCCACCATGTTTCGCCATCCGATCGCGATCGACCAGGCCGACATCGACCATATGGGTCACGTCAATAATGCCGTGTACCTGAAATGGGTGCAGGAGGCGGTCATCGATTACTGGCGCAGCGTCGCCCCGCCCGACGCAGTCGCGCGGCATCTGTGGGTCGCGCTCAAGCATGAGATCACGTACCGCAAGCCGACCTTCCTTCAGGATGCGGTGGTCGCCGAGGTTATCGCCGAGAAGGTCGAGGGCGCCCGTGCCTTCTTCCACACCGTGCTCAAGCGTGGCGAGGACGTGTTGAGCGAGATCCAGAGCTGCTGGTGCTGCCTCGACGCCGCGAGCCTGCGCCCCGCGCGGCTCACCCGCGACGTGATCGGCCGCTTCCTTTCGCCGGAAGCCTAGGCGGCGGCCTTCTTCGCCGCGTCCCAGCGCGCCGTCAGCGCCTGGGCGTTGTCGACGTCGGGCGGGAAGTCGACCTCGCCCCACTCCTCGCCGGCGATGTCGAAGGTCCACACGTCACCGCCTTGCGCGATCTGGTTGATGACTCGGAGATACCAGATGGTCGTGCCCTCGGGCGTCCGCATCGCCGCCTCGATCGCCTCGCGGAACTGCTCGGCACCGCCGGCGCGAAAGGCGAGCAGGCCGATCGACTCGGCGTTGACGCCCTCGCTGATGCGCTTGCCGATCGCCTTCAGGCGCCCGCCCTCCTCGGCCACCTTCATGTCGTCGTCGTCATAGCCGTCGGCCTTGCGGTCGATCGTGACGCAAATGCCGCTGCGGTCGTTGCCGACGACCTTGGCCATCAGCGTCTGCGACACGAGCGTATCGCCGTTCCACACCAGGCAGTCGCCCGCCAGCTCTTGGCGCGCCATGTACAGCGAGCCGGTGTTGTCGGCGACCTTGTAGAAGGGGTTGAAAATCGTCCGCACCTTGGGGCCGCCGCTGCGACGGGCGATCGCCTGCTCGATCAGCTCGTCGTGGAAGCCGGTGACGACCACCGCCTCATGGACGCCGTTGGCCGCGAGCGTGTCGAGCTGGCGGTCGAGCAAGGTGCGGCCGCTGAACTCGATCAGGCACTTGGGCCGATTGTCGACGAGATGGCCGAGGCGCGAGCCCTGGCCGGCGGAAAGAATGATGGCTTTCATGTTGGCGTGGGCCCTGCCTTTCAAATACGGCGGCGATTGGGCATTAGCACAATGGCGATCCAATCGAGGGCCACTGCGTGAAGAAGATCGAGGCGATCATCAAGCCGTTCAAGCTCGACGACGTCAAGGACGCGTTGCACGAGGTGGGCGTCAGTGGAATCACGGTCGCCGAGGTCAAGGGCTTCGGTCGGCAGAAGGGCCATACCGAACTCTACCGCGGCGCCGAATATGTGATCGACTTCCTGCCCAAGGTGAAAGTCGAAGTGGTGGTCGAGGACTCGATGGTCGACAACGCCATCGAGGCGATCGAGAATGCCGCCCGCACCGGGCGCATCGGCGACGGCAAGATTTTCGTGATCGACGTCGAGCAGGCGATCCGGATCCGCACCGGCGATCGCGGCGGGGACGCGATTTGACGGGTGACAACTCGTCATCCTGAAGTCGTTTCAGAACCCATTTTCGAGCAGTGCAGCGCTCGCCCTCGCAATGGATGCTGAAATAAGTACAGCATGACGGCGACGCGAACGAACCTGTGGATAGCGCCCTTTCTCGCTCCCCGCAGCTTGGCTAGAGAGGTCGCTGATGCTCGATGAGCGCCTCGCCTCGATGTCTCCGGATGAGCTGCGGAGCTCGATGCGCAGCCTCGGCTACCGCACCCAGAACGACCTCGCCCAGGCGATTGGCGTGTCGCGCTCGGCGGTCAGCCTGTGGCTCGAGGGAAAGGTCGGCGTGCCCCGCCCCGTCGCCATGCTCCTGCGGATGCTCGTCTCGGCGCAACGCCGGGTTTACTGACTCGGCCCGCCGGGTCCCTTCCGTCGCCCTGAACTTGTTCCAGGGCGCATTTTCGAGACCCGCAGTGCGCGTCGCCACCATGGACGCTAAAACAAGTTCAGCATGACCGCGAGAGCCTAGTTCCCGCGTTCCTGCTGCCGTGCGGCGCGCGCCTGCTGGCGTTCGTCGGCGGTGACGGTGCCGTCGTGGTTGAGGTCCTGGCGATCGAACCGGGCCAGCGCCTGCGCCTGGAACTGCGCCAAGGTGACGCTGTCGCCCTGGCTGAACAGGCGGTCGATCATCCGCGCGGCGAAACGGTTGCCGCGCCCGCCCTGCCCGCCCTGCCCCATCTGCGCCGCCGCCTGCTCGGCTTCCTGACGGGTCAGGGTGCCGTCGTGGTTGGAGTCGAGCCGCTGGAACATCATGTCCGCGCGCTCCTGGGCCTGCTGGCGGGTCTGGTCGGCCTGGAGCCAGTTGCCGCGGAGGTTGCCCTGCGGCTGGCCCGGCGCGGGAGCCGGCGGCTGCGCCGAAACCTGGGTC
>Ga0134122_10001564_pt1 | contig 16567 bp, 10 predicted proteins | sample KB302_FD_96461 | JGI IMG/M metagenome (GOLD analysis project Ga0134122, IMG submission 96461) | Terrestrial soil microbial communities without Nitrogen fertilizer from Kellogg Biological Station, Michigan, USA - KB3-0-2 | ecosystem: Environmental > Terrestrial > Soil > Unclassified ... | reverse complement strand
GCAGGTCTGATTCTTCTTTGCTGTTCTCCCTCCTCTCCCGGTGAGGTGGGAAGGGAGGGGGCGGGAGAGGAGGGCCGGGGAGGTGAGGGGTTATTGCGCCGCGAACGGCCGGGCCGTATACCCCGCCGGGATCTCGTAGGCTCCGGCGGGAGCGTTCAGGGTCTCGACCGAGATCAGCTCCTCGCGGGTCTTGAAGCGGCTGCCGCCCATCGTGACGTCGGTTTCCTGCAGCACCGGAAAGCCCTCGATCTGCTCCAGCTTGCGCGCCCACTCCGCGGCACCCGGCTGCAGGGCCGCGAGACTCGCGGCCAGACGGTTGTAGGCCTCATGGGAGGCGATGTCCTTGCTCGCCCAGATGGTCGTGTCGAGACGCAGACCCTCCGGGTTCGAGAGGTCCACCTTGTACTTGCGGGCGGTCCAGTTGCCGATCTTCTTCGTCTCCGCGGTGGCGGTCACCTGGACCTTGAGCTGCGCCGACGCCGGGGAAGCGACCCGTTGCAGATCGCCGGGGATCGCCAGCTCGCTATAGGTCTTCTCGCTGTGATTGACGACGTAGAGCTTGCCGCGGTCGAGGCGGAGTATGTAGGAGGAGTCCGCCTCGTCGCGCCGCAGCTTGTCGCCGCCGATCCAGATCTTGACCTCGCCGGTCCGGGGCTGGTCCATCTTCAGCCCTTCGATGCTGCTGCGGAGGGTCAGCAGACTGTCGGCGGCGGCCGGGGCGGCGGCGAGCAGGAAGAGCGAGAGCAGGAGACGGCAATTCGGCATGCGGCGGTCCTCGTCGGAAAGCGAGGGGCTAGCTTAGCGGCCGGTCCCCTGGTTGACAAGGACCGAATTCAGCGTTTTACCGGAGCCTGGGCCGCATCCTTCCTCCGCACGTAGAGGAGCTTCTCGACCTCGGCCACGACCTCGCCCCGCTCGTCGACCACGTTCACCTGGAAGACCGGCTCGACCTTCCCTGCCGCATCCGCGGCGGCGCGGATCTCGTCGATCTTCTCCTGGGGGATGTGGAATGTGGCGGTCACCGTGCCGCGGCCGGGACGGCGGAAACGGATGGCGGCGGACTTGTCCCACACCACGTAGCCGCTCCCCAACGCCTCGATCAGGATCAGCATGAAGAAGGGATCGCACATCGCATAGAGGGAGCCCCCGAAGTGGGTCTTCACATAGTTGCGGTTCCACCAGCGCAGCCGCATCCGCGCCTCGAAGGTGCGCAGGTCGGGGGAGACCCTGACCCGCACACCCGCTCCGATGTAAGGCGGGTAGAGGTTGAGCAGCCGGAAGAGCCACCGCCGCGACGCCATCGCGGGAGCATTATGGCCGAAGGCCTCCCTGCGACGGCGGCTCGAGATCGGTGCGGTCCAACTCGGCGAGATACGCCTCCTCCAGATTGGGCTCCACCAGCTCCCCGGCGGCAGGCTCGCCGGGACGGGCGATCGCCCGCACCGCGATCCCCGCGAGAACGCGGACCCGCGAGGTCACTCGGTAGCGGCGGCTGAGCTCCGCGAGATCGGCATCGCTGACCAGAGCACGGAAGACCCGCCCGCGGGCCCGTTCCGCCAGCTCTTCCGGCGTGCCGTCGAAGCTCAGCTTGCCGCGGTGGAGCAGGAGAATGCGCCGGGCGGCGGCCTCGACGTCGCTCGCGATGTGGGTGGAGAAGACGACGACGCGCTCGCCGGCCTGCTCGAGGAGGATCTGGCGGAAGCGGCTGCGGGATTCGACGTCGAGGCCGGTGGTCGGCTCATCGACGATCAGGATCGGCGGCGCCGCCAGCAAGGCGCGGGCGATGCCCACCCGCTGGCGCATACCGCCGGAGAAGTCCCGCACCTTGCGCCGGGCGTGCTCGGCGAGGCCGACGGCGTCGAGGAGGCTCTCGATCTCCGCCCGGCGCTGCCGGGGCTGGGAGAGACCGCGCTCCATTGCCCAATGATCGAGGAACTGCTCGGCGGTGAAGCCCGGATAGGCGTTGAACTCCTGGGGCAGGAAGCCGATCCGCCGCCGGTACTGCTCGAGATTCTCGGGTGTGATCGGGACTCCGCGGAAGAGCACCGCTCCGCGGGTGGGCTCCAGCAGGCCGGTCAGGATGCGGAGCAGCGTCGTCTTGCCGGCGCCGTTCGGGCCGAGCAGGCCGACGATGCCGGGCGTCAGGGTGAAGCTGACGCCCGAGAGGGCCGCCGTCCTGCCGCCGTAGATTTTAGAGAGGCTCCGCACCTCGAGCGACGGATTTCCGGGCTCGCTCCAGGCGGGCGGCCGGCGCCGGCGCCGCGTCTCCTCCGGATCGCGCTCGCGCCAGCGGGTCCCTGCCAGCAGGAGCGGCGGCACCAGCAGCACCGAAGCCGCGAGGGCGGCGCCGCCCGCCACCGCCGCCACTCGCAGGGGCACGGCCCAGGGAGCGGCGGTCGGCTCGAGCCCCAGAGTGCAGGCGGCCAGGGCGATCACCAGCGCCGGCGCCCCGGCGAGGAGCCAGGGCACCTGCCGGCGGACGGCGCGATAGAGGCCCCGGCCGCTCTCCGCGGCAGCGGCGGCCGTCTCGGCGGCGGCAGGAAGTGCGAGGGCCAGGCTCGCGGCCAGGGCGAAGAGGGTGAGCTCGTCCTGCTGCCCGAGGCTGATCCCCACGAGGGGCAACGCGGCCAGCAGTCCGGCCGTCAGGGGGGCGAGGCAGACCAGACCCCGGGCCAGCGAGCCGAGCCGTATGGCGCCCACCACGAAGAGCAGCAGGGGCACCGCGGCGCCGAGCGCGATCGCTCGCAGGCGTTCCGGCTTCAGGAAATCGGGCCGTAGGAGCGGCCGCTCGAGATCGCAGGCGGCGGGGAGCGGGAGCTGGCCGAGGCTGCGGTCGATGTCCTGCCGCCACTTCTTGCGCCCCTCCTCTTTGGATCCCGGCAGACGGATCTCGACGGGCACCACGAACCGTCCGGACTGGCGGGCCACGCGCGGAAAGAGCACCTCCTCGGTGGGCTGGAGGGCCGTGCCGGGAGCGACGATCCGGTCGCCGAGGCGTAGCGGCCTGCCGAGCAGCGAGGCGATCTGGGGAATGGCCTGATCGGGATTCTCCGGGACTCCCGCGGGGACGGCGGTCAGGAACCGCTTCGCCTCGCCCGGCAGTCCGCCGGGCAGCGCCAGCGAGGGCGGAGGAGCGCTCTCGCGGCGCAGGCGATGGGCGATCTCCGCCGCTTCGGCGGGAGTCATGCCGGGGCGCGGCCGCAGGACGAGGTGGATGGCAGGGTCGCCCCAGCCGGAGATCCGGTGCCGCCGTACCTTGAGAGTGTCCAGCCGCTGCAGCACACGGTCGTAGCCGGAGCGCAGGGCGGCGAGATCGGCGCTGCGCAGCACGACGCGGTAGGCGATGGCCTCCTCGTCCGTCTCCGAGTGATCCTCGAGATCGTCGAGGAACCCGCCGCGGCTCCCGGTAGCGGCGGGACGCTCCCCGGAGGAGATCTCCACCGCGCCCGCTCCGGCCGTCTCGTATTGCAGGCGCGTGGTGAGGAGGCGCCGCGGCTCCGTGCCCCTGGCGCCGGGCCGCAGCTCCGCGACGAGCCGCGCGGCGCCGGGCGTCGAGACGCTCCAGAACCGTTCCACCTCACGGGCCTTCGCCAGCGCCTGCTCGATCTTCGCGGTGCGCTGGACCGTCTCCGCCAGCGTCGAGCCCTGCGGCAGATGGAGCTGAAGATTGAGGTTCCCCTGGTCCGGCGCCAGGCGGCCGCGCTGCGGCACGAGCGCGCCGCCGAACAGAGATAGAACCACGCAGGCGGCGGTCGTGGCGATGAGGAGGGTGGTGCCGGGATCGCGGAGGGGAGGCTGGAAGATTGAGCGAAGCGTCTTCGTCGAAAATAGGGTCGGTGAAGGACCGGGCGGCCTGCCCTTCGAAGCCTCACCCCCTGGCCCCCTCTCCACAAAAGTGGAGAGGGGGAACGCCTGCGAGGGCGTTGCCGAGTCGGCGCGCTTGTGAACGGCAATACCCGCCAGGAATTGTTCCCCCTCTCCAGCTTCGCTGGAGAGGGGGCCAGGGGGTGAGGCTTCGGAGGGCACAACGCTCGATCTACCCTCGGCCCCGCGACCAGGCAAAATCGCCACCGCCACCACCGTCGCCGCCATCGCCACCAGCAGCGCGAGGGCGGGCACGCCGAGCAGGGGGCCGAGCTCGGCGCCGGCGAGCGAGACGGCCACCGGTACGGTCGCGGCGGCGGCTACGGCGGTGAGGCTCCACGCCCAGAAGCCCGCCCGGCGCGCGAGCCGCAAGGCCGCGAGCGGCAGGGCCGCTCCCGTCGTCACGGCCAGGGCCGTCAGGGTGGTGACGTTCAGGGGAATGCCGGCCAGCAGGAAGCCGTTCGCGGCGGCGGCGACGGCGGCGGGCGCGGCGAGACCCAGGGTCAGGGCTCCCCGGCGGCCGGCGAGCCAGGCGCCCGCGGCGGCGGCGAGCCCCACGGCGACCAGACCGGCCAGAGACAGGCGGCGCACCAGCCCGCGCAGGGGATCGGCTTCGCTCCAACCCACCGTGCCCCGCACGCCGGCCGGCAGATGAGCGAGCCGCTCACGCAAGGCGCGGTCCACGGCGAGGGGCGGCACGTCGTTCGTCCGCCAGACGTAGAGGGCCCGCGCCGGTCTTCCCTGAAAGCGAACCTCCACCATTCCCGGCTTGCGGTGGCTGTGGAGCCTGGCGAGCGAGGCGAGAGGCACCACACCCCCGGAGACGGGGATGGGTAGATTCGGCAGCCCGTCCGGAGCCGCGGCCAGCACCGGCCGGCGCCGCTCGCCGCGGCGGCTCCAGCCGAGGACCGGCACCCGCAGCGACCGCCGCGCTTCCTCCATCACCGTTTCCGCCAGCCCCCAGGGATCGACCGTGCCGCCCGCCAGCTCGATGCGGAGCTCCTCGTCCGGCACGCCGAAGGGCTCGACGGAGCGCACGCCCGGCAGGGCGCGGATCTCCTCGGCCGCGGCGCGGACACCGGCGTCGTCCCCCGCGGCCGAGAGCCAGACGATCGCCAGCAGATCCCCCTCGCGCTCCGCGGCGACGTCCACCCACAGGGCCCCGCCCTGCGGCAGGCTGGCGCGCAGCCGGGTGAGCTCCGAGTCGAGCCGGGCGGCCTTGCGCTCGGCGTCGGTGCCGGGAGCGAACCGCACCGTCAGATCGGCGCCGTCCGTGCGCACCTCGCCTGCGGCGCCGCTCACCCGCCCCAGGGAGCGGACGACGCCCTCGACGGGCTCCAGCCACTCGCGGGCCACCTCGGCCGGATCGTGCTCTTCGCCGAGCGCCAGGCCCACCCGCAGCTCCGGGAAGCTGCCGCGCGGAAAGTAGTCGAGCGGCAGGCGCGCCAGGGCGATGCCCCCCAGCCCCAGCAGGGCCAGCGTTGCGATCAGCCGGGCGATCGTGCGGTCGGTCATGGCGCCGGGCGCCTGCGGCGCGTCCACCGGTAGAGCACGGGCACGAGGAGCAGCGAGGCAAAGAAGGAGGTCGCCATGCCGCCGCTCACCGCCACGGCCAGGGCCCGCCGCAACTCGGCTCCCTCGCCGCCGAGGATGGCCAAGGGGAGCATGCCGGCGAGCGTCGTCAGCGTGGTCATCAGGATCGGCCGGTAGCGCTCCTCGCCGGCGAGGCGGATGGCCGCGTCGATCGCGCGGCCGCTGCGCAGGTGGTCCTCGACGCGGTGCACCAGCACGATGGCGTTGTTCACCACGATGCCGGCGAGCAGGATCAATCCCAGGAACGACATGACGTTGAGCGTCTGCCCCGTCGCGGCGAGCAGGCCGAGGGCGCCGCCCAGGGCCACCGGGACGGTGCTCATGACCACCAGCGGTGTGGTGAGCGACTCGTAGAGGGCCGCCACGGTGAGGAAGACGAGCACCAGCGAGAGCGTGAGCGCCAGCCGGAGCTGGCTGAAGGAACGCCGCAGCTCCAGGGCCTGGCCGCCGGGAGCCACCTCCTCGTCCGCCGCGCGGGCGACGGCGTGGAGGGCCGCGTCCGGATCGAAGCGCGCGAGCCTCCCGCCCTGGTCGAAGACGAGCCGCACGGCGGGGAGGCCGTCTTCCCGCTCGAGCACCGGCGGTCGCGTTCCCGCGTGCAGCCGGGCGAGAGCGCCGAGCGGCACCACTCCCTCCCGCCCTGCCGCCACCGGGATCAGCGCCGGCTCCTCCGGCTGGGTGGGCCGCACCACGATCTCGGGCTCGGCGCCTTCGATGCGGGCGCGGCCGGCCTCCCGGTCCCCCAGTCCCTCGCGCACCTGCTCCTCCAGGCGCCCGCGGTCGCCGCCCAGGGAGGCCAGGCGCGGCGCGTCCCAGGAGAGCAGGACGGCCGGCCGCGCGCGGTCGCCGAAGCCCGCGGCGCGGCGCAGCCCGGCCTTCTTCTTCAAGGTCTCCTCGACGCGGCGGGCCAGGGCTTCGGCGCGCTCCGGCGTGGCCGCTGAGGCCACGACCTCCAGCCGGCGGCCGGCGCGCTCAATCGACTCCAGGAAGGCGCTGGCGCGGGGCTCGACCCACACCGCGACGTCCGGCAGCCGGGCGAGAGCGTCCGCCAACCTCTTCCGCGCTCGCGCGGCGCTCGCGACGTCGGCGAAGCGCAGCTCCAGCCGTCCGCTTTCCTCGCGTCCGCCGACGCCTTCCACCGCCGGAAACTGAACGGCCAGGCGGCTCGCCGGCGCGGCGGCGAGCGCCGCCACCGCCCGCGCTTCGACGGCGGCGCCTCTTTGCCGCGCCGCCTCGGGCGTGAGGTCGGGAGCGAGCCGGTAGCGCACCACCACGTCCCGCGTCTCGGCGCCCGGCATCAGCTCGCGAGGTAGCAGGGTGAGGGCGACGAGCGCCAGCGCCGCGGTGGTCGTGCCGGCGAGCACGGCGCCGGCCGGGCGGGAGAGGATGCGGTCGAGCAGCCGCAGATAGACCGCCCTCCCCGGGCTCCGCCCGCCGGCGCCGGCGCGGCCGCGGGCGAGCACCGGCGTCACCGTCAGCGAGAAGAGCAACGAGGCGGCGAGGGAGGCGACGATGGCGAACGCCTGCGCGCCGAAGAACGCCCGCGCCAGGCCCTTGAGGTAGATGAGCGGCAGAAAGACGACGGCGGTGGCGAGCAGGCCCGCCACCACCGGCAGGGCGATCTGCCGGGTGCCCGTCACCTCCGGCTCGCTCTCGCCGCGGGCGCGGGCCGTCTCGATGGCCTCCAGCACCACGATCGAGCTGTCCACCAGCATGCCGGCGGCGAGGGCGAGGCCGGCGAGCGAGACCACGTCCAGCGAGACGCCGAAGAGGTAGAAGGCAGAGAAGGTGGCGAGCAGCGAGGCCGGCACCACCACGGCGAGCGCCAGGGTGGGCCGCCAGCGCCCGAGCATGACGCGCAGCACGGCGACTCCCAGCGCGAGGCCGATGAGGGCGGCAATTCCCAGCTCCTTCAGCGCCGCCGCCACCTCGGTGCTGCGGTCGGCCACCACGGCGACGCGCAGGCCCGCGGCGGACCGCCGGCCCAGCTCCTCCACCCGGTCGCGCAGGCGGGCCGCGAGCGCCACCGCGTTGGCCTCGGGCGCGCGGAAGACCCGCACCAGGGTTCCCTCGCGGCCGTCGAGGCGGAAGGCGGTCTCGTCGCGCACCTCCTCCAGCGAGACCTCGGCCACGTCGCCGAGCACGCTCTCGCCGGCCGGGCCGGCGATGCGCAAGGCGCGCAACGCCGCGAGCGACTCGGCGTCCTCGCGCACCAGCACGGGCCGCACCACCGCGCCGGCGCGGGCCCGGCCGGCGGCCACCGAGGCGCCCACGGTGCGCAGCCGCGCCGCCAGGTCGGCCGGCGTCAGGCCGCGGGCGGCGAGGGCGGCGGCGCGGGGACGCACCACGGGGTGGAGGGGTGCGAGCCCCAGCGTCTCGATCTTGCCCGCCCCTTCCAGGCGGGCCAGCTCCGGCACCAGCACCGCGCGGGTGAAGAGCGCGCGGTCGGCGCCCGACCTGCCGCCGAACACCGCCACCTCGACGATGGGCTCCGGATCTCCCGTCGAGAGCTCGACCGCCAGCGAGACGCCGGGAGAGTCGAGGCCGGTGAGCCGCCGCTCGGCCTCGATCCGCAGGCGGTCGGCGTCCGTCTGCCACTCGCTCTCCACGCGCAGTCGGGCAAAGCCGTCGCCCGTCGTGCTGCGCACCGAGGTCACGCCGGCGAGGGAGGCGAGCCGCAGCTCCAGCGGCCGGGTGACCTGCTCCAGCACCTCCTCGCGGGCGCTGCCGGGGACCGTAGCGGTGATCTCCAGGCTCGGCCGCTCCATGGCCGGCAGCAGGGAGACCGGCAGGCGAAACAGGGAGAAGGCACCGAGCACCACCAGCGTCGCCGCGCCCAGGAGCGTCGAGACCGGCCGCGCGATGGCGCGGCGAATCACCGGCCGCCCTCTGGCTCGACCTGCGTCACCTTCGCGCCGTCCGTGAGCAGCGCGGCCCCTCCCACCACCACCTTGTCGCCCGGTGAGAGGCCGGTCAGCACCTCCACCCGGCCGCCGCTCCGGCCGCCGGTGGTCACCGTGCGCCGGCGCGCCACGCTGCCTTCACTCACGTAGACGGCGCTGTTCTCCACCAGCGCCTCCTCGGGCACCGTGAGCGCCTGGGGACGGGGGTCCAGCTCGACGCGCAGCTCGATGCCCTCTCCCGGAGCCGGCAGGGCGGCGCCCGCCGTCACTTCGACCACCACGGGCACGGTGCCGCCGGCCTCCAGCACGGGCGAGATCTCGCGGATCACGCCGCGGCCGGCCGGAGCGTCGGCGCCGGGCGTCACGAGCTGCACCGCCAGCCCCTCGTGCAGCCGGCCCCGGTCGGCGGCGGCCGCCCGCGCCTCCACCCGCGGCGTGCCGTCCGCGGCCACGCGGGCGAGCAGCGTGCCGGCCTGCACCTCGCTCTCGGCGGGGAGCCGCCGCTCGACGACCAGCCAACCGGAGATCGGCGAGCGCAGGTCGAGGCTCGACCGGCGCTGCCGGGCCCCCTCCAACTGCTGCCGGGCGAGGTCGGCCTCGGCCTTGTGCGGCGCCACCTGGGCTGCGGGCACGACGCCGCTGTCGAACGCCCGCTGGTAGCGCGCCAGCTCCGTGCTCGCCGCCTCCAGCCGCAGCTTCGCTTCGGCGAGCTGCTGCTCCGCGTCGGGGCTGAAGAGGCGGGCCACCACCTCGCCCGACCGCACCTGCACGCCGGAAGAGAGGCCGTCGCGGAACCGCTCGGGATAGCGCAGCCTGCCGGTGGAGGGCACGATCACCTGCGCCTCGCCGGCAGGGTGAACCACGCCCAGCAGCACCAGCGTGGGCTGAAACGGCATCCGCTCCACCTTCTCCAGCGTCACCGGCAGCGGCGGAGGCTCCTCGTCGACCTCGGCGGTCCGGGTGCAGGCCGTGAGGAAGAGCAATGCGATGAGAACGGGCGCGACTTTCATACAGCCTCCGTCACGAGATGATCAGCTCCGGCCGCCGCAGGCGACGCCGGGCGTAGAGGAAGAAGAGCGCCGAGCCGATGCCGAGGACGGCCACGCTGCGCAGCCAGGCGAGCGCCGCCTCGGGGCCGGGCAGGAGCGGTCCGAACGCCTCTCCGAAGCGCGGCGGAACCGGGTTGAAGAAGAACCATTTCCCCATCAGCGCCAGCGTCACCATCGAGGCGAGCCAGACGCCGCCGGCGGTCTGCAGGCGCACGGCCCAGAACAGCGACACCGCGCCCAGGAGAAGGCTCACCACCGCCACTTGCACGAGCGGCGCGAGGATGGGGAAGGAAAAATCGTCGAGGAACCAGCCGAGCAGCATCACCAGCCAGCCCTGGACGGCCGTCAAGGCGCAAACGGCTCCTGCCCGGCGCAGGAAATAGCCTTCGGCGGAGGGCGCCGAGAGCGCCAGGTCGAGGCAGCCGGCCCGCCGCTCGAGATCCACCATGCCGGCGAGGGCCGGCAGCGCCAGGATCAGCGACGGAACGAAGAAGACGAACCGGTAGAGCTCGGACGGCTCTCCCTCTCCCTCGAGGAGCATCTGCAGCACCGAGCCGCCGACCACCAGGGCGTCGATGGCCGCGAACAGCGCCAGCCGGCGGCCGAGGAGCAGGCTCAGCGAGAGGCGCATCGAGCGCAGCAGGTCTCTCATCCACCGTTGCCCTCGAAGTAGACCCGGTCCGCGAAGGAGACGTTGCGGATCAGCCGGTGGCACTGCCGGTCGGGATCGAGCCAGAGGGCCTGCGGCCGGCGGGCCGTGGCGAGCGTGAAGGCGCCCGCCGCGCCGGCCTCGGCCCGTGCCGTGGTCTCGACGGGCCCGAGGTCGGTGGTGAGCACGATCTTGCAGAGCGCCTCGCCATCCCCCTGGTTCACCATTCTGCCGGTCACCTGCCAGCCGTCCCCGGCGCGGTGCAGCTCGACGCCCTCGAGGACCGGCTCCGGCAGCAGGCCTTTGACGAAGAAGTCGTCGAGCATGCGCGCGAGCGGCGCCTCGCTACGCTGCTGCAACAGGGCGAAGAGCTCGGGCCGGGAGGCGGGTTGCCCGCCCTTGCGGGAGAGCAGCTCGTCGATCGCCCGGCGCAGCGGCTCCTCCCCCATCCGCGCCCGCAGGGCCGACACCAGGGCCGGAAAGCGCTTGGTCCAATAGAGGATGCTGTAGGGCTCCGCGGGCGGCGGGATGTGGACGACCGCCTCCTGGCCGGGGCGCAGGCCCGTCACCGCGGCGCCGCTCTCGCTGCCCAGGCCGAGCCGTTGCAGCGCGAGGTTGCGGAAGAGCTGGCGGAAGAAGAGAGCATCGTCCGGGGCGACGGAGCGCCGCCGGGCGAGGCGGCTGGCGACGATCTCGGCGACCAGCGAATTTGCGTCGAGCGGCCGGGTCCGGACGAGGTCCGTCTCGCTCAGCAGCACGAGGCCGCCCCGCACCCGGACGTGCTGTTCGCCGGGATAGTCCCAGAGCCGGGCCCAGGCAAAGCGGCTCGTATCGAGCTCGTGGACGAAGGGCTCCGGCCACTCCAGCACCACCATCCGCCGCAGGTCTCCGAGCCCCGGCCACGCCTCCTCGAGCTTGCGTGTGCCGCGGGTGAGGAATCCCAGGTGCAGCTCCCCCTGCCCCGCGTGGAAGGGGTAGACCACCACCGTGGCGCCGCTCGCCGCCGGGCTCGCCAGCGCCCGGTAGCGCCCGCCGGCCACCGCCAGCTCCGCCAGAGAGAGACGGCAGCGGCTCGCGAGGCGCCCATCGCGGGCGATGCCGCCGCAGGAGTCGGCCAGAAAGAGATCTCGCGGCGTCGCCAGCGACAGCGAGACGTCGGCTGTAGGCTGGAAGGTCTCCTCGGGCACCTCCAGGTCGTCGTTCAGCTTCCAGGAGTGGTAGCGGGGGACCGGGACCAGGGCGGAGGCGGCGAGATTGACGCGGCGGTCCGAGATCGCCGGCACCCCGTAGCTGCGGGAGAGATCGGCGGTGTCGCGGCTGAAACGCGCGTGCAGATGGCCGGAGAACAGCCTGTGAAAGCCCGCTTCGCTGTCGCGGGGCAGCCCGAAGGCGATCTCCTCCGGCTCGCCGGCGAGCTGGAAGCTCAGCTCGCGCCGGCCGCCCGGAGGGATCGGCGGCGTGAGATCCACGGTCATGCGGTCCCAGCGGCGCGCCAGCGCGAGCCGTCCCGCGCCGGCCTCTGCCCCCGTGACGCGAAGGAACGGGTTCAGCTCGAAGGCGAGATGGGTCCGGGGCTCACGGCCCAGATTGCGGATCTCCGCCGTCACCGCCAGCGCCACCTTCCGGCCGGGGCCGATCGCCCCCTCCACCCGCCAGCGGCCGGGCACCAGGTCATTCGGCATGGGAGCGGGGGCTCCCGATTCTTCCGTGGCGTACCGTTCCTCGCCGAGCGTCTGGTAGCGGTAGGAGCGGCCGAGGATCAGCGCCGAGCATCCGGCCGTCAGCAGCAGTGCCAGGCTGATCGCCAGCAGATCCTCCCTGGCCGGCACCGGATCGGGCGTGTACTGCTCGCGCAGCCGGGCGATCAGGGTGAGGAAGGTGCGCAGCGGATGCTCCGGGCCGATCCGCAACGGCCGGACGTCCGGCCGGTTGCGGCGCAGGAACAGGACCGCGAGGCCCAGCACCGCGGCGGCGAGGGCCACCGGCACGGCCGCCTGCGCCAGGTACTGCTCGGCGGCCACGCCGGCGTCGTAGGGCGCCTCGCTGGCGTCGAGCGGGAAGGTGCGGAACCAGACGCTGCTCATCTCGAGGACCGCGGCCATGCGCTGCACGGAGAAGATCAAAGCCCTGAGGTCGACCCAGGCGAGCGGCAGGGTGAGGCGGATGCCGAAGCGGGCGAGCAGATCGTTGACGAGCGAGGGGACCAGTGCGAGCGCCAGCCCGCCGAGCAGGAAGGCGTTGACGGCGCCACCGGCGATCGTCCCCAGACCGATCGCCAGGGCCGAGGCGACGAGAGCGATGGGGACCACCAGCAGCAGCCAGGGGGTCGCCAGGGGGCCGGGAGTGACGGCGCCGGCGCCGCTCCCGGCCGCCGCGGCGAGGGCGGCGGCGAGCAGGGGCACCGCGGTCAAAGGCAGCAGCACGGCCTGGAGCGCCAGCCAGCGGCGCAGCAGGTAGCCGGCGCTCGAAAGCTCCGCGAGGGTGATGGTGGACCATGACCCTTCCTCCTGCTCGCGGGTGATGCCGTCCAGAGAGATCAGGAAGGCGAAGACGGCCGTCAGCAAGGGCAGCATTGCCGTGACCTCCGCCGCGTAGGTGGCGCCGCCGAAGATCACGCCCTGGTCCAGGCGGCGCAGGTAGCTCATCGCCGCCGGCGTCGAGCCTGCCACCACGTAGGCCGTGGCAAGCACCCGGAAGCGCAGCGACCGCGCCTGGGTGCGCAGCTCGTGGGCGACGAAGGCCGTCGTGAGCCTCACGCCGCCTCCTCCGCGCCGGCATCAGGGGGCGCCGCGATGCCCTGCAAGGCGAGGAAGGCGGCGTAGGACTCCTCCAGCGTCGGCTCGCGGGGAACCGATCCCGGCACCGGTCCGTGGTGATGGACCACGCGCTCGATGCCGCCATCGCGGTCCGCCCGGCGGCTCACCTCCACGGCTCCCTCCGGTAGCGGCGTCTCAGTCGGCACCAGCCAGAGCTTCCCCGCCGCCCGGCGCAGCAGCTCCGTGGGCGAGCCGTCGAAGAGCAACCGGCCGGCGCCGATCACCACCAGCCGCGGACAGGTCGCCTCCACGTCCTCCACGATGTGCGTCGAGAGCAGCACGGCGGTGCTCTCCGCCACCTCCGTGATGAGCGAGCGGAAGCGGATCCGCTCCTCGGGATCCAACCCCGCCGTGGGCTCGTCCACCACCAGCAGACGCGGCGAGTGGATCATCGCCTGCGCGATGCCCAGCCGCCGCTGCATGCCTCCGGAGTACTCCCCTGACCGCCGGTCCGCCGCCCGCTCGAGACCGACCGCCTCCAGGAGCTCCGCCACCCGGCGCCGCAACGCCGTCCGGTCCAGCGGCACCTGCCGCAGCCGCGCGCAGTGCGTCAGGTACTCCCGTCCGGTCAGGTGGCCGAGAGGATGAAAGCCCTGGGGAAGGTAGCCCAGCCGGCGGCGGATCGCTCCGCGGGCTCGCCGCGACGCCGCGTCGAGGCCGTCGTAGATCCGCCGCCCCGCCGTAGGCTCCAGCGCCAGCACCAGGATCGAGAGCAGCGTCGTCTTGCCCGCCCCGTTGGGTCCGAGCAGACCCAGCATGCCGCGCTCCAGGTGCAGCGACACCCCTTTGAGCGCCTCCAGGCCATCGGCGTACGTCTTGGCGATGCCTTCCAGCTCGATCATCTTGCGCGACGCGGCCTTTCTTTCCTGAGAGTTTGGAGTCACAGTGTACTACATGTGCGGTACAGTCTACGGGCGAGGAGGGGAAAAGGTTTGGATCTTCTCGCGGCCGCGGCGGGGCGCGTCCTTTTTCGCCGGCCGGGAAGCACCTCAGAAGCAGAGACAGCACATCCATCCGGCGGACGCCGCTCTTTCGAAATGGATCGGAAGAGGCGATGGAGCGTGCAGCGGGGAGGAGTGATGATGACGAGACGCGATATCGAGACGAGCCGGAAGAGCTGGTGGGCAGCGCTCGCCTGCGCCGCACTGGTCCTGTTTGCGGCGGCTCCAGCCTTCGCGCAGGAGGAGACCGAAGCCAGCGAGGTCACCGCGGCGGCGAGCACGAAGATGTGCGAGGGCAAGTACAAGACCCGCGACGGCGAGACGATCATCTCCGTCACCTGCCCGAACCTCGTCAGTAGCTGCACCTGTACGGCCACGGGGATCGACTGCGGCGGCACCACGAAGGCCGCGCCGACGGGAGGCACGTTCGTCGAAGGGAGCTGCAAGACGACCTACGTGAACGCCATGGCGATCGAGTCGGAGGTGCTCGAAGCCTTGTACCGGGCGATCTTCAATCCCGAGTAGAGACGCTGAAGGCGAACCCAAACGTCAGGATCGGAAACGATCGCCACTCCGAACCTCCCCAGAATAGAGGCCCGCAGGAAAGACCCCCCTGCCGGGTTTCAGGTTCAGAATGAGGAGGAGACCTGGAGATCCTCCAAAGGAGTCGTCGATGAAAGCAGCCGTCCTCTCCGTCCTGACTATCACCGCTCTCGTCACCTGCGGAGCCTGGGCCGGCGCGACGAGCGATACGCCGTCCGTCCACCTGCCGTGGCAGGAGGCGGGGCTCACCGAGCGGCAGGCGGCCGCGCATCTGCTCAACCGTTTCGCCTTCGGTCCCCGGCCGGGCGAGGTGGACGCCGTCGTCCGGATGGGGCTGGACCGCTGGTTCGAGCGCCAGCTCGCGGCGGGCCTCCCCGACGGGCGGGTGGAGGCGGATCTCCGGACCTTTCCGGCCCTGCGCCTCTCCACGCGTGAGATCGCCCAGACGTATCCGCCGCCGGGACTCGTGCTCCTCCAGGCGCGCGAGGCCGGTATCCTCCCCGACGACGTCGGCCGCAAGGACCTCAAGGACGAGAACAAAGAGGCTCTCCGGGAGAAGGTGAGGGCGTTCGCCGTCAAGCAGGGATACCGCCCCCAGAAGGAGCTCCTGGGCCAGCTCATGGCCCAGAAGCTGCTGCGCGCCGTCGAGTCCGAGAACCAGCTCGCCGAGGTGATGACCGACTTCTGGTTCAACCACTTCAACGTCTCGGCCACCGACAACAAGGCGCGCGCCTTCCTGCTGCCCTACGAGCGCGACACCCTCCGCCCGAACGCCCTCGGCAGCTTCCGGGGACTCCTGGAGGCGACGGCCAAGAGCCCCGCCATGCTGCTCTATCTCGACAACGCCCAGTCCTCCGCCGCGGCCGAGTCGCCGACCACGATGCAGAGAGAAATCGGCCGCAAGCCGCGCCAGCGTGCCTGGATGGAGAACGGCCGCGGCGGCTTCGGCGGCCGGGGCGGTTTCGGAGCCCGCCGCGGGGTGGATCCGTTCGCGGGCGGCGCTCCGGAGATGGGGTCCGCCGGCGACCGTAAGGGCCTCGATCAGAGCACGCTCGGACGCCGCCAGCGGCCCCGGGGCGTCAACGAGAACTACGCCCGCGAGCTGATGGAGCTGCACACCCTGGGGGTGGACGGCGGCTACACCCAGCAGGACGTGGTCGAGGTGGCCCGCGCCTTCACCGGCTGGACTCTCCTGCCTCCCGGCCGCCTGCGCGAGATGGCCGAGCTGCGGCTCGCCCGCGTGCAGCGGGCCGGCGGCCTCGGTTTCCATCGGGAAGGCGACTTCCTCTTCCGCGCCGACCAGCACGACGCCGGTGAGAAGACGATCCTCGGCGTCCGTTTCCCGGCCGGCCGGGGCATCGAGGACGGCGAAGCCGTGCTCGACCTCCTCGCCTCACAGCAGGCCACCGCCCGGCACATTGCCACCAAGCTCGCCGTCCGCTTCGTCTCCGACCATCCGCCGCAGCCCCTGGTGGACCGTCTCGCGGACGTCTACCTGAAGACCGGCGGCGATGTCCGCCGGCTCCTGATGGCGACCGCCGAGTCGCCCGAATTCTGGAGCCGCGAAGCCGTCGGCGCCAAGGTCAAGTCGCCCTTCGAGCTCGCCGCTTCGGCCTTGCGAGCCACCGGCGGCAAGCTCGACGATCCCCGCGAGGCTCTCAAGTGGATCGCCCGCATGGGGGAGCCGCTCTACGCCTACCAGGCGCCGACCGGCTATCCCGACCGCGCCGAGGCCTGGGTGAACACCGGCTCGCTGCTCAACCGGATGAACTTCGGCCTCCAGCTCGCGGCCGACCGGGTGCGCGGGGTCGACCTCGACCTGCCGGCCCTGAACGGCGGGCGCGAGCCGGAATCGCGCGAGGAGGCCCTGCGCGTCTACGCCGGCCTGCTCATGCCGGGCCGGGACCTCGCCTCCACCCTGAAGCTCCTCGGCCCCATGGTTGCCGATCCGAGCCTCCCGAAGAAGGTGGATCAAGCCGCACCGCAGGATTCCGGCAAGGGCGCCAAGGGCTCCGATCCCGAAGAGGAGATGGTCTACGGCGATCCCGAATTGGGGACGTCGCGCTCGATCAAGATCCGCGACCGGCTCAGTGACACGCCGCCGCCGCAGCCGATCGACCGCCGTCCGCCCACGCCGCTCGAACAGGTGGTGGGGGTGATTCTGGGATCGCCGGAGTTCCAGCGGCGGTAGGAGATAGCAAAGGGTTTG
>Ga0134122_10001563_pt1 | contig 16568 bp, 10 predicted proteins | sample KB302_FD_96461 | JGI IMG/M metagenome (GOLD analysis project Ga0134122, IMG submission 96461) | Terrestrial soil microbial communities without Nitrogen fertilizer from Kellogg Biological Station, Michigan, USA - KB3-0-2 | ecosystem: Environmental > Terrestrial > Soil > Unclassified ... | reverse complement strand
CACCGGCGAGCGCAAGGTGTACGGCGAGTACCTGACCAACGCCCAGGGCGAGGACGTGGTCGCCGGCATCCGCACGCCGAAGGACATCGTCCCGGCCGAAGGCAACGGCGGCCTCGCCGCCGACTTCCCCGAGGCCCACCGCCAGCTCACGGAGATCTGCGAACGGCTGGAGCGCCACTTCCGCGATATGCAGGACGTGGAGTTCACCATCCAGCACGGCACGCTGTACATGCTGCAGACGCGCGCCGGCAAGCGCACCGGGCCGGCCGCCATCCGCATTGCGGTCGAGATGGTCGAGGAGGGATTGATCAACGACCGCGAGGCCCTCGATCGCGTCCAGCCCACGCAGCTCGCCCAGATGCTGGCGCCGGAGTTCGACACCGAGCAGAAGGCCAAGGCCGTCGCCGCGGGCAACCTCCTCGCCCACGGCCTGCCCGCCGGCCCCGGCGCGGCCTCCGGCAAGATCGCGCTGACCGCCGACCGCGCCGCCGAGATGGCTGCCGCCGGTCCGGTGCTGCTGGTGCGGGCCGAGACCTCTCCCGAGGACATCGTCGGCATGCACGCCTCGGCCGGCATCCTCACCTCGCGCGGCGGCATGACCTCGCACGCGGCCGTGGTGGCGCGCGGTCTCGGCAAGCCGTGCATCGTCGGCGCCGGTGACCTGGAGGTGGACGAGCACGCCGGCGAGGTGCGGGCGGGCGACCGCGTCTTCCACGAAGGCGACGAGCTGTCCATCGACGGCTCCACCGGCGAGGTCATCGCCGGCGCCCTGGCCAGCCGTCCGTCCGACGTGCTGCGCGTGCTGCTCGACGGCGCCGCGCCGTCGCCGGCCGCGCGGGTCTTCAACCGTCTCCTCGAGTGGGCCGACGCCGCGCGCCGGATGCGCATCCGGGCCAACGCCGACACGCCCCACGACGCCACGGTGGCCGCCGCGCTGGGCGCCGAGGGCATCGGCCTCTGCCGTACCGAGCACATGTTCTTCGACGAGGAGCGCCTCCCCTGGGTGCGGCAGATGATCCTGGCGAGCACCGACGAGGTGCGGCGCGCGGCTTTGGCCAAGCTCCTGCCCATGCAGCAGAAGGACTTCGAGGGGATCTTCGCCGCGCTCAACGGCTTGCCCATCACCATCCGCCTTCTCGACCCGCCGCTCCACGAGTTCCTGCCCAAGGAGGAGAAGGCCCTGCGCGGTCTCGGCGAGCAGATGGGCATCGACGCCGCCGACGTCAAGGCGCGCGCCGAGGTGCTGGCCGAGGCCAACCCCATGCTGGGGCTCCGCGGCTGCCGCCTGGGGATCACCGCGCCGGAAATCTACGAGATGCAGGTCGAGGCCATCGCCCGCGCCGCCTGCGTCCGCAGCCGCGCCGGCGACACCGTGCGGCCGGAGATCATGCTCCCCCTCGTCGGCACGGAGCAGGAGATGATCCGGCTGCGCAAGCTGACCGCCGAGGTGCTCGAGCGCGTGCTGCGGGAAGAAGGGCTCGAGCTCGATATCCTGATCGGCACCATGATCGAGGTGCCGCGGGCGGCCCTGGTGGCCGACAAGATCGCCCGCCACGCCGACTTCTTCTCCTTCGGCACCAACGACCTGACGCAGATGACCTACGGCTACTCGCGCGACGACGCCGGCCGTTTCCTGCCGCAGTACGTGGAGCAGAAGGTGCTGCCCTGGGATCCCTTCCAGAGCCTGGACGACGAGGGCTGCGGCCAGCTCGTGCAGATGGCCTGTGAGAAGGGCCGCGCCACCCGCGAGCACCTGCATCTCGGCGTCTGCGGCGAGCACGGCGGCGATCCACAGTCGATCGATTTCTTCGAGCGCGTGGGGCTCGACTACGTCTCCTGCTCGCCCTACCGGGTACCCATCGCGCGCCTGGCGGCGGCGCAGGCGAGCCTGAAGACGAGGGCCAATACGGAGAAGCCGCAGCCGAGCGTCGCCGTCACCGTGGCCGCAATGGGCGCCGCGGTGGCCGCGGTCGTCGAAGGCTGATCGTCTGCCGCCGGAATCGGCCCGCTCTTTGCACGACTCCCCATGAGGAGGTTGTTCTCATGGATGATTCTGAAAAGAGCTACGGCTACAGCGAAGACCTCTACCACGGCCGGCGTGCCGAGAAGAGCTATGAATACGGCGCGGAAGGCGAGACCGGCGACGCCGAAAGCAGCGAGCTCGCGCCCGAGGAGGAGGCGGTCCACATCGTAGGCCCGCGCGCCGAGGAGCCCGAGCCGGTTCCCGACACTCCCGAGTACGACTATGGGCGCGAGGGCACCTACGCCGCCGTGGAGTCCTTCACCTGGGAGAGCCCGGAAGGCGAGCGGGAGGGTGAATCGGAGGATCGGAGCGAGCGCACAGACGTTCCGGAGGCGGTGAGCGTCGGCGGGAATGGGCCTGGATCGAAGGAGAAATGACTGCGGACGCGGACGGCGGGATCGCCTGAGAGTCCCGTAACTGCGGGGAAGGCGCACCTCCTTTTAGAGAGCCTTCAATCGTGGAGGTCCTCAATCAAAGGAGTAAGGTATGAGCAGGCAGACTAGGGTGCGGCTTTGCTTGGCGATGTTCATTCTCACGGTCACCATGGGTCTCGCGTTTCTTCCAAATCACGACGCCGAAGCGGCGCCCTGCTGCACCTGGTGTGACGCGACCTACGAGGGTTGCCTCGCGGGCACGTACTATCCCGTCTGCGGAGGGAACGAGGCCTGTTGCGCTCAGAAGACCGCAAGCTGCTACAGCAACTGCAACAACGCCTGTTGACAGCGCCGGTGGCTCCTCTTGCCTCGCGGGTCCGGCCGGGTGGTTCCGGCGGACCCGCGGGTGCTCTCGAACGCGACTTCTCCTGCCTATACAATCCTGGCCGTGTCCCGCATCCGCCTCCTCCCCGATACCCTGGTGAGCCAGATCGCCGCCGGCGAGGTGGTGGAGCGGCCGGCGTCGGTGGTCAAAGAGCTGGTTGAAAACGCGCTCGACGCCGGGGCAAGGCACTTGGAGATCCGGCTCGAGAGCGGCGGCAAGGCCTGGATCGAGGTGGCGGACGACGGTTTCGGCATGGGCAGGGACGACGCGCTCCTCGCCTTCGACCGCCACGCCACCAGCAAGATCGCGAGCTTCGCGGACCTGGAGCGGGTGGCGACCCTGGGGTTCCGCGGCGAGGCGCTCGCCTCCATCGCCGCCGTTGCCCGCGTCGAGCTGACGACCGCCGAGCAGCCCGGCGATGGCCAGCGGGTGCTGATCGAAGGCGGCAGGGTGCGCGCCGCCGAGCCGTTCTCGCGGCCGCGCGGCACCACGATCGAGATTCGCTCGCTGTTCTTCAACGTGCCGGCGCGGCGAAAGTTCCTCAAGTCCCCCCAGACCGAGCTGCGCCGCTGCCTGGAGGTGGTGCAGGGCTACGCCCTGGCGCGGCCGGACGTGCGCTTCCAGGTCTTCCACGAGGGGCGCGAGCTGCTCGATGCCCTCGCCGCAGTGGGCGCGGTCGGTCCGCGCGAGCGCATCGGCCAGATCTTCGGCGTCGAGTTCGCGCAGCGGCTCGTAGAGATCCCCGAAAGTTGGGAAGGTAGCGAGGCCATCCGCGGCTTCGTCGGCAATCCCGAGACGGCGCGCGGCCGGCGCCAGTTCGTCTATGTCAATCGTCGCCTGATCCGCGACCGGGCCGTGCTCGCCGCCTTCTATCGCGCGGTGCGCGATGAGTGGAAGAGCGAGGACTTCCCCGCCCTCTTCCTCTTCCTCGACGTGCCGGCGGAGGAGGTGGACGTCAACGTCCATCCCCAGAAGGCGGAGGTGCGCTTCCGCGATCCCGGCCTCGTCGACCGCATCTACGACGCTCTGCGGCGAGCCTTGGAGCGCGCCCGCGGCGAAGAGGCCGCGCCGCTGCGCCCGCCAACCGCGGAGCCGTACGTTCCCTTCGCCTGGCAGGGCCTGGGGGAGAAGCGCGCGCCGGTCGCCTGGGAGCGGTCGGGCAATCCCGCGACGGAGGTGACAGGGACCTCGACATCTCCCGCGCTCGTGGAGTTGCCGGTCATGCCTGCCCGGCTGGCGACACCTTCCTACATTCCGCTCGAGCGGCCGATCGTGCCGCTTTCAGGACGCAGCGGCGAGGTACGCCCGTTCCGCCTGCTCGGCCAGTACAAGGGGACGCTGATCCTCCTGGAGGGACCGGACGGCCTCTATGTGATCGATCAGCACGTGGCGCACGAGCGCATCCTCTACGAACGGCTGCGGCGCGCCCTCGCCGCCGAACGGCCGGCCGTGCAGCACCTCCTGACGCCGGTCCTCCTCGATCTCGCTCCGACCGAGCGGCTGCGGCTGCTGGAGCTGGCGCCCGGCCTGGAAGAGCACGGCTTCGGGATGACCTCTCTCTCCGGCAACACCGTGGCCCTCACCTCGGCGCCCGGCGTTCTCCGGGCCGGCGAAGCCGAGGGCCTGCTGCGCAGCCTGGCCGCGGACTCCGGCGACGGCACGAGCGGCGCCGCGGACCTCTCCCGCGGCATCCTCGAATCCCTCGCCGCCAGCATGGCCTGCAAGGCGGCGATCAAGATGCACCATCCGCTCTCGGCGCCCGAGATGGAAGCCCTGGTCGCCGAGCTGTTCGCCGCCGAGCAGCCCTATGCCTGTCCTCATGGACGCCCTATCGTGCTGCAGATGACGGATTCGGATTTGGAGCGGCGGTTCGGGCGGAGATAGTACGATCTTCACCATGCCTTTCGGCCGCCGCGAGCTCACGCCTCTCGAAAAGCGACTCGGATATCGCTTCAAGCGTCCGGACCTGCTGGACCTCGCCTTGACGCATCGTTCCTGGGCCAACGAGCAGGGCATACCGGAGCACTACGAGCGGCTGGAGTACCTCGGCGACTCCGTGCTGGGGCTCGTCGCCGCCGAGTGGCTGTACGACCGGCACCCGGAGCTGCCGGAAGGGGAGCTCTCGAAGCTCAAGGCGCAGCTCGTCAGCAAACCCACCGTCGCCAGGTACGCCGAGGCGCTGGAGCTCGGGCCCGCGCTCAAAATCGGAGTGGGGGAGGATCGTTCCGGGGGCAGGACCAAGCTGTCGCTGCTCGGCGACTCCATGGAGGCCGTTTTTGGAGCCCTGTACCTGGACGGCGGCCTGGAGGTGGCGCGCAAGGCGATTCTGCCCATGCTGGAAGGCGCCTCCGAGAGTGAGGAGCTGACGGTGTCGGACGCCAAAACGAGGCTCCAGGAGCTTTCACAGGCGTTGGGCTGGGACCTTCCCGAATACCGTGTGGCCGGCTCCTCGGGGCCGGACCACAGCAAGATCTTCGTCGTCGAGTGCTGGCTGGCGGGAGCGCTGGCGGGCCAGGGTGAAGGTCCGAGCAAGAAAGTCGCCGAGCAGCGGGCCGCGGCCGACGCGTTGGCGGGGCTGCCGGAGAAGTAGAGGGAAGTAGAGTACAATCCCGCCCCCATGAGCGAGCCCGTGCCCGTCACCTCGATTCGCGAGCTCTCCCGGAACGTCGGCCAGGAGGTCGAGCTCTCGGGGTGGATCGACAACAAGCGCTCCAGCGGCAAGATCGCGTTTCTCCAGGTGCGCACGGCCGGCGGGGTCGTCCAGGCCGTGGCCGGCCGCAACGACGTGTCCGAGGCCGAGTGGGCCGAGATCGAGCGCGTGACGCAGGAATCGACGATCCGCGTCACCGGCGTCGTCAAGGAGGACAAGCGGTCGCCCTCCGGCGTCGAGATCCAGTGCAAGGGGTTCGCTATCCTCCACCTCACGGAGGACTATCCGATCACCCCCAAGGAGCACGGCACGGCGTTCCTCATGGAGCACCGCCACCTGTGGCTGCGCTCCAGCCGCCAGCGCTCCGCCCTGAGGGTGCGGAGCGAGGTCGAGCAGGCGATCCGCGACTTCTTCTACGAGCGCGACTTCACGCTCATCGACTCGCCCATCCTGACCCCCGCCGCCTGCGAGGGGACGTCGACGCTCTTCGAGACCGACTACTTCGGCGACAAGGCCTACCTCTCGCAGTCCGGCCAGCTCTACCTGGAGCCGGCGGCGGCGGCCCTCGGCAAGGTCTACTGCTTCGGCCCCACCTTCCGCGCCGAGAAATCGAAGACCCGCCGCCACCTGATGGAGTTCTGGATGGTGGAGCCCGAGGTCGCCTTCCTCGAGTTCGACGGCCTCTGCGCCCTGACCGAGGAGTTCGTGAGCTACCTGGTGGCGCGAGTCCTCGACCGCTCCCGCGAGGACCTCAAGGTGCTGGAGCGCGACACCGCGAAGCTCGAATCGGTGGTGCCGCCGTTCCCGCGCATCACCTACACCGAGGCGATCGCCATCCTCAACCGCGAGGGGAACCCGATCCAGTGGGGCGACGATTTCGGCGGCGACGAGGAGACCATCCTGGCCAGCCAGTTCGACCGGCCGGTGATGGTGACCAAATTCCCGGCCGCCTTCAAGGCGTTCTACATGCAGCCCGATGCGGAGAATCCGGACCTGGTGCTCGGGCTCGACCTGATAGCGCCCGAAGGGTACGGCGAGATCATCGGCGGCAGCCAGAGGATTCATGACCACGATCTGCTGCTCCAGCGCATCCGCCAGCACGACCTGCCCGTCGAGGCCTTCCAGTGGTACCTCGACGTCCGCAAGTACGGTGCCTATCCGCACAGCGGCTTCGGCATGGGCATCGAACGCTTCGTGGCCTGGATGACGGGCTTGACGCACCTCCGCGAGACGATCCCGTACCCGCGAATGCTGTACAAGATCTATCCGTAGCGGCGCCCCTACGTGGGCGCCGCCAGGGCGGCCACATAGGGCCGCCCCTACAAATTCTCCACACTCGTGAAACCCACCCGCCTCCTCACCACGGCCACGCTCGCGGCGCTGATCCTGATCTGGGGCACCACCTGGGCGGCGATCCGCGTCAGCCTGCGAGGGATTCCGCCGATTACGGGCGTGGCTCTCCGCTTCGCCATCGCCTCGGCGGTGCTGCTGGCGCTGGTGCCCTTCTTCGGCGTCAAGCTGGGCCGGAGCCGCATCGAGCGGCGGCTCTGGCTGGCCAACGGGTTGCTGACCTTCGCGATCCCTTACAGCATTCTCTATTGGGCCGAGCAGTCGGTCCCCTCCGGCCTCGCCGCGGTGCTCTACGCCACCTACCCGCTCATGCTGGCCTTGATGGCCCACGTCCTGCTGCCCGAGGAGCGATTGACGCTGTGGAAGATCGCCGGCGTCCTCATCGGCTTCGCGGGAGTCGCCGTGATCTTTTCTGAGGATTTTCGCGCCCTGGGCGGCCCGGGGGTCCTTGCGGCCGCCCTGTTCCTCCTGATCTGTCCGTTGTGCGCGGCGCTGGGCAGCGTGCTCGTCAAGCGTTGGGGAGAAGGGATCCATCCACTCTCGATCACGGCCATGCCGATGCTGATCACGGCGGTGCTGACGGGAGTCTTGTCGCGCCTGGTCGAATCGGGTCACGAGGTGACCTTCGGCGCGGCCCCGGTGCTGGCGCTGCTCTATCTGGCGGTCATGGGCTCGGCCGTGACCTTCACCCTCTACTTCTGGCTGCTCAAGCACCAGACCGCCACCGCGATGGGGCTCATCACCTACGCGATCCCCGTGATCGCGGTGACGGTGGGCACCCTGTTCTTCGACGAGCCCTTCACGCTGCGCATCGTCCTCGGAGCGGCGCTGGTGCTGGTGGGAGTGGCGGTGGCGATGCGGAAGCGAGACGCCTAGGACCTCGACGTTGTCGAAAAAAAGGGCCTCCCGGACTCGATGAGGATGAGGCCGGGAGGGTTGGAGTAGGAGCTTCCGCTAGACCAGCTTTGGATGCTCCGGGGGAACCAGGGTTCGGTAGTGAGAGAGTAGCCGCTAAGTGAGCCGCGGATTGTTATCTCCATGCGGCTGATCGTTGTCTGTACGATGCCGGCATCGCAGGCGCAACGGTTCGCCGCACCGGCGCAAGAGAAAGCGGCGTGGATCAGTGGGAGCGGTAGCGTGCGGCGAAGGTTGAGGGCCTTTCGCCGTAGCGTTCCTGAAAAGCGTTGGAGAAGTGGGCCACGCTCTTGAAGCCCACACCGTAGGCCACTTCGCTCACCGCGCCGGCACGGGCGCGGAGGAGTTGCTCGGCGCGCTGCAGGCGCAGCGAGCGGATGAGCCCGGAAGGCGTCTCGCCGGTCAGCGCCCGCAGCTTGCGCAGCAGGTAGGAGCGGTCGAAACCCAGGGCGAAGGCGAGCGCCTCGACCGTCAATTCGGGATCGCCGAGGCGCTTCTCCACCACCGCTTGCACCCGCTTCAGGAGCGCCTCGTCCGAGGGAGTCACGTTGACCTCCGAGACGCGTAACGGCCGCAGGGGCGTGCCGCCGGAGCCGAGCCGCTTCAGCAGCCGGCGGCGGGACGCGATGAGATTGTCCACGCGCGCCCTCAGCTCGCGCGGGTCGAACGGTTTCACCAGGTAGTCGTCCACGCCGTCGCGCAGCCCCTGGATGCGGCTCTCGGCCGACGCCTTGGCGGTGAGCAGCACGACCGGCACGAGCTCGAGCTCCGGCTCCTTGCGCAGGCTGCGAAACAGGGCATTGCCGTCGAGGCCGGGCATCATGACGCCGCTGACGACGAGGTCGGGCAGGACGTGCCGGGCGCGTTCGAGAGCTTCGGCGCCGTCGGCCGCCTCCACCACGCGATAGTCGGGTTCGAGGTGGCGCCGAACGTAGGCTCGGATCTCGGCGTTATCGTCCACCACCAGCACGGTCGTCCGGTCCTCGCCGGCATCGCCGATCTCAATGGGGTCGGCGGCGTCGGCAGTCCGTAGGGGCTCGCCGAAAAGAGCCGCCGCCGAGGTTGGGGAGCCGGAGGGACGGCTGGGAATGGCGGGCTCTTCCTCGGGCATCAGTTCGGCGGGAAAATGGTCCCGGCCGCGCCGCAAGCGGACGGTGAAACAGGCGCCCCGGCCCGCCGCGCAAGCCGCCGAGATCGAGCCCTGATGGAGCTCGACCAGTTGCTTGGCGAGCGCCAGCCCGATGCCCGCGCCCGGCCATCGGCTGGCCGCCGCCTCCACCTGATAGAAACGCTCGAAGACCCGTTCCAACTGGTCGGGCGGAATGCCGGGCCCGTCGTCGCTGACGCTGACCTCGACCCTATCCTGCTGCGGATCCGGAGCGACGGCCACCCGCACGGTGCCGCCGGGAGGCGTGAATTTGAGCGCGTTGGCCAGCAGGTTGTCGAACACCTTTTCGAGCTGCATCTCGTCGAAATAGAGCTCCACCGCTTCCACCGGCGCTGCCAAGGACAGGTCGATCTCCCGTCGCTCGGCGAAAGGGAGGAAGGCCTCGACGCGCCGGTGCATGAAGGCCGCGAGGTCGCCGCGCCGCGGCCGGATACGCAGGTGCCCGGCATCGAGCCGGGCGATGTCCAGGAGCTGGTCGACGAGACCGAGGAGGCGTTGCGCGTTGCGCAGGGCCACTTCGATCTGACCGGCGAGAGCTTCCCCCAGCGGTCCGAAGCGGCCGTCGAGGGCGTCGCGAAGCGGCCCCAGGGTAAGGGTCAACGGAGTGCGCAGCTCGTGCGAGACGTTGGCGAAGAATTGCGACTTGTGGCGATCGAGCTCGCGCAGCTTCTCCGCCTGCTCGGCGATCGTCGCCGTACGCTCCGCCACCAGGCGCTCGAGGGCCCGCCGGCGGGCTCGCTGGCGGGCGGCCCCGAGCCGGGCGGCGCCGAAGATCACGGCGCCGGCCGCCAGCAGGTAGACGGCCAGGAAGGCGCGAGTCTCGAAGAAGCGGGGAACCACCTCGAGGCTCGTGGCGGCGGGACGCGGGCTCCACTCTCCGTCGGGTCCGGCGGCCATGACCTCGAAGACATACCTGCCCGGCGGTACTTTGGTGTAGGCGGCCTCGCGGCGCGGCCCGGCGTCGATCCAGGCCCGGTCGTAAGGGATGAGCCGGTAGCGGAATCTCTGGCGGTCGGGAGCCTGGAAGGACGGCGCCGTGTACTCCACGATGAAGCTGCGCTGAGAGGGGGAGAGCCGCGTCGCATCTCCGGTCAATGGGATCTCGTCCGCCCCCACCCGCAGACGCACGATGTGCGGCCGGGGCGGCCGGCGGGGCCGCAGGGCCTGGCGCGGATCGATGCGGACCACACCGCGCTGGGTAGGAAACCAGAGGTTGCCGCCGCGGTCGCGCAGGCCGGCGTCCTGGACACTGCCGTTGGCCTCGCGCACCTGCATGCCGTCGCGCTCGGTATAGGCAACCGTGGGGACTCTGGCGAGCGCGCCGTCGGCCACCGCGTCGAGGTCGCGCAGCCGGGCGCGGAAAATGCCGTGATTGCTGCTCATCCAGAGATTGCCGAAGGCATCGCCGACGATCTGGTGGATGCCGTTGGAGTAGAGGCCCTGGCGTTCACTGAGAACGGCGATGCGGGGCCCGCCGGGAGCGTCCACGGAGTTTGCGTCGAGCCGGTTGAGCCCGCGGCTCTCGGTGCCGATCCACAGCCGCCGGTCGGGAGTCACGAAGATCGCCCGCACCACGTCGCTCGAGAGTCCCTGGGCGTGAGTGACCGCGGTGAAACGGCCGTTCTCGAGCCGGATCACGCCGCCGCCGTTGGTGCCCAGCCACAGCGCGCCGTCCGCGGTTTCGCGGATCACCCGGATCCAGGGAAAGGGGAGCCCATCTTTCTGCCGCAGCCACGACCACCGGCCTCCGGCGGCGAGTGGCTCGCGCCGGATGAGGCCCGTGTCCGTGCCCACCCAGAGGCGGCCGCGCGAATCCTGGAAGATGGCGCGGATGGAGGCTGCCCGCAATGTCTCTTCGGAGGCGGGAATGAAACGGCCGCCGGCGCGGGTGAACAAACCCCGGGTGGTGCCGACCCAGAGCGTGCCGGTACCGTCGCGGAGGAACGCCGTCACCAACTGTTGCGAGCCCGCCGGGCCAGGCTGGGACTGAAACCTCCGGGCGCCAGGTGCGAGAGCCGCGAAGAGCCCGAGGCCGCCGGCCAGGAGGGTGCCGTCGGAATCCTGGTAGATGGGATAGATGACGGGGTTGGTCAGCCCCTCGGCGATCGTGGTGAGCCGAGCCGGGTGCAGGGCATGCAGCTCGCCCGAACGCGAGGTGGTCACCCAGAGGGTGCCCTCGTCGTCGCGCAGGACCGAGTTGAGCGTCGCCGGCGGCGAGGAGAGGTGCAGCACCGGGACACCGTTGCGATAAAGGGTATCGCGCCAGGCGATCCACTCCTCGCCGTCGGAGCCGGCGACGACGTTGCGGCCGGCGAGGAAGCGATGCAGGCCGGCGGAGCTGGCGTCCACGGTTTCGAACCGCTCGCCGTGCGAGCGCAGCAGCCGGTCGGCGACGGCGAGGAGGACACCTCCCCGGCCGTCCGCAGCCACGAAGCCCCAGCCCGGGATCTCGGGCTTGAAGATGCCGCCGCGCACACGCCCGGAGCCCCGCGAGGTCGCCAACCAGACGCCGCCCGCGGCGTCCTGAGCCAGCGAGGGAGCACCGTCGGCGAACGCCTCCGGAACCGGCACGGACACGCGGTGGAAGCTGCCGGGCTTGCCCACCCAGACGCCATCCTGGGCAGCTATCCAGAGCTTCCCGGTGCGGTCCCTCAGGACGTATCTCGTGCCGGCCGAGGTCTTCAGCCCCGGCAACTCGACCAGCTCGGGGCCCGACCCTTGAAAGAGGCCGGTGGGGCCTCCCACCCAGAGCAACCCGGCGCTATCTCGCGTCAGCAGCGTGTAGTAGGCAGCGCCCGCTTCCAGCAAGGTGCAGGCCGCGCGGCCCGACCGGGGGTGGCCACAAGCCCTGAACGCACCGTCGGCGTAGCGCACAACGTGGCCCTGCTCGGTGCGTATCCACAGCGCGCCATCGGGACTCTCGGCGAGATCGTAGATGCGGTTGCTTCCCAGGGCCGGCACCCGCTCGCTGTCGAAGACCTCGAAGCGGACGCCGTCGAAACGCACGAGGCCGTCGAGGGTGGCGAGCCAAAGGTAGCCGTCGCGGGTCTGCAACGCCTGGACGATGCCGGCCATGGGCAGGCCGTCGCCAAGGCCGAAGACCTCGTGGACGAAGCCGGGCACGCCCGCCAGGGTGTCGATCGTGCTCGCCCTGGCGGAGGCGCCCGCGAAGGCTGCGAGGCCCACGGCCAGGACGGCGGCGCGCCAGCAGAGACGCGATTCCATCAGAATTGGAGGCAAGCCATACGCTTGGACCGTAGGCTCTACATTCGCCGATCGAATTCAGACAGTCAAGGATTGAATTCATTAAAATAAGTACAGTAAGGATTTTTTTCAGCGGCAGGAGCGGCCTGGTTCGGCTTGGCCGGGGCTCTATCCATGGATTCTTGAGGATGTGTCCGTAGAGACGGGCCAGCTCATTTACGACCCTTCGAAGAGACGTTCCGGCGTCTCCGTGGCCTGCAGTGGATGTCGTGGACGGGTCGGAACGTCTCTACTGGTACGGCTTCGCCCGGATCATGCCTGTTGGGAGAAGCGCTCCCGGGTCTCGCGCCAGATCCGCCAACGCTCTTGAGGCTGGAGCGCCCCAGCGAACGGAGTGGATTGGCGTAGTTCCAGCGCAAGCTCACCTCGGTCAACGAGGAACGCTGCGATCGAGGCGACATCCCCAGCCAGGATCTCCTCCCATTTCCGCGCATAAAACGGCGGCTCGGCGCTGGCAGCCAACCATGCTTGAACGCGTTGGCGCGCCTTATCGAGGATCTCCGGTTGGCTCCGAAAACGCTCGGCGATGACGCGGTGATACGCGATGCTCCTTTCCTCGGACAGCCGGTGTGGATCCATGGCGGAGGAAAACAGTAGCACACCGGTGCGCAGCGAAAGCCCGTAGAGCCGTGGCGGGACTTGCAGACACCGATCGCATATTGAGTCGCGACCTTGACGATCGAAAATCCTGCGTCCCAGATGAGGACACTTTGCACGCGTTCAGAACCATGCTCAATGCGCTGCGGATGACGCCTCGCTGCGGCGAGGACAACAACCACGCTGCCGGGCGCGGTTCGCCGCGGACCCGGAGGCCAGGCAATTCACGCGAGAGGCTGTGCACCGGCGCCCGTCGTCTTGCCCACGGGGAGCGGAACACGGCGGACGCGGGCCGGAGCACGGCCCACGGGAGGCGGGGGCACGACGGACGCGGGCCGGAGCACCTCGACGGGAGGCGGAACACGGTCTCCGCAGGCCGGAGCCTGTCGCACGGAAGGCGGAACATGGTGTCCGCGGGCCGGAGCACCTTGTTTTGGACCCAAAACAACACGTTCCGGGCCCCGCGCGACGTGTTCCGGGTTCAGAAGAACGCGCCCGCGGGCCGGAATAGCGTGTTCTGGGCCTGGAAGAACGCGCATGCGCCCCGGAGCTCCGTGTTCCCGGAGGGGAAGGTGCCCCCCTACGGCGCGTATGTGGCCGCGTAGGAGCCGACGCTGCGCATGGGAACGACTGCCCCCTCTCCAGCTCATGGGAGAGGGGACAGGTTTTCCAGCTACGCCTTCGCGCCGCTCTCCTTTCGCCGGCCCATGCGGCGCAGCGGCGTTGCCGGGGGATCACGTTACTTCTTGGCGAACGGCTCGAGCGACAGGTCGGGGCGGATCCAGCCGCCGTGCATCTCGAAACGGCGCGTCAGGGCGAAGGCGCGCTGGAAGAGGGCCATCCCCTCGGCGCCGATCGCTTGCTTTGTCTGAGCGTTGCGGGCCTCGTAATCCGCGGCGCTCTTGGCCGGAGTCGTCACGATGATCAGCGGCGTGTCCCAACCCATGACGACCTTGAACAGGCGGTAGCGGTCCGGCAGGTTCTTCTTGCGGTACAGCTCGACGAAGTCCTTCGCCACGGCATCGGCTTCGGCTTCGCGGCCCGGCTGGACGTAGTAGAGATCGACGTGGAGATACTGCTCCTCCTCCGGCTTGAGGCGCGGCTGGGCCGGGGTATAGGAGAGGCTCGGGTCTTCCATCAGGATCGAATCCCGCATGGAATCGATGGTCTGGCCGTTGCGCACCATCAGGTCGCCCCACTTCGCCTCGCCCACGGCCTGGGCGAGCTTGCCGAACCCGGAGGTGATGGCTTCCACGTCGGACATGCTGCTGATGGGGGTGACATAGGTGTACACAAGGTCGTCGCCGGCGATGCCGGTGAAGTTGAACACCGGGCTCGCGTCATGATGCTGCCGGACTGCGGCGATGAACTCCTTGGACGTATCCTCGTACTTCATCAGCATCGAGGGCCGAACGAATTCCTGATGCATCACGGACCACTGCGGTTGGGCGGTCTGGGCCGCGGCGAGCGACCCGGTCACGAGGGCCGCGAAGATGATGGCGGCTCCGGCAAAGGCCTGTCTTCCTCTCATATCTCCTCCTGTACAGGGGCGTTTGCCCTGGATGGTAATCGACACACCGGCGTGGAATCCGGCGGCGTCCTTATCGTTTCACGGGAACTACGCGAGTGGCCGGGATTGCGGATGAATCTCCGGTCCGGCCTCGCGCGCCAAATCTTCAGCCGCAGTGCGGCATTCGGGGCCGCCGGTCGGGAATGAGAATGCCGGACCGCGGAAGAAGTAGTGCTACTCCGGCCCTTCTGCGCTATGGCTTTACGCTTGACCCTCTGGCATTGTCCCCGGGGACCTGCTATGATCGTCGCAGTGCGGCAAAGCCGGTGGACGGCGGGACGACTCAGCCAAAAGGGGAGAGCCATGGCGAAGGAACTGGAGCACGTCAGCGAGCTGGAATCGCGAAAGGTGGCGGAAGCCTCCCGCGAGACCGAGTGGAAGCAGCCGAGCTTCCTGCGGGAGATGTTCCTCGGCAATTTCCGCTTGGACCTCGTCCACCCGTATCCGCAGCCCGCCGAGGAGCGCGCGGAGTTCGCGGCCTTCTACAACGCCATCCGGGAGTTCCTGCGCGACCAGGTGGACTCGGTCGAGATCGACGCCACCGGCGAGTATCCGGAGCACGTGGTGGACGGCCTGCGCAAGCTGGGTGCCTTCGGCATGAAGATCCCCAAGAAGTACGGCGGGCTGGGCTTCACCAACGTCGAGTACCAGAAGGTGATGCAGCTCTTCGGCTCGGTCGACGGCAACCTCTCGGCTCTGCTCTCGGCGCACCAGTCGATCGGGGTGCCGCAGCCCCTGAAGCTCTTCGGCTCGGAGACGCTGAAGAAGAAGTACCTGCCGCGCTGCGCCGCGGGCGAGATCTCGGCCTTCGCCCTCACCGAGGCCCAGGTCGGCTCCGATCCGGCGCGGCTGGAAACCAGCGCCACCAAGACCCCCGAGGGCGACGCCTACGTCCTCGACGGCGAGAAGCTCTGGTGCACCAACGGCACCCTCGCCAAGCTGCTGGTGGTGATGGCGCGCGACCCCAAGTCGAAGAAGATCAGCGCCTTCGTGGTGGAGACGAGCTGGCCGGGCGTCAAGGTGGAGCACCGCTGCCACTTCATGGGCCTGCGGGCGCTGGCCAACGCCGTCATCAGCTTCAAGGGCGTGCGGGTGCCGGCCGAGAACCTGATCGGCGAGGAGGGCAAGGGCCTGAAGATCGCCCTCACCACGCTCAACGACGGGCGCCTGTCGATCCCCAACGGCTCGGTGGGCACGGTCAAGCTCTGTCTGGAGATCTGCCGCAAGTGGGCCAGCGAGCGGGTGCAGTGGGGCAAGCCGGTGGGCAAGCACGAGGCCATCTCGCACAAGATCGCCGACATGGCCGCCACCACCTTCGCCATGGAATCCATCGCCACCCTGGCGACCGAGATGTCCGACCACGGCGGCTACGACATCCGCCTCGAGGCCGCGGCCTGCAAGGAGTGGAACACGGCCCGCACCTGGGAGATCGTGGACGACACGATGCAGATCCGCGGCGGCCGGGGCTATGAGACGGAGAGGTCGCTGGCGGCCCGCGGCGAGCAGCCGATCGGCGTCGAGCGCATGATGCGCGACTACCGCATCAACAAGATCTTCGAAGGCTCCTCCGAGATCATGCACCTGTTCATGGCGCGCGAGGCCGTGGACAAGCACCTGCAGGTGGCCGGCGCCATGATCGATCCCGAGAAGAGCGTGGCGGAGAAGCTCTCGGAGCTGCCGAAGCTGGCCGCCTTCTACGGCTCCTGGTACCCCACTCGCTGGCTCGGCTGGGGGGCCTGGCCGCGCTATCAGGAGTTCGGGATGCTCGCGACGCACCTGCGCTTCTGCGAGCGCAACACCCGGCGCCTCTCGCGCCAGATCTTCCACGGCATGGTGGTCCACCAGGGCAAGCTCCAGCACAAGCAGGCGTTCCTGTTCCGCGTGGTGGACGTCGCCAACGAGCTGTTCGCCATGGCGGCCTCCGTCGCCCGCGCTCACGCCATGGCCGCGGCGGGCCACTCCGAGGCGGCCAACGCCGCCGAGCTGGCGGACCTCTTCTGCCGCAACGCCCGCCGCAAGGTACTGCGCCTGCTCCACGACCTGTGGGCCAACGACGACGTCCGCAAGTACAAGGTGGCGCTGCGGGTGCTCGACGGCAAGCACGCCTGGCTGGAGGAGGGCAGCCTCGGCCTGGAGGCGCTCGCCGCGAAGCCCGCGGCCGCCGCGGGCGGCGAAGCCCAGCCCGTGCCGATCCAGAGGGCGCGGCCGGTCGCCACACGCTAGGCGGTGCCGAAACATGTCGTAGCGGCGGGCCTACGTGCCCGCCGTTTTT
>Ga0134122_10001562_pt1 | contig 16574 bp, 10 predicted proteins | sample KB302_FD_96461 | JGI IMG/M metagenome (GOLD analysis project Ga0134122, IMG submission 96461) | Terrestrial soil microbial communities without Nitrogen fertilizer from Kellogg Biological Station, Michigan, USA - KB3-0-2 | ecosystem: Environmental > Terrestrial > Soil > Unclassified ... | reverse complement strand
TGGCCCGATTGGCCGCTCAAGATGCGCACCTCGTCTTCGCAGGAAGAGGGCTGTGACCGCGATTTCGCCGTGCTGACCAAGCGCGCTGTGGGCGCCAACGGACGGATCGCTGCGCTTCAATGCGTGCGCGTGGAGTGGCAGAAGGATTCCAGCGGTCGCTTCGCCATGAAGGAGGTCGATGGCACCGCCTTCGATCTCAAGGCCGATCTCGTGCTGCTCGCGATGGGCTTCGTCGGTCCGCGCAAGCGCGGGCTCTTGGAGCAGGCCGCCGCCGAATTGGATGCGCGCGGCAACGTCAAAGCCAACGTGAAGGACTACAAGACGACCGCCGACAAGATCTTCGCCTGCGGCGACATGCGGCGCGGCCAATCTCTCGTCGTATGGGCGATCCGCGAGGGTCGCCAATGCGCTCGCGCAGTCGACGAATTCCTGATGGGCTCAAGCGACCTGCCGCGTTAACACGACCCTATCCAGTTCGCGCGATCGCCAGTGACGCAATGGCTGCAATCATCCACATCATCGCGGCAATCTGCGCGCAGAAGAAACTGAAGCGTACGCCGACTGTCAAATCGGTCTCGGGCAGCAGCATATGAATGCTGCTCTGGACGACGCGGCACACAATCACGGTCAGCGCCAGCGCGCCCATATGGTCCGGTATGAGGTGAGCTGTCTCCGCCGATAGAACGATCCCGGCATAGACCGGCAGGTTTTCGACGCAATTGGCATGCGCGCGGGTCGCTCGCCGATAAGCGGTGCTGCCGTGGGGCGTGTCGCCAGGGAAGTCTGCGAGACCCGCCTGGCGAGATAGTATGAGACGCCAACGGTGCACACCGACACCGACCATCAAAACGAATAGTGTCCACGCGGCAAAGGCGATCACCGTCCACAGGGCCGTCGTCATGGTCTTGCACTCCGGTGGGAGGCGCCGCCCATACCCGTGTATGAGCGGCGCGCTCGATCACGAAAACATCGGAACCGTATCCAGGAGCACGCGCTGCCGGTCCTTGTTGAGCATGCCCATCGCCTCGATGAATTTGGGATGGCTCATGCCCGAGCCGAGATAGGTCCAGCGATTCGCCTGGTGTTGAACGTCCACAAAACGCCGGCGCTCTTCCGGCGTCAGGGTCCTGCCCGAGGCTGTTTCGAAGGCGGCGAGATCGAACAGCGTCTGCTGCTTGAGCCCCTCATCGAGAAAGCCGCCGATGGCCCAGTATCCGTCGATCGCGGTCTCGATTTCCTTAGGTGACATACGAGCCGCGATTGCCTCAACCATCAACGAATCGAGCTGTGCATGCTGCATTTCCTCCATCCAATGATGTTTGAGCATGTTCTTGAAGCAGGGATCGAGGCGTCCGTCGTCGTGCACGCTGTCGACAAAATGCCGTTGCGTCATCCACTCGATGTGGAGAATGACCAGCGCCACCGATAGAGGATGATGGCTGAGGATGTGCTTGGCGATCGCATCGCCCGGTCCGATGACTTCGCATTTCGTGCCGAAGCCCTGGTTGAAGACCTCAGCGAAGCGATGAAAAAGCTGAATGTGCTTGGCCTCCTCGCCGGCAAATTCGAGAAAGGCCCGGGTGCGGTAGTCATCGCCGTTGAGCATTGATCGCGCGTGGTCGAGCACGAAAGGCAGGATGAATTCCTCGACCAATCCGAATATCCGAAGATACGCGTGTCCGCGGATCTGGTTGAGAAGCCTGGCCTCGTTTTCCGACAGAAAATCGAGCGCCCCGACGCGCGCCAGGCTCTCGGGCATGAATGGCCGCGTGAAGTCCAGCGTTTTGTCGCCGCCGATCAAATCCTCGATGCGCCACGTCACGCGCTCGGCGCGATCAAGAGTATCCTTGTAGCTGTAATTGTAACCCATGTGCTTGCTCCCTTAATCCAAGCGAGGCCCGTCCTCGCGCTTGACGATGTACGGGAGCCGTGTACTCACAAGAATGGCCGCAACGCCGGACCTCTTGACCGGAACGCCGGTCCTGTTTGAGGTAGTCGAATGGATGCGCTATCCGATGCCCTTCGCGTCATGGGACTGACAGGAGGTGTATTCCTGGAAGCCAGCCTCACCGCGCCGTGGTGCATCGGAGGAAAGGTCGGAAAGGAGCAATGCCGGCCATTTCTGAGCACGCCCAGCTACGTAATCTCGTTCCATTTTGTGGTCGAAGGCCGCTGTCTCGCAAAAGTCGAGGGCCATCCGGTTTGCGAGCTTCTCGCCGGGGACGTGGTGTTGTTTCCGCATAACGATCGGCATCTGCTGGGCAGCGACGTGGGTCTCAACGCCACCTTGGTCTCGGAGCTCATCCAACCGCCGAAAGGGAGGGAGCTGCTGAAGATCGAACATGGCGGGGGCGGCGACAGCACGCGGCTGGTCTGCGGCTTCCTGGGAGGCGATGCGCTGCTCAATCCCTTGCTGGCGGCATTGCCTCCGATCCTCAAGATTTCGCTCGCGGAAATTCCCGGTGGCGATTGGATTGCGCGGTCGTTCGTCTATGCGGCGTCGGACCTTGCAAACGCTGGTCCCGGTGCAGCGACGGTGATGTCCAAGATGTCCGAACTTCTGTTCGTGGAAACGTTGCGCCACTTTTTGGCGCATGAGCCGCCGGAACGAACGGGGTGGCTCGCCAGCCTGCGCGATCCGGCGATTGGCCGCGCGCTGTCGCTGCTGCACTCTCACCCGGAGCGCAACTGGACGACCGATGATCTCGCCGACCAGGTTCATCTTTCCCGGTCGGCATTCGCGGAACGATTCACCGCGCTTTTAGGGCAGCCGCCCATGCGCTATTTGACGCTGTGGCGCATGCAATTGGCTGCCCAAAGCTTGCGTCAAGGGCGGCTCTCCATCGCGCAAATCGCCTATGACTGCGGCTATGAATCCGAAGCGACGTTTACACGCGCCTTCAAGCGTGAATTCGGAACGCCGCCTTCCGCCTGGCGAAAAAATGTGTCGGGCAGCGAAGCCGATACCGCGAAACCCTCCTGAGAAGTGGGCATACTCGTTTTTTGCCAGCGATGTCAGTAACATGCCCCGGTGTTGGATAAGGGAATGGTCATGCGCCTGTCGATATTGGTTGTTCTTGCAGCAGTTTTCGGACTTGTGGGGCCGGCCTACGCCGGCGACATCAGCCCACAGGCCAATCGCGAGTACCTGGCGGCTTTCGCCAAGAAGCCGGATGTGATCGCGCGTCCAAGTGGTTTGCTTTATCGCGTTATCAAGTCCGGTTCAGGTGAGACACCTGCTCCCGAGGACACCGTGACGGTTGTCTACAAAGGCACGATGGTTGACGGCTACGTTTTCGATCAGACGAAGTCGGGCGAAACGAGCAAGCTTGGGGCTAACAAAGTGATCCAGGGCTGGCAGGAAGCTCTGTCTCTCATGAAAGTGGGTGATGAGTGGGAAATCGTCGTGCCGCCCAGTCTCGCCTATGGTGCGAACCGCGCCGGTAACATTTCACCGAACCAGACGCTGACCTTCACTCTGCAGCTGATCGGCGTTCAGCATCCTCGCCCATAACCCCCGCGATTGGAGAGAGAGACATGAGGATGCGGCGTTTGGCACCGGGAAATAGAACGCTGATCCTCATCGCAGTTATTGCCGCAAGCATTCCGCTGTCGCCACTGACTGGCGCCGAGCGTGCGGCCGCTGTCCCCGACCTCTCCGGGTACTGGGGACGCGACTCGCTGCATCTGGAGTCGCCTTTGTCGGGGCCGGGTCCCGTCGTGAACATGATGCACACCGCCGCCGGCATCATGGACATGAGCAAGCTGATGGGCGACTACACCAATCCCATCCTCAAACCCGAAGCTGCGGCGATCCTGAAGCAGAGAGGCGAGCAGTCTCTGGCTGGAAAGTCCGTTCCCAACGCGCACGAACAATGCCGTCCCGAGCCGCCACCCTTCATCTTTGCCGTCCAGTTCGCGATGAAGATGATCCAAGCGAAGGATGAAGTGATCATCCTTTATTCGCACGACAACAAGGTTCGCCATGTTCGTTTGAATCAGCCGCATCCCGCGCGGCTGAAATTAACAGGGCAGGGCGATTCAGTCGGTCACTATGAGGGTGACACGCTCGTGGTCGACACCGTCGGCATCAAAGCGACTCCGATCTCGACGCTCGATTGGTACGGAACGCCGCACAGCGACGCGCTGCATGTCGTCGAGCGCTACCGGCTGATCGATCAGGAAGCAGCGAAGCAGGCCGCCCAGCGGCATGAGAGGCAATATCGCGTCGGCCAGTGGCCCAATCCGAACGGCGTGGTGATCGACCCCGACTACCGGGGCAAGGGGCTGCAAATCGAACTGACGGTCGAGGATCCCGCGATGTTCACCATGCCGTGGACCGCTCTCGTCACCTATCAGCACGCGCTGGGCGAGCTGGGCGAAATGCGCTGCGCCGAAAGTTTCCGCGAGTATTACAACGCCGAAGACACGCCGATCCCGCAAGCCGCCAAGCCCGATTTCTGATCGTTCACTAGCCGATAAGCTTCGTCAGCTTCGCGGTCATCTCGCCGAACACGCTGCGCCAGTCGCGGCGCTGGGTTTGCCGGAACAGACGCACCGTTGGGTACCAGGGGCTCGTGCTGCCTTCGAGCATCCAACGCCACTCGGGAACAAATTGCAGCATGACCCAAGTCGGCCGGCCGAGCGCGCCTGCGACGTGGGCAATCGACGTGTCGCAAGTGATGACGAGATCCAAATGCAGCATGACCGCCGCCGTATCGGCGAACGCATCCGGTCCGGTGTCGAAGTCGTCGCCTAGGGTTTCGACGTTCATCTCAGCCGGCAGACCGCGCAGCTGATCGACGCCTTCATTCTTCTGTAGGCTGATCAAACGCACGTTCGGGATCTGCGCCAGCGGATGGAATTCGGCGAGCTTCATCCAGCGTCCGACAATTCCGGCGGGTCCGCCGCGCCAACGCGTCCCTTGCCATGAAATGCCGATCTTAAAGCCGTGCTCGCCCAGTCGCCGCCGCCATTCCGTCGCACGGCCTGGGTCGACGGAGAGATAAGGTGCGGGAAATGGAATGTTGCTGAGGTTATCGTCCAGCCTTGAGGGCAAGCTCATCGCCCCGCAGTGAAAGTCGAAGCGGTCATCGGCTGCGGCTTGCGCGATCAGACGGATTCCACCCGGAAGCCCGGCAAGCAGCGCATGCATTTTTTCCGGTACCTGAAAGCTCACTGCCGCGCCTCTTTCCGACAGCATCGGCAGATAGCGGCTGAATTGGATGATGTCGCCAAGCCCGCCTTCGGAGATGACGAGGATCGAACGTCCGCGCAAATCCTCGCCCCGCCAAAGAGGCGTTCCCGCGGGCGGATTCAATTTTGAATGCGTCTTGACCTGCCAGCGATGTTCGTAATCGCTCCACCCGCTCTTCGCGAGCCCCATCGCCAATTTGCACATGCCGCGGCTCGCGATGGCCTCGGCGTAATCGGGCTTGAGCGCGATCGCGCGGTCATAGCTTTCAATTGCGTCCTCCGGCCGCTTCAATTCAAGGAGCACAATGCCCCGATTGTAGAAGGCTTCGGCAAAACCGGGCTCCAGCGCGATCGCCCGCTCATAGCTTGCAACGGCTTCGTCGTAGCGCTCGGTGCCCTTCAGCGCGTTGCCGCGCGCGTTGAACGCCGATGCAAAATTGGGCCGACGCGCCAGCGCGGTGTCATAGCTCGCGAGCGCATCTTCGGGCCGTTCCAGGCTCTCCAAGGCGATGCCGCGGTTGTAGTGCACCTCGACATCATCGAGCCCAAGCGCGATGGCGCGATCAAAGCTCGCCAGCGCTTCGCCTGGCCGCTTCAGCTCGTCCAGTACGAGGCCGCGCTTGTTGTATGCCGCGGCATAGTCGGGTTTCAGCGCGATGGCCCTGTCGAAGCTCGCAAGAGCCTCGTTGTATCGTTCGAGTTTGGCCAGCGTGAAGCCCCGATTGTTGTAGGCCACCGCGAAGTCCGGCTTCAACGCGATCGCTTTGTCATAGTCTTTGAGCGCCTCGGTGAAGCGGCTGAGCTCCTGCATGACATTGCCGCGCTGGGCGAAGGCTTCGGCGTCCTTGGCATTGAGTGCGATCGCCTTGTCGAAGCTCACCAGCGCTTCCTCGAGTCGGCCCATCCTGGACAAGGCAATGCCGCGATGACGATGGGCCGAAGCGACGTTCGGATTGCTCTCGAGCGCCAGACTTATACGTGTCTCGGCGGCGGCGAACTCGCCGCGCTGCAAAGCGATAATGCCGAGCAGGTAGTTCGCGCCGCCATGGGAAGGAGCCGCCGCAAGCACCTGCCGGCAGCCTCGTTCGGCCGCGTCCAGATCTCCGCGCCGATGGTGTTCGGCGGCTTCGGTCAATTGTGCAGTCACTGACGGCGGAAACAGCTCTGCCCTCCGCGTTCCGGCTGATGGTCCTCGATCGATGGGACCACATTAACCCGGGTCGTGGCGGGCACAAGATGCTGCCGCGGTGCTACGCCGCGGTCGAACTTTCCTCGCCACTTGCGCCTTGAAGCACCGCAGTGACATCGATGCGCGCGCCGAGCAACACAGCGCGCATTCGTGCGGCGAACCGTCCCGCATCGGCGGATGCCTGATTGACATGCCGGCCAAGGCCGTCCAGCTTTGCGCACCCCGCTGCCAATTCGGCCGCGCGCGCCATCCGGTTCGATTGGATCAGGCCTTCATTTTGCAGCGCGCCGCCGCGAACCGCCAATTCAGCGACGGCGGCCTCCGATGCTTCGACGCGCGCATTGCGCTGTTTGATCCAGTCCTTCATTTCGTCGCGCAACATGACGTAGCGCCGGCGTTCCTCGCGCGAAACTGCGGCGACCAAGGCATCGTCGATCTGGCGCAAGGTCGCGTTTCCCAGTGTACGCATACGCTCTTTGATCCGGCTCGCCGCTTTGGGATCGCAATCCGCCGCGCCCTTAGCGGCAATCTCGGAGAGCGTCCGCAGGTGCGATGGCAGCTTGCCCATCGCACCGCCCATGCTGTCGAGTTCATGGCGATAGTGTTTCACGAACGCCGCTTGCAGCGCATCGAGATTGCGCGACGAGCGATCTTTCGCCAGTGCTTCACACGGCTCCGCGAGATAGGACAATCCGGCATGCACCGCTTGTCCGGCGGTGCCTTCGGTGAGCGCCTTGCCGAGAACGTCCGCCGTTGCTTTCAGCCGGTCGAGGACAGCGGCGTCGCCGCGCGGGTCCTGCAAATCGAAATCCGAGCCATGCGGCACCGCGGCAAGTTGGGCCTGCCACGGGATCGCGTCCTGCGTCAGTGATCGCAGGATCTGTGTGACCGATTGCCGTACGGAATCGGCGCTCAAATCTTCTGGCGGGACGTACTGCGCCGTGCTGGCGTTCGTGTCCGGTTCCGTTGTCGCGGTCGTGTCGATTTCGCTCGTCACTGTTTCAGTGCCCTCCACTCGTGACTGGTGAGATCGAAATATTCGAGGTGCTCCACCGGGATGAACGGCTTGAACGCGCCGACACCGACGCTGCGGGGATAGAAGCGCGTGACCTGACCGAACGTCTCGTTGGAAGGCACGAACTCGACGTATTTTTCCGCGCCCGGTTTCAGCCGGACAGCGACATCACCCTTGCGCAGCACGCCGGAGAAGCTCCACGGCGCCGGTCCCTTTCGCGGTGTCTCGAGCTTGCCGCTGTCGATGATCTTGCGCAGGTTCGCGAGGTCGGTTGTATGCATAGGCGGCAAGGGCAGCTTCTTCTTGTCGTAATATGCGGCGACGGCTTCGGACAACCGCGATTCTGAACCGCGCCTTTCCACCGGCATCTTGCGCTTCGCGGTTACGTCTTCCACGTCGGGACGCACTTGGCCGGGGTTGAAGAACTTCGACGGTCTCAGGCCGCCCGTATTCGACGCTTCCGGCTCGCGCGAGGGCACCTTCTTGTCCGGTTCGGCCTTCGTCACACCGCGCGGGCCGATGTCACGCACCAGGCGAATCTGTGTCTCGGCAGCGGGAGGCGGTGCCGCTTTGCCCAACACAAAATTCGTTCCCGGCTTGGCCGTGCTGGGCGTTGCCGGCGGAGGAATCTGCGTCTCGGCGGCGGGAGGCGGCGTTTCTTTGCCTAACACAAAATTCGTCCCGGGCGTGGCCGTGCTGGACGTTGCCGGCGGCGGCGCGATGATTTTTTCCAGCGAAGCAAATTTTTCGGGCTTCGCTGCGCTGCCGCTTGTCGGCGCCGGCGGCTTCTCAGCGTGCAGATGCCTTTCCGGTCTTGGCGCGCTCTCGCTGACCGGCGCCTTCTTTTCATTCGCAGGCTTGGAGCGCGCCTTGTTTGGGGCACGAGCCGAGCGCGCAGGCTTCCCTGCGGGCGCTGCATCCTCGGTGGGTTTCTGCTTGGGATGCTCGGCCAGTTTCTGCTCAGGCGCTGCATGTTCGGCCGGTTTCTGCTCGCGCGCCGGTACCTCAGATGCAGGCTTGGAGGGCGCAGGCGGCGTCGGCAACGGCGCGGCAGGCTGCGAAGGCGTCTCCGTGGTCTCGAGATGGGCGCGCAGAAAATCTTCCAGCTTGGGCAACGAAATCTCACCCAACGGAGCCTTCGGCTCGGAAGTCTGCTGTTCCTGGGGCGAAGCTGTCTCGACTGCCGGCTCTCGCGTTTTCTTCACTTGCGAACGCAGCTGTTCCACGAGGTTCGACAGCGAATCGTCGCGCACCTGTTGGGGATCGGCGCTTGGGTTGGGCGCTTCGGCCGCTTGGTCTTGTGGGCGGTCGCCCAGCTTCTGCACTTGGGCGCGCAGTTGCTCGACAAGCTCCGGCAGCGAATTGGTCTCGCTGCTAACCGGTGCTGCTGCACCCGCCTTCTGAAGATGCGCCAGCAGCTGCTCGACAAGATTGCCGAGCGCAACATCGCGCGCCGTGTTCTTGGTGTCGGACTGTTCGGTTGTTGCCGGTTCACTCGGGGCCGAAGCTTCAGCCGCAACGGGCGCCTGCTCTTGGATCCCTTCGCTTGGCAGGCTTTGCTCTTCTGCCGGCGCAGGCTCGAGAGCTTGCTCCGCGGCGGCAGTTGCCACGACGGCTTCTGGTTCTGCCGGCACAAATGCATCCGTAACGGCGAGGGGTGCCGCTGTCTCCGGTTCGCTGACAGTCGTCTCGCCCTGTTGGGCTTCCACCGGCGCGACACTTTCCATCGGCATCGGCACGGGCTCGACGGGCGCGTTCACAACATTGCGCAAATCGGTCGCTGGCTTTTGCGATTTCTTGTTCCGCGTCGAACGGAAATAGCCGCCGACGCGGCTCAGCAGGCCGCCGTCATCCTTCGATGCCTTGCCCTCGTCGAGGACAGCGCGCAGGGTTGCGGGTGCAGGTTGCTCCGTAACGGGCGCGGGTTCCGGGTTGGCCTCTTCGGCAGGCGACACCTCAGCGGCGACTGGTTCAGGCGCGGACTCCGGCATGCTCACCGCATCGGCCGATGGAATTTCCGTTCCGCCTGGCGATGACACATCCGCCATCGGCGCTGTCTCGCTCGCCACTGGCGCCGTGAAATCAAGCGGCATTTGCTCCGCCGCGCTCGCCGCCGAGTGCATGCCGTCAACGTCTGCCGGCCCGAATTTTACCGGGGCGCTGGATTCTGGAACCGGTTCCAAAGCGAACAGCGTTCCGGTCTCGGAGTTCCACGGATCGGGAATGCTGGCCGGTGTTGGCTCTGCGTTCTCGACCCTCGACTCCGGCGGTGCCGCGACAACCGGCGCCGGCTCAGGCGCTGCGGCAACTGGCTCCGGCTCAGGCGTTGCGACAACTGGCTCCGGCTCAGGCGCGACGACAACTGGCTCCGGCTCAGGCGCTGCAACAACGGGCTCCGGCTCAGGCGCGGCGGCAACTGGCTCTGACTCAGGCGCCGCGACAACTGGCTCTGGCTCAGACGCAGCGACAACTGGCTCCGGCTCGGGCACAGCAGCGACCGGCTCCGGCTCTGGCGACGCGATAACCGGCTCAGGCGCCGCGAAAGCCGGCTCCGGTGCCGTGACAGCGTGCTCTGGTGCTTGGACAAACGACTCGGGCTCATCAATCGGCGCATGATCGCCCAGATATTCCAACTGTGATGCGACGAAGTCCGTGACGTCGACACGTTTGGCAGTCTTGAAGATCTTGTTTTCGTCTTCGACGTCGGATTCCGCGTCGTGTGCAACGTCGGCGGTCTCCTGGATCGTGACCAAAACGCCATTCGCTTCCTCGATACTGGCAGCAGCCTCGTGTTGGCCGGTCAGTGAAAGCGATTCCACACTCGGCGCTACGTCTGGTATCGGCGCATTCCCTTCGAACGACGCGTTCGCTTTCTGGTCAGCCGTATCCGGGAGGACCTCAAGATCAATCTGAAGATCGGACTCGACCCTGTCCGCGGTAAGCTCGACTGCATCCTTGACCGGCAACTCCGCCACGGGGGTCGACTGCGCAGTGGCCTTGGCAACCATGCCATAGGCGGCCTGCATCGCCGCCTTCCCGATCGCACTAAGCTCGAAACGGAACGTGCGAGTCGACGCCGGCTCGACGGTGCTAGACTCATGCTTCGCAACCTCTTGCGGCTTCTGCGAGACGTCTTCTCGCGCTGCCTCCAAGGTCGAGTCCTCCGTTATTGCCGTGAGAGCAGCCGCATCGGACAAGTCGGTCGCCGTACTCTCACTGCTGCCGGCGTCTATCTCCGCGATCTTTTGCTGCGGCTCCGCTGTATCGTTGACTTCGGTCGCAGGCTGCGCTGCTTCGATCGCAGCGATTTCTGCGGGTTCACCGGCTTCGACATCCAGCAAGAGGGGCTCTTGGTCCTGCGGAACGGGAGCTTCTGCTTCGAGTTCAACAGGCTCCTGCACGACTGGAGTTTCTACTTCGACAGCCGGCTCGACAGGCTCTTGCGCCGCTGGTTCCGGCGCGCCCAACTCTACGTGTTCGGCAGCATAGCTATCGGCTAGCTCGGTCGGTGCTTCATCGACAGCCGGCGCATCCATTTCCGTCGAAACAGCCGGCGATGATGGCTCCGGCTCAAACGCTGCTTCGCCTGTCGGAGCCACGGCGTCGGATTGGTGCGCGAAGGGCTCGACCGCGGCTTCCATTTCGGCGCTGTCGTGCGTCTCATCATCCGAATCGGAAAGATCTTGCGGAGCGGCGTGGTCTTTCGGCTCCAGATAGCCGGACTCACGCCTGATCTCATCGCAGAGCGCTTCTAGCTCGGCCCTGTCTGCCTCTTCGACATCGGGCTCAGGCGGTTTCTCTTCAACAGCCGGCGCCGGTGTTTCGGAAAGCTTTACCGTCGCCAGATAGCCGGAATCGCGTTTGATCGTTTCGAGCAGGCGCTCCAGCTCGTCGCGTTCGTCGGCGGCCTCGGTCGGGACTTCGCTAATCGCGGGCGCCGGGCTTTCGTCATCCTGCTGCGCAGGCGCCACATCTGCGTCGAATTCCCCAGAAACCTCCGTCGCTCTGGAATCCTCGAATGTCGCGACCGGAGCCTCGTCAAATGCAGGCGCCAGGCTTTCATCATCGAGCGGTGCTGGCGTTGCATCCGCATCGAATTCCGCGGGGGTGTCCGTTGCTTCGGAAGGCTCGGCAGCCTCGTCTGTTTCCTCCGCCACGCTGGAGGGCTGCGCTTCCGCGCCGAGACCCGCGAAGACCAATGCATCGTCGCTATCAAATGCGACGGCCTCGGGCCCCGTTACGTCCTGCGCGATGTCGTCCGGTGCACTCTCCAATCCCAATTCCGCCGCCGGCTCGGAAGTCTCGGCGAATTGAGATTCTGCTTCTGCCCCTTCCGGCTGCTCGCGCTCATCGGGTTGAGCCGCACGAATGCGCTCGATCGCTGCATTCAGACTCTCAGCAACTTCACCCATGGCGTCGGCTGCGAAGCCCTCGAGCTCGGGCAGCAACAGCGTCTGTAATGGAAGCGCCCGCTCATCGGCGAGTGCGGCCACTCGTGCGGCCCACGTCTCGTCTTTCTCGGGCTGCCAGAACAGCCGGCGTGGTTCCTTTAGCGCGCGGCGAGCGCCGTCATAGCCGTCGAGCTCGCGCATGGTCTGCGCCCAGGCCTTGCTGTAGGCCTGCTCGAACGCCGCCATGCGCGCGAGCTCTTTCGAAGCAACGAGTTGAAGCTCGGCCGCAAGCCCTTCGAATTCCTGTTGGACCGCTTGGATCGCGATGCTGAGATCGTCGCCTCGCGTTTCGGCGGCCTGCCGTTCCAGTTCGTCCAACAGAAGCTTGCGCCGTTCCTGCGCGTCCCGATCGGCGTCCAGTTTCGCCATCAGGTCGACGAATTCTTCAAGGGTACGGTCGAGCGGCGTCGCTTGCGCCGCCGTAGCGGACGATCGCGCGCCAATGATCCCGGTCAGACCGAATGCCGAACCGCCGCCGCCATCATGGCGCAGAACGCGCCCCATGATGCCGACGACGCCGCCAGGACCTGATGCGGACGCCTGCGGCATCGACGGATCAAGGCTGGCCAGCGCTGCGGCCGCGCGCTCAATGAAATTTCTTTCCAGGCGGCGAATGCGCTCGCCCGCAGCCATCATTTCATCGCGCAGAATCTGGCCGGTTGGCGCCGGATCGGCGTCGACCGCGCCGCCAAGTGCCGCCAACGCCATCAATGCGAATGGACTTCCCCCCTGGGCAATCCAGGCTGAGAAATAGCCGCTGATATAGGCCCCGCCGGGGAGCAGCACCTTCCAGCCAAGCAAAACCGCGGGGAAGAGGCAGCCGATGGCGGACGCGCCCAGCACCAGCATGCGCACCTGATAGAGGGCTTGAGCGGTGCTTTCGCCGGAGACGGCATCGGGACGTCCTGCGCGCCAGAATCGATAACCTTGCCACGCCGTGAACCCAAGCGCCAAACCGACGAGGACATCCGTCGTAATGTCGTCGTGCATCAGCGCCTGCATGAATTGCGGGAGCTGTTTTGGTCCGAACATGAAAAGGACAATGAAGATGATTGCGAACGCGAACACCCAACGCGACCGCCACGCGTAATTCAGGAAGCCACGAAGCCATACCGACCGCGGCAGCAGCCAAGTCCCGGCGGGGGGCGAGACCAGAAACTCCCGCTCCCTGTCCAAGCGCCGTTCGAGAAAACGCACATGGCTCGTAAGAATGCGATCGTCGGGATTGCGCTTTGCCTCGAGCGCGGTCAGCGCAAGGGCTCGGCGCCGGCGGAAGTAAACCAGTGTGCGTTGGACCGCGGCGCGGCCCAGGCGCAGGCGCAATAGCACGACGAACCATTCGTTGATCACCAACGCGCGCCATTCGCGCGGCAGCAGAAGATCGCGACGCTTTCCCATCGCTGTCGAACAGAACCACGCCTCGGCGATTTGTGCTGCGATCAGTCCGGCAGGCAGCAGCCAAGTCTCGAGCCTGCCGTGGAACGTCAGCGCGTAGAGAGATTCAAGCGTATTCGGTGCTTCGATGAAATTGCCGCCGATGGCCAAGCCCGGATGCAGCATCTTCCAATTGAACATCGTGTGGTCGAAGAAGACCAAAACAAACGCGAACGCGGCCGGTATCCACGTATAGACGCGGTCGAACGGCAGCAGCCGCACGCTCGCCGCGGCGACCAGAGCGATAAGCCCCGTGTAAACCGCGTGCCCCGCGAAGCAGATCGTGTAGTCGACGCCGAACTGCTCGACCGTGTCGAAATCTGTGCTCAGCCAGTTGAAGGCGGGAAACGCGCCGCCGGCAATCACTTGCAAATTGGCTTCGACAAAACCGAAACCGGCGCCGCTCGCAAACCCCGCCAGCGTGAGATCGGCAATCGTGAGACGACGCGACGTCGTGCCGACAAAAGCCAGCACGATGATGGGCAGCACCTTCGCGAGTTCCTCGATTGCCGGACCGCTCAGCCACGCGGCTGGCGCGACGAGCTGCAGTCGAGCATTCTCAACAAGCGGGAATTGGAACAGCGGCACCTGCTCGAGCAGAAGCGAGAGCAGGGTGGCACCCACCGCGCCATACGCAAAGAACGGCAAGAAGCCGCCGAGCGGAAGCGTGACGCGTGCGCCTATTGCCCGGCACTTGAGAAAAGCAGCCAGGAAAAACAGCAGCAGGCCTAGACTGGGCCAGAAAGAAACCAATTCCGATTGCCCCTCACCCAAACACCGACCCGCTGTTCAGAAAACGCAGCCGGATAAGGGGATTTTGGCCTTAAGCCGCTGAAAAAAGCCCTAAGAGGCCTGCTCTTTCAGGGGCTCAACGTTCATCGGAGGGTGGTGTTTTTCGATGAGATCAAGCTGTTCGAGTCGCCGCGCCGCGTGATCATGGTTAAGACGGACGTAAGCCGCGGTGGCGCCATACTTCTTCCTGGCCAATTCCCAGCGCCCAGCGGACACGAAATCGATCCATAGGCTCTCCGACTCGCCGGCGCAGATGATCACCTCGCCTTTGCTGCCGGCGCACGTAAACACGTAATTGCCCCCACTCATCGGAAAGGCTTCGCGGCTCTTGGGATTCAGGGACAAATACTCGTAATGCTCGCCTGATGCGCCCTCAAATGAGTGAAGGGACATCCTACTTTCTTCTGCCAGGACGGCCTCGCGATCGCTTTGGCTAAATCAATGTTTCATGCGCGAGGCTGCGCTCTGCCCCTTAAGGAAAGAATGGCCAATTCCTTAGACGAAGGGGAAAATTCTAGCGATCTTGGCAACTCAAGGAGCACGGCGCCGCCGGCGAGCCGGTTGGGCTGTGAAAATCGTGATTTCGGTTAACGATTTATGCGGCCGGTACGGGCTGTTTTCCTGCCACTTTGCCCAACGCCGCGGTCGCCGGGAAGATCAGCGACTTGATGACCACGGGAACCGCTCCGGACGACTCCAGAATGGCCCCGATGTCGATGTAGTCGAATTCCTTGAGCTCCAGCCCATCGATCGAAACGACCGGATAATCGAGCTTCAGCTCTTCGCGGCAGTGGATGCCGATGAGGCCCCCGACGTCGCCGTCGCCGACCAGCACGATCGGATGACCATGCGCCAACACGGCGTCGAGACCGGCAACGATGCCGCGGCAAAACGCATCCAGGCGGTGAAACGTCGCTGAACCGCGCCAGGGCGCGAACACCGCGACGGCACGTTCGCCGTCGCCAAGATCGAGCCGGCGCAGAACGCCTTTGATCGCGGCGGCGACCTTCTCCGGATCGATCACATCGTCGTCCAGTTTCATATCCGGCGCGATGACGGGGACGTTCCGAACCGGCAGCACTTCCATCGGCCAGACATAGATCGTGCTGCCGCTGACTTGAGTCGTGTATTGCGAAGCGCCGATGACGGTGGCGCGGATGCCTTCCGCGGGCTTCTCCAGCCTCTTTCCCCAGTTCTCGATGCGCGCGCGGATTTCACCGGCCAGCATCGGACCGAGATCGCCGAACGTTGTCTTTTCGCGGCCATAGACATATTCCGAAACGCCGCCTGAAATCGTCACTTCGGAGATTTCGTGCGCGCGCGTCAGCGGATCCAGCCGCAGCAGCGACGAGCTGCCGACTTTCGGCGCCCCGCCCTTCATCGCATCGAACAAGCGGTCGGCCATGCGCGCGGCAAGCTTGCGCCCATCGTCGGCCTTCAGCGTCGAGCCGAGCTCGAGCTTGATACCGAGCTCCGCCGCGAACTGGCGTCCCGCTTCTTCCATGCGGACGACCTTGCCGGCATCGTCGGTCACCACGAGCCGCGCGCCGATATCGACCGCGGTCAAGTCGATGACCTTGCCGTCGAAACAAATCGCGATCTTCGACGTGCCGCCGCCGATGTCGACGTTCATCACCGCCGCCTTGTCGCGGACGGCGCGCGCCACAGCGCCCGAACCGTAGGCAGCCATGACCGTCTCCAATGAATCTCCGGCGCTGACCGCGACCAGCTTTCCGGTTTGACTCGCGAACAGCTCTCCGATGGCGCGCGCATTGCTTCGGCGCACCGCTACGCCTGTGAGGATCAGCGCGCCGGTGTCGATCTCCTCGGGCTGCACCTTGGCATAGGCATACTGCTTCGCGATGAAGGCGCCCAGCGCGTCCGAGTCGATGGTTTCGTCCTTGCTGTAGGGCGTCAGCAGAATGTCGGATTCGTAAAACGTTTCCCGCTGCGTCACCACATAGCGGCTGTCCATGCGTTCGAGCACGATGCGCGAAAAGACGAGATGCGAGGTGGACGAGCCGATGTCCACGCCGACGGACAAGATGCAAATCTCGTCTTCGCCTTCGAGCGTTCGTCCCTTGCTGGAAAAGAAAATTCGTCCGCCTTCCGCTTCCGTCTCACTCATGAGCTCGCCTCAATAATCACTGAAAAGAACGCCGGGATAGAGTTCGAGCTCAAGCACCTGAGTGAACAAAACCCATACAAAGAGGGTTGCGGCCGCCGCCACTGGCACGCTGATGAGAAGCGACCGTTTGCCCCAGAGATACATCGATGCCAGGACGAAGATCGGTACCGCGATAAGAAATCCGGTCAGTATGATCAAAGCGACGAACACCAACGGCCAAAGCACCGCCGAAATCTGCTTGGATAGCGAGTACTGCGTCTGCGCTTCGGCCTTGCCGGCGGAAGCGGACGGATTGAGCCAACGCGTCAGCGCTTCGCCTGCCGGCGTTTTCGTGCGCGAGACCAAATCGAGCGCAGCCAGCACGATCGC
>Ga0134122_10001561_pt1 | contig 16576 bp, 13 predicted proteins | sample KB302_FD_96461 | JGI IMG/M metagenome (GOLD analysis project Ga0134122, IMG submission 96461) | Terrestrial soil microbial communities without Nitrogen fertilizer from Kellogg Biological Station, Michigan, USA - KB3-0-2 | ecosystem: Environmental > Terrestrial > Soil > Unclassified ... | reverse complement strand
GCGATCGACGAGGTGAGCTTCGGGACAGATCATCCCAACGTCGCCATCCGCCTCAGCAACCTGGCTTGGTTGCTCAAGGAAACGAACCGCCTGTCCGAAGCCGAGCCGCTGATGCGCCGGGCGCTCGCGATCGACGAGGCGAGCTTCGGGGCGGATCGCTCGAGGGTCGCCGTCGAACTCAACAACCTGGCCCTGTTGCTCCAGGCCACGAACCGCCCGTCCGACGCTGAGCCGCTGATGCGCCGGGCGCTCGCGATCGATGAGGTGAGCTTCGGGACAGATCATCCCAACGTCGCCATCCGCCTCAGCAACCTGGCTATGTTGCTCAAGGCCACGAACCGCCTCGCCGAGGCCGAGCCGCTGATGCGCCGGGCGCTCGCGATCGGCGAGGCGAGCTTCGGGGCGGATCATCCGAATGTCGCCATCCGCCTCAACAACCTGGCCCAGTTGCTCCAGGCCACGAACCGCCTCGTTGAAGCCGAGCCACTGATGTGCCGGGCACTCGCGATCGACGAAGCGAGCTTCGGGACGGATCATCCCGAGGTCGCCACCGCCCTCAACAACCTGGCTATGTTGCTCAAGGCCACGAACCGCCTCGCCGAAGCCGAGCCGCTGATGCGCCGGGCGCTCGCGATTGTTCTGGACTTCGCGCGACAGACCGGATTCGAGCACCCGCGCCGGCAACTGTTTGCGGGCAACTACCAAATCCTGCTCCAGGAGATGGGCAAGTCGGATGCCGAGATCAAGGCAGAGTTCGCTGCTCTGGGGATTCCGGCTCCTTCGTAAAAGGTCTGTCGAAAGGCTGCCAACGTTCGGCAAGGACGGCTGACCCCTTCCATCATCCCGAGCGATAGCGAGGGATCTGGGCGGCGGGCGGCCGGGAAAGCGCCTCATACTCCTCAGCCGTATCCACGTCCGACACCGCACCGGCGTCCTCCACCGCGATCTCGATCGTCCGCCCGGCGAATCTCTCGCGGAGCTGTTTCAAACCAACCGCCGGATCGAGCGTCGGAATCTCCGCAACCGCCTCGGGGGCAATCGCGAGCGGGTGCCCGTTCTTTCCCCGATAGGTAGGCCACGCGAGCGCGCTGCCTGAAGAGTCGAGTGCGGCAAGCGTCGCGCGGATCGTCTCTGGCTGGAGCGCAGGCAGGTCGGCAGGGGAGATCAACAGCGGCTCGCGCCAACCTTCCGCGCCGCCAACCGCCGAAAGACCTTCGAGGATCGACGAGAGCATGCCCCGTTCGGGATCGGGGTTGATCGCGAGGATCAGCCCCGACCGGCACACCCAATCCTGAAGTGGCAGGTCGGTGGGCGAGGCGACGACGACGATCCGCTCGATTCCTGCGGCGCGGAAGCTCGTGACGAGCGAGGCGATCACCGTGCTTGTTCCGAACGGCAGCAGCAGCTTCGGCCGGCCCATGCGGCGGGAGGCTCCGGCGGCGGGGAGGAGGGCGATCGCCATGGGAAGAGTCTAGAAGGAAACTCGCGGCCGACGCGCCTCGGCAGGTGTCTTGTAGGGGCGCAGCATGCTGCGCCCTTGGGGCCGCGTCGGCCTGCCAGTCAAGGGCGCAGCTGCGCCCCTACGCCTACGCCCGTCGCCCGTTTTGGATCTCTCTCCTACGAAAACGGCCCGCATCTTCTTCTTCGAAGAGGCGGGCCGGGAATCCGTGGGCCGTGAGGAACCTACTTCTTGAACGTCAAGCTGAGCAGCGCACGCCGGCCGATCAGGTCGCCGCCGAAGGACTGGTAGGCCTCTTCGTCGAAGAGGTTCGAGACCGAGAGGCCGAGCGTGAAGGTCTGGGTCACGTCGTAGTTGGCGTTCACATCGACCGAGGTGTAGGCCTTCACGTCACCCTGGAACGGGCCGGTGACCCAGCGGAACTTGTCGGTGAAGCGGAAGCTCGTTGCGGCATTCCAGCGCTCGGCGATATAGCCCAGGCCGAGCGCTCCCTTGTTCTTCGGGCTGTTCGGCAGCAGCAGGCGATCGAGGCCCGGCTGGCTGTCCTGGATGTCGAAGTCGAACCAGGAGTAGGCGGCGTTGACGTTCCAGGAGTTGTTGATCGACCAGTTGAGGCCGAGATCGATTCCCTGGGTGTCCACCGCGCCGAAGTTCGTGTACGAGACCGCGCCGAGGATCGGCGTGCCGTCCAGGTTGTTGCTGAGCACGAAGAAGTTGTTTCCGAGCGCCTGCCGAAGCCGTGTTTGCAGCAGGGTGGCCAACGGAGCGGCCAGACCGGCGGGCGTCTGGTAGGGGCCGAAGTTGGCGTTCAAGCGGCCGAGCGGCGTGCCGAAGTTCGGCAGCAGGTCAGTGATGAAATTCTCGTTCTTGCTCTTGTAGTACTCGGCGGTCAGCACCGCCTGGCCGCCCAGGATGCCGGTGTAGCCGACCTCCCAGGTCTTCACCTCTTCGAGCTCGAGGTCCTTGTTGCCGAGCGCCAGGACTCGCGTGTTCGCGGTCGCCACGTTGTTGTCCGGATCGAAGCCGCAGGAGACGCCGCCCTGGCGGCAGATCGCCTCGAACGGCGACAGGTTGATCGGCGCCGCCACGTCCGCCTGGAGGAAGAATTCCGAGTAGTTGGCGACCTGGAAGCCCTCGTTGTACGAGGCGCGGAGCGTGTGGTTCGGCCGCACCGCCCAGACCAGCGAACCCTTCGGCGAGAAGCGCGACTCGTGCAGGTCGCTGTCGTCGTAGCGGCCGGCGAGGACCAGCTTCAACGAGTCGGTCAAGTTCCAATCGAGCTGGCCGTAGCCGGCGTACGATTTCGAGCTGACCGGGTTGAAAATCAGGGTCTGGCGCCCGGTGCGCGGGTCTTTGCTGTCGATGTTCTCGTCCTGATAGCTGCCGCCGAGGACGATGCGCGCCTTGTCGTTCGCGATGCCCCAGTAGGTCTGCCCTTCGAGGTTGAAGTTGTCGTCGTCGAGCGAGACGTTGTTGCCGGCTGAGAGCGCGGTCTGCCGCTCGGCGTTCCTCTTGTTGTAGGAGGTGAGGAAGTTGAAATGGTCGCGCGAGTAGTCGAGCCGCGCAAAGTCGCGCTTGACGTCCACCAGCTGGACGCGGCCGATGCCGGTCTGGAACACCGGACCCGAGATGTCCGCGCGGCCGACCTCGGCGGTCAGCAAGGCGCCGCCGCCCTCGAAATAGCGGTCGAGCCGTGCGGCGCCGAACTTGATGTCGTCATCGTCTTCGGGATTCAACGCCACCCGCTCCTGGGGCAGGCAGTCGGTCTGGCCGGTGGCCGTGCAGGGCCGCGAGTACTCGGCCTTGCCGTTGCGCGAGACGGTGAAGTCGCCGCTCTGGCGCAGGCCGGCGAGCAGCTTGAAGTAGGTCGCGTCGTTGATCGCGCCGGCATAGCGCCCATCGAGGTTCAGGGTGGAGAGCTCGCCGCCGGTCGCGCGCAGCAGGAGCCCGCGGCTGTCCTTCGGCCGGCGGGTGATCAGGTTGAGCACGCCCGAGGAGGCGTTCGCGCCGTAGAGAGCGGCGGAGGGACCGCGCACCAGCTCGGCCTGCGCGATGTCGTCGAGCGGGAAGGAGACCGCCGCCCACTCCTGCGCGCCGAGGAACGGCACGGACGGATCGCGGCCGTCGATCAGGGTCGCGACGCGGCGGTTGAGCGAGCTGTTGAAGCCGCGGGTGTTGAAGTTGAAATCGTACACTCCGCTCTGCGTGACCTCGGCGCCGGGGGTGAATTCAAGCAGCTTCGGCAGCTGGGCGTGGGTCGCCTCGCGCGCGATCTGCTCTTCCGAGATGATGGTCACCGCGGCGGGTGCCTCGGTGATCTTCTCGTTCTGCCGCGAGGCGGAAAAGACGGTGATCGTATCGACGAACGAGACGTCCCAATCGACCTGCTTGTCCACCGTCCGGGTTTTGCCCGCCTCGACCGCCACGTCCGCCGCGCTATCGGTCGAGTCGCCGGCCGAAAAGCTTAGCTCGTAGCTGCCGGCCGGTACGCCCGAAAAGGAGAAGCGGCCGTCGGAGTCGGTGAGCGTCGCCTGCGAGGTCGATTGAATCACCACCGTGACCCCGCCGATCCCCGTGCCATCTTTGCGGGTCAGGCGCCCTTCGATGCGTCCATTGCCTTGCGCGAACAGAGCCTGCGTGCACAATCCGGCGATGAAAGCGAACAGGAGCGCGGTGACCGAACGTCTGGATAGGTTGATCATCTGTCGATTCCCCTTTGGATATGGATCGATCTCTAGACCCCGCTATCCACCGCGGCGAGACCCGAATCCGAAAGTAACGTCCGAGAGCTGGCCGGCAATGGTAGCGCGCTCTGGGCCGGCGTCAAGGGGCGGTCGGCGGCGCCTCGGTTTGACGAAACTTCTCGCAGCGTTCAAAGTTCCGCCCGATCTCATTGGCTGGGGGAGGCAATCATGTCGGCGAATCGTCGGCGCCCGCCGGGCTGGTCCGGCTGGGCGTGCCTAGGGATGTTGGGTCTCGCGGGCCTGATCGGCTCGGGCTGGGCCTGCGCCGGAAGCCTGGCGCGAAGCGCCGCGGCCGGCCGAAGGGCGGCGGAAATCGACTGCGCCGAAGGCGCGGGGCTCGCCGTGGTGCCGCTGCCGCTGCCGCAGGCCCGGCGCCGCGCGCGGTGGACGCGCGAATACGTGCGCGAGCGGTACGACGCCCAAGCGACCTCTTTGAATTTCGAGCCGCGGATGATCGTATTGCATTGGACCGAGCTGCCCGATCTGGCGGCGCTCTGGCGGGCCTTCCGTCCCGCGCGGATTCCCGCCTCGCGCCCGGAGCTGCTGCGCGCCGGGCGGGTGAATGTCGCGTCTCAGTTTGTGGTCGATCGCGACGGCGCGATCTACCGGCTGCTACCCGAGACCGCGATCGCCCGCCACACGATCGGGCTCAATCGCGCGGCGATCGGGATCGAAAACGTCGGCGGCAGCGACGCGCCGCTCACCGAATGCCAGGTGCGGGCGGACGCCAAGCTGGTCGTGGATCTCGCGGCGCGCCACCCGACGATCCGCTACCTGATCGGCCATCATGAATATGGCCGCTTCCGCGGCACGCCTCTCTGGGAGGAGCGCGACCCGACCTATTTCACGACCAAGGTCGATCCGGGAGATGAATTCATGGCCGCGGTCCGGAAGCGGATCGAGCCGCTGCGGCTCGCCGCGGACTACGTGCCCGGAGTGCCTTGACGGCCGAGGCGACGAGAACGGCGAGGGCCTCGTCCGTGGCTCATCGCTTGAATACTTGAAAAAACTGGGCACACTCTTCCCCGATTTATCCACCCCACGGGTCCGCATATTTCGTGCGGCCGAATCAAACTGCCGTACTAGAGGAGACGAGACATGTCTGCCATCACCCCAAGAATTCGCCTTGCCAACCTGCTGTTGATCGTTTGGGCCGGTCTGCTGTGGGGGGGCGCCGCCCCTCTGACGGCGCAGCCGATCGATTTCGGGAATCCCGTCCGGACTCTTTCCACCTGGATCGATGATTTCGGGGGTTGGTTCCAGCCGGCGGAAAAGCCGACGCCGCCGGAGAGCGGCACCTGCATCGACCCGAACGGCAAGCCGAAACCCTGTGATTTCGCTCCCCCCGGGGCGCCGGGGGCCTGACGGCGAGTCCGGCCCACCCCCGATCGCGGTGGTTTGGAGGGCGGGGGTGGGCACATTGGGGATCTTCTACCGCTTCTCGCAGGAACGCGCGCATGCGAGAATGCGGACATCACCGATTCCCCCGGAGAGCCCCGCAATGCGCGATCACCCCAAATCCGAGAGTTTCGCCGCCCTGATCGCGGGAAGTCTCGGCCGAACCGAGCGGAAACGGGTGATCCGTCATCTGATCGCCGGCTGCGCCGACTGCGGAGAGGCTGCGGCGTCGGCCTATCAGGTGCTGGAAGATCGGCGGTTCGGCACCGCCCGGCGCTACCGGCCGGAATGCTACGAGTTCCCGGTCCGCTACGCCCTGCGGGCCGCGCGCGCCTCGTTTGCCCGCCTGGAGCGGGAACGGGACACGGCGGCGCGAGAGGTGAGCGCGGTCCTCGAAGGCGATCTGTTCCGGCTCCAGGCGCTTTCGCCGCGGGAGGCGGCCGGCGTGCGCGGCTGGGCCCGGGCGGAAGCTCTGTTGGAGTCCGTCGAGCGCTTTCGCACGGAATCCCCGGCTCGCGCCTTGGAGGTGGCTCGCCTCGCGGTTGGTGTGTCGGCGCGGCTCGACGTGGAAGCTCATCCGGACGGCCAGGTGGCCGATCTTCAGTGCCGGGCTCATGCGGAGCTGGCCAACGCGCAACGGTTGATCGGCGACCTCGTCGCGGCCGAGCTGTCGATGGCCGTCGCGCAGGAGCGTTGCGAGGAGGGGACCGGCGACCCCGGGCTCGCCGCCGATCTGATCGATCTCGGCGCCTCCCTCCGGATCGACCAAAGGCGGTTCGCCGAGGCGGTGGAAATGCTCGATCGGCTGATCCCCCTCCGCCGCGCCTTGGGACAGCCGAGCCAGGTGGGCAAGGCGTTGGTGCTCCAGGGCATTGCCGAGGTCTACGGCGAGGATCCGGCGGTGGCGCGCGTGCGCTTCCAGGCCGCGCTCGAGGAGCTCGATCCGGCGGTCGATGGGCGAATGGTGTTGATCGCGCTCCACAACCTGGTCGATTGCGAGATCGAGCTCGATCGCTTCGAGGAGGCGCGCCGGGCGCAACGATCCCTGGCCCCTCTCTACGATCGCCACGCCGGAGAGATGGACCTGCTCAAGCGCCGGGGCCAGGAGGGCAAGATCGCCGCCGGCCTGGGGGACTTCGGCGCGGCGGAGGCGATCTTCCGCGAGACCCGCGCCGCCTACGAGCGGCACGGAATGCCGGTCTACGTGGCGCACGCCGACCTCGATCTCGCGGCGGTCTGGATCAGCCAGGGGCGTTTCGCCGAGGTCTATGAGGCGGCCGATCAGCTGGTCGGTTCGTTCTCCGCGCTCGGCATCGGCCGCGAGGCGCTCGCCTCTTTCCTGCTGCTCAAGGAAGCCGCGGGGAACGAAGAGGCGACGATCGCCCTGATCCGCACGGTCGCCGCCCAGTTGGGCAAGCCCGCGCGGCTCTGACGTTCCTGAGCGGGTCGGAGGGGCGCCGGTCCTTCCTGGGCCGCCCCCAGGACGCTGTGCTACCATTTTCCGACCTGCACCGGGGTCGCTCGCCGACCCGATTCGTTGGCCATGGCTCGGTTTGCCTCCTCGCTCCTTCGGGCGCCTGCGGCAACAGCCGGTCGCCGTGGGCAAACTGAGCCGCCACCCTTTCCCGCGACACGAGCCCAGGTTCGAAACCCCCAGAGAGAGGTTCCCTCCATGTCTACCAACGGCTCCTACGCTTCCGGGCACCGGCCGGGTCTCTTGATCGCCATCGGCGGCGCCGAGGACAAGACGCGCGAGCGCAAGATCCTGCGCCGTTTCGTCGAAGCCGCGGGCGGCACGAAAGCGAAGATCGCGATCCTCGCGACCGCCTCGGCGCTGCCCGACACCGGCGAAAAATACCGCGAGGTGTTTACCGCGCTCGAAGTCGGCGAGATCGTCGTCCTGAACGTGCCGGACCGCGCGGCGGCGCTCGAAGTCGGCTCGCCGGTGGTCGAAGCGCTCGAAGGGGCGACGGGGTTCTTCATGACCGGCGGCGGCCAGCTGCGGGTCACCTCGGCGCTCGGCGGCACGCCGATCGCCGCATCGATCCGGCGTCGCCACGCCGCGGGGATGGTAGTCGCCGGCACCAGCGCCGGAGCCTCGCTGCTTTCCGAGCACATGATCGCCTTCGGCGAAGGGGGCGGCACGCCGCGCCAGCGCCAGGTCCAAATGGCCAAAGGGCTCGGGCTCGCCCCCGGCCTGATCATCGATCAGCACTTCCGCCGCCGCGACCGCCTCGGCCGCCTGCTCACCGCGCTCTCCTACAACCCCGACCCGATCGGCCTCGGAATCGACGAAGACACCGCCGCGCTGATCGAGCCCGACGGCATGCTCACAGTTCTAGGAAGCGGCACCGTAACGATCGTCGAAGGAGCGGGCCTCACCTACACCGACACCCACCACGCCCTCCCCGGCAAGCCGCTCACCCTCTTGGGGCTGCGCCTCGACGTCCTCTCCGACGGCGCCCGCTACGACCTGAACACCCGCCGCGGCCTGCCGCCGCTCGAAGCGCCGGTGCCGATTCCGGATGCGGAAGAGGTGGTTTACGGCGAAGGGTAGGGCGATGATCCTGGCCGACCCTCGTTTTCCGCAGATCACCTACCGCAAAGGCGCGGCGGGTGCGCCGGTCGCAATGCTTCGCGGTTCGGGAACGCGGGTACGAACGCTCTGGGCCGCCCGCACGTCCTGGAACTGGTCTCCTCAGGAGATCGCGCGCGAATACGGCCTCCGCCCGGAACAGGTCGAGGAGGCACTGTCCTTTGGTAACGTCCACCAAACGGAGATCGAGGCGGATTTGGCGCTTGAGGAGGAGCTAGCGCGTAGGGCACCGGTGTTATTCCCGGGCAAATACTGTCGGGTATGACTCAAGCTCACCGACCAATTCTCCACGTTTGTTATTCCTGACAGTAAAAACGCGCACCGCATTGTCGAGGATTGGACGTTCGCATTCAGTCTTAACGGAGTACTCATCGAGTTCCTGCCAAGTGCATTTTCTACCGTTGAATGAACCAGAACCGTCGGGAAATAGGTTCAAGGTCAGGGTGCGCTCGTCCTCGGTCGCCTGCCATCGTCCCATCGCCCTATGTGGCTCTTTCGCACAAGTCATCACAACAAGCAGGCAGATAACCATACACAGCCGGCAGCTCGCAGCCATCTGCGGACACCTCACTTTATTTCCTCGGCGGAGATACATCGCCATCGGCTTCCTGATCATTGAGTTACTTCAGTATACCCGCCGGACTTTGGAAGTGTCAATGCGAATGCGGGCGTTGGAGGGCGTTGCCGGCCTGTGCTCGCGGATTTGATCCCTCTTCCGCGTGCAGCTTGGACGATGGCTTCATCGCCGTTCGAGTTGTTGCCTCTGCATACAGTTCGTGCGACTCTCTCTGCATGCGAACGACGAGCGAGACCGACCATGTTCTCAGGAGCCTCTTAGCGGCCACGGCTGATCTACGAGGAGGGTCAGGCCGGCTGTCGGCGCAGAAGGTCGCCGAGGCCTTCGAACTATCCGTCGCCGAGCTTGCGGGTCTGGCCGGAAGAAGCCGACAGAGCGTATCCAAGGCGGATGACGCCCCGTCCCTTCAGCCCGCTCTTCTTCCTTACGAGCGCATTGCCCGGTTGCGGGCCGTGTTGCCGGCGAGCGACTTTCGGCGCTGGCTGCATCTCCCGAGTCTACCGTTGGACGGCCGTTCGCCGCTCAATCTGATCCGTGCCGGCGAGGTCGATTCAATCGCCGACCTCGCGGAGGACATGCTCACCGGGAGCCCCAATTGAGCCGGGCGGCCCGTCGGCGGTTGGCGGCGCTCAGCGGGAAAGTGCCCGAGGTCGAGATCGCTTCGCGACGGCGACTTGCGAAGGACTCGGAGGCGATCGTGCGCCTGCCCCCTGCGCTGCAGGCCGAGCTGGAGGAGGCTCTCGAAGACGCCGATCATGAGGAAGGAATTTCCGGGGAGAAACTCTTCAGAAGCCTGGGAAAGTACGGATAAGCTTGATGCTGATCCTTCGAGCCAAATCGAGAGCACCGAGCAAACGGCGGACCGCCGCGGAGATCATCGCCTTTTCCAAAAAACGCGCCGCCCTTCTTCGCGATGTCCCGCGCGAGCAGGTGGCGGCCCGGTTCACCCAGTTGATCGAGGAGATCCGACAAGAAGCGATCGCCAAGAGCACCGCGATCGACGGAGATTTGGTGGGTGACTGATTGGCCCCGCATCCGTGGCCGACTCAGGACGTCGATCAGTTCATTCAGCGTGGCTTCCAGCGCGGATCAAGAGGCGAGTTCAACCCGGGCCGCTTCCACGTCGGCGGCGACTTCCTCTTCAGAGAATTGGGCCGTGCGCTCGTGAATCAGCGCCCGCGCTTCGGCGAAGCGGCGCAGCACTGCCTCGTCGGAATTCTTCACCAGCCGCTGGAACTCGGCGTAAGGGACCAGGACGGCTTCGGGCTGTTGACCTCGGGTCACAACGTAGGAAAGGTGGTCTTCCGTGACCTCGTCCAACACGGCCTGGAAGCGTTCACCCAACTCTGCGACGGCGACGGTCTTTCCCATGGCGTTTTTCCGGCGGCAAGGATGATCGACATTCTTACACTCCCGGCTATGCGCTCGGGCCTCAACGCATCTCCGGTCCGCGCAACGACTCGCGCAGGTCGGCTACGACGGTGTGCTTCGGCGGGAGCTGGTAGAGGCTCAGGATTAAATCGAAGGCGGTCTTAAAGTACGCGGCATCTTCTCGGAAGTCGGCATATACACGGCCTTGGACCAAATCTGGGAAGGAGATCTCGTCTGTTCCGTCCAAGAGCACGGGGAGAACGTTCAGCTTCCCTGCCTCGCTTCCAATCAGCCGCTTGCCGATCAAATCTCCTTCTGCTGCGACGACAAAGCCGCGCATGGGATCGCCGTTCTCGTACTTCTCACGATAGAGGGGCGTTCCAACCACGACCACTCGATCGGTCTTGAGCACCCGCTCGACAAAGCGCGAGACGCTTGCGCCGATTTGCGCGTTGTCCCATCGGTCGAGCAGAACGGCGATCCCAGCCTTCTGCAGATCGGTCGCAAGCCGCTTCTCGATCCAGCGTTCGTGCTCGGGAACTCCCCAGGCATAGCTGATGAAAGTCTCCGGCGGTTTGATTCCCTGAGCGGCCACATACGCCTGCACCTGGAACACCGCCTGCTCGAAACGTGTCCGCTGCTCGGCGGCGTGGCGTTGCGATTCCACTTCGGCCTGCACGTCCCGGGACAGCTGGATAGGCTCCTCCATTTGCGGCAGAGTCAGTTTCTCACCGCAATCGTTACAGAAGGCAAAATCCTTTCCTTCTTTCAACCGCTGACGCACTACCTTCCGGTCTAGCAAATGGTGGTTCGGACAGCGTACTGGATCGAAGCGCAGCACCGTCAGGTTCCGCCGCCCGAGAAAACTCTCGAACAGCCCTTGAAACAGCGTCCGCACGGGCTGTCCGACGTTCGGCCCAAAGCAGAGCACGAAGTCCAATTCGCCGTCGCGTTCGTTCTCCTGTCGGAATCCGCACGGCAGCCCGTCGCCCACTTCGTAGCGGGCGTTGTTGTGCCATTGGGCCGTGCGGGTGAAAGTGTGGGTGTAGCCGAGCAGCACGACAAGTGAAGCAAACACGTTCTCCGTCGGGCCGGTCACCGTGTACGCCGTGCCCTCCTCGGTCGCTTTGTCGTCTTCCACCGGCTTCTTCAGATTGATCAGCTCGGGGAAGACCAAATATGGCTCCATGCGAAGCGGGTCGGTTTCTCGGAAGCAGACGTTATGCTCCAGGAACAGCAGCGCCGCCGAATCCAGGAGCACGTCGCGCTCGCCTTCGTTCAGGTTCCTCAACTCGGGAAAGTCGTAGCCGCCGCCGAGCAGCCGCTTCTCTTCCAATGCACCTAGGCCCTTTGGATTCCGACGTGCCTCCAAAACGAACGACGACGCTAGATTGTTGAGCACCTCCGGCTGGAGAAGGATACGCCGCTCGCCCGCTGAAGTCCGCAGGCTTTTGACATAGCCGTAGTTTTCCAGGTGGCCTACGGCGGTAAGCATCTCGGCGTCGGAGAAGGTCCACGTGGCTTGGGTGGCCTCCAAGCGGCCGCGGAGCTGCTCGGGAGTTACGAGGGTTTTGCCGTCCGATCCCGCGCCCTTGAGACCGAGGACGTAGTCCTTGATCCTCTTGAAGGTCCTAGTGGTGACCGTCGCGGGCTTCTTTTCCCAGGGGATCAGGGACTTCATGCGCTCGACCAATTCGTCAAGCCCCGAGCCCGTAGCGGCGCTGGTTGTGATCGGACCTGCGATACCATTCCTCTTACAGAACGCCTCCAACTCCTCCGGCGTCAACGAACAACTCCCGCGATCGGATTGAGCGGCGACGAGGAGAATGGGGCAACCGCGTGGCCCCGCCTGAAGTTGCTTGAGCCAGAACCCAACGCCGTGCAGTGGGTCGCGAAGGTCCGAGGCATCGAACAACACTAGCGCCAGGTCGGCGTTGTCCACGAACAAAGCGTGGACCAATCGGTAGTCGGGCTGGCCCGCGAAGTCCCAGAGGATCGCCTCGCAGTCCGTCCCGTCCGAGCGGCGCTTGCCCAAAGCGGGAAACACCCAAAACTGGTGCCCGTGTGTCGAGGCCTGCTCTTTGAACGCTCCGTGGATCAGGCGAAACGCTAGAGCCGATTTGCCAACGCTATGATCGCCCACCAGGACGATCTTGCCCGTCGTGTGATGGACCGCGCGCGTGGTTGCCTTTACCCCAGCGCGCTGGTCCAGCAGCAGGTCGAAGTCCAGTTCCCAGAGGTGGATCAGTCGGGGTCGTTCGTCATCCGGCATTTCCGAGGCGGCGGTGGCCAACACCGGCAATTTGGGATGAAATGCGAGCGCGGGAATCCAGTTGATCCTTGGTCTGGGCTCCGGGATAACCGCAACAGTCTCCCATGTCTCGCAGCTCCACAGGCGAATAGTCTGATCGCCGCTTTTCGTGGCCAGAAGGCGCCCGTCCGGAGAGAAGGCGGCGCAATCGACATGCCCTGTGTGCCCTTCGAGCGTTCGGAGCAACTTACCGGTCTGCGCCTCCCAGAGCTTCACGGTTTTGTCGTAGCTACTGCTAGCAAGAAACCCACTCCGCGGATCAAACGTCACACTCAGAACGTAGTCTTGGTGCCCTTGGAGTGTGCGTATCAGCTTGCCACTTCGCGGCTCCCAAAGCTTGACCTGATCACTACCCCCGCTGGCAAGCATCCCGCCCTGGTTATCAAATGTCACGCTCACCACAGGGTCTTTATGCCCTAGAAGAGTGCGCGTCAGCTCGCCTCTTTGCGGCTCCCAGAGATTCACAGTCTGATCATCACTCCCGCTGGCCAGCGTCCCGCCCTGCGAATCAAATGCCAGGGTCCAGAGTCGCTTCCGGTGCCCTACGAGCGTGCGAATGAGCGTGCCATTTGACACCTTCCAAAGTTTTATAGTGGTGTCAGCGCCACCGCTGGCTAGAGTTGCCCCCTGTGGATCAAATGCAAGGGTATAGACCACGCCCTGGTGCCCAGCGAGCGTACGGATCCAATTGCCGCTTTGTACGTCCCAGAGCTTTACCGTCTCGTCGTCACCCCAGCTGGCCAGCGCCTCTCCCTGTGGATCAAACGCCACGCCAAGAACAGCACCCTCATGTCCTTCGAGGGTACAGTGCAGCTCCACGCCCGGCGGTAATTCCGGCCGGACCTCAAGGATTTGGCTCATCGTAGCGACTCGCGCAGGTCAGCCACGGCGGGGTCTCGGTGTGGGATATCGTACACATCAAGGATCAGATCGAAGGCCTTCGCAAAGTATTCGTCCTCCACCCGGAAGTCGCCGTAGACCCGGCCGCGGAGAAGGGGCGGAAAGGACTCGGACTCCTCTCCCGCGAGCAGAATAGGCAGGATCGTGCCCTTCTGATCCTCCGTCGCCAGCAGACGGATTCCGGTAAGGTCCCATTCGGCTGCGACCACACTGCCCTTTGCGGATGCCAGATTCTTCGCTTTCTGCCGGTAGAGGGGAGTCCCGATCACGATGACCTGACCGCACTCCTCGATCCGCTCCACGAAACGAAGAATGCTTGACCCGATTCGACTGTTCTCCCACCGGTCCAACACTACGCCGATCCCCGCCTTCTGCAGGTCCGTCGCGAGAAGCTTCTCAACCCAGCGTTCGTGTGCTGGCACGCCCCAGGCATAGCTGATAAAGCATTCCGGCGGCGTGATTTTCTGCTCGGCCACGTAGGCGCGCACGCGAAAAACGGCTTGCTCGAAGTGCGTCCGTTGCTCGGCGGCGAGGCGCTGTACTTCGACCTGGTCCTGAGCGCCGCGCGCCAACTGGATCGGCTCTACCGTCTCCGGCAGTTTCAACCTCTCGCCGCACTTTGGGCAAAAGGCGATTTCTTCCCTCTGTTGCAAGGCTTCGCGAACCACTGTACGGTTCAGCGCGTGACCCTTACTGCAACGAACCGGTTCGTAGCGTAGTACCGTCAAATTCCGTCGCCCGAGGAAGCTCTCGAACAGCCCCTGAAACAGCATCCGCACCGGCCGATCGACCTTCGGGTCGAAACAGTGCACGAAGTCCAACTCGCCGTCGCGTTCGGCCTCCTGCCGGAATCCGCACGCCAACCCGTCGCCCACTTCGTAGCGGGCATTGTTTTGCCATTGGGCCGTCCGAGTGAAAGTGTGCGTATAACCCAGCAGCACGACCAACGAGGCGAATACGTTTTCGGTCGGGCCGGTCACCGTATAGGCTGTACCTTCTTCGGTCGCTTGGTCGTCGTCCGCCGGCTTCTTCAGATTGATCAGTTCGGGAAAGACGAGATAAGGCTCCATTCGCAGCGGATCGGTCTCGCGGAGACAGATATTGTGCTCTAGGAACAGCAGCGCCGCCGAGTCCAGGAGCACACCGCGCTCGGTTTCCGTCAGGTCTGTCAGCTCCGGAAAGTCGTAATTGCCGGCTAGGAGCCGTTTCTCTTCGAGCGCACCGAGCCCCTTCGGATTTCGTCGCGCCTCCAGCACGAACGACGAGGCCAGGTTGTTAAGCCGTTCTGGCTGAAGCAGGATGCGCAACTCGCCCTTCGAAGTCCGCAGGGGCTTCACGTAGCCATAATTTTCCAGGTGGCCCACGGCGGTCAACATCTCCGCGTCTGTAAAGGCCCACGTGGCATCCGTAGCCTGTAGTCGGCCGCGGAGCTCCTCGGGCGTTACCAGAATTCGGCTGTCCGATCCTGTGCCTTTAAGGCCGAGGATGTAGTCTTTGATTCGCTTGAATGTAGTGGTCGTAACCGTCGCCGGCTTGTCCTCCCAAGCGATCATGGACTTCATGCGCTCGACCAATTCCGCAATGCCCTCTCCGGTGAAGGCGCTGGTCGTGATCGGACCTTCGATGCCATTCCTCTGGCAAAACGCCTCCAGCTCCTCCCGGGTCAGCGAACAGGCTCCCCGATCTGATTGAGCGGCTACGAGGAGGATGGGGCAGCGGCTTTGTCCCGCCTGGAGTTGCTTCAACCAGAAGCCCACTCCATGCAAAGGGTCGCGGAGGTCCGAGGCATCGAATAGCACTAGCGCCAGATCGGCGTTATCTACAAAGAGCGCGTGGACCAGCCTGTAGTCGGGCTGGCCCGCGAAGTCCCAGAGAATCGCCTCGCACTCCGTCCCGTCCGCGCGACGTTTGCCCAAGGCGGGAAAGACCCAAAACTTTTGTCCGTGTGTGGACTCCTGCTTCTCGAAACGGCCGTTGATTAAGCGAAAACCCAGCGCCGATTTTCCCACACTGTGATCGCCTAAAAGTATGATCTTCCCCGTCGTATGATGGATCGCGCCGGAGGCCATCACTACCTCGGTGCGATTACCGAACAGCACCTTGTAGTCCAGCTCCCAAAGATAGATTCGCCGAGACCCCAGGTCCTCCCCCGTGCCTGGCACTGAGCCTGCGGCGGCCAGCAGTGGCAGATTGGAATGAAAGGCGAGCGCGGGGACCGAATGATCCTCGTGTGTCGCGACGGGGATGACCCCAACGGTCTCCCATGTCTCACAGTTCCATAAGCGGATCGTTTGATCGCGACTCTTCGAGGCCAGCAAACGCCCGTCTGGCGAGAAGGCGACGATATCTACCGGCCAGGTGTGCCCTTCAAGTGTGCGGACCAGCTTGCCTTTCCGCGTTTCCCAGAGCTTCACCGTTTTGTCATAACTTCCGCTGGCCAGCATCCCGTCCCTTGGATTAAATGCCACGGTCCTGACGATTTTCCCATGTCCTTCAAGGGCAAAAAGTGGCTTTCCACTTCTCGCTTCCCAAAGTCTCACAGTGCTGTCATGACTTCCGCTGGCGAGAATCTCGCCTTGCGAATCAAACGCCACGCTCCCGACCAAATTACTGTGCCCTTCTAGAGTGCGAATTAGGCTACCACTTCGCGTCCAGAGCTTCACAGTCTTGTCTCTACCTCCGCTGGCCAACGTCTCGCCCTGCGGATCAAATGCCACGCTATAGACCCCGCTCTGGTGCCCTTCGAGGTTACGAAGCAACTTGCCGTTCCGCACCTCCCAAAGCTTCACCGTCTTGTCTTCACTCGCGCTCGCCAACGTCTCGCCCTGCGGATCAAACGCCACGCTCCTTACCATCGCTCCGTGTCCTTCGAGCGTTTGGAGCAGTTCGCCGCTACGCTGCTTCCAGATCCTCACAGTGCTGTCACGACTCCCGCTGGCCAGCGTTTCGCCCTGCGGATCGAACCCAATGCACTTGACTCCGGCCTCGTGGCCATCGAGCGTTCGGACCCATTTCACGCCCAGCGGCAGCTCCGTCCGAACCTCTTCCCCCGCCGGTTGGTCCGGCCTTCGATGCTTCTTCTTTGCCATAACGGTTAAAGCATACTATGCCAGAGACCGGCGCCCTCCACCGATTCCCGGTGTTACCCTACGCCCCCATGCCGAAACGCCTCCTCAGCCTGGCGCTTATTCTCCTCGCCGCCCTCCCCGCCGCCGCCCTC
>Ga0134122_10001559_pt1 | contig 16587 bp, 14 predicted proteins | sample KB302_FD_96461 | JGI IMG/M metagenome (GOLD analysis project Ga0134122, IMG submission 96461) | Terrestrial soil microbial communities without Nitrogen fertilizer from Kellogg Biological Station, Michigan, USA - KB3-0-2 | ecosystem: Environmental > Terrestrial > Soil > Unclassified ... | reverse complement strand
CGAGTGTCATTCGACGCCACGACTTTAGAGACAGCAGTTGTCGCGTGAGGGCCATGTAGACAACACCCGCCAGCACAGGAAAAACCACCGCAATCAGGCCCTTCAGCAATAACCCGGTTCCCAGGCACGCTCCTAGCATGACCGACCAGCGAAGGGGACGTTGCTCTTCCGGTTCGAGCAGTGACATCCATGCCCAGATGGCGCCTGTGATAGTCGCCGTGAGTGTGGCATCCGGGATCAAGATCCGGGTGAATAGGAACAAGCCGGCTGAAGTGGCGAGTACGACGCCGGCGTACAGGCCTGCTTCCTCGCCAAACGCCCAGCGTCCGAAACGGTAGGTTATCCAACACAAAGCCACGGTCGAAAAGGCAAGCGGTAAACGCGCGGCCCAATCGTGAACGCCGAGGATCTTGTACGACACCGCCATGATCCAGTAGATGAGTGGTGCCTTTTCCAAATAAGCGACACCATCAAGTCGAGCGGTGACCCAGTCTTTCGAGGTCAGCATGTTGCGGGCGATTTGCGCCTGTACTGCGTCGACATCGTCCATGAGCCGAGGCGGACTGGTGATGTTGAGGAGGAACACGAGCGAGGCCACCAGACCTACTATCCAGCCCCGTCTAGGACCTCGACGATTGGCATCGTCAGCATTTCGCGGGAGGCTAACTCGATCTTCCATCGCTTCATCCAGATTAATAAGACCATCAGACCCCATAAGTGATACCCGTGGTTTGCTTTCCGCTCCAAGTGCGCATTCACAAGCAGTTTCACGGCAGGCCAATGGAACAGCCCACTCGCCAAGACGGCCTCCTGCGACAACGTATCCAGCAGTAAAGGCCGAAGGACGCCTCGGAGCCACTCGTGGATGGGGACATCAAAGCCAATTTTCGGTCGCTGCAGTACCGCGCGCGGTAGCTTGTCCTTCATCAGGCGGCGAAGTACGTATTTGGAAGTCGATCCTCGCAGCTTCAAGCCTTCGGGCAGACCAGCGGCGAAGTGAACGATTCGCTGGTCTAGAAACGGAGGCCGTACCTCCAGTGAGTGTGCCATGCTAATGCGGTCTACTTTGTAAAGGATGTCATCGGGCAAGTAGTACCGCTGATCGAAGTCCAGATAGCGTTGCAGACCCCCGCCTTCACCCATTTCGGCGAGCACTTCGGCGAGGGGTCCAGCTTCGGCGAACAAGAATAGGCGTTGCTTCTCAGCCTCCGAAAATGTCCCGTTCCAGAACACGTGCGCCATCTCAGGCGATAGCAAAGTGCCTTGCAAAAACCGTTTGAGCCTGTATTCGAAACTGATTTTTTCGTCGGACACCGGCAGATGCATCGCAAACGCCAATGCTGCCTGCCGTAGCCGAACGGGAATCCGGCGGGCCAGAGTGCAGTAGCGATCGGCCTTATAGGTTAAGTAGCCCCCGAATAGTTCGTCCGCGCCCTCGCCTGTCAGTACCACCGTGACATCTCTGCTTGTCATCTCAGCCAGGAACCAGAGTGGCAAGGCTCCTGCATCCGCGCCAGGCTCGTCGGAATAGTAGGCAATCCGCTCGATCGCATGGACAAGGTCCACGCTCGCGGTCAGGTCGAGCTCCGTGTGCCGCGTGCCGAAGTGGTTGCTGACCTCACTGATGTATCGACTCTCGTCAAACGTGCGTCCCCGGAAGGTAACGGAATAGGTTTGAAGCGGACCGTGATGAGCATTCGCGGCGTAGTGCAGGATGGTCGAAGAATCCAGGCCTCCGCTGAGCCAAATACCCACGGGCAGGTCCGAGACCAACTGCTCCTTCAACGACTGCCCCAACAGACCGTCTAGTTCCTCGCAGGCGCTCTCCAGCGAGCTAGGACCGCTTGGCGCGGCCAGGCGGTGAACATATGACCAGCTACTCCATTCGCCGTTCTGCCACTCCAGAAGATGCCCCGGCATGAGCTTGATGATGCCCTCAACTAAAGTGAGGGGGCCAGGAACATAGTTCAGGCTCAGAAAACAGTTCAAACTCGAAAGGCAAATGTGGCGGTGGACGGCGGGGTGCACGAGGATGCACTTCAGCTCAGAACCGAAATATATTTCACCGTCCTGGAGACAGTAGTACAGGGGCTTAATGCCCATTCGATCGCGAGCGAGGATAAGGCGGCGTTCGGAGCTCACCCAGATGGCAATGGCGAACATCCCGCGGAACCGGGAGAAGCATGAGCTACCCCAGCACAGAAAGGCATTGAGGACGATCTCCGTATCGCACCGCGTCTCGAAGATATATCCTTTCGCCTCCAGCTGAGTGCGCAGTTCGACGCAATTGAAAATCTCACCGTTGAAGACAACGACAACATCGCGATCAAGGCTGAAAAGTGGCTGATCTCCGCCCTCGAGATCAATGATGCGCAGGCGAGTCGCTCCCAGAGAGATGTACTCCGAGCAAAAAGTTCCTCGATGGTCAGGCCCCCTGTGGGCGAGGGCCTCCAAAGCTGCCGTCAGTAGCCCGGCGGGTAGATCGTTTGCAAGATGTGAGTACCCCAGAATGCCGCACATGTGCGGTGCCCCATTGACGCACGAGAGCAATCTGACCCAAGCATTGCACTCTCCAATTCAACTACTTGCCGAGTGTCCGGTAATATAAGTCTTAGTTTATTAAGAGTAAATTGTCAATTCAATATGCGGGATCAAGGTCGGTCTGTGCCCGGCAGCAGCCCATTTTCAGGCTTCGCGCCCACCCCGCTAAACGGTTTGCTCTTGACACGATCAGTCTTAAGCAATTAAGAAATAGGAACTGTGCTTTTTAACGGACGGGGATGCGGCTCTAGCAACGTCAGGGGTGAAACGCCGTGACTGAGCTCGATTGCTTGGGCCTCGCCGGACAAGCTGTTTGCGAAATGTGCCACGGGAGTATAGCTCTGTTTCGCTATGACTTGTTCTCAGCCCGCGGTTCCCTGACCGGCAATTGCTGTCTCAGCTGCTTTCCCAGTCTGCTCAGGGCAGTCGGAGATGGCGAGGGCGGCGCGAAGCGTCAACCGGATGGACCAGGAAGAAACTTGCCAGGCCTTTCCCAGAAATCAGCACCCGCGGACTAGGAGCGTTGTGGTGGTTGCACGATTCCCTAGGGTCTCGCAAAACCGCAAAACTATTATTATCGTCTTAAGCGTGTAAGACGCCTGACTTGTCCCCGGGTCGGGGCGACTGTGAGAAGGCTATCGCTATTGGCCTTGTATTGCCGCCTTAGCAGGCAGAGCCGAAATCGCGACCGAGTCAGGTTGCGTCCACACAGCGGTACCGCTCGTTAAGTCCAGACGGTGCATGGTGATCTTGAGGTTGCCACGATCGACCTCCACCAGCAGGTAGTGGTAGTTGACGCTCTTTCCGTTAAGCGGGTCGTCGGGCGTTCGCTCGATTGGGTAAGGCCGCGCACCACCCCCGCCGGTCACAAAATAGGTCACACCGTTGTGTTCCTGATGCTCGTAGTTATGCACGTGTCCCGAGAACACCACGAAGCGAGCACGAGTGCGGCCCTGGCGCTCCTCCAGAACCTGAGCTAGCAAGTGCTCAGGACTACGAACTGAATGCCCACCGCCGAGAGCCCCGTCGGACGAGGCGGTATAAGGTGGGTGATGAAGAACCAAGAAGACGAAATCCACATCCGAAGGAACGCTGTCGAGCTTTTTCGCTAGCCACTCGCCTTGCGGACCAGAAGTCTCCTCGAGTGAACTGTCGAGCACCAGCATCAGGGTATTGGCAATGCGGACCGAATAATAGCGATTGTTTTTAAGCGCAGGGAAGCGTTGGAAGTAGTTCGCCAGGGCAACCGTCCGGTCGCCATGAAGATCGTGGTTTCCGAGTGCCGGATACACCGTGATGCGACGTTGCCGCCAGATTTCCGTTTCGCTGTCCCAGACTCTCCAGTCGTTTGCGTCGTCTCCGTTATATGCGATGTCGCCACCAACCGAGATGAAGGCAGGGTCGGCCTCGGCAATGGCTTGAACCAGTGCCCGACGCACCGGAGGACTGGCGGCCTTGACGTTTGCCGGATCGGTGAAGCGCGTGTCGCCGTAGACGATGAAACGGAATGGGCTCCCGGCTTGCGCATGCAATTCGACTGGCTGCGTCTGGGCGCACAATAACGGAGCGAGCGACATCAAGAGTACTAGCACGAGAGATTTGGAAAGCGACACCGTGAACTCCTTAGTACATCTTTGCCCATCCAGCCGGTCTGCGTGGCACGTACTTGTGCCATGGGTATGGATCCCTCTTCGTAGCTTAATTTCTTCCCGGAGCATCCACTTGGACTTCGAGCCTCTTGCCCTTCGTGAGGACCGCGGCTTCGTAGGCCACCGGTTTGTCGTGTTTGGTGATCGATTCGACGGTAACAATCTTCGCTTTCCTGGCGTTGGCGTGCACCCCATCTTGAACGTTAGGCGGTAATGAGTCCATCGCGACTTCTTCTAGTTCGACGATTACACCGCCAGCGTCGTCAGAAAATCCTTGCTCTGACCGTGGTCGTTTTCTTGACCGCTGACGGCAGTTTTGACGTTTGATCTTCTTTTCCGCTGCCAGGACTGAGAGGGCGAAAAAACACACCGGTAGCTGCTGCGAGTCCAACGATTTGTAAAATGGGCATCGGTCGGTCCTATGAACCGAGAATACGCTGCCTAGATGAAGAGAAGCTGAAAGCGGCTCAAGGACATAAATCGAGACCGATTCGCGTCAGCCGGAGGTTGTCCTTAATGCCGAAGTTCGGTTGCCGCCCCGACGCGTTGCATCGGTAGGTTCACGGCTCCGGCATTTCACCACCGGCCTGGTGACGCATCAAACATCATTGGCAAATTAGCGTGGCTGTACCCGTCACGGTAGCTGATGTGTTCTGCACTCCGTTATTAACAGTGAACTGCAAGTTTTGAGGAGCGCTGGCAGTAATGGTGACAGTGCCCGGCGCCGAGCAAGTAACTTCACCAGTAGAACCAATCGTAGCCGCGACGCCTCCTGTGCTGGTGGGCGAGGTCTTCCAGGAGAGACCGTCGACCTGCGACAATTCCCGGCTCTTCCCGTTTTGAAAGTTTCCCATTGCAGTGTAGCCGACCTGGCCCTGGGGACTGCTCGTGGTGGTGGCCGACTGTGGGCTAACGGTAATACTTGTGAGGTTGGAGTGACCGGCACCGCAACCAATTACGAAAATGACCGCCAACAAAATTAAAAATGCCTGCTTCATAAATACCTCAGTGCGATGAGATGCGGTCTTCCTCACCCCAGGTTTGTTCCTGCGGTGTTTTCTCAGCAGAAGTGTCGATTTAGAGCTCTTATGCATATAAGACGTTAAGGGGTTGAGAATGAAATAGCCCCGGAACTGCCCCGCCTTAAGGTTCGCTTAATACTTCGGGGCAGCTGTGTTTTGCAGATATTCCTTCTTCGTGATGGCAACAGTGCCTTGTTGGCTGAGAAGGAAAGGGCACCTCTAGTTTCGACGGCTACCTTGGTGTGTCGGCCGGCGCAAGCGGAACCAAGCTTTCTCGATTCTCCGCCTGTCGCCGACGTCCGATTCCAATCTCCATCAAGGTATTCTTCGGGAATACCACTTCGTGTCCCCGAGCAATGAAGTTCGAATACACCGACATCCCGGCGCCGTATGCGCCCATCGCGTAGCCGAGGGCTCGCGACTGCACGGCTAGACCGAGCACGATACCAACCAGCTTGAAACCGTTTGCGCCTCCGGCAATCCGGGGCCCGGTATCACCTCCGGCATGAGCCACGCCGTGGTCGACGTCGCTGTCGCTTCTCACGGAGGCTGCCGCCAAGGTGAGCGACAGGGCAGTCGTCAGGTAGCGGGTCTTCGGCGTGGTGGCCTCGGCGCCGCCTTCGGGGTCGAGCTTTACGTTGGCGTCTTTGGCCGATTGCACGGCTTCGAGCGTCGCTTCTACCTTGTCCTGAATCCCATCCGGTTGGGTCAGTTCCTGGAAGCGGATGCGCAGCTGCCCGTTTTTCTTCATACGGCGAGCGGGCTGGGCTTGGCTAACTGTGCCCGTGAGTCGGCTGCCTTGAGGAAGGATCACCTCGTGATCGCCGTTCAGGAGAGGCTCAGATACGACTGCCTCCACCCTTTCGCCCTTCTGCGAGCTTGCCGACGATAGAGGTGTAACCAGCCGGGCGCGTACCACGCTGTCCGGCGGCAGCGGGCCGCCAATTGACGAAGCCATTGCGGGCGTCATCATCTCGGTCCCGAAATCTAAAGGCACATTGAGCTCCGCGAAGTAAACCGTCCCAGCGGGAATGTATTGCGCATGAAGCGGCAGCTGTGCCTCGACATATCGTTTCAGTCGATGCATGTGGCCCGGTGTCTTGAGCTGCTTCATCGCTTTGCCCCACTCCTGCCTGGCTTGTTCCTTGGCCTGCCTGGTTCTCTCGGAAGCCGCATCCTTAATGCCTTTCCTCTTTTTGTTCTCCGCAGTCGCGACGAACCGGATCACTTGGCCCGAACCGGGACTTACGCTCGTGTGCAATTGGAAATGCCTCCCGTCCGGCAACGCCAGTTCCGTGAAGTTCACTTCTACATTCCGTCCTGGGCTAAAGTCTGCGTCCAGTGCAGCGATTGTGCGCCGGCCGCTGGAGATCGCCTCGATTTTGGCGACCTGGCCGGTCACCTGCGATCCCACGGGGACGACAAGGCGGTCGAACGCGTATGCCGGCGCCACCACGACTGCGCGAATCGGCTGCCCCACTTTTTTCACTCGCGTCTCCTCCACCAGAGCTACCTGCAATGGTGTGCCCTCGGGCACAGAGAGCTTAACGGACTGGGGCGAAGAGGGCGCATAGGGAAACATAACCGCCGGAGCCGGCTTGCGCACCCAGCCCGGCGAAAGCTGGGGAATAGGAGCCTCTTGAGCTTTCGTCGAGCTCAAATATCCAAAAGCGAAGAAGACAATGTAGAAGAGGCGCCGTAACGTCATGGTGTTACTCCCGGGTTCAGTCATGGTCCGTTATTCGACACGGATTCCCTAACGATTGTGGTTTGTGACACATGAAGCATTCGCCTGAGATCACCGAGTCCACCCGGAGTGTGGCCATCAGTTCCGGTTGTTTTTCTGGCGGATCGGGCATGTAAGTCGCTCATGGCAACGGTGGGATAGGAAGGATCTGAACCACCCGCGAACTAAGCAGACATTCGCCGTGGCCTAAGGCTACCGCCGTAAAACAGGCTGTTCCAGCGAGATCTGTTTGAAGTCTTACTACTATAAGACTTGCCTGTCAAGGCTAACAAGTGTTGCGGGAAAAATGTGTGCAAGGCGTCGGCCCCAAGGACTAGCTTGTGGGAGCTCAGGGCTCTGTGGAATAACGACTTGAAGTTCAGTAGCCAGCGGCTGGGTTCAGAGATCGCTTGGTGTTGTATGCGCTTTGCGGAAGCCATAACGTCTACGCCTCAACCCCAGGAACTTGTGGGAAGCATTTTCGGTCGTGTTCTTGCTGCGACTTGTGAGGTGTCACGGCTGCATGCACCGTCCCTTGCTTACCCGGTCATGGCACAATCAGCCTACGAAGGCGCAGCAAACAAGGTTCCCAAACCTTCCGTTAACCGAAAATTAATTTCTTCTTCAGGGAAATGTAACACTGAGAGTTTCTACTCACTCATTAGTCGTCATTCCAATCGGGTAGGAGGCCTTTGTGATTCGAAGAAGTCTTGTATTCTGCCTGTTCGTGCTGACGTCCTTGGTAGCACTCGCGAACGACAGTTCGGAAAAGAAATTTCGCCATGTGCTGCTGATTAGTGTCGACGGTCTGCACGCACTGGACGTGGCGAATTTTGTTGAGAGCCACCAGGGCTCGGCACTGGCCGAACTCTCGCGTCACGGGATCACCTATTCCAACGCCCGCACGCCGGCAAACTCCGACTCCTTTCCCGGACTCCTGGCCTTGGTGACGGGCGGATCGCCCATCAGCCACGGGCTGTTCTATGACGTCAGCTACGACCGCACTATTTTCGATCCCACCAATACTGCTTGTGCCGGTCCAGCAGGCAATAACATGGTGTTTGACGAAAGCATTGATCTCTACAACGCTGCCAACGTTTCGCAAAACGTGATTGATCCGTCCAAGCTGCCGCGACGTCTGGATTCCCGCGGTCACTGTGTGCCCATGTTTCCCCACGACGCGATCAGGACCAATACCATCTTCGAGGTGGTCAAAGCCGCCGGCGGCGTTACCGCATGGGCGGACAAGCATCCTGCCTATGACCTCGTGAATGGTCCTTCCGGGAAGGGAGTGGATGACCTCTACACCCCGGAAATTACCAATGTCGGAGGGCTCGATAACACCGTAAGCGTGGTCTGTACCGCAGAGAATGATGAGAAAAAGGTAAAGGCAATCATCAACGAGATTCATGGTCTGAGGCATGATGGAAAGCCCGGACTTGGAATTCCTACGGTGTTCGGCATGAACTTCCAGGCGGTGAGCGTGGGTCAGAAGCTGGCCAAGGACAACTCCGACGGCAGCTGCACTGACGACACCGGCTCTTTGAACGGCCAACCCGGTGGATACAAGGATGGCGCTGGAACGCCCACTGACGTTCTCGCCTACGCTTTGCAGCAGACTGACGAAGCTTTGGGCGACATAATTCAGGCGCTCAAGAGCCAGGGCATCTACGAATCAACTCTGTTCATTGTTACCTCCAAACATGGGCAGTCGCCGATCAATCCAGTGAAGGTCAATAAACCCGGCCACTTCGCGGATCTGGTGGCAGGCTTGAAAGATTCGACGACCGATCCCGGCGGAATTGCCATTGGCGTCGCCGCTGCTTGTAGTACCGGCTCGTGCGGTTTCGTTCAGGACGACGATATTGCGCTGATCTGGCTAAAGGACCAGAGCCAAACCTCCGACGCTGCAGCCTACCTGAACGAAAATGCCGCAGCGTTGTTCATCGATGAGGTACTTGCTGGAAATGAAATAAAGCTCAAGTTCAACAATCCCGCAACCGACAGCCGCACGCCTGACATCCTGGTGCAACCGGTGTACGGGACTATTTACACAACATCGAAAACCAAGAACGCGGAGCACGGCGGTTTCAGCTTCGGCGACACCAATGTCGGGTTGATCGTCTCGAACCCGAACTTTCATCCCCACGTTGTGAAAACACCGGTCGTCACATCGCAGGTTGCGCCGACGATCCTGGAGTTGTTGGGAATCGATCCCAATTCGCTGAAGTCTGTTCGGGTCGAACTCACGGCAGTATTGCCTGGCCTTCCCGACTAGTTATGCGCTTCGGCGCAGGTGAGTAATGGATGGCCTACGCCGAGTAGACGGTTCGCTGCTTTCTCATTCGGATCAGTCGCCCCCACTGGGGGGACGTTTAGGCCGTATTAAGGGTTCACGAACGCGGGATCGATGGCATTCTCGATGGTGTGTTGAAATGCCTGCCACGGGCAAGTCATCTTCTGATCCGCAGTGCTGCAACCGGGAATAAAAATAGGAGACTTCAGGGGTGGCGACTCCAGCCTCAACGGGGCCAACTTGCGCATTTGGTCCGTGCTCTGCGCCACGTAGTAGGTGCTGACCGCCATCTCTCCCTGAGCTTGCTGCCAGAGTTCAAAAACCAGCGCACCTCCGGGCGGCGTGTCATTAGGCGGATAGCCATCAAGTAGCCAGGAAAGCCCCAACAGTCCTGCGATGTTGGAAATGTTTGTATCGTGCCCGACGACGGTGAGAACTCGATCCCCAACCTCACCCAGTGAACCCGGGACCGCGCTGTTTCTAACCGCTTGTTCCATGGATCGCAGAACATGGCTGAGCAAGTTCGAGCTTTGGAGGCGGGCAACATACGGTGTCTGACGCGCCAGGTCAGCATAAGCGGCGTGGAGCTTCAGGATCTCCAGCAGCTTCCCGGCGTCCAGTCGACCCCAGCCGAGATCTTTGCCGTCCATCCCGTTCACGTACTCGAGCAAGAAATCCTCCGACAAAGTTGAACCAATTCGGAGCGGACCTCGCAGATCAGCGGCATGATCACCTTCGCCGGCTTCAACCGAGGAAGGCTGTTCTAGTACAGATTGTTTACCGGGTACTTGCTCCGCAGGACACGTTGCATCTGGGTCACAACCGAATAGCACTTCACGTAGCGTGCCGAATGCTCGCCGGTAAGTGCCAATCAGTGCGTTCGGATTGCCGCCGATCCGACCCGAGATGGAAGCGGCCGCCAGAGCGCGATCTGGGTTGGCGACACCGGCGCTCAGCGGACTGAATAACGGATCTTTGTTGTCGCGAACGCTATGTACAGTAACGCTGCATCCCGGCTTCATGCCAGCGGCCATGACACTGGCCGTCTCACGGGTACGCGATTCAGCATCCGCCAGGAAATAGACATAACCGGCATCCTCGCAACCGGAGGAGCGCAGCAAACCGGCGTCGGCAAAATAGAGCCGGTAGTAGGAGCCGAACAGTTTCATCAGCTTGCTCCCCCGCGGTGTCAGGTTTCCGGGCGGAACTCCCCAGTTCGGCCATGGTTCGCTTGAATACCTATTCAGGTCCAGCAGAGTCCAAGTGGGAGATCGAACACCATGACGAGTCAGGATGACGGCGAACCGAAGCTTTGGGGCGGCGGGCGCTGCGTCTACAGCGCCGGCGATCGTTGCCGACAACGCAAGAAAGATCGTGATCCGAGAAAACAATCCGACCGAAATTTTCGTTCTTATGCTGCGGACAAAGAGCACTGTGCGACCCGTTTCTCGCTTTTTGTAACCGCTCGTGGTTCTCACCTCCATCCATCTAATCATTCGGCCTTTCCCACGACTAAGACCTCAAACTGGCCTGCCTCTGCCGTGGGCAAGAAGAGTCGGTGAGTTTTCGCATCAAGTGCCATCGTCTTGGCCCGGGGAAGAGTTTTTATCGTTTGCACGGAAGAATACTTGTCCGGCGTTTCCTGACGAATGACCGAGACGGTGCCCTCCCCATTCGAATTGAAAATCAGCCGGGTCTCCGGGTCGAAGGCGGTCGCATCCACGTGGTCACCAATGGGAAGCGTCATAATAACCTCACCGGTGTCGGCATTCATGACCGCCATCACACGGCTGCGGCAACCAATGAACAAGCGGCGATTTGCCTTGTCCATGGCCATGCTTGACGGGGATTGGCAGGGACCTGTAGGCCAGCGTTTCTGCACCGTCAGCTTGTGAGAATCGATCTTCAGCACCTGGCTTTCGTCCTCCAGATTGTTAAACACGAAACCGTTGCCGTCGGCCACCGCGAACTCTGGCCCTCCTCCCAGATCAATTTTGCCCACAACCTTGGCGTCGGCGGCATCAATCACGCTGACGCTGTTGTCGCCTCCGTTGAAGGCAAACACGCGGGAAGTTGTCGGGTCGTAAATGATTGCGTCCGGCTTCTTGCCGACCGTCACTTCGCTAATCGGTTTCAGGGTTTTCAGATCGAAGACCGTCACTGTGGACGACTGGCCATTGCTGACGAATCCGCGGCTCTGCTCAGGCGCGATTGCAATTCCATGCACGCCCAAGGTATTGGAAATCTTGCCGACGATCGCTCCTGAATCTACGTCCAGCACCTCGACTTGGGTGCCGTGGGAAACATACAGACGGCGGGCCGCGTCATCCACGATCAGATAGTCCCAGCCGCCCTGACCGGGAATCTCAATCTTCCTGGTGACTTCGTAGGCGTCACTCGAAGGATGCGGAGCGGCAAAAAGAGGCAAGCACAACGCCAGCAGAGCAATTCCTCTCAAGTACACGGTCGAAGGCGCAGCCGCCTCATTTCGCATATGATCGAGTCCTTTCAAGACGTGGGACGGGAAATGATTTCAATGGCAGATCGTCGCAACTGGCAACGTCCCCCGTTCTCGACTAACGCCGGGTCATTGGCCGGAGAAGTCGCGGCCCCAACTGCTGGCGAAGGTGCAAAGGAGGACCTCTTGATGTAAGCGAGCGAAACAAGGACCGCTTTCTTGACAGTCACAGGGATTAAGAGTGCACGAAGCGGACGCTGCTCAATCTTAGGCATTGGTTCTCAGCGCGTAGTCTACCCGCGGAATCTGAAATTCCTCTGAACGTCCGGCAGCACCGTGCAAGGCGCGACACTCGACCCGGCTGCCATGACGACCTTCTGATCCCGAACTAGAACTCGAATCGAACCATGAATTGAATCTGTCGTGGTAGGCCTGTGCCCGTGTTCGGCGACGCGTCGTTGTCGTTGTTGTTGTTGAAGTTAACGGTTGAGCTGATCAGACCGAAGTCACCTGGAACCTGCAGATGTGTCCCGGGGACAGTGGGATCGTAAACCAGAGTCAGGTTGCCGGGGTCTCCAAGCTGAACGTGGTTAAAGATGTTGAACGTCTGCACCCCGAACTCCATGGAGACCCGCTCGGTAAGCTTCGTTTTCTTCGTAAGTGCGAGGTCCACTTGCCAACTGTCCAACGCACGTATAAGACCGTTCCCAGCATTGCCAAAATGTGTGAAATTCCCGTTTGCATCTACCGGCGGTGCCTGGAACGCGGCGGCGTTGATCAAAGGTGTGCCATGGCGCCCGCCTCCTGGCAAAGTGACCGGCACACCGGGAATAAGGTCGGGCCGTTGGTCCGTCACATCATTGCCATCAGGCAGGAGGTAGCTGAAGGAAAGACCGTCGAATGCCCCTCCGCTAATGCTACCGCCGAGGTCCATTTTTGTGGTTAGCGGATGCCCGGTATGCCAAAGGCCGATACTGCTTAAACTCCAGCCTCCGATGACTTTTCCCAGCGCCCCTGATTCGTTCAAGTAGGCCTTGCCGGGTCCAAACGGGAGTTCATAGACGGCGTTCACGGCAACATTGTGGCGAACGTCGAACACGCTCGGCCCTTTGTCACAAGACAGGCAGCTCACATTTTCCGGCCCGCTCGACTCGCCGCCGCCAACCGATCCGTCGTTGATGGAATGCGACCAGGTGTAACGCGACTGAAACGATACACCTTTGCTAAAGCGGCGCTCGAGGGACACCCCGAGTGCGTTATAGGTGCTGGAGCCAATATCCCTCTTTATGTCAACGGAACCAAAAGGATCCGGGTTGTTGGGGTCTGGGTAAAACTGGTCAAGAGGCCGGACGCAGTCACCGTCGACGGGATTGAACGTAACGGGAGTAGTACACAGATTTACCCCGCCACGGGAGAACAGGCGCACGCCCCGGCTTCCGAGATACTGCACTGAGAACTGGAAATTCTGTGGTAATTCGTGCTCGACCGTGAGTCCCCATGTTTCAGCATACAAGTCCCTGCGGTCTTCCCGCTGCAAGGCGCGGGGGTGCGAGGCCTGCTTTTGAGCAGTCACACTAGAAAGGTCGGGGGTTGTTTGCTCGAAGGCAGGCGATAGGGCAACCGACTGATTAACCTTCACGCGGAACGTATCGCTCTCCAGCCCCGCATTCAGGTCGTCGTTCTGAGCCGCGCCGTGGTAGATGCCAAAGCCCGCGCGAAACACGGTCTTTCCGTTGAGTGCGCCTGGCGCCCAAGCCAGAGCCACTCGGGGATCTATGTTCTTATAGTTGGGATCGTACAGGGCTGGATCTTTGGGGCAGGGGGCCGTATTGACCGGACCTGAGCTTGGTGGCACCGGCAAGGTGTTAATTGAACGTGATCCCAAGCAGACACCGTGGAACTGATTCAGGTCAAACACTGTGGTCCGGTTGGTCGCCTCGTGGGCAACTCCGTAGTATTCCCAGCGGAGTCCCGCAGTGAAGGTCAGGGTCGGGGTAATTTTCCATTCATCCTGAAAGTAGGGCATGTAAAACGTGCGGCGCAATCCATGGCAACACCACGGAGCGATAAAGCTAATCCCGGAAAGCGTGGCTGTCGTCATATCGGTTTCGCTGCCGAAGCTCAGGACGTTGTCCGCAGTCTGTCCCTGATTGAGGCGCACTCGGCGAATTTCCATCCCGGTCTTGAAGGCGTGCCGGCCGTGGGTCCAGGTTAAGTTGTCGATCACTCCAAAGGTTGTGCCGACTTCAATGTCGGCAGTGTTGTCATTGAGCCCGACAAAGTCGGCTGCGTTGACCGCGAACGTAAGTGCGCTCGACTGAGGGTTATGGAAGGGAGCGCGATTGATGTAGCCCTTGACTTCATTGAACACGTTCGGCGTAAAGGTCTGCTGCAACGCTACTAGGTAGTTGGCTGGATGGTTGATCGTTTGTAGCTTGTCGGCTGGAAGACTACTGCCGTTTGGAGCATTTACCTGGCTGATGTCCCGCTGGGCGCGCCCGTAAAGCAACGTCTTCTGGTTGATTCTGTGGTCAATCCGCACCAGCCAGGTGTCCTCATGGATGGTCGTTGGGGTTGCAGCCGTGAGCAAGTCCGCGTTGGCGTCGGATGTAGTTTGAAAAGCGCCATCTGGGTAGACAAAGCGTGCTGAGCAGCCATTGATAGCCCCGACAGATGCCCGCCAAGGATACGCCTGCATGATGCCGCACATCTGCGGCGATGTATTCAATACGAGTTGCTGGAATGAGAGACCAGCCCCGCCAGGTAGGTCGCTGCAACACACACCCGAGGGTATCGTGAATTGCTGGGTCGTAGACTGCAACTGTCGAAGCCCTTCGTAGCTTAGAAAGAAGAACGTCTTGTTTTTCTTGATCGGCCCGCCGACCGTCATTCCATACTGTCCCATGCGAAAGGGCGGAACGGCCGGATTCCCGTTGAGGTCGAAGTCGTTGAAGTTCCGGGCATCGAAAATCGAATTGCGTATGTAGCCGAAAACTGTGCCATGCCAGTCGTTCGTCCCCGACTTGGTGACCACGTCGATCTGCCCACCCGCCTGGGTGCCGTATTCTGCATCGTATAAGGCGCTGTTGACGCGGTACTCCTCAACTGCATCCTGGGATATCTGTAGACGGGTTTGCGATTTCTGGGCTTGCTCTTGAATGCCGCCCGCGTCCACGCCGTCAAACTGAAAGTTATTGTCGTCTCGCGCACGGCCTGCGAAGCGAATCGTTCGCTGATCCCCGCCCCCGTCATCCTGAGCGAAGGGGGCGAGCAGAGTAAAACTGGTCCAATCGCGCCCGTTGTTGGGGAGATTTGCGATTTGAGTCGTGTCAATCACCGTGGACGCCTCGGCGGAACTGCGCTCTGCCGGTTCGGCGGAGGCGTCGACTTCTACTTTCTCGGCGACTGCGCCAACTTGGAGTTGGATATTCAAAGTGCGTATCTGGCCTACTTGCAGTGCGACTTCGTCGATGACTTTGGTTGTAAATTTGGGGCTAGTCACCGTGACCGTGTACCGCCCAACCGCCAAGCCCGGGAAGCGGTAATACCCGTTCGAATTGGCTTGCTGTTCTTCGCTAATGCCACTGTCCACTGCCAGGACTTGTACCCGCGCGCCCCGCATTACAGCACCGGTTGGATCCGTCACCGTGCCTTCTAGGACTGCACGATCGACTTGTGCCACTGCTGACGCCGCGGGGATCAACATAAGGAGAACAATCAGGAAGATCCATTCCAGAAGAGCGAACAGGCGTGTTGGGTGAGATGAACACCTTAGCCACATAAGAGTTCTCCGTCCTTTGCACTCACAGAAGTGAGCCCGAACCAGGTTGAGGATGCAAAACGCCGGGCGCATCGAAGATCACATTCTTGGAAGTCATGAAACTGTCTTTACGGCACCGATTTGGCGCCTGGGATATTTGTGGAATATAGAAAGGGCATGTGAATGGGGAGTGAAGTTACAGTTAATTTTTCTTCAGATTGCACTTGATTTTGCAGAGGATCGCTTTTTAACCGAATATTCACAATTCTCCACTACGATGACTGAGTACGAAATCCCCACATCTTGCGCGGTGTCCCGATGAAGCTCCTGGTCGTCGAAGATGAAAAGCGAATGAGCGAACTGCTCCACAAGGGCCTTACGGAAGAGGGACATACGGTAGCGTCCGCTACAGACGGTAGAGCCGGACTGGAACTGGCTGCGAACTACGACTTCGACGTCATCATCCTCGACGGTCATGATGCCGAAAATGGATGGTTATCAACTGGCGAAACGGTTGCGTTCCGAGAAGATCGCGACGCCCGTCCTTATGCTGACGGCGAAAGACTCGGTGCCAGACATCGTTCATGGTCTTGATGTCGGCGCCGACGACTACATGACAAAGCCCTTTTCTTTCAATGAACTGCTGGCCCGTCTGAGATCGGTGAAACGGCGGGCGCACGTGCCACAACCGCTCATGCTCCAGGTTGGCGATCTTGTACTGGACCCCGCCACCCGTGAAGTCTCTCGCGGCGGAACGAAGATTTCACTCACGCGGACTGAATACAGTTTGTTGGAACAACTAATCTACCGCGCTGGAACCGTGGTGCGTCGTCAGTCCCTAATCGAGGCAGTCTGGGGGTTCGATCGGGATATTGAGGACAACACGCTTGACGCCTTTGTGCGCCTGCTGCGCAGCAAGGTTCAAGCCGACACGCGGCAGAAACTGATCCACACGGTTCGCGGGGTAGGCTACGTGCTGCGCGCAGAATCCTTACCATGAAAAGACTGTCAATTGGTCTCAAACAAGGTTCGAACAAATCCAGAAAGAACTTTCTACTTTCTTAAAAAAGATAGGCTTCAATCCAGATAAGATACCCTTTATCCCAATTTCTACTTTGGAAGGAGATAACATAAT
>Ga0134122_10001558_pt1 | contig 16590 bp, 11 predicted proteins | sample KB302_FD_96461 | JGI IMG/M metagenome (GOLD analysis project Ga0134122, IMG submission 96461) | Terrestrial soil microbial communities without Nitrogen fertilizer from Kellogg Biological Station, Michigan, USA - KB3-0-2 | ecosystem: Environmental > Terrestrial > Soil > Unclassified ... | reverse complement strand
AATTAGAATATAATAAGGATTAACCTTGTACGAAAGGAACATGGGGTACCGTTGTTATACCATCTGGTATAACAATTTTATTAACCTCTGGTTTACCTGTTGTTTATGTGCCCTATATTAATATGTAAAAAAAAAGAATATATTCTTTTTTTTACATACAAAATATTGGATATTCTACGGAATATTTAATATTTAGGATGTTATTGTCACTTAAGTAAATAAATAGCATAGGCATGGCAGGAAAGCTAAGTTAGTCAAAGATAAGAGCTGAAAGCATATAGGCATGAAACTTACCTTAAGATATTTCTTAAATATACGTAATATAATATTACATTGATAGGCTTAATTTGCAAGAATCTAGAGATTTTAAGGAATTAAGTACTAATTTTATAAATAACTAAAAAATATAAATATCTTTAATTATACAATTATGCGTTTGGTTAGCATAAAAGTAATGCAATTGTTTTGTAATCAGTAGAAGTAAGCGCGATACTTACACCGAACTGATCTAACGATTTATAGGGATTAGTAGTCAAGTGGTAAGACATAGCTTTTTCAATGCTACTATCGCGGGTTCGAACCCTGCCTAGTCCTTAATAAAAAAAAAAGATTTTTTTTTAAGTCGTACTTTTTTATAATTCTAATCTAGTTATATATAAATCTATAATGAAATTAAGAGTAAATGTCAATATTTATTCAAATTATACTAGGTTAATATAATGTAATTTTAGAGACTATAGCTCAATGGTAGAGTTTACTACTCATAATAGTAATTGTAAGTGTTCAAATCACTTTAGTCTTATAATATTTAATGCGGATTAGTTTAATAGTAAAACGTTTGGCTCATGACCAAAAAATACAGGTGCAATTCTTATATCCGCGTATATATATATATTAAAAGTATAAATTATTATTTATTTATATTCATATCCGAGTGCTGGAATGGTAGACAGTGCAAACTTAAGCTTTGTTGGTTAATAGCCGTGAACGTTCAAGTCGTTCCTTGGATATTTAATAAATATATGTTTGAATTTGATAGGTTAAGAATTAATAAATAATTATAAGGGGATATAATTTAGTGGTAAAATCTCTATTTTGCAGGTAGAAATCCTTGGTTCAAATCCAAGTATCTCCAAAAGCCTGAGAAGCTCAATTGGTTGAGCAAAGCATTGAAGCTGCTTGGGTTGTAAGTTCGAATCTTATCTTAGGCATTACTTCTAAAGTTAGGATATTATTTAAATATAATATTTAAATATTATATTTAAATAAAAAGGTTGGGATGTGCTGGAATTGGTATACAGGCCTTATTTAGGCTAAGGTGTCTATACAAGTTCAAATCTTGTCATCCTAATATGTTGTGGACTAATGGGTAAGTCATAAATTTTTGGTATTTAAGTTTTGAGTGTTCGAATCACTCCAACATAATTTTTTTTAAGGATGATATAGCTCAATCGGTAGAGCAATTATTTGTGGCATAATAGGTTCTCTGTTCAAGTCAGAGTATTGTCCCTCTTTATGTTAATAATTTTTTATATATTTTAATAAAATTGGTAATTAATAGCCCGGGTAGTTTAAAGGTAAAACCTTAATTTCATACATTAAAGATGAGAATTCGATTTTCTCCTCAGGCTTACACATAATTTATATTAATATATTTTTTATTTTTTGTTTTTTTTTATGATAATAATTTCTATACTATCTTTATTACTTTCTAATGCCGTCGCATTAAGACGAGATTTAGCTATTCTTTTTAATCGAATAGCTATAATAGCCTTAATCTATTGTATAGTACATGATGTTATGAGTTTATCTTTAATAAGTAAAGGTTTAGCCTTGCATGGGGGTTTACTTCATATAACTAGTTTAAAACAAATTTTTCATATATTTATTTTTTTTATTAGTATATTAATATTACAGTTAACTAGTTTTTACCCTAGAGTTTTAGAAACATCTAATAATAATAATAATTTATTAAAAGATTTAAGAAAAATATTTTCAAAATATTTTTTTAATAAAATTGGAGAACATTTAAAAATAGTGGAATACCCTTTAATTATATTATTTGTTATTAGTGGGGCTGTATTTTTAATATCAACAAATGATTTAGTATCTATTTTTCTTTCTATTGAATTACAAAGTTATGGTTTATATTTATTAAGTACTATTTATAGAAATTCCGAGTTAGCAACTACAGGAGGTTTAATTTATTTCTTATTAGGGGGTTTAAGTTCTTGTTTTATTTTATTAGGTACAAGTTTATTATATGCAAATTCAGGTACTACAAGTTTAGATGGTTTATATATAATAAATAGTATAAGTAATATAGATGATAATATAACTTCATGATATAAATCTTATTACTTAAATTTTTCTTTACTTATTTTTAGTACAGGATTTTTATTTAAAGTAAGTGCAGCACCTTTCCATTTTTGATCTCCTGATGTTTATGACGCTATTCCCACAATAGTTACAACATTTGTAGCAATTATAGCTAAAATCTCTATTTTTATTTTTTTATTGGAATTAGTTTATTATACTAATAATTCTTTATCTCAATTTAGTTGAACTTATGGCTTATTAATAAGTTCTCTTCTTTCATTAATAATAGGTACAATTGTAGGTTTAACACAATTTAGAATTAAAAGATTACTTGCCTATAGTACTATATCTCACGTAGGTTTTATTTTATTAGCTTTAAGTATTTCAAGTGTAGAATCTACACAAGCTTTTATATTTTATTTAATACAATATTCTATAAGTAATTTAAATATATTTATTATATTAATTACTATTGGATTTTCTTTATATAGTTATATTAATAGTAACAAAAATTCTTTAAATTTATTAGAAAGTAATAATTCACCTATACAATTAATAAGTCAATTAAAAGGATATTTTTATACAAATCCTTTATTATCTTTAAGTTTAGCTATTACTATTTTTTCTTTTATAGGTATACCACCTTTAGTTGGATTTTTTGCTAAACAGATGGTATTAAGTGCTGCTTTAGATAGTGGTTATGTTTTTATAACTTTAATTGCAATACTTACAAGTGTAATAGGTGCAATTTATTATTTAAATATAATTAAAGAAATATTTTTTGATTCTCCTGAATATAAATTAGATAAAGTATTAGATGAAAATTCTGATGGACTTACTATTAATCCTTTTTCTTTAATAAGAGATAATAAAGTTACAATTATTTCTAGTCCATTTTCTATTACAATTTCTATTATTACGTTAGTGATATTATTATTCATATTTATGAATAAAGAATGATTAAGTATGGGAACCATATTGGTTCAAGTTTTATTTAATTATTAAATGAGTAGTATGACATTGTTTATAATATTTGTATGTATAATTGCTATACTTTTTTTATTTATAAATTTAATATTTGCTCCACATAATCCTTATCAAGAAAAATATAGTATTTTTGAATGTGGTTTTCATAGTTTTTTAGGTCAAAATAGAACACAATTTGGGGTAAAATTTTTTATATTTGCTTTAGTTTATTTATTATTAGATTTAGAAATATTATTAACTTTTCCTTTTGCAGTTAGCGGATATATTAATAATATTTATGGTTTAATTATAACATTAGGATTTATAGGAATAATAACTATAGGATTTGTATACGAATTAGGTAAAAGTGCTTTAAAAATAGATAGTAGACAAACAATTACAAAAACCAAATTTAATTCATCTTCTACTATAGAATACATAGGTAAAATATAAAGTATATTTATTTAAATGTATTTTAATCTATTAATTTTGTAACTTTTTGTTTAATAAAATAAATTATTATTTTAATAATGTTATTTTATATTAATTTAATGATAAATAGTTCATACTAGGGATTTTTGATTTTTGTTTTTTTTTGTTATATGATACAAGCAGCTAAAATAATAGGTACAGGATTAGCCACAACAGGTTTAATTGGAGCTGGAGTAGGAATAGGTGTAGTTTTTGGTGCTTTAATATTAGGGGTAGCAAGAAATCCTATATTAAAAGGTCAATTGTTTTCATACGCAATACTTGGTTTTGCTTTTTCTGAAGCGACTGGTTTATTTGCACTTATGATGGCTTTTCTATTACTATATGTTATATAAACTTTTTTTTTTCTATGATAAATTGAATTTATATTCAATTTATAAATATCAAAAATAATAATTAAACTAAATTATCTACTTATTTAAATATAAATTATAATTTTTTCTTGGATAGGTAAAGTATTTTTTAAAATTTTTTATATAATATCATGATATTATATACTTTATTAATTGTTTCTTTAATCGCTATATTTTTAATTGCAAACATACCTTATTATTCTTCCATGACTCGTTATGTTAAACATTCTAAACGACATAATTTAGTTTCTAAACCTTTAGTTGCAGGTTTTTTAGATTTAAAAATTTGGATTAGTTTAAGTAAATATTTTACTAAAACTAATATAATTACGGGAATAATTAGTGTAATTTTTATAACTTTAATCAAAATTTCAGGTATTCCTGAATTTATATTTAATTATTCATTAGGTAAGTGTTTTTCAGAAAATTATATAAAAGAAGCAATAGAGCTTTTTTTTAGTGGTTCATTATTTTTTTTTATTAGATTAGCTATTAGAGGTATAGTTTACGATTTTTTCAATACAGATTTGAAAATGGATATGGGTGATGGTAAAGATCCTTCAGTTACAAAACAAGTACTTCATAAACCTATATCTGAGAGTTCATCTGAAATACTATTAGCTGGTCCTTCATCAGAAAAATCAAGATCTGAGATAGCACAAGGTAAGTTACCTGAAAGTTCATATTCTAATATGCCATCTAATTTTGAAAAAGCTGATGTATTACCTGAAAACTCTTCGTCTAATATTTCGGCTGTTGGCCCATCTAATATTCCCGTTAATAATTCTGTAAATATACCAGAAGTTAATAATCAAGAAACTTCTAATATTCCAGCGGCTGATGTATCTAATTTACCTGATAATGATGTTGATATTAATTTAGATTTTAATAGAAAATATGAAAATAAAGCTATAAATACTAAAGATAAACTTCACGTAGCAATACGTAGGGTAAATAGAGAACTTGAAAGAGTAAGTAATGATGTTAAACAATTGGTTACAGCTGTTCGTGGTAAAGAGGAACTAGCTTTAAGAAGAGCAGAAATGGAAAGATTACAAGCAGAAAAATTATGACTTGAAGAATATGAAAAGGGACGTGTAAAAAAGAATAATGATAATAAATTAGATCTAAGAGATAGAAGATTAAAAGGTAAATATAGAAGAAAATAAAATATTAAACCTTTTCTTTTATTTTCTTTTCTTTTCTTTTCTTTTCTTTTCTTTTTTTTTTATCTTTTTTTCTAAAAAAAAAAGATTAAAAGAATGTTATACTTATATTCTATATAACACGCTAAATAATACTATATTATAATAAATATCTTCAATATAGAAAACCAAATATATTTTTTTTTTATGTTTTTATTTATTAATAAATTAATAATGAATTTAGATGCTCCTAGTCCTTGAGGTATATATTTTCAAGATAGTGCTACTCCACAAATGGAGGGATTAATAGAATTACACGATAATATTATGTATTATTTAGTAATAATATTATTTGCTGTAGGATGAATTTTATTTTCTATTGTATGAAATTATATAGGTACAAAATCACCTATTTCACACAAATATTTAAATCATGGAACACTTATTGAATTAATATGAACTATTACTCCAGCAGTAATATTAATATTAATTGCCTTTCCTTCATTTAAATTATTATATTTAATGGATGAGATTAGTGATCCTTCAATGTCTGTTATGGCGGAAGGCCATCAATGATATTGAAGCTATCAATATCCTGATTTCTTGAATTCTCAAGATGAATTTATAGAATTTGATTCTTATATAGTACCTGAATCAGATTTAGAAGAAGGAGCTCTAAGAATGTTAGAAGTAGATAATAGAGTTATTCTTCCTGAATTAACTCATGTTAGATTTATTATAACAGCAGGTGATGTGATTCATAGTTTTGCAGTTCCATCTTTAGGTATTAAATGTGATGCATACCCAGGAAGATTAAATCAAGTATCCGTTTTTATTAATAGAGTAGGTGTATTTTATGGTCAATGTTCTGAAATTTGTGGTATATTACACAGTTCTATGCCTATAGTTATAGAATCCGTATCATTAGAAAAATTCTTATCTTGATTAGAAGAACAATAGTTAAATATTACTTATATACTTTTATACAAGTAATATTTTAAGTTAGAGATATTAAAATTAAATAATGTTGATTAAACTAAAAAAAAAATATATAATATTTTTTTTTATAAAAATATATCAGGAAGTATGAAAGACATATACGTCTTTATATGTTAAAATCCTAATTTATAAATAATATAATATATAAATAATAATTTAGGTATAATATAATATGAAAAAAAAATAAAAAGAAAAAGATTATGAGGTAAATGGTTGTTTACACTTTGATTGCAAATCAAAAGAAAGAGGTTCGATTCCTCCATAATCTTCAGTTAATTAAGTTTAATTTTATTAAACAAAATTCACTTCTTATTCTTTCTTTTATAGAGGAGGTAAAGAAAGTATCTAATACATATTAAATATACTAGCCATCTTTAAATATATTATTGTATACCTTTTCCTTTATTTTTTTTATTATTTAAGGCATGTTAGTTTAAGGGTAAAACTGAGTGTTTCGGCCACTACAACTACAAGTTCGAATCTTGTACATGTCTAGGCATTAATAATTGAATTATATAAAGGATTGGGTTTAAATTATTAATGGTTACTCGCGCTTTCTTTTTTTATGGTTATCGGAGGGGTGGTGCATGGGGTTGGGCTTTTGTTTTAATAGTTTATTATTTAAAACAAAAATTGAATATCACTTTAATACTTTTTTTAATAGGAATCTTAGGGTTTGTATTAAACAGAAAAAATATTATATTAATGCTTATTTCAATTGAAATAATGTTATTAGCTATCACTTTTCTAATATTGATAAGTTCATTTAATATGGATGATATACTAGGTCAAACTTATGCTGTTTATATAATAGTAATAGCAGGTGCAGAATCTGCAATAGGTTTAGGTATATTAGTGGCTTTTTATAGATTAAGAGGAAGTATAACAATAGAGTATAAATAATGTATTTAAGTATAATCATTCTACCTTTATTAGGGTCTGTGGTTTCTGGCTTTTTTGGTAGAAAAGTCGGAGTTTCGGGTGCACAATTAATTACATGTTTAAGTGTAATAATCACCACTTTATTAGCCATATTAGTTTTTTTTGAGGTAGGTTTTAATAATATTCCTGTAAATTTAAATTTATTCAGATGAATAGATAGTGAATGATATAGTATTAACTGAGGTTTTCAATTTGATAGTTTAACAACATCAATGTTAATACCTGTGTTAATAATAAGTTCTTTAGTTCATATATATTCATTAAGTTATATGAGTAATGACCCACATAATCAAAGATTCTTTAGTTATTTAAGTTTATTTACTTTTATGATGATAATTCTTGTAACAGCAAATAATTATTTATTAATGTTTGTAGGTTGAGAAGGTGTTGGAGTTTGTTCATATCTTTTAGTTAGTTTTTGATTTACTAGAATAGCAGCCAATCAAAGTTCTATGTCAGCTTTTTTAACTAATAGAGTTGGGGATTGTTTTTTAACTATAGGTATGTTTGCTATATTATGATCTTTAGGTAATTTAGATTATGCTACAGTTTTTTCATTAGCTCCTTATATTAATGGTAATATAATTATTGCTATTGGTATATGTTTATTAATAGGTGCCATGGCTAAAAGTTCTCAAGTCGGATTACATGTATGATTACCTATGGCTATGGAAGGTCCTACTCCCGTTTCTGCATTAATACATGCAGCTACTATGGTAACTGCAGGTGTATATTTATTAATGCGTAGTTCACCTTTAATTGAATATAGTAGTACTGTTTTATTATTATGTTTATGATTAGGTGCAATAACAACTGTATTTAGTTCTCTTATAGGTTTATTCCAACAAGACATCAAAAAAGTTATAGCTTATTCTACAATGTCTCAATTAGGTATGATGGTTATTGCTATAGGTTTGTCTTCTTATAATATAGCTTTATTTCATTTAATTAATCATGCTTTTTATAAAGCATTGTTATTTTTAGGGGCTGGTAGTGTTATACATGCTGTATCTGATAATCAAGATTTTAGAAAATTTGGTGGGTTAATTAAATTTTTACCTTTAACCTATTCTGTTATGTTGATAGCAAGTTTAAGTTTAGTAGCCTTTCCTTTTATGACTGGATTTTATAGTAAAGATTTTATTTTAGAATCTGCCTATGGTCAATTTAGTTTTTCAGGTGTAGCCGTATATATTATTGCTACTATTGGTGCTATATTTACAACTTTATATTCTGTTAAAGTCCTATATTTAACTTTTTTAGCTAATCCTAATGGTTCTAAAAGTTATTATAAATTTGCGCATGAAGGTAATATGTTTTTAACTATGCCTTTAATAATTTTAGCTATTTTTTCAATATTCTTTGGTTTCATAGTTAAAGATATATTTATAGGTTTAGGTTCTAATTTTTTTGTAGATAATAGTTTATTTATTCACCCTGTTCATGAAATCATGTTAGACACTGAATTTGCTGTATCTACTTTATTCAAATTATTACCATTTATTTTTACTATTTCTTTTAGTTTTATAGCTTTAGGTATTTCAGAATTATTGCCTGAGTTAGTTATTTACTTTAAATTATCTAGATTAGGTTATAATATTTTTGGTTTTTTTAATCAACGATTTTTAGTAGAATTTTATTATAATAAATATATTACAAATAAAGTTCTAGAATTAGGAGGACAAACTACTAAAATTTTAGATAAAGGTAGTCTTGAATTATGTGGGCCTTATGGTTTAGAAAGAGTCTTTATATTAATTAGTAAAATATTAAGTATTATAAGTAATATGGATGTAGTAAAATATGGTTTATCCATTTTATGTGGAGTTATTTCATTCATTTTTTTATTTCAAATTGCTATGTTTATTTAAAATAATAAAAATAATAAATATTTTGAATATATTTGGAATATATCCTTCTTTTATTCTAGATAGTTTACATTTTTCTGTTGCCGTCAGATTAAGATGATATTTAGTTATTAGTTACGATTATAAATAGGTAAAAATAAAAAAATAATAATAATAATAATAATAATAATAACAATAAAAGTTTTTATTTTAATTAAAATAAAAACAAATTAATAATAATAACAAATTAATAATAATAATAAAAAAAAATCAAATATATTTATATATTATAAAGATTTATGTTATTATAGTTAGAATTTGTGGGTTTAATGATCTTTATTCTTTTTTTTTTATTTTTTTATTATATATCATGAGAATATTAAAAAGTCATCCTTTATTAAAATTAGTTAATTCATACCTTATAGATGCTTCACAACCAAGTAATATAAGCTACGCGTGAAATTTTGGTTCTTTATTGTTGATTTGTTTAGTTATACAAATTATAACTGGTGTAACTTTAGCTATGCACTATAGTCCTAATGTTTTAGAAGCTTTTAATTCTATAGAACATATAATGCGTGATGTAAATAATGGATGATTAGTACGTTATTTACATAGTAATACTGCATCAGCTTTCTTTTTTATAGTATATTTACATATAGGTAGAGGGATGTATTATGGATCATATAAAGCTCCTAGAACTTTAGTTTGAATTATAGGTACAGTAATATTTATACTTATGATGGCTACAGCATTCCTGGGTTATGTTTTACCTTATGGTCAAATGTCTTTATGAGGTGCTACAGTTATTACTAATCTTATAAGTGCAATACCATGAATTGGACAAGATATAGTAGAATTTATTTGAGGAGGATTTTCTGTTAATAATGCTACTTTAAATAGATTTTTTGCTTTACATTTCGTTTTACCTTTTATATTAGTGGCTTTAGTATTAATGCATTTAATTGTACTTCATGATACAGCTGGGTCAAGTAATCCTTTAGGTATTTCAGGGAATTATGATAGAATAACATTTGCTCCTTATTACTTATTTAAAGATTTAATAACAATTTTTATTTTTATATTTATTTTAAGTTTATTTGTTTTCTTTATGCCTAATGTTTTAGGAGATAGTGAAAACTACATAATGGCAAATCCTATGCAAACTCCACCTGCTATTGTTCCAGAATGATATCTTTTACCTTTTTATGCTATATTAAGATCTATACCTAATAAATTATTAGGTGTAATAGCTATGTTTAGTGCAATATTAGCTATAATGTTGTTACCTATAACTGATTTAGGTAGATCAAAAGGTTTACAATTTAGACCTTTAAGCAAATTAGGTTTCTGATTATTTGTGGCAAATTTTTTAATATTAATGAAATTAGGAGCTTGTCATGTTGAATCTCCATTTATAGAATTAGGTCAAATAAGTACAGCTTTATACTTTAGTTACTTTATAATTATAGTACCTATGTTTAGTTTAATTGAAAATTCTTTAACTGATTCTCAAGTTAAATAACTTTGTTTTAAAACAAATAAACTAAAATAAAGGTAAAAATGAAATAGGGTTATTATTAATAATAATCTATATATTATTACTTAAGGTGTGTGTATAATTTTAAAGTGAGTATAAATCCTTTAAATATACAAAAAAAAAATAAGTTAAATTCATCTATATCAATATGAAGTGAACGATGATTTTTATCAACAAATGCCAAAGATATCGGTACCCTTTATTTAATATTTGCCTTATTTTCTGGATTATTGGGTACCGCTTTTTCCGTTTTAATAAGAATGGAATTAAGTGGACCTGGAGTCCAATACATTTCAGATAATCAATTATATAATAGTATTGTTACAGCACATGCTTTATTAATGATTTTTTTTATGGTTATGCCTGCTTTAATAGGAGGTTTTGGTAATTTTTTAATGCCTTTAATGGTAGGTGGGCCAGATATGGCATTTCCTAGATTAAATAATATAAGTTTCTGATTATTACCTCCTAGTTTATTATTATTAATATTTTCAGCTTGTATAGAAGGTGGTGCAGGTACAGGTTGAACTATTTATCCTCCTTTATCTGGAGTACAAAGTCATAGTGGACCTAGTGTAGATTTAGCTATATTTGCCTTACATTTATCAGGGGTTAGTAGTTTATTAGGAGCTATAAATTTTATAACTACTATTGTTAATATGAGAACACCTGGAATAAGATTACATAAATTAGCTTTATTTGGATGAGCCGTAGTTATTACAGCTGTATTATTATTATTATCTTTACCTGTATTAGCTGGTGCTATTACAATGCTTTTAACTGATAGAAATTTTAACACATCATTCTTTGAAACAGCTGGAGGTGGTGATCCTATTTTATTCCAACATCTTTTCTGATTTTTTGGTCATCCTGAAGTTTATATTTTAATAGTACCAGCTTTTGGTATAATAAGTACAACTATATCAGCTTATTCTAATAAAACTGTATTTGGTTATATTGGTATGGTTTATGCTATGATGTCTATTGGTATTTTAGGATTTATTGTTTGAAGTCATCACATGTATACTGTTGGTTTAGATGTCGATACAAGAGCATATTTCACAGCTGCTACATTAATAATAGCTGTTCCTACAGGAATAAAAATATTTTCATGATTAGCTACATGTTATGGAGGTTCTGTAAAATTAACTTCTTCTATGCTATTTGCTTTAGGTTTTGTATTTATGTTTACAATTGGAGGATTATCAGGTGTTGTTTTAGCGAATGCATCATTAGATATAGCATTTCACGATACTTACTATGTTGTGGCTCATTTCCACTATGTATTAAGTATGGGTGCTGTTTTTGCTATGTTTAGTGGATGATATCACTGAGTACCTAAATTATTAGGTTTAAATTATAATATGCAATGATCTAAAGCTCAATTTTGAATTTTATTTATAGGAGTTAATCTTACATTTTTCCCTCAACATTTTTTAGGTTTACAAGGTATGCCTAGAAGAATTGGGGATTATCCTGATGCTTTTGCAGGGTGAAATTTAATAAGTAGTTTTGGGTCTATAGTAAGTGTAGCTGCTGCTTTCTTATTTTTATATATTGTATATATTCAATTAGTAGACGGTAAGTACGCAGGAAGATATCCTTGATCAAGTCCACAATTTTACACTGATACTCTACAAACTACATTAAATAGAAATTATCCTAGTTTAGAGTGAGGTTTAAGTAGTCCACCTAAACCTCATGCTTTTGTAAGTTTACCTGTGCAATCTGGAATTATGCCGTTATTCTAATATATAGCGTACAGATTAAAGAAAACTCTTTGCTAAATATGATTCTTTAAGACTAAAATATGTGAAAACAAATCAATGATACAAAGATCAATCTAGATTGTTTACTAAATATGTTCATAATATTGCTAAATAATCTTTAACTGAATATTATATATTAATAATAATAATGGAAGTTTTAAATGAAATAAATTAAATTTTACTTTTTTTTTATAAAAAAAAAATAATTCTTATTAGTTCAATGGTAGAACAAGATACTTCTAATATCTGAATTCTAGTTCGAATCTAGGATAAGAATAATATTAATAATAATACAACATTATTAACTTTATAACAATAAAAACATATTAAACCATATTGTAGTAAAAAAGGTCTTCAAATTCTAATCTAGAATAAGAATAATACAATATTCTGGTTTTAATATATAATAAGGATAATAATATTAATATATTATAGTTTTAATCTATTAAGCCTTTTCTTCTATTGCTTTAATCTTAATAATATTAAGTTATACAAAAAAATCTTAGTTTAATTAAAAATTCTTTTAATATTTTTAATAAAATTTATGTATTATAATACATCAACTCTGATTTCACTTATCGAAGTTATTTTAGTCTTAGTTCCAGGGCTACTTTCAGTGGCTTATGTGACAGTCGCTGAAAGAAAAACTATGGCCAGTATGCAAAGAAGATTAGGTCCTAATGTTGTAGGTTATTATGGCTTATTACAAGCTTTTGGAGACGCATTAAAACTTTTATTAAAAGAGTATGTAGCTCCTACACAAGCTAATATAATTTTATTTTTTATCGGGCCAGTAATTACCCTAATATTTGCTCTTTTAGGGTACGGAGTAATACCATATGGGCCAGGTTTAGCTATTAGTGATTTTAATTTAGGTATATTTTATATGTTAGCTGTTTCTTCTTTAGCTACTTATGGTATTTTATTAGCAGGTTGAAGTGCCAATAGTAAATATGCTTTTTTAGGTTCTTTAAGAAGTACCGCTCAATTAATTAGCTATGAATTAGTTTTAAGTTCTGCTATATTATTAGTAGTTATGTTAACAGGGAATTTAAATCTTACTGAAAATATAGAAGCTCAAAGAGTAGTTTGATTTATAATACCTTTATTTGTTATATTTATTATATTTTTCATAGGATCAGTAGCAGAAACAAATAGAGCCCCTTTTGATTTAGCCGAGGCTGAATCAGAACTTGTTAGTGGGTTTATGACGGAACACGCAGCGGTCGTGTTTGTATTTTTTTTTCTAGCTGAGTACGGTAGTATTGTATTAATGTGTATACTTACTAGTATTTTATTCTTAGGTGGTTATTTATTAATAATTAATTTAGATTTATTTAATCTTATTCCTGAGTATATTTTAGAGAGTATTTATTTACTATATATTGATATTGAACCTTCAGTAGTTTTATATGAAATATATTCTTTTCTTTTTTTAGATTTTTTTAATAACTCTCTTATAGAAGGATTATTATATGGATTAAATTTAGGTTTAAAAAGTTCTATCCTAATTTTTATTTTTATATGAACAAGAGCTTCCTTCCCTAGAATACGTTTTGACCAATTAATGGCTTTTTGTTGAACAGTATTATTACCAATTTTGTTTGGATTAATAGTAATAATACCTTGTATATTATATAGTTTTAACATATTTCCTATCAATATATATTTACTATAGCAAAAATTAAAAAAAAAATCACGATATTAAAATATCTACTTATTTAAATATAAATTATAATTTTTTCTTGGATAGGTAAAGTATTTTTTAAAATTCTTTATATAATATCATGATATTATATACTTTATTAATTGTTCCTTTAATCGCTATATTTTTAATTGCAAGTATACCTTCTTATTATTCCATGAATTCGTCAAAATCTAGCTTGTTTTCTGATTTTACGAATTTAAAATATAATTTACCTTATTTAATTAAAGATGAAAAAGAACAAACAACATTTTATAAAAAAATAGCTTTTATAGCTTCTATCGTAAATTTGTTTATTTCGTTGATAATATATATATTATTTGATTTTAGTAATAATCAATTTCAATTTATACAAGAACACTATGATTTAAGTTTTTATGATATTTATTTAGGAGTAGATGGGATTTCAATATATTTTGTTTTATTAACTACATTAATAATGCCTATAGCTTTAGTAGCAAATTGAAATTCAATAACAAATAATGTAAAATCTTATTTAATAATAATGTTATTATTAGAAATTTTATTATTAGCAGTTTTTTTAGTTTTAGATATATTATTGTTTTATATATTTTTTGAAAGTATATTACCTCCATTATTTATATTAATAGGTTTATTTGGATCAAGTAATAAAGTAAGAGCTAGTTTTTATATATTTATATATACACTATTAGGTTCTTTATTTTTATTATTATCTATTTTAACTATGTCTTCTATAATGGGTACTACTTATTTTGATGCTTTATTCAAAGGTAATTTTAACTATAATACTCAAATTTTTTTATTTTGTGGTATATTTATCGCGTTTGCTGTAAAAACACCAACAATATTCTTAAATAATTGATTATTAAAAGCTCATGTAGAATCTCCTTTAGGTGGAAGTATAGTGCTAGCCGGGATTGTTTTAAAATTAAGTCTATATGGAATCTTTAGATTAATTTTACCTATATTAGCTAAAGCTTCTTTAAATTACACTTATATTATATTTATAATTGGGGTTATTACTATAATATATGCTAGTTTTAGCACGTTAAGAACTACTGATATTAAAGAATTAATCGCTTATAGCTCAGTATCTCATGCGGCAGTTTATTTAATAGGAGTCTTTAGTAATACAATACAAGGAATTGAAGGGGGTATTGTATTAGGTTTAGCTCACGGCTTTGTTTCAAGTGGTTTATTTATATGTGCAGGAGGTATTTTATATGATAGATCTGGTACTAGATTAATTCATTTTTATAAAGGAATAGCTCAAATAATGCCAATATTTGCAGTCTTATTTTTTATTTTATCTTTAGGTAATTGCGGGGTACCTTTAACTTTAAATTTTATAGGAGAATTTATGTCTCTTTACGGAGTATTTGAAAGATTACCTTTATTAGGTATATTTGCTTGTTCTTCTATTATATTCTCTGCTGCTTATACAATATATATGTATAATAGAATTTCTTTCGGGGGTTCTTTCAGTAAATTTTTTAATGAAAATATAAGTGATGTAACTAAAAGAGAATTTTATTTATTATTTACTTTAATTTTATTCACTGTTATATTTGGAATATATCCTTCTTTTATTCTAGATGGTATACATTTTTCTGTTGCTAATTTATTATATTATGTTTAATATAATAAAATAAATTTTTTTTCTCTTTAATTTATATTCGATTGACTTATCTTTATTTTTTTTCTCTTTCTCTTTAATTTATATATTTGTTTATATAACAAAAAAATGCCTCAATTAGTACCTTTTTATTTTTTTAATGAAATAATTTTCACTTTTAGTATAATAGCTATTACAGTGTATATTTTATCAAAATATATTTTACCCAGATTTGTACGTCTATTTTTATCTCGTACTTTTATATCAAAACTTTTTTTATAATAAAATTATAATTTTATTAATTACCAATTTTATTAAAATATATAATAAAATATCAACATAAAGAATTTTATAATTTTAAGTCTAACTTTAATTTAAAGATAAACATCTCGATTTATTAAATTAATAATATATATTAGTAGCTCAGTTCTTTTTTTTATCCGTCGTTCACGATTAAAGATACATATTTTTCTTTTTATTTTTTTAATAATAAAAAATATAAAGAAAAAATTTTTTTGTAATTAGGATAATTTTAAGGTATAATTTTTTTGGTTTTGAAAGTGGAAGTTTTCAAGAATATACAGTTAAACATTTTACTTAGTGATTTCAATGAGAATCAAAGTCCATTAACTCAATTTGAAATAAGAGATTTATTTGATTTTAATGTTTTAACCAATTTTCATATTTCTATAACTAACATAGGATTTTATTTAATGACGGGTGCTATTTTACTATTTATTATAAATCTTGTAAGTACAAATTATAATAAATTAGTAAGTAATAATTGATCTATAAGTAAAGAATCTTTATATGCAACTATTCATAGTATAGTTACAAGCCAAATAAACCCTAGAAATGGGCAAATTTATTTCCCTTTTATTTATACTTTATTTATTTTTATTTTAATTAATAATTT
>Ga0134122_10001555_pt1 | contig 16606 bp, 14 predicted proteins | sample KB302_FD_96461 | JGI IMG/M metagenome (GOLD analysis project Ga0134122, IMG submission 96461) | Terrestrial soil microbial communities without Nitrogen fertilizer from Kellogg Biological Station, Michigan, USA - KB3-0-2 | ecosystem: Environmental > Terrestrial > Soil > Unclassified ... | reverse complement strand
TTGGTTCAGGAGTTTCCGTCTAACATGCGGATGCAGCTGACAAGGCCGCGGGAACGGTGGTCGAAAGCCGGCCGGCTCTCAAACGCGTCCTTGCAGCTAATCCGCGGTCGTTAGGCGTCATCTGGGAAGGCGCACGCAAACCCGTGAAACTCGGAAGGCGACTGATTGCGTCGGTGTGCCTGCCTCATCCTCGACGCGAACGTATTGAACTCGGCGACGGGGCATACGCGTTGATGCCGTCGTCGGGCTTTGCCGCCGGCCGACCCCCGCCCGCGCTTGCACGAACCGCACCAGGACTGCCCTCATGACCCAGCCCCTCATTCTGATCAGCCACCACCTCTGTCCTTACGTCCAGCGCGCCGTCATTGCGCTCACCGAGAAGGGTGTGGCATGCGAGCGTGTTTATGTCGATCTCGCGCATAAGCCTGGGTGGTTCCAAACGCTTTCGCCGCTTGGCAAGACACCCGTACTGAAGGTCGGCAACACCCCCATTTTCGAATCCGCTGTCATTCTCGAATACCTCGAGGAGACGCAGCCCAGACCCATGCACCCGGCCGACCCACTACGACGCGCCGAGCACCGCGCCCTGATCGAATACGGTTCGGCCGTCCTCAACGATATCTGGGGATTTTACGCCGCGCCCGACGCGGCAGCCTTCGACGCCAAGCGGGCTCAGCTCGAACGTCGGTTTGGCTGGCTCGAGGCCCGCGCGCTGGCGGCACCGTGGTTCGACGGTGACCGTTTCTCGCTCGTTGATGCCGTGTTCGGCCCGGTGTTTCGCTATTTCGACGTCTTTGATGCCATCGAGGACTTCGGCATCCTCACCGGCAAGCCGAAGCTCGCGCGCTGGCGCGCAGGGCTCGCTGCCCGACCTTCGGTCAAAGCTGCCGTCAGCGCGGACTATGCTGGGCGCCTGTTGAGGTATCTGGAAGGGCGCAACGGGTACCTCCCAGGCCGCCTGGCAGCAACGGGCCGCTCGACCGCAGACAGGCCGACTTGGTCGGCCGCCCGCGGCGGCTAACGGGCTCGCCGCTCGGATGCGATGGCTCGGCACCCGCGCCGAAAGACCAAGAAGCTGTCGCCGTGGCGCGCGACTGGCGGTTGACGCGTCGGCCGACTTTATCCGGCTCAGTGCAGCGTTGTTCGCTGTGGCGGAGGTCGAACCGCAGTCGAGCGGCCTGCGGCTGCCACGAACGCCCAATTGATCTGATCGTTGGTGCAGAGCAGCTCCAGCCGGGTCATGAGCTTGTCGGCCCGCGGCCTATGTGCTTGGGCCGTCACGCTCGGCAGGGCCAACCGAGCGGACACCGCTGCCGCCACCGCCAGTCCGCCGTACCAATTGTCGAGCTGCTCGCAGACCGTGAGGGTCCCAGCCGCGACGGTGAGAGCTGAGCCAGCCACACTGGCGAGCACGGTGCTCTCGGTTTCGCTCAGGGGCCGCTCAAGTTGCTCGTGGGGATTTCGGGTGCGCATCGTCGCGGGCCAGTCGGCGACCAGCGCGTAGCCGCGGACCATGTCCTCAACGCGCTTGATATCGGTATCGTTGAGGGAATGGTGCCGGGCCGTGTGGAGGGCCCATAGGGCCTTTCGGTGCCCCCGATGCATGTGACGTCGCAGCACCTTCAACTGATGGATGCTATGGGTCACAGTCTCAACGGCTTGCTGGATCGTTCGCAGTGCCGCGCGGCTGTGCTTGCGTTCTGCCTGCCTCGACTGAGCCTTTTTCATCGCCGCGACCTCGCCCCTCAGACCAGCTTCGAGAGCGCTTCGTTGAGCGCTCGGCTTTCCGTGGTGCGCCGATCGCGCTCTGCCTGTTCGGCCTTTGCCAACCCTTGCCCGGCGACGCCGAGCGCCGCGGCGAGCCAATGGCCGAGGCACAGGGCGGCCTTCGGGCTCAGCTCACGATAGCGCCGCCGCACGCGTTGGCGTGTGTGATCCCAACGCTCCCCGACATGCAAGTCGGTGAGGCCCCGAACGCGACGCGCGAGCTGCATCCAAAGCGCCTCGTCGGATTTGCAGCAGCGCGGCTCCATGATACGCATCATGATCATCGCACCGACCACCTCGACGACGTCGCGAGGCCTTACCTCAGGCGCCAGCTTCACGACTTCCCGCGCAGCCATCAGCTCGTAGGTGTTGGCGGCTTTGCCGCTTTCGGAGTGGGCAATGATGTCTTGGGCCTGCTGCACGAGAAGCCGCCAGCGATTATCCAAGGTCTGCCAAGCTTGGTTGTCAGGGTTCTTGGCGATGCGGACCTTGACCAGCTTGAGGTAAGGCTTGAGCTGTGCTTGGGTAATCGCCTTCTGATCGACGGCGCCATGACGGCGCAACGCCGTCCGATGCGATCGGCAGTAGGCGGTGAAGGATGATGCGGCTTGAGCCCAGCAGCCCGGAGCCTGGCAAGTTCGGTCCATGATGCGCAACGATTTGTAGGCGTCCCCGTAAGGACCCGTGTGGTTTGCCTTTGTGACGGGGAAATAGGATCTAGCCCGGTCAATCGGATCACCGAAAAAGGTGAGATCGCACGGGTCCGCCAAACTGCCGGCGCCGGACGTTCGCGCGCCTTGGCAAGCTGGCAGCCCTCTTGGCCGGCGCACTCGCCAAGCCTGGCAGCACCCGTCGGCGACACGGATGCGCCGGAAGCGTTTGCGGCACTGAAGCTGCGTGCGAGGACAGAGCCGCGGCTGACAATGCTGGTGTCGCCGCTCCCCTACTGCCCCGTTCCGTCCAGCGTGGCGCGGGGTGCCGCCATGAGACCATGGTGTCGGTTAATTACCATTGCCGCTCTCAGGTCTATCCCGGATAGGCGGCTGCCGGATCTCTAGGACAGACTAAAGGTCGAGCTGCGGTTGTCCCTCAGTACCGCGGCAGGGGTAGAGGGCGATCAAGGGCTATGGCTTGGACCTTGATCTTCCCAACCCAGTACCACTCTCGGACCGGCAGGGCGATGGAGCGGGTTCGCTCTTCCGGTCAGAGGGTGGCCGCTGATACCAGCTAACCCCGATAGACTGCGATCATCCATCGGCGCATGCTGCTTGTGCTCGTGCTCCCTTTGCGGTTGTCATCGCTTGAGACGCACACGGAGCCGCCCCCAGGCCCGGCGTGATCCAGCTCCTTGCCTGGGGGTAGTAGTTATATTCTGCCGAGAACCTCGACCCATCTGGTTGGCGCAAACCCTACGCCGCGCCTCGCATACCTTCGCTCGGCTGGCGCCGACAGAAAGCCGCAGCGGTTGCGCGCGGATCGCGGCAAGGCTGTGTGTTTGAGGCATGGCGTCCTGTATTCGGTTCCTGCCAGAACTGAGACGGCGCCGTAGCAGGTCCTATCCCTCGACCCCGACTGGCGCCGGGCTACCCGTCCCTACCCCCGATGGCCGTGGCTCCGGGGGCGAGAGCGCGTTGTTGTTCCCCCCGACGCCCGCTCTCACCCTCCCCGGGCCGTACCCTTATTGTGGGGGACTTCTCGTCGGGTTGTCGGGCGCTCCGGGGGCGGCCTATCCTGTGCGGACCTGACGAACCCTTCGCTCACTCGTCACTCGTCAGGCACCTGGCCTCGACAAGGACATCCTCCCTCCTCCCCCCGATACTCGACTGTCCTGTCGAGGCCTCTTGTGGTCGAGGCCCGCTCCTCCGCCCGTCCCTTCTGGTCGGGAGACACTCCAGGAAGGGTTTGGGCGCGGAGACGATTGTCGATCATTTCGACGGGGCTCCAATCGACACCGGTCGCACGGGCGAGCCCGACGCGCCTTGTGCGCGGAGCGGCAAAATCACGGTGCACGACAGCCAGACCTTGTCCTTGGCAAGCTCGCCGAGACGCGCATTCTGAATCTGGTGGATACCGGAGTGGGCCAGATTGTAGTGGTGGATGACGAACGGTAGGCCATCCGGTGCCCCCTCGGGCGGCGCGGCCTTGCCCTGGAGGAAGCCGTCGGCGACCGGGTCGGTGAACGGATTGTCGAGCGCGACGAGGACCACCTTCTTGCGTTCGATGTATTTCGCCGCGTCGTAGGCGAGCCCTGGGCCTTTGGTGTAGTAGAACTTTTCCGTGTCGGGATCTTTCCAGTTGTCGCCCCAGCCGGTGTAGATGTAGAGCACATCGCCTGGGAGAATGCCGCGTTTGGCGAGCCCCTGCGCTTTTAGCATTGCCTCGATATCGGCCGCTTTTACGAGCTGGCCCGGCTGCATGGCCTTGCCCTTGCCGAGATAGGCTTTGGCGTCGAGCAGAATGGCGGTGGTGACGATCGGCGGCACTTTTTCGATGCCGAGCTTCTTTAGTGGCGAGTCGGGTGAGGGTTTGACCTCTTGCTGTGTGAAGCCACCGTAGTATTTCGCCTTGTCGGCAGGGAATGGTGTGTTGCCGTCCCATTTCTCGGGCAGCACCGCGAAATGACCGATCGCGTCCATCTGGGTGCCCTGGGCCCCCGGCTCACCACTGACTGTCTCCTCGCCGTTGAAGGCATGCAGGGTGCCGGGGATGCCGACCGTTGGTCGATATTTGTCAACGAGTGGTGTGCCGAAGGGCGACTGTGGCATGCTGTTTGAGCGCAAATGCGACAGCTCGTAGGACTTCGACTTGGTATTCGCAAGATGCGGTGCGCAACGCTTCCAGGTCGCAGAGCCGAGCGTGTTGGCCATGCCGAGTTCGTCACCGGCCGGCCAGGGCGATGCAGCCGACTGTGCCCGGGTGACCTGCGGCAAGGCGAAAAGCGCGGCCGTCGTCAGCAAAACGCGGATGATCGCAGAACCAGTCATGAATGCACTCCCCCGGAAATTGCTTGAACAACGAGGTTATACGCGAGCCCGCTCTCGCGAAGAGGATAGCACGAAAGTTTGCGGGCGGTCGCCACGTTGTCGGGGCATTTGACGTTTGCTCCTTTGCCAGGGTGTCCAGGCGCCGCCCGGTGCCACGGCACTCCCGCGGGTGCGGCGGCGCCGGCGCGGCTGTGACCGAGCCGGCTACGACGCCGCGATATCGTTGCGGCATTGGCCGCCGTCGTGAGCTGGTGCGACCGTCAACGCGCCCTGCCAAGACGCCGCGGGCTCCGCGCCGAGATGGAGAAAAGCGCCCTGCGCACGCCGCGGCGCAGACGTGGGCCCATCGAACTTGCTGCTCGTGAGGCAGGCCGGCGAGGATGCCGTTCGGCCGCCACCAGCCACGGTCGTCGGCCGCCAGCGAAATGGAGGGACCCAGCGTGCGCTCGCGGAGCTTTTCGCGCAGGCACCTTGCCCGTCGCGGACAAATTTTGGGCATGGCCTGGACGAGGCGACCTTCACCAAACTTGCGCGCGTCCGTTGGATCCCTCGCAGCGAAGCGGAGATGAACATTAGCGTGAGAGACCAAGGTCCGTCAGCATGTCGACTAGGCGGCGCTATCGGAGGCATCGCCACGAGGGATGCGACCGGGGCCGACCCAACAGCGGCCGTTCCAAACGGCACCCAATTCCATCAATTCGCTTTCGCTGAACAGGGCTTCGGCGGCAAGGGCATTCAAATGGTAGGTTCCCTTGATGGTGGCGCCGCAGCTGCCGAGATAGCCCTTGATGGTGTCGTGGCTCCGCTCGAGACGCCGCGCGATTTCGCGGCTGGGCATGCCCTGCAGGCGCGCCTTGATTGCCCGACGTCTGAGGTCGTCGGCAGGACGCTCGCGTTTCATGTCAGCCTCGCGGATAGTCCGTTGCGGGCGGTTCCGCCCAGAGCTCCGCAACCGACAGGGCGCGCGGCAGCAATTGTTGTTCGGCGGCGTAGCGCAGGACGAGTTGAAGCGCGCGAGTGAGCGCCGCCGCATCGACCGCATTGGGCGCGCGCTTGGAGGTGTCTGGATCGGCGGCTTCCGCTGCCCGGAACATGCGCACAAGATCACGAACGAGATCCGGGCGGCCTCTTGCCAGATCGCACCCCACGGTCAGCATGTGGTTGACCGGCACGACGCCGTGCCTGCGCCAGAACGCTGCCGCTGCGGCCGTCGGGTCGGGGAAGACCGTGCGCAGCGCTGGATCGGCGGGCACCTCGTTGCCGACGATGATGGCGTCCAACGCACCTTGCCGCAACATGCCCAAGAGGTCGGCGCCGAGTGGCGCCCGCTCGACCCAGGGTGGGTCGTGGTACTCGGCGACGTGCGCAGCCTCAAACGTGACCCAGCGCACCGTTTCGGGTCGTACGCCGTGCGCCTCCGCTAGGATGCCGCGCAGCCAAACCCCGGTGGTTTGACTATAGGCGCGGACCCCCACGCGGCGGCCCACCAGATCGGCAGGGTTGCGGATGGTGCTGGCGGCGAGGCACAAAAGCGCCGGCTCCTGGAAGCGCGCAGCCAACACCACGGGCAGCAGCACGAAGGGTTTGCCGTAGGCTTTGGCTTGCAGGAAGCTGGCGATGGCGATTTCACTCACGTCGAAGCGGTGTTCGCGCAGCATCGGCGCGAAGGCACGGTTGATAGGGGCGATATCGACAAAATCGAGCGTCAGCAGATTGGACGCGATGCGTCCCTCTCTCAGGGCGGCCGTATGCGGATACTTGCCGATGGCCGCGCGAAGCACGGCGCGCTGGAGCGGCACCCGGCCGCCGTCCCGGTCCGGCATCGGTCAGCCCTCCACGTCCGCAGGGCGATAGACGAGACCTCTTTGGCTCAACTTCGCGCGCATGCCGTAGATGTCGAGCCCGAGGTCGCCGGCCTGCAGGCGTGCCCGCGTTTGGGCCTCCTTGGCTGCACGGGCCTGGCTCTGGCTGAGCACGACCGCAGCCGAGATCCGTGGCACAACGACAACCCCGTCATCATCGGCGAGGATCAGGTCGCCGGGGTGGACGATCTGGCCGGCGCAAACGATCGGCACGTTCACCGAGCCCAGCGTCTGCTTCACGGTGCCTTGCGCCGAGACGGCCTTGGACCAGACCGGGAAGCGCATCTGCGTCAAGGCCGCAACGTCACGCACCCCCGCCTCGATCACCAGCCCGAGCACCCCGCGCGCTGTCAGCGAGCAAGCGAGAAGCTCACCGAAATAGCCGTTGTCGCAGGGCGACGTGGGTGCGACGATGAGCACGTCGCCGGCCTGACACTGTTCCACGACGACGTGCAGCATCCAGTTGTCGCCTGGCGGAATGGAGACGGTGACGGCGCTGCCGGCAACCTTGGCGCCTGGATAGAGCGGCCGCATTGAGGCGGCGAGCAGTCCGCTGCGAGCCTGCGCTTCGTGCACGGTAGCGACCCCGAAGGACGCGAACGCCTCGGCGAGCTTGCGGGCGACGCGGGGCGGATTAGTGATGACGAGGCTCATGCCAGCGCCTCCAGAACGTGCGGAAAGACGCTCTCGTAGCCTTCGCCGTAAGTGATCGTCTTGTCGGAGTTCCGGGCCGCCTGTGCGCCGCGTTGCAAGGCGACGCGGGTGTAATATTCCCACAAGTGCTCTTGGCCGGCCATGCATTCGATGGCAGCGCGCTTCTGGTTCCAGACCGGTGTGATGTCCAACAGCACCGTTGGCTGCCAGTCGCATTGTTCGGGCTGGTGTGGCTCGAACAGGAAGACGGGTGGGGCGCCCAGCACCTTCTGGCCCGGGTTGTGGCCGTGCGCCTGCGCTATGATGCGCGCGTGCTGCGTAAAATCCGTGCTGGCCGGGTGATCGTGATTGTAGATGTCCTTGCGGGAGTGCGACAGCACGAAGGCCGGATGCAGAGCCCGATAGACATCGACAAGCCGGTAGAGGGATGCTGCCGTGAGCCCGATTGGATAATCGCCGAGGTTCCAGAACTGTATGTCGGCGACCCCGAGAAGCTTGGCGGCGGCCTCGGCTTCCTTCTGACGCTCCGCCTTGACCCGCTCCAGCGTCATGCCGCCTTGGCGCCAAAGCTTGGCCGACTCGCCGCGTTCGCCATAGGAGAGGCAGATCACCGTTACGGCGTAGCCCCGCTCGGCATGCAGCGCGATCGCCCCGCCGGCTCGCCATACGAAATCCGCTGAATGTGCGCTCACCACCAGAGCCGTCTTTCCTGCCGTCGTCATGATGCGCTCCCCTTGTCGGTTTGGTCGTCCTGGCCCGCACCCACCTCGGTGCCGTGCTGGCCGGGCAGCGGCGGCGTGCCGTGGGTATGGAAGCTCTCGATCGTTTTCAGGCCCCAGGCTTGGCCCTTTTTGCGTTCCTCCTCCGTCCAGGTGATCGGTTTCCAGTCGGGCGCCAGCAGCAGTCGTGCCCCGGCATTGGCCACCTCGACGCGATTGCCGCCGGGCTCGTAGACATAGAGGAAGAAGGTCTGCTGGACCGCGTGCTTGTGCGGCCCGGTTTCGATATAGACGCCGTTCTCCAAGAAGACATCCGCCGCCCTCAGCACGTCCTCGCGGCTATCGAGCGCGTAGGTGACGTGGTGGAAGCGACCTTTGACGCCATGCGCTTCGCGCGTGTAGGCAAAGTCGTAGCTCTTGTTCGTGCAGGTGAGCCACATGCCGGCTTCCGTGCCGTCATTGAGCACGATGCGTTCGGTGAGACGGAAACCCAGATAGCGCTCGAAGAACTCGCGATTGGCCTGCACGTCGACGGCGAGGCAGTTGAAGTGGTCGAGGCGGCGCACGTTCACCCCGCGCGCAGGGAAGCGCTGCGCCTGGTTCTTGAGAGCCGGTCGCAGGGCTTGAGGTGCCTGGTACCACTCCGTCTCGTAGTAGAGCTCAAGCAAGTGCCCGTCGGGATCGTGAAACTGATAGGCGGGCCCATGCCCCAACTCGCCCTCGTGCCACCCCACTCCGTGGCCGGAGCCCTGCAACGCCCTAACACGCCGCTGCAGCGCCTGCGGGCTGCGGGCGCGGAAGGCTACATGGCCAAGGCCCGAGGTGGTCGAGCCAGTGAGCTTTAATGAGTAACGCTCATAGTCGTCCCAGGCCCTGAGGTAGACGGAGGCACCTTGCCGGCCGCTCTCGGTCATCCCGAGCACGTCCACGAAGAAGCGCAGGCTTTCCTCCGGCTTGGGGGTGAGCACCTCAAGATGGGCGAGATGGGCCACGTCCATGATCGGTTCATCGTGCATGACGTCGTCTCCCGGTTTCCCAGCGAGGCCTCTGGCTTAAAGTCTGCGTGCCGCCCCCCATCGCGGGCCCAGGCTGCATGCGGCGGCTAACAGAGGGGTGTGCGCGCCATGCCCGCGGGGCGCGCGCCCGCAGTGCCGGCACGGCCATGCTGGCTTGCGAAGTCAGGGCGTGGCGCGCCGACCGCGGCCACCTTCTAGCCCCGATCGTCTGCCCGGGTCGTATCGCTTATTTCGTCGCCGCTATAACTGCCGGCTATATCGGCGACGCCGCGTTCGGCGATCTCCGTGACGAAGGCGCGAAGGCACTGAACCAAGGCGCGCCCCGCCGGAGCCAGCGTGCGCTCACTGGAAAGAATAAGCCCGGCCGGCCGACCGGGGGCGGGGATCGGTAGCGGCACGACCTTCAGGGTTCCTCGCAGGAGATCACCGACCATCATCAGCCGTGGCATGACCGAGATGAGGTCCGTGGCATACAGCATCTCGCGGATGAAGCCGTAGGAGCTGGAGCGCAGCGAGCTGGTCGACTGCAGGCCAAGGAGAGCCAGCAGATGTTCGATTTCCAGCCCGACGCGCTGGCCGACGGTCGGCAGGACGAGTTCGTAGCGGCGAAGCGCCTCGGGCGTGACCGGACCGGTGAAGATGGGATGCTCGGCGCGGGCCAGAATTGAGATCGGCTCGGTCCAGAGCGGCTCGCGTTGGAAGCGATCAGGCGCCGCCGGCTCATACAGACGCCCCACAATCAGGTCGATCTCGCCCGAGGCGAGCAGTGGCAGCAGGTCTTCGGTGCGACCCTCCAGCAGCCGAACAAGGATGTCTGGATAGGTCGCCTTGAGCCGGGTCAACGTGCCTGGAAGCACGCCGGCCGCAGCCACCGGCAGGGCGCCGAGGGCAACAGTGCCGCCGCCGGGGCTTGCAAGTTGGTCGAGTTGGTCATCGAGCCGGCGCAACTCGGCCAGCAGCCGCCGCGCGGTTTGCACGAACACGTCACCGGCCGCGGTCGGCCGCACACCGCGAGAGTGGCGATCGAACAGGCGGGCGCCGATGATGTCTTCCAGTTCGTGCAGGCTTTTGGTCAGCGCCGGTTGCGAAACGCCGAGCACCGCGGCGGCGGCAAGCAGGCTGCGATGTGCTTCCACGGCGTCAACGGCGCGGAGCAGGGAGATCCTGAGGCGTTGATCGAGGTATCGTCGTGTCATGGGCTAAAGGCTCGTTGATCTTGCCCTCGAAGTACTGCGCCTGGCTCCGTTGCGACCCCTTGCTGGCGCCTTGCCTGGCGGTCCTCGCGGCGTGGCGGCGCAGAATAGCGCAGCGATACCACGCTTCGAAGCGGCGAGTTGAGGGTCGGCACCTCCTGAGGGCCGCTCGTGGCGAACGGATGGGCTAGCTCGTCGGCCGGCGGTCACCGTTAATGACGCAATGCTGATGCGCTCGCTCGTCATTGGTCTCAACGCTGGGCTGTGTTGGCGCTCTTGCCAGGCAATGGCAACTCGTCAGCGAAAGGCGCGGGGCTCCAGGGTCGGAGTGCGGGTCGAAAGCGTTGCGATGCAACGCGCGGCTGTGCTGGCGCTCTTGCAAGCCAATGGCAATTCGCGACTGAAAAACGCAGTGCCTAAGTAGGCATTGCGCTTTCGCAGTATGGCTACTATCTGACGCACACTGCCAATCTGACGCATGGTGCCGATGACGAGGCAGGAACGCGCAAATTTTGGAGCCACTGATGCAACGGGGCCAGGTTGAGGGCCGTGCGCACGCCGTATCCACGGCCATGACGGAGATTGTCGACCCGTCGATAACCCGGTTTGGATTGGGTGCAACGGACAAGGATCCTCGACAAATCCGCATCGCCATCGTCGACCCCTACCCGATTTTTCGCATCGGGGTGGTGCAGGCCATTGCACGTTCTAAAAGTCTTTTGCTCGTTGCCGAAGGCGCCACGGCCGCGGAGGCGCAGCGCGCCGTGCAGGAGGCTGCCCCCGACATCCTGCTCGTCGATATCAGCATCGCGGAGGATGGTGTCGAGTCTCTGCTGCGCGTGGCCAAAAGCGGCGCCAATTGCAAGCTAGTGGTGCTCACGGCCCTCGATGATGTGGCGAGCGTGTCAAAGGCATTGGCCACCGGAGTAAAGGGCTACATCCTCAAGGGCATCTCTGGATCGGAGCTCGTTGGCGCCATCCAGGTCATTCACGCTGGGCTGCCGTTCGTGACGCCTGAGCTGGCCTCACGCTTGCTCACGGAAGCCAGGGGCGGCGCACTCTTGCCCAAGCGTGCGGCCAAGCTGCAGGACGCGCTCAGTTACCGTGAAAAGCAAATGCTAGATCACGTTTCCAAGGGGCTGACCAACAAGGAGATCGCGGATCGGCTCGGCCTGACCGTCGGCACCGTCAAGCACTACGTCGGACACCTGTTCAAGAAAATGGACGTCCGCAATCGTATCGAGGCGATCGAGCGGCAGGCGCAAGACGAGCGTCAGCTGGGCCGGGCCTGAGGCCACCGGGCGCTTGCCACTAGGGCGTGTCACCTCCGCGAGGATGCTGGCCGGTGCTGGCGCCATTCGACGGGTTAGACCGAAGCACACAGACCGGAACCACACAGACCGAAGCACATTTGGCGCGCAAGCAAGCGCACTTGCGGCCCACGGCTGGGAGCCGCGGCGCGTTCGGGCCGGCCGCGGCGGCGATTGGGCTCGAGTTAGGCCGCGCCTCGGCGAGAAACGACGGTAGCTTGCTGCGGTGCTCGCCGCCTTTGATAACGCCCCCAGCCGGCGCTATCGGCCACCGGCGCACCGTCGCGGAAAATTGGGCGGCCTCGGACCAGCGTGTGCACCACCTGGCCTTGAAACTCCCAACCCTCATAGATCGAATAGCCGGCGGAGGAGACGACACCGGCCCGATCGAGCCTCCAACTTCGCTTAAGATCGACGATGGCCACGTCGGCGTCATGGCCGACCATGATGCCACCCTTGCGATGCCCGAGCCCCATTTCCTGCGCGGGATTGTGCGCCAGCACCTCGGCGATGCGCTGAAGCGGAAGGCCACGGCGGAAGTGGCCCTCGCTCAGCATCACGGCAAGCAGTGTTTCGAGCCCGGGGCAGCCCGGCGACGCGCTCCAGATGCCCCCGGCCTTGCCCGAGAGATCGCGGTGGACATGGTCGGTTGCGACCGTGTTGATGTCACCGTTGGCGATGCCCGCCCAAAGGGCTTCACGATCGGCCGCTTGGCGCAGCGGTGGGTTGATCTTGCCGGTGTCACCCCCAGCAAAGCTGACGTCGTGCGTCAAATAGTGCGGACAGGTCTCGATGGCGATCCGGCAGCCGCGGCTACGGGCGCCGAGCGCCGCCTCGAGTGCGGCCGCCGATGTGATGTGGACGACATAGAGCCCGCAGCCGGTCGCTTGGGCGATGAGGCCGGCCCGCTGCACGGCGTCGGCTTCCACGAAGGGCGGGCGTGACGCGTCCCAAGTCGCAAGGCCACCCTTGCCGTCGGGATCGGCCGCGCGTAGGCGATCCCGCAGCACCCAGGACATCTCGATGTTTTCCGGATGTGGACACACGATCCCGCCGGACCGCGCGGCGGCCTCGCACAGCCGTAACAGAAAGCCATCGTCGATGTCGGGCAGGCCCAGGCGTTTACCCTCGCCGCCACGATTGTTCATGAAAATCTTGAACGAGGGGGCACCAAAATCTGATGCGTAGACTGGCACGCTTGCGAGCTGGGCCTCGGTGGAGATGATAAAGTGATACCCAAAGTCGATACGCGCGCCCGCTTCGGTGACCTTGATTACGTCCTCGAAAATGGCTTCGAACGGCTCCGTGGCCATCAGGTAGGGAAGAAAGGTGGTAATGCCGCCGGCGGCGGCCGCGGCAGTCTCCTGGGCGGCGTCGTCGGCAACGCGTGGGCGCGAAATGTCCCCGCCGTGCCCGAGATGCAGGTGGGCATCGACGATGCCGGGAAATACCGTCAGGCCCCTGATCTCGAGCCGCTCCCGCGCAGAGACGGCCGATCCCGGCGCGAGGATCGCTGCAAACTTACCATGGAGGATCGCAAGGTCGGCTGCGAGGGGAGCGGCGCCGGGTAGCAGAATGTCGCCGCCGCTAAGCACAAGATCGCAGTGCGTCATGATTTTGCTCCCAGGCAAGCGTTGGCGCGTGGGGTTAACAGATGCATGCCAAGGCGCGCGGTGGCATACCCCGTGACGGTGTCGACGGCGTCCTCGAGCCCGGCGACGGCAGCCGCGTCAAGGCAAAGCGCGGCGTTGGCCCGGAATTTGGCCTTGACCTGAGCGGCGCTGGCTGGGCGGGTCGCGCCACCGAAGACGTCCTCGATCCGGCAGCGCTGCTCGCGTCCATCGCGGAACACCACCATCAACTCGGCCTCGAAGCGCTGCGGGAATTGTGAGGCTTCGAGGGGTGACCAGGTCACGCGTGCGGCAAGATCGCGTACCGCCCGGGCCGGGGGATGAGCAAACGTCGCATGGCCAATGGCGCCGTCGGTAAGACGTGCCGCCACCACGATCGGCAGGCTCCAGCGGGCCTCATGGCCGGTCGCAGGGGCCTGCTTGCGTGCCCACGGCTCGCAAATGATCTGGGCGGCGCCAGGCGCCACCAGGCATTTGACGGCACGGATGTCGGCCGGGTGGACCGCGCCGAGTTGATCGAGCGCCTCCACGTAGGGATGCAGGTAGTGGCAGCAGGGCAGGAATTTATAGGCCGCCTCCCTAATATGCCATTGCCGGCCAAGCGTTGCCAGCAAAGCCGCGAATTCTTCGACGGCGACGGCGCCGTCCGCGGCAAATTGATGAAACAGCCCCATTCGCCCCTCGAGCGCGGTTTCGGGGCCATTGAGCCCGGCGGCCGCCAGCCGCGCCGCCAACAGGCCGGCGTGCGCCGCCCAGCCCGGGTGCATCGATTTGACCGAGGCGCCGTTGCTGAGGAATTCGAACACACCCGAGGCTTGGCTGAGTGCAATGCCGAGCGCGGCGACCGTGCGGCTCTCCTCGAGTTTTGCGAGCTCGGCTGCCTGCAGGGCCGCCACCAGGGTGCCGCCGACCGAGGTGATCTGGAAGCCGCGCGCTTGAAAGGCGCCCGGCGCGGCGAGGCCCATGCGCACCAAAACCTCCCAGCCGAGGATGTAGGCGCGGAGCAGGTCTTCGCCGCGGGCTTCAGCCTCCTGCGCCGCAGCCAGCGCGGCCGGGGCCAGCACGGCACTTCCGTGCACGATCGAACCCGTGTGCGTGTCGTCGTATTCGAGGCCGTGCATGAGCCCGCCATTGAGGAGGGCCGCCGTCGCGGCGTCGCGCGTCAGGCTGGACCCCAAGACGTTCGCGGGCCCAGCCCCGCCGAGGGCCGCTGCGGCGCTGAGATAAGGCCGGCCGACACCGGTGGCCGCCGAGGCCAGCGCGACGCCAATGGCATCGAGCAAATGCAGACGACCACACTCGAGCACGTCGGCGGGAATGTCAGCAAATCCGATGGCGCGGATCCGGCGCGCAAGCTGGCGCGACAAGGTCATGGGTTTTCTCCCCTGACCTCGGCTGCCGCCGCGAGCCCCGCCAGGCGGCCCAGCGCGATGGCCGACAGCAGGCCATTGCCGGAGGCATAGCCGGCAGCGCCGCTGCGCCCGGACAGGCCACCGGCGGCACCGCCCCCTGCGAACAGGTTCGGGATCGGTCTGGCCTTGCTGTCGAGCACGCGGCCATCGAGGTCGATGGCCAGTCCGCCTTGTGTGTGGAATAGTCCAGGCACGACGCGACATCCATAAAGGCGTTGATGCAGCGGACCAAGGCCGAAATCGCGTCGGCCGAACGCGTCGGCAAAGTCACCGCGGGCGGACCGCTGCGCGTCGACGACGGTGGCCGCCAGGGTGGCAGGATCGATGTCGAGAAGCTTTGCCAACTCCTGCACCGTTGCGGCCGCCTTGAAGCCGCCGCGCCGTGCAAGCTCGACGAACTCCTCTTCCAGCGCTGCCACATCGTACATTTTCTGATCGAAGATGGCATAGCGCGGCGCGGCCTCAGCCAGCACATTGGGCGTGAATCCGGAGTAGCCCGCGCTTTCGTCGCCGAAGCGCCGGCCCGCTGCATTGACGATGATGCCGCCCTTTTCGATCGTGGTCCACGACAGCAAGCTGCCGTGCGGATCAGCGACCGCGGCGTAGCCTTGATAGGCGCCAATATTCGCGAAGGCCGCGCCAAGCGCCTCGCCCCACAGCACAGCTTCACCCGTTGAGCCCAAGGCGCCGAAATAGGGCGCGCCCGCGATTTCGGGGCAGAACCGGCGAACGAGCGCGGCATTGCCGGCATAGCCGTTGACGGCGAGAATGGTCTTGGCGGCGTGAACGGAAGAGCTTTCGCCCGACGCCGTCTTTAGGCGGGCACCGACCACTGCATTGTCGGCGGCGATGAGCTGATCGACGCCATTGCCAACCGCGAGCGGAATGCCGCGTCGGGCGACCCCCGCCAACAGATCGTCAACGAGATCCTGGCCACGCCGTGAGGTTGGCGCGTGCAGGCGCTGAACGCTATGGCCCACGTGCTTATAGGCGGTCACCAGCGACAGACGAGCGCCAACGCAATCGACCAGCCACTCCACGGTGGGCGCCGATTGCTCGGCCAGGTGCTGCACCAGTTCCGGGCAGTCGGTCTCGCCTGCGATGCGCATGAGATCTTCGATGAGACGCGCCGGGCTATCCTCGATCCCGGCGGCACGCTGGTAGCGCGTGCCGGCGCCGGGGATCGAGCCCGTGGACAGCGACGAGTTGCCGCCCGGGGAAGCGCGCTTTTCCACGATCGCTACCGATGCCCCCGCGTCGTGTCCCGCGATCGCGGCCGCAAGCCCACAGGCGCCGGCGCCGATGACGAGGATGTCGATGTCTTGGCGCATGGCTCGAAAGTTCCTTTTTGCCGGTCGGGACACGGCTGGCCGCGGCTCAATTTGGTTGCGCCACCATTGCCGCCACGTCGTCGGCCCAGCGGTTTTGCGATCTCACCAGATCCGCAAGGCCTTTGGCCATGGCCGGGTAAAGCTCTCCGGTCAGCGCAGCGATCTTGCCCCGCAGCTCGGCCTCGCTGAAAGGATCGTCCGGCCCGCCGCGAGCGCTGTCGATACTCACCGCGCTGCGGCTACCGTCGGTGAGCGTCACCTCGACGCGGGCGGGCCGATCTTTGGGCCACGCTTTGAGGTCCTCGTGCGGCACCAGGCGAATGCGGCTGCGCAGCGCTGCCACGTGCGGGTCGGACAACGAGCCGCGCGCGAAAGCGCCTGCTCCGGCGTTGCCGTGAACGGCCGTCGTCGCCACCGCGTGCAGCATGGAAAATTTCCCGGCGAGCACCGTCTCGGGCTCGGGTGTCGCCAGCGTTTCGCCCATGGGGTGGGTTGCGACCACAATCGCGGCGATGTTGGCCGGATCTCTGAGGGCGGGGACCTCGGCACGCAGGCGCAGGGTCGCCTCGACGGCAGAATGCGCATATTGGCAGCAGGCGATCATTTTGTGATAGCCGCTGCTGACCGCCCAGGAGCTCCCAAGGTCTGCGGTGAGCCGGTCCGGCAGGGCTTCATGCCCATAGCAGGTGGCCATGACGTCGAAGATCGTTTCGGGGAGACCGCCGAT
>Ga0134122_10001553_pt1 | contig 16630 bp, 10 predicted proteins | sample KB302_FD_96461 | JGI IMG/M metagenome (GOLD analysis project Ga0134122, IMG submission 96461) | Terrestrial soil microbial communities without Nitrogen fertilizer from Kellogg Biological Station, Michigan, USA - KB3-0-2 | ecosystem: Environmental > Terrestrial > Soil > Unclassified ... | reverse complement strand
GTCCGAACGCCGATCGACCGGCAGGCCTCGCACCTGCTCGGGCGACATGTAGCCGAAGTTGCCCTTGAGGATCCCCTGCTGGGTCTTGGACGCCTTGCCCGCGGCCTTGGCGATCCCGAAGTCGATCAGCTTCACCTCGCCCGAGCGGGTGAGGAAGATGTTCTCCATCGAGACGTCGCGGTGGATCAGATCGACCGGTCGCCCCTGCCCGTCCTTCAGCTCGTGCGCGGCGTGCAGGCCCTCGCAGCAGCGCGCCACGATGTACGCCGCCAGCTCGGGCGCCACCGGGCGCGGGATGGGCGCGCCGGCGTTGATCACCTGCGCCAGCTCCTTGCCCTGGAGCAGCTCCATCGCCATGTAGAAGGTGCCGGCGGTGTTCCCCAGGTCCAGGATGCGCACCACGTTCGGGTGCTGCAGCAGCGCCGCCAGCTTCGCCTCCTCGATGAAGCGGCGGACGAACTTCGGGTCCTCCATCCGGTCGGGGGAGATCGTCTTCAGCGCCACCAGCTCGCGGGTCTCGGCGTTGCGCGCGCGCCAGACGCGCCCCATCCCGCCCGCGGCGATCAGCTCCAGCACCTCGTACGGGCCCACCCGGTCGCCGGGGTGGATGGCGCCCGGGGAGGACGGCGCCACCGGCGTGGAGGCCACCGCGGCGATCCCCGGCGCGCCGGTGAAGCTGGCCAGCGCGTCGGGCCCGGCCGAGACGCCCATCCCGATGATCGCCCTCCCCACCAGGCGCCGCAGGTCGCCCACCGCGGGCCGGTCGGCGGCGGCCCCCAGCGCGCTCGCCAGCGCGTCGCGCACCTCGGCGGCGAGCGGGGTCCGGGCCAGCGCGGCGCGCAGCTCGTCCACGCGCGGCGGGGAGAGCGCGCCGCGGGGCAACAGGTGCTCCCAGATGGCCAGCGTGCCCGAGTAGATGTCGCCGGGCGGCGCCATCCCCGGCTCGCGCGCCCGCTCCGGCGCGGCGAAGTCCATCGGCGGCCACGTCTTGCGCAGGCCCCCGGCGCGGACAAACGCGCGGCCCAGGCCCAGCTCCAGCAGCCGGAGCGCGTTGCCCTCGATGCGCAGGGTGCTGGGGCGGAGGTCGCCATGCGCCAGAGGCGAGGAGAGGGCGCCGTGCAATCCGTCCAGCGCGCCGTAGAGCTGCGCGGAGAGCTGGAGCAACACCGGGAGCGGCCACGGCGCGCCGGACTCGCCCAGCTCTCGCAGGCTGGGGCCCACCACGTGCGGCCAGGCGGCGAAGAGCGCGCCGCCGGACTCGCCCATCTGCTCCACCCGCGCCAGGTTGCGGTGGTCCATCGTCAGGAGCGCGCCGGCTTCCTCCTGCCAGGCGCGCTGCACCGCGCGGTCCCGGGAGAGCTCCTCGTGGACGATCGCCACCACCATCGGGGTGCTGGAGCCGGAGACGCGGCGGCGGGCGACGAACAGCTCGGCGGCGGGGTTCCGCCCCAGCGAGTCCATCAGGTGGTAGTCGGCGAAGGGGGCGCCCGGGCGCATCCGGAGGAGTTCCTGCGCCCGACTGTAATGGACAATTCAGGGCGTGGGCGGTCGCTCCAGCCGATACGACGGGTGAAGCAGGCCGGTGGGCGGGTAGAGCTCCTCGCCGACGGGGAGGAAGCCCAGCTTGAGGAGCGTCGCGCGCGAGGCGTCATTCCTCGGGTGGTGCCCGGCGAAGAGCGCGGAGGCGCCGAGGGTGGCGAAGGCGTGGTGGATGGCGGAGCGGGCGGCCTCGGTGGCGTAGCCGTGGCCCCAGTGCTCGGCGCGGAGGTGGAAGCCCAGCTCGAGGACGCCCGGGCGGTAGGGCCGGAGGCCGCAGCAGCCGGCGTGGGTGGAGGTGGCGCGGAGGAATATGGGCCAGTACTGGAGGCCGTGCTCGCGCGCGCGGTCGAGCTCCGCGCGGAGCTTCTGGCGCACCGCCTCGGGGTCGAGCGCGCCGCGGGCGTCGATCAGCGCCGTCACCCGGGCGTCACCCCACAGCGCCATCGCCAGCGGCTCGTCGTCCTCGCGCCACCAGCGGAAGGTGAGGCGGGCGGTGTCGGCGGGGAGTCGAGGCGGCGGAGGCATCGGGTCCAGGTCGATTCTTAGCCGAGCGCGCCGGGTCTGGGGCGGCGGACGGAAAAAGAGGCGCCGCGGACGGGTCGCGGGTGATGGACTCCACAGCGCGAGATGCACCGGGTGCCGCCGCGGTTCGCGCTACAGTCGGCCGCGCACGTGGAGCGCGCCCTCTCCGCACCGGGAAAATTGTTCCTCGCCGGCGAATACGCCGTGCTCTGGGGCGGCCAGGCGCGGGTGGCGGCGGTGGGGCCGCGCTCCACCGCCCTGGTGCGCCGCCGGCAGGACCGCGAGGTGCACCTGCTCACCGAGGCGGGGCGGTGCTCCGGTCACCTCACCCCGCTGGGGATCAACTTCGGCGGCCCGGTGGCGGCGGACTTCTCCTTCACGGCCCGCGCGGCGAGCGAGGTCGTCCGCGCGCACGGGCGCGAGGCGGTCGGCTTCGACCTGGCGCTGGGGCCTTCGCCGCGCGCGCCGGACGGCCGCAAGCTGGGGATGGGCGGGAGCGCTCGCGCGTGCGTGCTGGCGAGTGAAGCCGCGCGCTACGTGCTGGAGGAGCGCCTGGACCCGCTCAAGCTGGCGCTGCTGGCGCACGCGCTGACCCAGGGCGGGAAGGGGAGCGGCGCGGACGTGGCGGCGATCTACGCGGGCGGCGTCATCCGCTACCGCCGGTACGACGTCTCCGCCCTCGCCACCGCCTCCGCCGAGGGCCGGCTGGAGAGCGCCCTCCGCCAGAGCCCGCCGGTGGAGGTGTGGCGCTTCCCGCCGCTCCACGCCGCCCTCTCCTACGTGTTCACCGGGGCGAGCGCATCCACGCCCGGGCTGATCGACTCCGTCGAGTCGAGGCTCCAGGGCGCCGCGCGGGTGAAGTTCGTGGACGACTCGGACGAGCTGGGCGCGCAGCTGGAGTCCGGGCTGCTGGAGCGCGACTTCCACGCGGTGCGGGAGTCCTGCGCCGGGCTGCAGCGGCTGCTGGGTTCGCTGCGCTTGCCGTCGCCGGAGGCGGCGCAGCGGATCGTCGCGCTGGCGTCCTCCTTCGGCGGCGCGGCGAAGATCTCCGGCGCCGGGGGCGGGGACGGGTGCATCGTCTTCTCCGAGGACGAACAGGCCCGCGCCGCCCTCCTCGAGGCGCTCGCCGCGCGGGAGCTCTACGCGCTGCCGCTGGTGGTCGAGCATGGGCTCCGGGGGGAGACCACCCCGGACCCGGCGCTGGTGGCGTGGATGCGGTAGGCCCGCGCCCGCTCAGACGGGCGAGCGGCGCCTGGACCCGAACAGCGCCGCCAGCGCGGCCCCCACCGCCCAGACTCGGGTCGGGCGGTCACGGAGCGCCTCGCGGCTGAGCAGCGGCGGCGCCGATCGCGCGGGGCGCCGGATGACCTTCGGCCGCTGCTCCCCCACCGGGTCCGTCTTCTTGTGGTCGCTCTTCTCGCCGATCCGCCGCGCGCCCGGGTCCTTCCCTGCCGGCGAGCGGTGCTCCAGCACCGCGTTGATCTCCGCCCCCAGCAGCACCACCTGCGAGGAGATCCACATCCACACCAGCATCACCACCATGCCGCCGAGCGCGCCGTACGTCACCTCGTACTTGCCGAAGTTGGCGACGTAGACGGAGAAGCCCCAGGAAGCGACCAGCCAGAGCACCACCCCGACCACCGAGCCGGGCGTGATGAACCGGAACTGCTGCTCCACGTCCGGGAGGAAGTAGTAGAGGCAGGCCCACAGGAGCATCATCATCAGCCCGGCCACCGGGAGCCGCGCCCACAGCAGCAGGGTGCCCAGGGGCCCGCCCACCGCCTTCGCCAGCGGCGGCGCCGCCACCGCGAGCAGCGCGGCCACCAGCGCCGCGCCCGCCGCGAAGAGCGTCATTCCCAGCGCGATGCCCCGCGTCTTCCAGAACTTCCGCGACTCCTGCACGCCGTAGGTGGTGTTCAGCGCGCGCATCAACGCGGAGATGCCGCCGGACGCGGACCAGATCGCCACCAGCGCGGAGACGGTGAGCAGGCCGGTGCTCTTGGAGTCGGCGAGGGAGCGCACGCGCTCGCCGAGGATCTGGGTGACCGGGCCGGGCGCGATGCGGGAGAGCTGGTCGATGAGCTGGGTCGCCTGCGCGGGGTCGATCAGGATGCCGGCCAGGGCCACCAGGAAGAGCAGGAACGGGAACAGCGCGAGCAGGCCGAAGAAGGTGACCATCCCGGCCACGTCGCTCACCCGGTCCTTGGTCCACTCGTTCTTGAGGGCGGTGAGGAACTCCTTCCACGTCATCCCGTGTCCCGGGAAGCGCATGCCGCGGATCGACGACCGTCGCGGGTCCTGCTTGATCGCCATGGCGTCCTCCATGGGGGACCACGTTGAGCACCGCGCGAAGCGAGGGCAGGGGGCGCTCGGGCGACTGGACGCTGGGCGCCGGTCCGCGCGGCCGGCGTCAGAACATGTGCCCCATGGTGAAGTAGAGCGCGCTCCGGCCGGTCTCCGGGGAGATGGCCCAGTCGCCGCGGAGCACCGCCGCTCGGCGGACCACCCGGAGCCCCGCGCCGGCGCCCGCGTGCCACGCGTACCAGGGGCCGTCGTCCACCGCCGGCTGCCAGACCCGCCCCGCGTCGGCGAAGGCGACGCCGCCCACGCGCACCGGATGCCCGAAGAGCGGGAAGGAGAGCGGCAGCCACCGCAGCTCGAGGTTGGCGAACGCCTTGGTGTCGCCGGCGAAGCGCGCGCGGGGGACGCCGCGCACGGACGTCATCCCGCCGATGCCCTCCGCCACCGCGATGCCGCCCACCGAGGGCCACTCGAAGAACGGCACGTCGCCCAGCTGGACGTCCAGCACCGCCCGGAAGGCGAGCACCAGCTGCGGTGAGCCGAGTTGGAGGTAGCGGCGCTCGGTGGCGGTGAGGCCGCCGAAGGCGTAGTCGCCCAGGGTGGCGGGCCCGGAGACGCGGACGGCCAGCTCCTCCACGCTGCCGCGGCTGGGGTTGGCCTCGTCGTCGCGGGTGTCGCGGAGGGCGCCGGCGTTGAGCTGCCCGGCGCGACCGCCCGCGGCGCCCGGAGGCGGGGCCTCGGTGAGGAGGGACGGCTGGTAGGGGCGGACGGCGACGTCGCGGAAGAGGTAGCCGGCCCAGAGCTGGTACGGGTCCTCGGGCCCGAGCGGGTGGAAGCGCAGGCGGACCCACGCGCGCGGCGTGCGCTGGTCGTAGCTGAATCGATCGGAATCGTCGCCGGCGACGACGCCGGGAACAGAGCGGTTGCCGGAGCCGTAGTAGGGCGCGCGGAGGTCGCGCCTGAGCTCCACCTGCGCCTCGACGCGGATCGGCCCGAGGAGGTTCGGGCCGTCGAAGCGGAGGAAGTGGCTCTGGCCGCCGCGGGTGGTGAAGGACGTCTGGGCGCCGAGGGAGAAGCGGAAGGGGCGGTAGCCCGGGCCGTAGAGGTACGCGCCGCCCACCAGGCCGTAGCCCACGCCCAGGTCGGTCGAGTAGTTGAGCAGCGGGAGGGCGAGCGCGTCCCAGCCGCGGTCGCGCTCCGGCGCGCTGGTGGCGCCCTGGGCCCGGGCGGCGAAGGACAGCGCGAGCGCGAGCGCAGCCGCTGTGCTCCGGAAGACCTTCATCGAGTCGAAAGCTGAACGGTGCGCGCCGCGGGTGCGGCGGGCGCGGGGGCGAGCGCACGGCCGCGCGCTTCCAGCCACTGCTGAGCGCCACGCTCATGTTCATTTTCGACGGAACACCACCACCCCCCGGAGGAGGAGCGGAGTGACGCGGACAGAGGCGAGCGAGCTGATCGCGCCCGAGCTGCGGCGCTGGGCGGTGGACTCCATCGCGCGCGTCCACCGGCGCCATGCCCGGGTCAGGCTTGGCGGCCGGCGGGTGGTGGCCCCGGCGCCGGCGCGGCGACCGGACCGGCGGCTGTGCCTGGTGCACCTGGACGGCGTGCCCATCCAACTCCTGGAGGAGGCGGTGGAGACGGGGGCGATGCCGTTCCTGTCGCGGCTGGTGCGGTCGGGCGCGTATCACCTCGACTCGGCGTTCTGGGGATCGCCCGCGTCCACGCCGGCCTTCCAGGCGGGAGTGTTGTTCGGTCTCCGCCACGCGAACCTGCCCGCGTACACGTGGTTCGACCGCGAGCTGGGGCGCGAGGTGAGGATGAACAACCCGCGCGACGCCTTGCTCATCGAGCAGCGGCTGGAGGCGATGGCCGGCGGGAGCAGCCTCGTCGACGGCGGCGGCACGGTGTACCTGTCGCTCTTCCGCGCGGGGGCGGTGAACCTGTCGTCGATGTCCTCGCTGGCGGACATGCCGGCCGTGTGGAGGTCGCTGCCGTCGTGCCTGCACGACCTGCGCGACGCCAGCCGGCAGACGCTGCGGAAGTACGCGGCGTGCGTGGTGCGGGACCTGGCGGAGACCGCGGTGGACGTGTGGCGCTGGGTGAAGCGGGTGAAGGACTGGCGGCACGAGCGCGAGTACATGCTCAACCGGCTGTTCCTGGTGTCGCTGGGGTGGGGGGTGTCGCACTCGCGCGCGATGATCGACATGGCGCGCGGCGTGCCGGCCATCTACCTGGCGTACGGGAACTACGACGAGGTGGCGCACCGGCGCGGCCCGTTCTCCCAGCAGGCGCGCGCGGAGCTGCACCGCGTGGACCGGTACCTGGAGACGCTCTACGCGGTGGGGCGGTCGGTGGAGACGCCGTACGACCTGTACCTGATGGCGGACCACGGGCACGTGGACTCGGTGCCGGTGGAGAAGCGGCGCGGGCGGCGGCTGCAGTGGCTGCTGCTGGAGGGGCCGCCGGGGGAGCTGGGGGAGGACATCCGCAGGGGGCTGCTGGATGGGCGGGGGGCGCGGCCGGCGGAGGAGCGCCAGGAGGTCGAACCGGTGGTGATCGAGGCGGGGAACTTCTCCCACGTGTACCTGGCGCGGAGGAGGGAGCCGCTGGAGGCGATGGAGCTGCTGGCGCGGTTCCCGGACGTGCTGGCGCGGGCGGCGCGGTGCCCGGACATCGGGATCGTCATGGTGCGGCGGGGGGATTCGGCGGTGGCCATCGTCCAGGGCGGGGTGTACGGGCCGGACGAGGTGGAGCGGGCGCCGCTGGCGTCGGAGTTCTCGAGGCGCGCGGTGGCGGACATGTTGCGCGAGCTGCCGCACATGAAGACCGCGGGGGACCTGGTGCTCTACGGAGAGGCGCTGACGGCGACGGGGACGGTGGGGTTCGCGTGGGAGTGGGGGTCGCACGGCGGGCTGACGAGGATCGAGACGGACAGCGCGCTGCTGTGGCCGGCGGACGGGCCGGTGGACCTGTCGGGGCTGTCGCACTGCGCGGAGCTGCACCGGCGACTGGCGGGTGCGTACCGGAGCTGAGCGGATGGGGGCGCGAGCGCGCGGCGCGGTGGGAGTGAGGGCGGTGGCCGCGGTGGTGGGCGGCGTCCTCACGGTGCTGTTGGTGGCCAGCGCGTTCTTCCAGTGGCATCCGGGCGGGGGTGGACCGTTGATCCGGCCGCGCTTCCCGCTGCGGGCGTTCTTCGCGGACCTGCCGAGGAACGTGCCGTGGCTGGTGGCGTTCGCGGCGCTGACGGCGGCGGTGATCCCGGCGCGGGCGGCGCAGTGGCAGCGGGCGCTGAAGCGGAAGGTGCCGTTCCGGGAGCGCTACCACCTGGTGGCGATCGGGGGGTTCTGCAACAACGCGCTGCCCGGGAAGCTGGGGGACGTCATCCGGGCGTTCCTGCTGGCGCGGTCGCAGGGGATCCCGTTCGTGGAGTCGCTGGGGTCGGTCGCGGTGTGCAAGCTGCTGGAGCTGGCGGCGCTGATGCTGCTGGTGGCGGTGTCGTTCCTGGGGCCGTTCGGGACGACGATGTCGCGGTTCGCCGTGGCGGCGCGGGCGGCGGTGGGGGTGTGCCTGGCGCTGATGGCAGTGGTGGTGCTGCTGGCGCACCACTCGCATGGGCTGTCGGCGTGGCTGGAGGCGCGGGGGCGGTTCCCGAAGGTGCAGATGTTCCTGGTGAACGTGGGGGCGGGGCTGGGGACGGCGCGGTCGCTGCGGGGGATGGCGATGTTGCTGCTGTTCTCGATCGCGCCGGTGCTGGCGCCGGCGGTGGGGTATGGGTTGGGGTTGTCGGGGCTAGGGATTCACGGAGGGGTGTTCGCGGGGGCGGTGGTGCTGGGGGCGATCTCGCTGGGGCAGTCGGCGATCGGGGTGCCGGCGGGGACGGGCATCTACTACTTCGTGGCGAGCTGGTCGGCGCGGAGCCTGGGGGCGACGGAGGCTCAGGCGGCGGCGTACGCGGCGCTCACGCACCTGGCGACCATCGCGACGCAGCTGGGCGTGGGGGCGGTGAGCGTGTGGATGCGGAAGATCAAGCTCTCCGACCTGAGGAGGAGGAAGGACCTCGCCGCGGAGGCGGTGGAGCAGGTCGTCGAGGAGGAGATCCACTCGTCCGCGTGAAGGTGCGGAAACGAAAAAGGGACCCGGCGAAGCCACCGGATCCCTTCGAGCGAGTCAGAGTGCCCAGGAGAGGACTCGAACCTCCATGCTATTGCTAGCGCTAGACCCTGAATCTAGTGTGTCTACCAATTCCACCACCTGGGCTTTTGCTTTAGTTCTGCGGAGATAGCCTGAAGTCAGCCTCCTTGTCTAGAGTGGTGAATCCGCTCCAGTACGGGGCGGGTACGAAGTCTGCGGAAGGGGGCACCGCATGCCGACCTGGACGGGCCGCTGGGAGCACGGACGCACGTACCTGGATGGTGAAGGGCACTCGGTGTTCCTTCTGGAGAAGCAACGGGGTGGCAAGAGGTACAACATCCCACTGCGGGTTCCAAGTGAAAGTGATGCCCTGGCTGAGGCGCGGCTGTTCGTCAGAGATCCTGACGCCTACGTCCAGGAGCAACTGACGCGGGGGAAGCTGGCCCGGACGCGGGCCGCCAGGAGGGCGCGCGAGCTGGCGCCGGCGCCCGAGCCGTCCGGGGTGCGGATCACCACCGAGACTATCCAGGCGGTCCTGGACCACCTGCGCGCGGAGGGCCGGAATGAGGTCCACGTCCAGAACGTGAAGCGGTACCTGGCGGACTGGGGGGACATCCTGGAGGGGAGGCCGCTGCAGACGGTCAGCCCGGCGGAGCTGGAGCGGCACCTGGACGCGTGGCCGTTCCGGGAGCGGGCGAAGTCGCGGAGGTACAAGATCGTCGCGCTCAAGTGCTTCGCGAGCTTCTATGTGCACCAGAAGCACCTACTGCGCGCGCACCAGAACCCGGCGGCCGAGCTGGTGGTGAAGCGGCCGAAGCCGAAGGACCCGCAGATCTACAGCATCGAGCAGGTAGAGGAGCATTACCGGTACGTCGAGCTCCAGTGTGTCCGGGACGTCCTGGTGCTGCGTGCGAAGGGCGGGATGCACGGGTCAGAGATCGACCGCATCGCGCGAGGGGAGGGGAAGGTCGAGCCCATCACCGACCATCCGATCATCGTGGGGATCCTCTCGTACCCGCACAAGCGCGGGGAGACGCATCGGCAGTTCATCGATGCCCAGATGGCGGAAGCGGTGAAGCGGCTCCAGGCGCGAGGGAGCGCGCCCACAAAGGAGACGGTGATCATCGAGATGCGGGCCGCCGCCGCGCGCCTCTCCAAGGCGAAAGGCGAGCGGGTGCCGCACCTTCACCCGTCGAAGCTGCGCCACTCGTTCCTAAGCTGGGGTACCGAGATGGGTGAGAAGGTCACGCGTACGGGGAAGGGGATGAGCGTCCAAGACATGGCGGATATCGCCAACCACTCGCGGGAGACCAGCCGGAAGCACTACAACAAGGCGCCCGCCGCCTACTGCAAGCTTCCCCTCAACTTACTCCACCTAGCGACGCAGCGCCCGTGATCTGCGAGTCCATCGTGGCTCATCTCGAAATCACTTGCCCAGAGATTGCTCCACATTCACCCTGAAATTGGGCGGCGGCAGGAATGTTACCAGTGCAGACGCGGGCCTAACTGTCGGAGCGCCCCTCTGCGGTTCTCGTAGTCGGGCAGCACCTCCCCGAGCTTCGCCCAGAACTGCCTGCCGTGGTCGTCGTGCAGCAGGTGGACGATCTCGTGTGCGACCACATACTCGACCAGCTTCATAGGAGCCTGAATGACGCGCCAGTTGAAACGAACCACGCCGGCCCCACAGCTCCCCCACCGCCGCTCCTGTTCCCGGACCAACAGCCTCGGAGTCTCTACCCCCACCTTCAATGCCCAGCGCACAACCAGTTCCTGAAAGCACTCCTGGGCATGGCGGCGATACCAACGGAGAAGGAGATCTCGCACCTCTCTTGAGCGATCAGCACCCGCTCGTGTGATCGTCACCACGAACCGACCGTGATCCAGATGCACGGCGGAAGGTCCCGAGTGGACCTTCATGCGGTATTGCCGGCCCAAGTAGAGGAACGTCTCGCCCGTCACGAACTCGCGGGCGGGCAGCGTCGGCTCTCCAGGGCGAACCATGCGCAGCCGTGAGACGATCCACCTGGCCTTCTCGTGCACCACGCGGTCCAGCCGCTCCACGGGTGTGCCCTTGGGTGCTGTCAGTAGCACTACGCCAGGCGGGGCGACCGTCACCGCCACCGTGCTTCGCCTTGGACTTCTGAGAATGCCGTAGGGGATGACGGTCCGACCGAAGTGGACCTCCGACCGCTCCGGGGAAGGCTCGAAGGCGGCGATCATTTGCCTTTCCTCACCTTCGCGAGATCCACGATCCGCCCAGCCAACACTTCGACCTTCTCGGCTTCGTAGTTCGCGGCGCGGAGTTGGCGCTTCACCTTCTGACGCATCTGCCGCTGCACGTCGTCCTTCCGGGTCCAGTCGATGATCTGCGTCTCGGGCTCGATGGCCTCCTGAATGAGCGTGGCAAGCTCCCGACCTGCCTCGTCTCCGTAGGTAGCGTCGGGCTCGGCAACCATAGGCAGCTCGCCCTCATGGAGGACGCCATAGATGGCGTAGGAGAAGTCGGAGAGGCCCACACGCCGGGCCGCACCGGCTTCGTCACGAACCTCCTGGATGAGGTTCTGAAAGAGCTGGAGCTGCCGGGCGGCGTCGATGCGCTCCTGCTTTCGTTCCGCGATGATCTCTTCCAAGCGCTGCCGGAGTGAGTGGTAGAAGGCCGGGTTCTCCTCAAGCCTCACGTGGATTTCGTGCCGGATGGCGTGCTCCATCTCGCTGGCCTTGGCCTCGGGAGACTTCAGGGCCGCCACTTTCTCCTCGAAGTCCTTCGAGAAGATGGAGACCTCCTTGACCAGGAGTTGGATGCCCTCGGCAATCACCACGTCTTCGATGAGCTTCTTCACCTTCGCTCCCGCGTCCGAGATGTCGAGCCCTGGGTCTCGGTATCGCGCGCGGGCAGCGCCCCGAATCTTGCCAAGCCACCGGAGGTCATCGACATAGGGGAGAGCGTGCGGATCGGGCAGGAGCATGTCCAGGGACTGGCTGAAGCCCCGAAAGGCTTGGTCGAACTCGGCTCGAACATCCTCGGGCTCCAGGATGGCCACGCATTCGTCGAGGTCGTCCCTGTTCTTCATCTTGGCGAAGAACCGCAGCGCAGCCTGGTGGCGGGTTTGAAGCCTGGGTAGCTCGTCCACCTTGGGCTGCATCGCGCCCTTCACATCAGCGGGCGAGAAGATGGCGAGGGCTTCCTGGAGGTCACCGGAGACGCCCCAGTAGTCCACTACCAGGCCGTAGGTCTTCGCGTCGGCTTTGCGGTTCACACGGGCGAGGGCCTGGAGCAGCGTGTGCTCCTTGAGCGGCGAGTCCAGGTACATCACCTGCTCGATGGGCGCGTCGAAGCCGGTGAGCAGCATGTCGCAGACTACGAGCAGCGCCAGCGGGTCCTTGGGATCGAGGAAGCGACGGATCAGCTCAGCCTGCTGCTGCTTCGAGGTCTTGTATTTCTGGAAGCGGTCCCCGTCGTTGTGACCCACGGTCATGATGACGGCGGACTCCGGAGCGTTGAGCCTGTCGAGTGTCTCCTTGTAGATGACGGCGGTCTCCCGGCTCACCGCCACAACCTGGGCCTTGAAGCCATTGGGCTGAATGAACTTGGTGAAGTGGTCCAGAAGATCGAGGCAGATGGTCTCGATGCGCTTGGGTGCGGCGGCGATGGCCTCCTCGGTCGCGTGCTTCTGCTTGATGGCCTCGCGCTCCTCATCAGTGCGGTCGGCGAACACGCGGTCGAATACCTGGTCCAGGCTGTTGCCGAGAATGCGCAGCTCGGGAAGCCGGCTCTCGTAGAAGATGGGGACGGTGGCATCATCCCGGACGGCCTGTTCGATGGTGTACGTATCGATGTACGACCCGAACGTCTCGAGCGTGCTCCGGTCCTGCTTGTCGATGGGTGTGCCCGTGAAGCCCAGGAAGCACGCACGGGGGAGGGCTCGACGCATGTTCGCAGCAAGGCTGCTGTACTGGGTGCGATGAGCCTCATCGACCAGGACGAAGATGTTCTCCGCTTCGGAGAGGACGGGGTGTGGCTCCCGCTTCTCACGCTTGGCGTCAGCTTGCCCCGTGCCAGTCAGCTCCTGGAACTTCTGGATGGTGGTGGTGACCGTCTTGCCCGTGGGGTTCTCAAGCAAGTCCCTGAGGCTCTGCACGCTCTTTGCCCGCTCGGGGTTCGGGAAGCCGCAGCGCAGGAAGGTGTCGGAGATCTGCCTGTCGAGATCGGTCCGGTCGGTGACGATAACGAGGGTGGGGTTTTGAAGCCGAGGGTCTCGCCGGAGCTTCGTCGCGAGCCACAGCATCGTGAGCGACTTGCCCGAGCCTTGCGTGTGCCAAATGACGCCGCCGCGTTCCTCGGGCTTCTGCGCCGTGTGGATGCGCTCCAGCGTGCGGTTCACGGCGGAGAACTGCTTGTAGCGGCAGATCTTCCGAATCGTGCGTCCCCGTTCCGCCTCGAACACGACGAAGTTCCGGGTGAGGTCGAGAAGGTTCTTGGGCCCAAGCAGGCCATAGACCAGCACGTCCTGGGCGCTGGGCTTGTGACCGAGCCGCTCGGCCAGCTCCTCGAGCGCTGATGGATACGGCTCCTTCCACTGTGCCCAGAAGCGCTGGGGCGTGGCGACCGTGCCGTAGAAGGCGCTCTGTCCGCAGACGCCGACGACGACCTGGAGCGGCTCGAAGAGCTTCGGCGCACCTAGGTCGCGAAAGTCGTCGCCGATCTCCTGGTAGCGGAGGATCTGCCGCACGGCCTCGTCCAGCCATTTATCGCCGAGGGTCGGGCTCTTGGACTCGATGAGCGCCAGTGGTACGCCGTTGACGAAGAGCACTACGTCGGCGCGCACCTGCTTCTTCGTGCCCTGAACACGGTACTGCCGGGTGACGATGAGATCGTTTCGTTCGGGGTGGTCAAAGTCGATGAAGTGGACGGTCTCGCCCTTCGCGCCGCCTTCGCCATCCTGGACAAGACTCACGCCGTGGGTGAGCGCCACATAGACCTTCTCGTTGGCCTCGAGGAGGCTGGCCGCCGGCACGTGGGTGATGGCTCGGATGGCCTTGTGGACGTTCTCGGGAGAGAGCCATGGGTTCAGCTTGGTCAACGCGGCTACAAGGCGTTTGGTGAGCACCGGCTCGCGGAGGGTGTCGCGCTCAGCGTCGAGCGTCTCTGCGGGGACGTAGCGGTAACCGAGCTTCTCCAACAGCGCGACGGCCGGCATCTCGGACTGGTGCTCTTCGTTCCAGTCTCGGGAACCAAGAGGGGTCACGCAGCCTCCTGGGAGGGAAAGTTCACGCGGACGCGACCAGTCAGGAGAGCATCGAGGAGCGCCGCTCTCTGATGGTGTACAGCATCAAGGCCCTTCTTGGTCGCCCTGTGAACCTCGTCTATGGCACTGAGACGCTCCGAGAGCCGGTCCTGTTGGCTCAATGGCGGTACTCTCACTCGAATGGCCGCGAATCGCGATACCCCGAGGTGAGCTATCGAAGTCGTCTGCGTCGCGACCGAGGAGAACACCCCCTCATAGGAGAGTAACCGGAACAGGTGAAAGGCGAAGTGGGTCGAGATATAGGGCCCAGCGCGGAATCGAATCAAACTGTTCTGGAAGGCGCACGGCGACGGGCTGCCTTCGTAGATCGCGCATCTGCCGACGAGTTCCAAGCTCTGGCCCTCGTTGAGCAGGATGTCTCCGGGCTGCAAGCGGAATCGCTCGAACTCGGCATCTGTGAAGGGCATCTGAAGAACGTCATCGGTGCGAATTTCTCCATCATGGACGTTTGCCACGCGCAGGTAAGGGCGCGGCGTTCCTAGTGCTGTCGGATTCCGTTGTCGGCCAGCTTCGACACGCCCGAGTTCACCGATGGCAGCGTCATGCCACGCCTTAGTCTTCGACATGCGCGTACCGCTTGTCACTACACATGGCCCGATCAGATTCGCCAACAGCGACCGCTTCACGACCTCGAGTTGGTCGATGACGGCCTCGGTCTTCTGGATGGCTTCATCGGCCGCGAAAAGGCTTCTCGCGATCCTTCTCTGCTCTTCGGGCGGAGGGAGGGGGACGTGGAATGTGAACCACTGATCGAGCTTGAAGACCATCTTCTCGACATCAACCCCCACACTCGAATGGAAGCAGGTTCTCTGGAAGTACGGCAGCTCCGGCAGGTAGCGAAGGTACTCTGAGGACAGCGGCGGTTTGGGCTTGAGAACTGCGTACTCGTTGGAGACCACAGCTCCCGCCAGCTCAGGCGGAACAATTCCGCACGCACCGTGGATGATCTGCCGCTTCGAGATCAGGAAGTCACCCGCCTCCAGCAGGAACTGGTTCCTGACCCGGATCTGACTACCCGCGAGCCTCTCGCGTGGAGCTACGCCGGCGCGGCTCCGGCGGGCGTTGACCAACTGGTACGTCTGATCATCGCGGAGAGCAACCGGGCGTTCGACAACCTCGAAAAGGTCCCCCAAGGCGTGACGAGACCAGCCCAGAGGCGGTGAAGGCTCGACGGGTGCGCCTGGGTCAACACTCGGCGGGTACTGCCTAGCGCGAGCCATAGCCCAGCTCCGTCAAGACCTGATCCAAGCGAGCCTCAGCGAGGGCTCGTTCCCCCTGAAGAGTGCGGAGGCGCTGCACGGCGGCTCCGAGGTCGATTCCCTGCTGCTCGGTGCCTACGTCTACATAGCGGGAGATGTTCAGGCTGAAGTCATTCACCTCGATCTCCTCCAACGTGACGACGCGCGCGAGCCGAGGCTTGTCATTGAATTCACGGAAGCAGTTCGCGAGAACGGCGATGTTCTCGGAGGAGAGCGTGTTCTGCTGCGACGTGCTGGGCACCATCTGCTCGGCACCGTGGACGAAGAGAACCCGTCCTCGTCGCTCCGGCGGCTTCGCGCGATTCATCACTAAGACGGCGGCGGGTATGCCAGTGCCGTAGAAGAGATTGGGGCCAAGACCAATGACGGCCTCGACCAGATCCTCTCGGAGAAACCCTTTCCGGATTTCAGCCTCGCTTCCGCTCCGGAATAGCACTCCGTGCGGCATGACGACCCCTAGCTGGCCGCGCTCCCCGTTGAGGACCGCTACCATGTGCTGCACGAATGCCAGGTCGCCTTTGGTCTTTGGTGGCACCCCGAAGCGGAAGCGCCCGTGCGGATCGGCATCGGCCACCTCGATGCCCCATTCGTCGAGGGAGAACGGAGGATTGGCGATCACCCGGTCATAGAGCAGGAGACCGCTGTCATCGCGCAGCTTGGGATCGCGGATGGTATCGCCCTTCTCGATGCGATGATCCGGGAGCCCGTGAAGCAGCATGTTCATCTTGGCGATGGCCCAAGTCCCGAGGTTCTTCTCCTGCCCGTGCAGGGAAAGCCTCCGAGGGCTGCCGCCATGACGCCTCACGTAGTTCGCACACTCGATGAGCATGCCCCCTGAGCCACAAGTGGGATCGCAGATCCGCATGCCTTCTTGGGGCTGGAGCAGTTCGACGATCAGTTCTACGACCTTCTTGGGCGTGTAGAATTCGCCACCCTTCTTGCCGGCGTCGTCAGCGAACTTCTCGATGAGGTACTCGTAGGCGCGGCCCAACATGTCCGGCTCGGAGAGCGCGGAATTCCTGAGCGAGATCTTCGAGAAGTGTTGTACCAGCCGGGAGAGCACTGCGTCGCGGTTCCTGGTGTCGCCCAGCTTGCGCTCGTCGTTGAAGTCGATGCCCGCGAGAATCCCATCGAGGCTGCCATTTTCTTCTTCGAGCTTGGCACATGCCTTGTTCAGGGTCTCGCCGATGTTCGTGGCGACCTTCTGTATCTCCGACCACCGGGCCGGCTTCGGGACGAAGAACTGGTGCTCGTCCTTGTCCTCCCAGGCGACCCGGTAGGAATGGCCTTCAGCGATGAGTTTCTCGGCCTCCTCCTCGAACACGTCGGAGATCCGCTTCAAGAAGAGGAGCCCGAAGATGAAGTTCTTGTAGTCCGAGGAGTCGATGCTGCCCCGCAGGATGTCGGCCGCGCTCCAGAGGTACCGTTCGAGTTGGTCGACCGTGAGCTTCCCGGTCGCGGGTAGGTCGAGCCCTTTATTGACCACCCCTCCTTCCGCCGGACGCTTCCCGTTCACCGGGGGGGTGGTGCGGTTGCTGGCATGTTCCTCGAGAATACGCTGCACAAGGGCCCCCT
>Ga0134122_10001552_pt1 | contig 16630 bp, 1 predicted proteins | sample KB302_FD_96461 | JGI IMG/M metagenome (GOLD analysis project Ga0134122, IMG submission 96461) | Terrestrial soil microbial communities without Nitrogen fertilizer from Kellogg Biological Station, Michigan, USA - KB3-0-2 | ecosystem: Environmental > Terrestrial > Soil > Unclassified ... | reverse complement strand
GGACGTTGGGGGTGATGTCCTGGTCCCGCTCGAGGGTGAGGCCGAGCCCGAGCAGGCACGACTTGTAGCTCTCCACGTGCTCGGCCGGCATCAGGTCGGTATAGAGGAAGCGCCCGCCTGGGCCGAGCACGCGATGGACTTCCCGGTAGAAGGCGTAGATGTCGGGATACAGGCAGGAGGACTCCACGTTCAGCACCACGTCGAAGAAGCCGTCGATGAACGGCAGGCGCTCGGACTCGCCGTTGACGAAATGGACGGCGGGGCTCTGGATCCGCCGCCGGCAGAACAGCACGGCGCTCGTCGACAAGTCCAGCCCCCAGATCTCGCCGGCGTCGAAGAACCGCTCGATCGTCAGGATCGTTCCGCCACGGCCGCAGCCGACGTCGAGAACGTCGCGGTCGTCGAGGTCACAGCCGCCGATCAGCTCGAGGACGAGATCGATGCGGTTGCGGTTGGGCCAGTGCGGAGGCAGCTCGAACCGCGCCGCGCGCGGGCGTTCGTCGGGCAGATAACCGAAGTTGAAGAAGACGGCGTCGTCCGCGTAGATGGACTCGCTGAGGGAATCGTTGATCTGGTCGTAGAAGGCTTGGATCCGCTGCTTTTTCTGCTGCGCGGCCGGCAAGGAAAGCGCGCTGTCCGGGGCGCGTCCGGAGAACAGCTCCGCAAGCTTCTCCGGCGGGGCATCGGCTGCCATGGATTTCATCGACGGATAGTTGTAGATGGGGATCGGCGGCTTGTCAAGGTGACAACCAAGCAGCCTCCATTGCGCGACCGCGCTTGTCTCCCGCGTGGTCCGCAATTGCACTATTCAAAGAAGGAGCGAGCGGGTGGCCATGCTTAGGTACGACCTTCGGCATGCCTTCAGGGCCCTGGCGAGGAGGCCTGGCCTCTCCTTCGCAGTCGTGTCGATCCTCGCTCTGGGTATCGGCGCGACGACCACGATCGCGAGCATGGCGAGCTCCGTGCTCCTGCGCAAGATCCCGTACAAAGACGGGGAGCGTCTCGTGGTCCTGCAGAACATGACCGTCCAGGATCACACGCTGTTCCCCGCTTCCTATCTCGACGTCGAGTCCTGGCGCGAGCAGTGCAAGACGCTGGACCTGATCTCCGCCGCGTCGAGCTTTCAGCAGCTCAACCTGACCGGGAGCGACCGCGCCGAGCGCATCGGGGTCGCGTTCGTCTCGGCCACCTACTTCGACCTCCTCGGTCTGCGTCCCGTCCTCGGGCGTACCTTCGAGCAGACGGACGAGAACCGCACCAGCCCGCCAGCGGTGACGGTGCTGACCTACGGCCTGTGGAAGCGCCTCTTCGCCGGCGATCCCGCGGTGGTCGGCCGGAGCCTTCAGCTCCAGGGCCTGTCGTTCCAGATCGTGGGGGTCCTGCCCCAGGGGTTCCACGACGTCTACCCGGACGTCCAGCTCTACGTGCCGGTGACCATTTCGAGGTTGACCCACCGGGAGGGCTACGTCGAGGAGCGCATCGTCCGTTGGCTGGACGTCTTCGCGCACCTGCGTCCCGGGATCAGCCTCCGGCAGGCGCAAGACGAGCTGGATGGCATCTCCCGGCGGCTCGCCGCTACCTATCCGACGACCAACGAGGGGTACCAGATCAGCGTCAAGCCGTTTCGCACCTTCCAATTCGACTACGAAGGCACGCGCAATGCGATCCTGACCCTGCTCATCGGCGCTCTCTTCGTGCTCCTGATCGGCTGCGCGAACGCCGTCAACCTGCTGCTGATCCGGGCGGTCGAGCGCCGCAAGGAGGTGGCCTTGCGGTTGGCTCTGGGGGTCACCCGCTTCCGCCTCATCCGCCATTTCGTCGCCGAAGGCGCGGTCCTCTGCCTGGTCGGCGCCGCGGCGGGAGTGGCCGCGGCGGTGTCCTGGGTCCACGCCTTCGCCAAGCTCGGCAACGACGCCTACGGCCTGGCGGCCTACATCGAGCTCGCGGTGGATTGGCGCGCCCTGTTGCTCGCCGTCGTGCTCTGCCTCTCGATCAGCGTCCTGATCGGCGTGATCCCGGCGCGCAAGAGCCTCCAGGTCGACCTTCAGGAGGAGCTGCAGTCCGAAGGCAAAGGCCACAGCCATTCCAAGGGCACGGCGTTCACCAGGAGCTTCCTGGTCGTCTCCGCCATCTTCTTCTCGGTCGTCCTGCTCATCGGCGCGGGCCTGATGATCAAGAGCTTGCGGACGTTGATCGGGACCGATCCGGGCTACCGGGTGGACAAGGTCCTGACCGCCCGCTTCGAGCTCCCCGCCACCATCTATCGCACCGATGAGCCGTCGTACCTCTTCTATCGGCGGCTGCTCGACACGGCGCGGTCGCTGCCCGGCGTCCAGGAGGCGGGAATCTGGGCGCCCGGGATGATCGGATCCAGCCAGTTCATCAGGTTCATCGTGGCCGAGGGACAGTCGCTCGAAGCGCCGGAGAATCAGCTCAAGGTCTACGAGCACCGCATCTCCCCCCACCTCCTCAAAGCGCTCGGCATCCGCCTGCTCGCGGGGCGCGACCTCGGCGAGCAGGACGACGCGAGGCACCCGCTCGTCGCCGTCCTGAGCCGCTCCGCGGCGGAGGCGATCTGGCCCTCCCGCGATCCGCTCGGCAAACGGTTCTGGGTGGGGTCACCCCAGAACGTCTGGGCCGAAGTCGTCGGCGTCGTCGCCGACGTCGACCAGCGGGGACGGATCTATGCGGATCACGATTTCCGGCACGACGTCTACTTCCCCTTGCTCCAGATGCGGGCGCGGACCTCGGCGGTGCTCCTCCTGACGCGCCAGGATTCCCAGCGGGCGCGCCGGCAGCTCAGCAAGATCACGCAGCCGATCGATCCCGACATTCCGGTCTACGACATCAAGTCGTTGTGGGAGCGCCGGCATGACGAGGAAGCCGGCGTGCGGCTCAACACCTTCCTGCTGATCTTCTTCGCGACCTCGGCTCTCGTGCTGGCGGTCGTCGGGATCTACTCGATCCTGGTCTACACGGTGCGCCAGCAGAGCTTCGAGATCGGCATCCGCATGGCCCTGGGAGCCGATCGGCCGGACATCCTGCGGCACTTCGTGGGGAAGGGAGTGGCGCTCCTCGCCCTCGGGCTGCTGGCGGGGCTCGCTTGCGCTCTCGGCTTGGCGAAGACGATGTCGAGCCTCCTGTTCACGGTGAGCCCTTACGATCCTCTCGTCTTCATCGTCGTGCCCTGCGTCATCGCGCTCTTCTCGCTGCCCGCTATCCTCCGGCCAGCCGCCAAGGCGACGCGGGCGGACCCGTCCTCCCTGTTCCGCCTCAACTGAGGCGCGCGAGCCTCTGCCGCAGGAGCGCGGTGATCTCATCGGCCCCGGGGCGCTGCAGAAGGGTGTAGTGGTCGCCCGTCACGCCGCGCACCTCGACGGGCCGTGTCAACAGGCGTCCCCAGCCCGCGTCCGGCTGCGGGTGGGCGGTCGCCTGGAACAGGAGCGCGGGAGCCGCGCAGGGGCCGCCCGCGTAGCGCTCGACGGCCCGGAAGTTGGCCTGGAAGATCTCGAAGCGCCGCTCCCACTGCTTTCCCTGGAGCCCGGGAGGCAGGAGGCCCGACCGCTCCGCCTCGGCGGCGAGCCAGGAGAGGGCTTCCCCGGCGGCGAGCTCCCCGAAGCCCGGAGGCAGGTCGAGCAGGCGGATCCCGAGGAGACGCGCCAGGTCGTAGGCGAAGAGCGCCACCATCCCGCTGTCCGTCGCGGGCTGCGGCGAGCTTCCTCCGTCCGGCGCGAAGGAGTCAAGCAGGACGAGCAGGTCCACGGTTTCTCCCTGCCGCTCGAGCTGGCGGGCCATCTCGAACGCGAGCACCCCGCCCATCGACCAGCCGCCGAGGGAGTAGGGACCCGCGGGCTGGACCTCCCGCAGTGCCACGAGGTGGCGGGCCGCCATCTCCTCCAGGGTGGTATCCGGGGCCCAGACCTCCGCGGCCTGCAGCCCGTAGACCGGGCGGGCGAGGCCGCGCGCCAGGTGGAGGTAGCCGAAGACCTCGCCTCCGACGGCGTGGACGCAGAAGAACGGCTTCCCCTCGCCGGAGGCCAGCTCGACCAGCGGACCGCGCGCGGGCTCTCCGTCGCGCAGGGCCGCGGCCAGGCGCTCGATCGTCGGGTTGCGGAGCAGGGTCGCCAGCGGGAGGCTCACCCCGAGGCTCCTCTGAAGCCGGGCGACCAGTTGCACCGCGACGAGCGAATGGCCGCCGAGCTCGAAGAAGTCGTCCCGCACGCCGAGGGGACAGACGCCCAGCAAATCCTCCCAGAGGCGGACGAGCTGAAGCTCCAGCGCGTCCCGGGGCGCCAGCGACTCCCGCTCCGGCATCCGGGCGGGCTCCGGGGCCGGCAGGGCCGCGGTATCCACCTTGCCATGGACCGTGAGGGGCAGCCGGTCGAGGAGGGCCAGGGCCGGCGGGATCATATAGGCGGGGACCTGGCCGCGGAGGAACCGCTGGAGCTCGCCCGCAGTTGGTCGCGGCTCGCCGGGCACGACATAGCCGGCCAGCATCGTCTCGCCTTCGCGCTCGCGGGCGACGATCACCGCCTCCCGCACACCCGGGTGCCGGCCCAGGGCCGCCTCGATCTCGCCGAGCTCGATGCGGAAGCCGCGGACCTTCACCTGGGCGTCGCTGCGGCCGCGGAACTCCAGGTTGCCATCCGGACGGTGCGCGGCGAGGTCGCCGGTGCGGTACATCCGCGCGCCCGGCACCCCGCCGAGTGGGTCCGGCACGAAGCGCTCGGCCGTCAAGGCGGGCAGGCCGAGGTAGCCGCGGGCGAGGACGTCGCCGCCCACGTGCAGCTCGCCGGCGGCACCCGGCGCCACGGGCTGGAGGTCGGAGCCGAGCAGGTAGACGCGGGCGTTCGCGTAGGGGCGCCCGATCGGCACCTCCTCGGCACCGGCAGCCGCCGGATCCTGGAGGGCGGCGTGGGTGCAGCCGATGGTCGCCTCCGTCGGTCCGTAGATGTTGACCAGCTCCACGCCGTCCAACCCGAGAGCCAGCCATCGTGCCAGCGACTCGCCCTGAGCCCTCTCGCCGCCGATCGCCACCAGCCGGACGGAGGACGGCCAGCGCGCCTCGCCCGCGGCCAGCGCGGCCACGACCTTGTGCCAGTAGGCGGTCGGCAGCGACAGCACGGTGATCCCGAGGTCCGCGGCGGCTGCGAGCAGGTGCCGCGGCGACTCCAGCATGGCGTCGTCGCGCAGCACCAGGGTGGCGCCGGAGGCCAGGGCGGAGAAGATCTCCTCCAGGCTGGCGTCGAAGCCGATCGACGCGAACTGGAGGACCCGGTCGCCCGGCTTCAGGCCGTAGCGCCGGACGCTGAACCCGATCGCGTTTGCCAGCGGCCCGTGGCCGACCAGTACCCCCTTGGGCGCGCCGGTGGAGCCGGAGGTATAGATCACGTAGGCGAGGTCGCCCCTGCGCGGCGCAGAGCCAGGCCCGCTCTCCCCATCGCCGTCGAGGAGCACGGTCGGAATCCCGGGAGACGGGAGGCTCCGCGCCAGGTCCGAGCGGGTCACCAGGACCGCCGCCCGGGAGTCTTCCAGGATGTGGCGGAGCCGGGTCTCGGGGTGCTCGGGTTCCAGAGGCAGGCAGGCGCCTCCCGCCCAGAGGATGCCGAGGAGCCCCACGATCAGGCCGGGCGAGCGGTCGAGGAGCAGGCCGGCTCGGACCTCCGGCCCGACGCCGAGGGAGCGCAGGCGATCGGCGAGGCGCCGAGCCTGGCCGCGCAGCTCTCCGTAGGTGAGGGAGCTTTCGCCCTGGATCAGGGCCACGGCCTCCGGAGCCGCGGCGGCACGGAGCTCGAACTGCTCGTGGACCGGGCGGTCCGGGTGCCGCGTCCGGGTGTCGTTCCACTCGTGGAGGTGCTGGTGCCGCTCCGGCTCCGACAGCAGAGGATGCGCGTCGTAGCGCTCCTCGGGGTGCTCGGCCATCCGCTCCAGCGCCCGCGGGTAGCGGACGGCGAGCGCCGCCACCTGCGCGGCGTCGAACAGGGTCTCGTCGTACTCGACCTCGCAACCGAGCCAGGAGCCGTCCAGGTTGAAGGAGACGTTGAGCGGCAGGTTCGTCTCCGCATGCACCCGGGTCGCGAGGACCCGCAGCTCGCCGTCGCTCGCCAGGCCTTGCAGGACATGGAAGTGGACGTAGTTGAACGCCGTCTCGAACAGCTCGCCGCCGCCGAGGCGGCGCTGAAGGTCCGCCATCGGGTAGCGGCGGAACGGGTTCAGCTCCTGCTCGGCCTCCAGGGTCTGCCGGACCAGGTCCGTCCAGGCCCCGCCCGAGAGGCGCAGGCGCAGGGGGACGGTGTTGAGGAAGAGCCCGAGGACGCGGTCTCCGCCCTCGGCCTCCGGCCGGCCGTTGACCACCAGGCCGCTGACCAGGTCCGACTGCCCGGTGGCCGCGGCCAGGACTCGGTAGTGGGCCGCCAGAAGGACATGCTTGAACGGCATCCCCAGGGAGCCGGCGAGCCGCTGCAGCCGCCCGGCGAGCCCGGGTTCCAGGGTTACGCCCAGCGACCGCATGCGCGGCTCCCGCTCTTCCTGTCGCCCCGGCCGTCGCGGCAGGCGCATGCGCGGCGCCCCTTCCAGCTTGCGCAGCCAGAACCGCCGGTCTTCCTCCGAGGACAGGGACCGGCGCTCCAGGGCCACGAAGTCGCGGAACTCCATCCGGGAGGGGAGCGGCGGGGGCGAGGGCCGGCCCAGCCGCAGCTCCCGGTAGAGCCGGAACAGCTCCGCGCTCAGGGCGGCCACGCTCCAGCCGTCCAGGATCGCGTGATGCTCCGTCCAGGTGAACTGGAAGACGCCGTCCTCCAGGAGCTGGACCCGGAAGCGCAGGAGCGGAGCGGCGGTCTCGTCGAATTTCCGGTGTCGCTCCTCCTCGATTGCCCCGTCCACGCGGCGGTCTCGGTCCCTGGGCCGCAGGCTGCGGAGGTCTTCCACCTCGACCGGAGGCTCGACCCGGCGGTGAACGAGCTGGAGAGGCTCGCTGAAGCGGCTCGCGTCGAAAGAGGTCCGCAGCACCGGGTGGCGGGCGAGCAGCTCCGCGATGGCCTCGCGCAGGGCGTCGCCGTCGAAGGGGGCTTCCAGCCGCAGGCTCGTGACGTTCTGGTACAGCGTCGACGTCTCGGTGTACCCGCCGTGGAACAGCATGCCGGTCTGCAGGGCGGCGAGCGGATAGGCGTCCTCCAGACCTTCCGGCAGGGCCAGGCGGTCGTGCTCCGCCAGGAGTGCGAACGGCTCGGTCGCGGGCTCGTCCTCGCTTCCATCCTCGCCGCCGAGGGCCTCCGACAGCTCGCGCACGGTCTGATGCTCGAAGAGCTGATCCAGGGACACGGAGAGCCCCCGCTGCCGGGCCAGGGCGCAGACGCGGAGGCTCAGGATCGAGTCGCCGCCCAGGGAGAAGAACCGGTCGTCGATGCCGATCCGGTCCAGCCCCAGCACCCCCTGCCAGACCTCCACGAGCGCCTGCTCGACCGGGTTGCGGGGCGGCGCATAGGCCACCTCCTCATCGCGGCCGAGCACGGCCATCGACAGCAGCGCCTTGCGGTCCACCTTGCCGTTCCGGGTCAACGGCAGGTCCGCGACGGTCACGAACCCCGCCGGCACCATGTAGTCCGGCAGGCGGCGGGCGAGCGCGGCGCGCAGCTCGGTTGCCGAGGGCTCGGCGCCCGGCCGGGCCACGAGGAAGGCCACGAGGCGGCGCTCGCCGCCCGGCTCCTCCTTCGGCAGCACCACGGCCTGCCGCACTGCGGGGTGCTCCTCCAGTGCGGCCTGGATCTCGCCCAGCTCGATGCGGAACCCCCGAATCTTGACTTGGTGGTCGATCCGCCCGAGGTATTCCAGGTCGCCGTCGGCCAGGTACCGGGCCAGGTCGCCCGACCGGTACAGCCGCGCCCCTGGTCGCCCGCCGAAAGGGTCCGGGACGAAGCGCTCGGCCGTCAGCTCCGGGCGGCTCAGGTAGCCGCGCGCCAGGCCGGCACCACCGACCGCCAGCTCTCCCGGCCCACCGATCGGCGCAGGCCGCAGCCATGGGTCCAGCACGTGGAGGCTCAGGTCCGGGATGGGGACGCCGATGGCGCTGCGCCGGCCGCCCCGGGCATCCGCCGCCCGCAATGGCCGGTAGGTGACGTGCACCGTGGTCTCCGTGATCCCGTACATGTTGACCAACTGCGGCCGCTCGTCACCGTGGCGCTCGAACCAGGGGGCCAGTCCGGGCAGGTCGAGGGCCTCGCCCCCGAAGATCACCAGCCGCAGGTCCGTGGCCGCGCCGCCGCGCTCCTCGTCCACCTTGGCGAGCTCGGCAAAGGCCGAGGGCGTCTGGTTGAGCACCGTGACCCCTTCACCGGCCAGCAGGTCCAGGAACATCTCCGGCGAGCGGCTCACTTCGTAGGGCACGACCACCAGCCGGCCGCCGTAGAGCAGCGCTCCCCAGATCTCCCACACCGAGAAGTCGAAGGCATAGGAGTGGAACAGGGTCCAGACGTCGCTCTCGCCGAAGCCGAACCACTCCGAGGTGGCGTCGAAGAGACGCAGGGCGTTGCCGTGGGTCACCAGGGCGCCCTTGGGGTTTCCCGTCGAGCCCGAGGTGTAGATCACGTAGGCGAGGCCCGCCCCATCTACCAGCGGTTCGAGCCCGCCGGCCGGGAGCGCGTCCAACTCCTCGCGGTGCGCGTCGAGGAGGACCGCGTAGGGCAGGTCCGGCAGGGCGCCGACGGTCTGCGAGCTGGCGACCGCCACGCGCGCGCCGGAGTCCTCGACCATGTAGGCCAGGCGTTCGCGCGGATAACCGGAATCAAGCGGCACGTAAGCGCCTCCGGCCTCGAGGATCCCCAGGATCCCCACCACCAGGTCCGGGGAGCGCTCCAAGCAGAGGGCGACCCGGCTCTCGGGGCCTACGCCCAGCTCGCGTAGGCGTCGCGCGAGCTGGGCGGCGCGGCGGGCCAACTCGCCGTAGCTCAGCGTCGCGCCCGCGCAGCGGACGGCCGGGGCTTCCGGCCGCCGCCGCGCCTGCTCCGCGAACCGCCCATGCAGCGTCCCGGCCGAGGGTTCCTGTTCCGTCCCTCCCCACTCCGCCAGGAGCTGATGGCGTTCCCAGGGGCTCAGTAGCGGGATCTCGGACAGGACGACGGCCGGGTCCGCGGCCACCGCGGCCAGCACGGCCTCGAAGTGGTGCAGGAAGCGGACGACGGTCGGCTCGTCGAAGAGCTCGGAGTCGTAGTCGATCAGCCCGGAGATCCGCTCCTCCTCTTCGGTAAGCACCATGTTGAGGTCGAACTTCGCGAAGCGGGTCTCGAAGGGGAACGGGGAGGGCGAGAGCCCCGGCATCTCCAACTGCGCCGGCGGGAGATTGAGGAGCTGGAACCCGACCTGGAACAGGGGATTGTGGAGCAGGTCCCGATCGGGCTGCAACTCGGCCACCAGCTTCTCGAACGGCAGGTCCTGGTGCGCGTAGGCGCCGAGCGAGGCTTCGCGCGCCCGGCTCACCAGCTCCGCGAAGGCTGGGGAGCCGGAGAGGTCGGTGCGCAGAACCAGCATGTTGACGAAGAAGCCGATCAGATCTTCCAGCTCGCCGCGGTTGCGGTTGGCGATCGGCGTGCCGACGGCGATGTCGTCCTCGCCGGCGAGGCGGTGGAGCAGGGCCTGGAAGGCGGCGAGCACCGTCATGAACAGGGTCGCCCCCTGGCGACGGCTGATCTTCCTCAGCCCTTGCGTGAGGCCGGGCGCGATGGCGACGGGGCGCCAGTCTCCGGCCGCCGCCGGACGGGCCCGCCGCGGGCGGTCGGTGGGCAGGTCGAGGACCGCGACGCCCGCCAGCCGCTCCCGCCAGTAGCCGAGCCGGCGCTCCAGAGCTTCGCCCTGGAGCCACTGCCGCTGCCAAACGGCGAAGTCGCCGTACTGGACCGGCAGGGGAGGCAGGTGCGAGGGCTCGCCCGCGATCCGGGCCGCGTACAGGGTGGACAGCTCGCGCGCGAAGATCGAGGTCGACCAGCCGTCGAAGACGATGTGGTGGAAGAAGAAGAGGACCGCGTGCTCCGTCTCGTTCAGCCGGACGAGCAGCCCGCGTACCAGCGGTCCGCGGGCCAGGTCGAACGGGTGCCGAGCCTGTTCGCGCGCCAAGCGCGCGGCCTCCTCTTCCTGCGCGGAGGCGGGCAGGCCCCGCAGGTCGACCGTCGGCAGGTCGAGCGGGGCCGGCGGCAGGATTAGCTGCGCGGCCCAGCCCTCCACCTCGGGGAAGACGGTGCGAAGGCTCTCGTGGCGGCGGACCACCCCATCGAGGCTCCACTGGAATGCGGCCTCGTCCAGCCGGCCGTGGAGGCGGAAGACGGAGGATTCGTTGTAGGCCAGCACCCGGCGGTCGAGGAGGTGAAGGAACCAGAGCCGCTCCTGGGCGAAGGAGAGCGGCAGCGGCCCGTCGCGCCGCACGGGCATGATCGGCGGCGCCTCGGACTCGGCTCCGGCGCGGAGCAGCGCCTCAACCTCCGCGGCCAGCGCTGCCACGGTCGGCCGCTCGAAGAAGGTGCGCAGCGGCAGCTCGATGCCCAGCGCCGCGCGCACCCGCGAGAGGGCCTGGGTGGCGAGGAGCGAATGGCCGCCGAGGGCGAAGAAGTCGTCGTCGACGCCGATCCGCTCCACTCCCAGCAGCTCGCGCCAGATCCCCACCAGCTTGGCCTCGACGGGGTTGCGCGGCGCCACCAGGGGGGACCCGGTCTCCGGCCGCGCGGCGGCGTCCGGCGCCGGCAGGCGACGCCGGTCCAGCTTGCCGCTGGGGGAAAGCGGCAGGGCGTCGAGCAGCACGAAGGCCGCGGGCACCATGTACTCGGGCAGCCGCTCTTCCAGGAACGCCCGCAGCTCAGGCACGATCCGGCGGGCGAACTGCCCCTGCAACGGGTTGTTGGTGTAGCGGCTGAGCGGCTCGCCGTCGATCGGCTCCGCCGCCGGCAGCAGGGCGGCGAGGGCAGGGGCCGCGCCGTCGCGCCGCCGCAGCACCGCCTCGAAGGCGCCGTCGGCGCCGGGGGAGGCCCAGCCCAGCTCGACGTCATAGGGGAGATCCCGGGCGAGGTCCCAGAGGTCCTGAGGCTCAACGGCGCCCGCCGCGGCCGTGGCCGCCCGGCGCCGCAGGTCGCCGGCGGTCGCGACCCCCTCCCCGCCCTCGCGCAGCAGCCGGACCGCCTCGGCGGCCGCGTCCACCCGCGCGTTCGGCACGTTGCGCAGGCTCAAGCAAGCGGGCCGGCTCTCCTCCAGATGCCACCGCAGGGCGGCGAGGGTGAGGCCCGTCTCCCACCAATCCACCCAGGAGATGGCCGCCGTCTCCCCGGCCTGCGGGCCGATCCGCAGCACAACCTGGTAGCGGAAGCCGGTCAGCTCGTTGTGGGCGCGGCCGCGCTTCGGATGGATCTCCACCCGGCCGAGGTCCGGCAGGCGCTTGCGCAGGGCGGCGAAGAAGGCGGGATCGACCACCAGCTCGCTCTCCTGCCCCCGGCGGGCCTGCACCTTCTGCCGCAGGAGCGCCAGCGGCATCTCCTCCTCGGCCTGGAAGAGCTCCAGCGAGGTGTGGAAGGCCTCCAGCAGCGGCAGGCTGCGCAGGTCGCCCAGGAAGATGGCGCCGCCGGGCCGCACCAGCTCCACCAGCCGCGTCACCACCACGGCCAGGTATTCGGCGCTCGGGAAGTACTGCGCCACCGAGTTGAGGATCGCCGTGTCGAAGCAGCCGGCGGCCAGCCCGTCGAGTCGCTCCACCCCGCCCTGGAGAAGCTGGACGCGGGAACGGTCGAGCCCCGCCACGTGGTCGAGCTGGCCGTCGACGTACTCGAGGGCCCGACCGGAGATGTCGGTGGCGGTGTACTGCTCACAGCCGGGGGCGACGCGGAAGAGGATCATGCCGGTGCCACAGCCGATCTCCAGTACCCGTTGCGGCGCCAGCGCCGCGATGCGCTGGACGGTGTCCTCCAGCCACTCCTCCATCTCGCCCGCGGGGAGCGGGAGGCCGGTGTAGGCGCTGTTCCAGCCCACGATGTTGAAGGTGGGATCGGCGCCCGCGGCCTGCTTCCGATAGAGGTCGTCGAACAGCTCGCTCCACTGCGAGACCTGCTCCTTCTGCTCGCCTCCCTCGTAGGCCGGATTCTGCACTACGTAGGCGACCAGCCGCCGGTCCCCCGGGACGTCCTCGCGGGCCACCACGACGCTGCGCAGCACCGCCGGGTGCTCGCCGAAGCGGGCCTCGATCTCCCCCAGCTCGATGCGGAAGCCGCGGATCTTCACCTGGTGGTCGATGCGGCCCAGGAACTCGACGCGGCCGTCGGGGAAGTAGCGCGCCAGGTCCCCCGTGCGGTAGAGACGGCTGCCGGCGGCCTCCCGGCCCGTGCCGCCGAAGGGGTTGGGCACGAACCGCTCCGCGGTCAGATCGGGCCGCCCGAGATAACCGCGGGAGAGTCCGCCGCCGCCCGTGCAGAGCTCACCGGCGACCCCGATGGGGACCGGCTGGCCTTGGGGGTCCAGCAGATGGACCTGGGTGTTGGCCATCGGATGCCCCAGCGGCGTGGTGGAGCCGATGGGCTCCGGCCCCTGCATGGTGTAGCAGGTGGTGAAACAGGCGTTCTCCGTGGGGCCGTAGCCGTTGACTAGCCGGGTGTCCGGCAGCTCCTGGAGCAGCCGGCGCACGTGGGACGGCGACAGCGCGTCGCCGCCGGCCAGGACCTGCGGCACCTGCCGCAGGAGGTCGAGGCGGTGCTCGACGAACTGGTGGAAGATCACCGTGGTCAGCCAGACGGTGGTCATGCCGAACCGCTCGATGGCGTGCCCCAGCTCCTCCAGCGAGAGGGCGTATGGGGGGGCCAGCGCCAGCCGCGAGCCGTTGAGCAGGGCCCCCCAGATCTCGAAGGTCGAGGGGTCGAACGAGACCGGCGCGAACTGCGAGAAGACCTGCCCGGGACCGAGGTCTGCGTAGGAGACCCCGAGCACCAGCCGCGCCACGGCGCGGTGGGGGAGGCACACGCCCTTGGGCCGGCCGGTCGAGCCCGAGGTGTAGATCACGTGGGCCAGGCTCTCGCCCGAGGTCGTCACCGGCGGGTTCTCATCGGGCTCCGCCGGGCCGACTTCGGGTGAGACCACCTCGACCGTGGCGAGCAGGCTGGCGGGGAGCCGTGTCACCGCCGGCTCCTGGGTGACCAGGACCCGCACGCCGGAGTCTTCCACCATCAGCGCCAGGCGCTCGCCCGGATAGTCGGGATCGAGGGGGACGTAGGCGGCGCCGGCCTTGACGATCCCCAGCATCCCCACCACCAGCTCCGGCGAGCGCACGACGCAGAGGCCGACGCGGCTCTCCGGCTCGACGCGCAAGGCCCGCAGGCGGGCGGCCAGCCGGTTGGCGCGGCGGTTGAGTTCGCCCCAGGAGACCTTGCCGCCGTCGAACAGCAGGGCCGGCTCGCCGGTGCGGCGGCGGACCTGCTCCTCGAACAGCTCCTGGAGGCTCGCCGTCGAGGGGTAGGCCGCGTCGGTGTCGTTCCACTCCCGCGCGAGCTGGTGCCGCTCCCCCGCGCTGAAGAAAGGCAGTAGCGCAACGGCGGTCTCGGGAGCCGCCGCGGCCGCGGCCAGCAGGCTCTCCAGATGGCACGCCAGGCGCTGCAGGGTCGTCGCCTCGAAGAGCTCGCGGTTGTACTCCAGGCTGCCCAGAAGGCCGTCGCCGTCCTCGAACAAGAAGAGGGTGAGATCAAACTTCGCGGTCCCTGTGGCCACTTGGCCCGCATCGGGAGGAGAGAGGACCAGCCCGCGGATATCCATCGCGGCCCGCGGGAAGTTCTGATAGGCGAACATCACCTGGATCAGCGGGTTGCGGTTCAGGGCCCGATCGGGCTGCAGCTCTTCGACCAGCCGCTCGAACGGCAGGTCTTGGTGAGCATAGGCCGCGAGGGCCGTATCGCGCACCCGGGTGAGCAGACGGCCGAAGCCAGGCGAGCCCGACAGAGCAGTGCGCACGACCAGCGTGTTGACGAAAAAGCCGATCAAGCCCTCGATCTCGCGCCGGGTGCGATTGGCGATGGCCATGCCGGTAGCGATGTCTTCCCGACCCACACAGCGCCCGAGGAGCGTCTGGAAGCCGCCCAGCATCGTCATGGAGAGGGTGGCGCCGTGGCGGCGGGTCAGCGCGGTCAGCTCACGCACCAGTTCCGCCGGCAGCGTGAACGGCTGGCTGCCGCCACGGAAGGACTCGACGGCCGGCCGCGGATGATCGACCGGCAGCTCCAGAGTCTCGGGAATGCCGGCAAGCTGCTGGCGCCAGAAGTCGAGCTCGGCTTCCAGCCTCTCTCCCTGCAGCCACTGCCGCTGCCAGACGGCGAAGTCGGCGTATTGGATCGGCAGCTCCGGCAGGGGGGACGGTGCGCCCTGGGAGAACGCGCCGTAGAGAGCCGCGAGCTCGGAGAAGAGAACTCCCAGTGACCAGCCGTCCGAGACGATGTGATGGAGGTTCACCAGCAGGGTGTGCTCGCGGGGGCCGAGGCGGAGCAGGTGCACGCGGAGCAGGGGACCGCGCATGAGGTCGAACGGCCGCTGGCTCTCCTCGCCCGCGAGCCGCGCGAGCTCGTGCCGCAGCGCCTGTTCTGGAACCGCTCCGGAGAGGGCTTCCAGGTCGATGCGGGGGATCTGGAGATCCGGGGCCGGCGCGATCGTCTGGAAGGGCCTTCCATTCGTCAGGGGGAAAGCCGTCCGCAACGCCTCGTGCCGCCCGACGATCTCGCGGAAGGCACGCCGCATGGCCTCCACGTCGAGCTTGCCGGTCAGCCGCACCGCGCCATACATGTTGTAGAAGGAATTGCCGGGTGCCAACTGATCGAGGAACCAGAGCCGCTGCTGGGCGAAGGAGAGCGGCAGGTTTCCGTCGCGCGGCACCGGCACGAGGGGAGGCGCCTGCGGTCCGCGGCTCTCCTGCCCGATCCGCGCCGCCAGCGCCGCCACCGTCGGCGCCTCGAACAGCGCCCGCACCGGCAGCTCGACGCCGAAGGCCTCGCGCACCCGCGAGATCACCTGCGTGGCCAGCAGGGAATGGCCGCCCAGGGTGAAGAAGTCGTCGCGCGCTCCCACCCGCTCCACCCGCTCGGGCCCGAGGACTTCGGCCCAGATCGCCGCCAGCATCTCCTCGCCCGGTCCTTGCGGCGCGGCGTAGCCGGTCGCCTCCCGTACGGCCACCGGAGCGATCCGCGCCAGGGCGCGGCGATCGACCTTGCCGTTGGCCGTCAGCGGCAGGCTCTCCAGAGTCACGATGGCGGAGGGCACCATGGGCTCGGGCAACGACCGGCGCAGAGTCTCCCGCAGCCCCGTAGCCGAAGCCCCTGGCTCCCCAGCCGACACCACATAAGCCACCAGACGCTTGTCGCCGGGCTCCTCCTCCCGCACCAGCACCACGGCCTCGCGCACGCCGGGCTGGCGCGCCAGCGCCGCCTCGATCTCCCCCAGCTCGATGCGGAAGCCCCGCACCTTGACTTGGTGGTCGATGCGCCCCAGGAACTGCACCGTGCCGTCGGCAAGCTGGCGCACCAGGTCGCCGGTGCGGTAGAGGCGGCCTCCCGGCGTGGCTCCGAACAGGTCGGGCACGAACACCGCCGCGGTCAGCTCCGGCCGTCCGAGGTAGCCCCGCGCCAGGCCGGGGCCGCCCAGCAGCAGCTCGCCGGGGACTCCGGCGGGCTGCGCGCCCAGCCACCGATCCACTACGTGCAGGCGGTGGTTGGCGATTGGCCGGCCGATCGGCACCGACGCGCGCGGCGGCTCGGGCTCGCAGGACCAGGCGCTGACGTCCACCGAAGCCTCCGTCGGTCCGTAGAGATTGTGCAGTTCCGCATGGCCGAGCCGCGCGAAGAAGCGCCGGACGAGCTGCGGCGGCAGGGCCTCGCCGCTCGCCATCACCCGCCGTAGGCAGGCCAGCGACTCCAGCCCCGGCGCCTCCAGGAAGGCTTCGAGCATGGAGGGAACGAAGTGCAGGGTGGTGATCCCCTCGCGCGCGACCAGATCCACCAGATACTGCGGATCCTTGTGGCCCTCGGGTTGCGCGAAGACCAGCCGTGCCCCGGTCAGCAGCGGCCAGAAGAATTCCCACAGCGAGACGTCGAACCCGAACGGAGTCTTCTGTAAGACCCGGTCCTCCGCCGTCAGACCGTAGGCCTCCTGCATCCACAACAGCCGGTTGACGATGCCGCGGTGAGGGATCATCACCCCCTTGGGAGTGCCCGTCGAGCCGGAGGTATAGAGCACGTAGGCGAGGTTTGCCTCCCCCACGCGGACGGCGAGGGGGGCACCGGACAATTCTGCGATCCCGCTCCAATCCCGATCGAGCAGGACGATCCGCTGCCCCCGCGCCGGCACCAGCGCCGAGTGCCTCTCCAGGGTCAGGATCACCGGCAGGCCGGCGCTCTCGGCCAGCGCGCCGAGACGCTCGGCTGGAAGGCCGGGCTCGAGCGGCACGTAGGCGGCGCCCGCCTCCATCACCCCCAGCAGGCCGACGATCATCTCCAACGAGCGCTCCAGCAGCACGCCCACCCGGCCGTCCGGCTCAATGCCCAGAGCCCGCAGATGCCGCGCCAGCCGGCGAGCGCGGCCCACCAGCTCGCGGTAGGTCAGCGCCGCGCCCTCGAACGTGGCCGCCACCGCCTCGGGG
>Ga0134122_10001550_pt1 | contig 16641 bp, 19 predicted proteins | sample KB302_FD_96461 | JGI IMG/M metagenome (GOLD analysis project Ga0134122, IMG submission 96461) | Terrestrial soil microbial communities without Nitrogen fertilizer from Kellogg Biological Station, Michigan, USA - KB3-0-2 | ecosystem: Environmental > Terrestrial > Soil > Unclassified ... | reverse complement strand
CGATGTGAAATTTCCGCTTCCCGTATTTCAGGTCGATACGATCTATTGCTCAACGGAAATAATCGAAAAACGCGAGTCGAAGATCAGGCCGGATGCCGGCATTCTCGAGTTTCACCACCGCGCTTTCAATCAAGATAACAAACTTGTCGCCGAATGCCGCCGCCAGGCGTTCATGCGCAAGCGCCCGGCCTGAACTTCAAACGACGTTCGCGGCCTTCGCACGCGCGATCACACGCTCGGCATATTTGACGTGAAGCATGTCGAGCATTTCGCCGTTCAAGCTCGCAACTCCGCTTTCCGCCTTGGCAAAAGCGGCAAGAATCGCTTGCGCCCGCGCAATTGTTTCTTTTGTTGGCGTGAAAATCTCGTTCACGATCGGCACTTGATCCGGATGGATGACCATCTTGCCGAGAAATCCGTCGCGCCTTGCCGCGAGCGATTCTTTTCTCAAACCGTCGCCGTCGCGAAAATTCGTAAACACCGTATCGATCGGCATCACCTCCGACGCGACCGCAGCAAACAGGCAAAGCGAACGTGCGAGCTGGTAAGGTTCTGTGTAATTCCCGTCCGGCATGCGATTGGCTTCGGCGGCGACTTCCGCCGACAAATCCTCGGCCCCCCAAGTGAGCGCCTCGAACCGTGGGCTGGCGTTGCGATAGCTACCCATATGGAAGAGCGAAGCCGTCGTTTCTGTCGCGATTGGAAGAATTTTCGTAGCGCCATCCGGCAACCCCGCAATCGCCTCGCGCACCGCGAGTTTGGCGCCTAGCGCAATTACGTCTGCCCCGCCCAAGGATTTAGGGAGCATGATTCCGTCTGGCTTGCCAGGAACAACCGCGTCGAGGTCGGCATCCGTGAGGCCGCTCGAAAGCGCGTTCACGCGGACGTAAAGCCGCGCCTTGCGTTCCTTGGCCGACTTCAAATAGTCGACGACGATATTACGGGCCTTCGCTTTGAAAGCCGGCGCGACGGCATCTTCGAGATCGAGAATAATGATATCCGCGCCGCAAGCAGGCGCTTTCTCGAGCTTCTTCTCGCTGTCGCCAGGGACGAACAGAAGCGAACGCATGTCAGGCCGGCCGCACCATCGTGAAGGTTTCATCTAGGAGGGAATAATCGTGATAACCGCAGCGTGCGATGGGTTTCATCGCGGCGGTATCGAGTAAGCCGTTCTTGATAAAGCGTTCGTCGATATGGATGCCGACGACTTGGCCGAACACGACATGGCGGTCGAGGGGCGTACCCGAGAGATCGTTCAACGAAACGATCTGCACGACCTTGCACTCCATCGCACAAGGCGCGTCGGCAACGCGCGGAGGTTTCACGAGCTTCGAGGGCGCGGCTTTGAGTCCTGCAATCTCCATTTCGTTCACGCCGCGCGGGAGCGTGGCCGAAGACTTGTTCATCTGATCGCGCAGATCCCAAGTCGCGAGATTGCAGACGAATTCTTTCGTCTCCGCGATATTGGCGACCGAATCCTTAAAGCCCTCGCTCGAAAACATCACCATCGGCGGATGAGAGGAGATGCCGTTAAAATACGAGTAAGGCGCGAGATTGATTTCGCCCTTAGCACTCAATGAGCTGATCCAGCCGATCGGTCGCGGCGCTACGATCGCCTTGAATGGATCATGCGGCAGCCCATGATCTCTCTTCGCGGTTTCGTAAAACATTTCTACCCCTATAAATAAGTGACGATGTCGGTAAGCGGCGGGCGCGGGCGTTCCTCCTGCGCGGCTTTCGGCGTGCCGATATGAACGAGGCCGGCGACGCGCTCGTCCACGCTGACGCCGATCAAATCGAGTGCCGGCCGCTCATAGGCCGCCCAGCCCGTAACCCAATTCGCGCCATAACCCAGCGCGTGTGCTGCGACCACGAGATTCATACAAGCTGCGCCCGCTGACAGGATCTGCTCCCACTCCGGAATTTTCGCATGCGGTCCCGCGCGTGAAATAACTGCAACGACCAAAGGTGCGCTAGCGAAACGTTCGGGCTCTTTTCTAATTTGATCCTCGGTCGCTTCCGGATGCGATGTGCGGAAAATCGGGACCATTGCATCTGCGATTTGCTTCTTTTTCTCGCCCTGCATCACCAAAAAACGCCATGGCGTCAGCTTGCCATGGTCGGGCACGCGTGCCGCAATAGTTAGCAAGATTTCAAGTTCGGCCGCGCCCGGCCCCGGTTCTGCAAGGTCCGGGATCCTGGGCGAGCGGCGTGTTCGCAGGAGTTCGAGGGCATTAATCATGGGGGTCGTCTTCGCGTTTCGCGTAGCACGCTTAGGCCCTTTGGACTACCCGACCCGTGGCTGGAGGGCGCAGGCAGGCGGCCTTGCAATCGCCCAAAGGCGGGTAGAAAACTCTGGCCGATGCATTCGGTTATTCGCCTTATGAGAACCGCCCGCCGCATGGCCATCATTGGGTTGTGCACGGCGTGCACTCTGTTTGCTATGCCGGATGCGGAAGCACAAATCGGTTTTACCGGCACCGGCGGTGGAGCGCCAACTTTCGCCCCACCGCCCCCTGTCGTCCCGCCGGCGAATGTCCCTTCTGCTCCACCGGCTGCGCCCATGACCGCCGCGCCCTCCGTCGCTGCGCCCTCTTCTGCTCCTCTGTCGATCTCGCCTCCTCAGCCGAGGCAAGTCGCTCCGGCCCGGGACCCGCACCCTGTTATGCCCGCAGTCGCCACCGGCAAGGTCGCGCTTGCGGTTTCCGCCCGCTACTCGCAGGACGGCACACTTATCCAACGGGCGATGAACTGGCGCGTGTTCAATGAGAAATCCGAGGGTGGTGCTCCGCCTGCCATGGTGGCGGAGGCGCAAGATGCTTTCCCGGTATTCGCGCTCGCGCCCGGTAATTATGTCGTCCATGTCTCTTACGGGCTCGCGAGTGCCGCGCGGCGCGTACAGCTGACAAGTGAGCCGAGAAAAGAAACCCTCGTGCTGCCCGCCGGCGGCTTGCGCGTTCAGGGCCGAGTGGGCGACCAGCCCATTCCGGCAGCAAAGCTGCGCTACGATGTGTTTGAGGGAAGCTTTCTGCAACGCGGTGCCGCGCGCCGGACGCGCGCCAAAAATAGCGAACGACCTCCTGTGATGCGTGGCGCCAGCGGCAGCGACGTCGTGCTTTTGCCGGCGGGCACATATTACGTGCAGTCGACCTATGGCGAAGGCAATGCGCAAATTCAGGCCGACGTGCGCATCGAGGCGGGCCGTCTAACCGATGCCACGGTGCATCACCGCGCGGCGCAAGTGACGCTCCGTCTCGTCAATACTCCCGGTGGCGAAGCCATCGCGAATACGCAGTGGTCAGTGCTGACGCCGGGCGGCGACTCGATTAAGGAATCAATTGGCGCGTTCCCGACCGTGGTGCTTGCGGAAGGAGAATATGTCGCCGTCGCCCGGTCCAGCGATAAAACCTTCCAGCAGAATTTCAAGGTGAAGTCCGGCAACGATCGCGAGATCGAAGTCCTCGCGCGTTGAATGGGGCTTTAGGCATCAAGCCTAGCGCGGTTTCGGCAGGTCGTCCTTGCAGGAAAGCGCGGTCTGCCCGTTTCCGGACTTCAACCAGTCGCCGCAGCGATCGCACGCCGACAACATCAGTGCGAGCACGAGGATGCTGGATAAAGCCGCGGATTTTCTGACGACGTTTCTTGCCGTCATAGCCATTCGGAACCTCACTAATTCGAGAGTAGCGCATTCGACCGCGTTTGTCGTCACGCAGTCCCCTCCATGCGTTTCACGTCCGGCGGCACCGCCTCCGCCTTCAGCATGGCAAGCGCGTCTTCCCATGCCATCGACTTCTGTTCCTGAGACCCGAGACGGCGGATCGAGACGGTACGCTCGGCCGCTTCTTTTTTTCCGACGACCAGAAGCACGGGGATTTTTGCCAACGAATGTTCGCGCACCTTGTAGTTGATTTTCTCGTTCTTGAGATCCGCTTCGAAACGGAGTCCCGCACGCGCTCCTGCTTGGAGGATATCGTTCGCGTAGCCGTCTGCGTCCGAAGTAATCGTGCAGACCATTGCTTGCGTCGGCGAAAGCCAAAGCGGCAAGTAGCCGGCATAGTGCTCGATTAGAATCCCGATGAACCGCTCGAGGGAGCCGAAGATTGCACGGTGGATCATCACCGGCACTACCTTCTCTCCTGAGGGCGCAATATAGAAGGCGCCGAGCCGTCCCGGCAGATTGAGATCGACCTGCGTCGTCCCGCATTGCCAATCGCGGCCAATAGCATCGCGCAGCACATATTCGAGCTTCGGGCCGTAGAACGCACCCTCGCCCTTGTTGTCGGCCCACTTGCGACCTGTTGCCTTTAATGCCTGCTGGAGCGCGGCTTCAGCCATGTCCCATACGTGATCTGCACCGACCCGCTTTTCTGGCCGGTCGGCGTATTTGATCTGCACGTCGTCGAAGCCGAAATCGGAATAGATCGACAGGAGCTGGTCGTTGATCTTGAGACACTCAGCCGTGATTTGCTCTTCGGTCACGAACACATGCGCGTCGTCTTGGGTGAAGGCACGCACGCGCAGAAGCCCATGCAGGGCACCCGACGGCTCGAATCGATGCACCTTGCCGAACTCAGCGATTTTGAGCGGCAGGTCACGGTAGGACTTGAGCCCGTTCTTGAAAATCTGCACGTGGCCGGGACAGTTCATCGGCTTGATTGTGTAGACACGTTCGTCGTCCTCACGCTTTTCGGTAAGGAAGAGCATCTCACGGTATTTTTCCATGTGGCCGGTAGTCACCCACAGCTGGGAATCCATCAGTTGCGGAGTGTTCACTTCGAGATAGCCTGCCTCCATCTGGCGGCGGCGCAAATAAGCCGTTAGCGCCTCGAACAACGTCCAGCCTTTTGCGTGCCAGAACACTGCTCCCGGCGCTTCTTCCTGGAAATGATACAAGTCCATCTCACGGCCGAGGCGGCGATGGTCGCGTTTCTCGGCTTCTTCCAGCCGATGGATGTATTGATCGAGCTGCGCTTGATCCGGCCAAGCGGTGCCGTAAATGCGCGTGAGCATCGGATTCTTGGCATCGCCACGCCAATAGGCGCCGGCTACCTTCATCAACTTAAAAGCCGAACCGACCTTGCCGGTCGAAGTCATATGCGGGCCGCGGCAGAGGTCAAACCATTCGCCCTGCTTGTAAATTCTGATCTGCTCTCCGGCCGGAATGGTGTCGACAAGCTCGACTTTGAAATTCTCGCCGCGATCAGCGAATACTTGCTTCGTATCCTCGCGCGTCCAGATTTCCTTGGTGAAAGGCCTGTCTCTCGCGATGATCTCGCGCATCTTCTTCTCGATCGCAGCAAAATCCTCAGGCGTGAACGGCTCGTTGCGGAAAAAGTCATAATAGAAGCCGTTTTCAATCACCGGCCCGATGGTCACTTGCGTGCCCGGCCATAGCGTTTGCACGGCTTCGGCAAGCACATGTGCACAATCGTGGCGGATTAGTTCCAATGCACGCGGATCTTCGCGCGAAATGAATTCAATCTTGGCGTCTCGCTCGATTTTGTCGAAAAGGTCGACGAGCTCCCCGTCAAGCGCCATTGCAACCGTGCGCTTCGCAAGTGACGGCGAAATGCCTTTTGCGATCTCGAGTCCAGTGACACCAGGAGAGAATTGACGGCGAGCGCCGTCAGGGAAAGTCAGCGTGATCATTTTTTCCTCTTCTGCTCACTCGCTGCCTACGAACGCAGGTAAGCCGCCGGACATTTTTCGAAACCGCGAGATTCCGCCATTCCCGGTTCGGCGAAATTTCGTGCTCGCAACATGTTGTGGTCGTCGCGCCGCATCAGCGGATTACAAAAATCCACGCGCATTCGCAATACCCTAAGAACGTCACATTCGATCCGAACGGATGACACATTCGGAAACAAATGTTGCATCACTGAAAAATTAGAACCGTTCCCGTCCAAACAAGAAGACGGAGCCGGCACGAAAGACGGGTGATGCGGTCCTCGTAGTGTAACGGGCCGCAAGACGGGAGAGGGTCATGGTTCGAGGCTTGCGGGAGCCTCTGCGTGCGTATCTGTGCGTACGAGAGAGCATCTATATCTTCGCTGCGGTATTCATCGCAGTATGTTTTTCCTCAATACTCGCAAAAGCTCAGGATTCCAGGCCGATCAAGACCGGCAGCGATCCTGCTCAGCTTGTGCGCATTGGCGAGCAGATCAATCAAAACACGATTTCGCTCGTGTCAGGCAACCTGAATGGAACTTATCTTTCAATAGCTTACGACCTCTCCGCCGTACTCGACGACGGCGACAATCTGCGCGTCCTGCCGGTCATCGGCAAAGGCGGTGGGCAGAACATCCGCGATGTCCGCTTCTTGAAGGGCATCGATCTTGGCATCACACAGTCGAATTTGTTGACCGCCGCACGGCGCACCAACGAAATCGGCAATATCGACGACAAGGTCGTCTACATCGCCAAGCTCTTTAACGAAGAGATGCACTTCGTCGTGCGTGCCGACAGCGGGATCACCTCGCTCGAGCAACTCGACGGCAAGACGGTCAATTTCAGCGACATCGGCTCCGGCAGTCAGCTGTCGACGCGCGATATCTTCAATCGCATAGGAGTGAAGCCCAAGGAAGTGAACATGGGCCAGGCCGACGGAGCCGAAGCACTCAAGAAAGGCGAAATCGACGCCACCATTCTGATCGCGGGCAAGCCAACTGGCTCCACCTCAAAGTTGAAATCCGCTGACGGGTTCAAAATTTTGCCGGTCGCCTATACCAAGCCGCTGCAGAACGATTACTTGCCGGCAGTACTGACGCACGATGATTATCCAAACCTGATCAAGGAAGGCGAAATGATCGACACGGTCGCGGTCGGTGCCGTGCTGATCGCCTATAACTGGTCGCGCGACACCGATCGCTATCGCCGCATCGTCAAATTTATCGACGCCTTCTTCCCTCGCCTTGCGGAATTTCAGAAGCCGCCGCGACACGTGAAATGGCGTGAGGCAAATCTGGCGGCGAGACTTCCTGGCTGGACGCGCTTTCCTTATGCGGAAGAATGGCTGCAGAAGCACCGTCCACAGGTGGCCGCCCCCGGTCAGGAGCGCGCGCAGTTCAACGAGTTCGTAGCCTCGCGCGGCGGCAGTGAGCAACCGCTTGCGCAAGCCGGAAGCTTCGAAGAACGCGAGCGGCTGTTCCAGGAATTTCTCAAATGGAAACTGGCGCGCGAGCGTCGCTAGTGAGGAAAGTGCGTGCGCGTTTCGTAACAGTGTGAGCCGGAGATTTCGGCAGTGGGAGAGTGTTCATGAGTACCCAGACCAATCCTCCGCATTATCGTGGTGAGCCACCATTAAATCCTCGAGATCGTGTCGAGCGTAAGCTTCCCCAGCATCAGCAGAAGACGGCCGCATGGCCCTCATCCGACCAGCCGTTGCCGGAATTCCTGAACGGCGCTCGTCGCCGGGCCGATCGGCCCATACCTCCACCTCCGGCACCTCAACTTCCCGACGCGCCGGTAGAAACCGCGGAAGAACCCTCGATTTCACCGCAAGAGGCCCCGGGGCTTTCGCCTTACGAGCTTGAAGCTCTCGAACGCGAGATCATGCGCTCACAAGCACGGCCCCGTCGTTCACTTGCCCCCGAATTCATGCCGCCACCGCCAGAGCCGCCCGCCCGTCCACAAGCGCGGATCGTCTCGGGCGACTCCATGTCGGGCCTTGTTCTTCGCCTGTCCTTGATCGTGACGGTCGTCGTACTCGCTCTATTGCTGTTTGCGGGCAAGATTTCCCTGCCCGCAAGTTGGAAGGCGAACGCCATCGAACCCCTGAAGCGTCTTGGCTCGCTTGTGTCGCACTCGTCGCCAACGGCAAGCCCGCCTCTGCAACCCGTCATACCCGAAGCACCTCGCCTCGTCATCGAAACAGCGGATGCGGGAAGCGAGGACGAAATCGGTCTCGGCGTCAAAGTTCAGGGGCCGATCGAAGGCGTGCTCGCCATCGTGAGTGGCATCGCCGCGGGAACGACCTTGACCAGAGGACGCCCGTGGGGGGAGACGGGCTGGTTCGTGCCGGCGGCGGAGCTGGCTATGACGAAGCTCCGTCCGCCGGCCGGATTCTCCGGCACGATGCAATACACCGTTTCGCTCAAGATGCCGGACGCAAAAATTGCCGATCGCCAGACGCTTCGTCTGCAATGGTCGGAAAATCTGAACGGAAGAGACTCCGCCGGTCTGCGCAAGCTTGAGCCCGATGAAATCGCAACCTTGCTCAAGCGCGGCCAAGCCCTGTTCGAGACAGGCGATCTCGCCGGCGCGCGGCTACTTCTGCAGCGCGCGGCGGAAGCCGGAGATCCGGTCGCGGCTATGGCAATCGCGTCGACGTACGATCCTGTTGTTTTACAAGACTTAGGCGTCCGGGGGTTTGTCGCGGACGTGGGGAAGGCCCGTTACTGGTACGAGAAAGCCAGAGAGTTCGGGTCGAAGGAAGCGCCTAGGCGGCTCGAGTCGCTGGCAAGTCAGGGCCGTTGAAGCGCTCGGCGCGCCGGAGGCGGTGTACTAGTATCAGCCTCCGGCGCGTCCGTTGACTCCGCGCCAGCGACCATAGCGCCACGGCAAATACCAGCGCGATCTCGCAGGCAAATTTTTCGGAACAAAGTCCAAGCCGGAAGTGCCGAATGAATGACAACGTAGCAATCTTGCAAGCGTCATCCAGCCGCCTGCCCATAATCCGAAACGCGCCATCGCTTCGTCCGAATATTCCGAACACGTCGGAAGATGGCGACAACGAAATCCAATCAGCGGCGAAAGCGTATACCGATAAATCAGAATTAATCCCCGCCCGAACTGGCGAGGCAAACGCACTACCTCGTCGAGCAACGTCACTCCGCTGCCTGCTTACCCTTGCCTTCGATTTGATCGATCGCGTCGACCACTGCATCGAAAGTGAGCATGGTGGAGGCATGACGGGCGTGGTAATTACGTACCGGCTCCAAAACCGCTAGGTCGGACCATTTCCCAACCGGCGGGCGACCGTTTTCTTTGAGCATTTTCCGCATCTCGGTACGGACTTCCCTCAACTCGGACGGCGTGGACCCAACCACGTGCCTCGCCATGACCGAGGAAGATGCCTGACCCAAAGCACAGGCCCTCACTTCATGGGCAAAATCACTCACTTTGCCCCCCTTCAATGCAAGGTCGACGGTAACGGTCGAGCCGCAAAGCTTGGAATGAGCGGTAGCCGTAGCGTCGGGCTGCGCGAGGCGACCTATCCTAGGGATATCGCCTGCCAGCTCTAGAATCCGGCGGTTATAGACCTCGTCCAGCATGGTTTATTTTTTCCAGGACCGCGTTCTGTCAATTGCAAGACACAATCTGGAACAAATATAGTGCCTGGCTGGTTAAGTGAAAGGCGCTAATCCGGGAGGCGTCCAAGCCTGACCACGCAGCAGTCCGCGTAGACATGGAAATCCATGCGGTCGGCACGTTTCTTGTAACTCAACACCGGTGACACTCCGGCGGACATCAGAAGCCGCCGGTCGAACGGGAGACTGTGTATGGATGCCGTCGTAAAGAATTTTCCGCGCGTTGATGCGAAGGCGGAAGCTAAAAAGATTGAACCTGTTGAGCGCCCGTCGCGCGAGGCAGCCGAAGCAGCAGCAAAGACCTTGATTGCGTGGATCGGCGACAACCCGAACCGCGAGGGTCTGGTCGATACACCTCGCCGTCTGGTCAAAGCCTTCGAGGAAGTTTTCAGCGGCTATCGCGACAAACCCGAAGACGTGCTTGACCGCACTTTCGGTGAAATCGGAAATTTCGATGACCTTGTCGTCGTCCGTCAGATTCCGTTCTATTCGTATTGCGAGCATCACATGTTCCCGATGGTCGGGCATGCCCATGTCGCCTACTTCCCGGTTGAGCGCGTGGTCGGCCTTTCCAAGATCGCGCGCGTGATCGACATGTATGCCCGTCGTCTGCAGACGCAGGAGCATCTCACCTCGCAGATTCTGTCTGCGATCGACGAGAACCTGAAGCCCCGTGGCGTCGCCGTCATGATCGAGGCCGAGCATATGTGTATGGCCATGCGTGGCGTGCAGAAACAGGGGGTCTCGACCGTGACTACACAGTTCACGGGCAGCTTCCGGAATGACCCGGAGGAGCAGGTGCGCTTCTTCAAGCTCGTTCGCGATCCGCGTTCCTACTAAATCTTCGCGACCGACTTTCTTCATACTGCTACGAACGCTATGACAGGCTCCCCGCCCCTATAGGGCGGCATGGAGCTTGTCATGCCTTCGCGCTTTGCACCCCGCGGCAGCGACCGCGAGATCGAAACCGGCACTCAATTTGCGCCGAGATTCGACGAACTTGGTCTGATCTCCTGCATCGTCACCGATGCCACGGGTGGCGAAGTACTGATGTTCGCGCACATGAACGAAGAGGCACTCGCGCGCACGATCGAGACGGGTGACGCCTGGTTTTGGTCGCGGTCGCGCCGCGAACTCTGGCGCAAGGGCGAGAGCAGCGGAAATACCCTTGCGGTCCAGGAGATGCGGGTCGATTGCGACCAGGATGCCATACTTATTAAGGTGAGCGTCGCCGGAAACGGCGTTGCCTGCCACACCGGTGCCCGCTCCTGCTTCTATCGGCGGCTTCCAGCCAAGCAAGCAGTCGGTAAGACTCTGCAATTAAACTTCATCGAGGGTACAAAGCGCTGACGCGTTTCCGTCATGGTTTGAAGCTACGCAATTTGCAAGGAACGAGCGGAGCCCCGTGACGTCAAATAGCCGCGGAATTTTGCCGCTGTCTCGCGAAGGAAGGTGTAACGTGTTCCATGTGTTTACGAGACGGCGCGCGTCCGGCGATTCTTCAGACCAAACGCCTCCCGATCGGCAGGAGCCCAAGGCGGGGCGGCCCAAGATTGGGCTTGCTCTCGGCGGCGGTGCGGCACGCGGCTGGGCGCATATCGGCGTTCTGAAATCGTTGATCGCAAACGGCATCGTACCAGATGTTATTGCGGGCACATCCATGGGCGCGCTCATCGGCGGCGTTTGGGCGGCGGGTAAACTCGACCAGTTGGAAGATTGGGCGGTCGCGATCAACAAGCGTCGCATCCTTAGTCTCATGGATTTTCGTCTTGGTGGTGCTGGGCTGATCGCCGGTGGGCGACTCGCCGATCTCCTGATCCGCAATCTAGGGGAAGTTTCCATCGAGGACCTCCCGATCCGCTTCGCTGCAATCGCGACCGAAACCGGCACCGGCCACGAGATCTGGCTAACACAGGGAAGTCTCGCGCAAGCGATGCGCGCAAGCTACGCCCTCCCCGGCATCTTCAGCCCGGTGAAAATAGCGGGCCGCTGGCTGATCGACGGCGCACTCGTAAATCCCATCCCGGTTTCGGCAGCGCGTGCGCTCGGCGCCCGCGTCGTTATTGCGGTCAATCTCAACGCTGACGCGTTCGGCCGTGGCACCGTGATTCAGAACAACGGGATCGAGGATAGCGACGAAGTCGCGGTGACAGTAACGCAGGACAAGAGCAATTACGGCAGCATCTTTCGCGTTGACCGGCTGATCCGCCGACAGTTCTTTGGTGAGCCGACGGGTGAGGGTCCGCGCGGCATTTCTTCGGTAATGATCGACGCCTTCAACATTACCCAGGACCGTATCGCGCGCTCGCGGCTGGCGGGCGACCCACCAGACGTGATGATTTCGCCCAAGCTCGGTAGTATAGGGCTGTTCGAATTTCACAACGCCAAACGCGCGATTCAACTCGGCGAGGAAGCAACCGAACGTGCGCTCGGTGAGCTGAACGACGCAGTCGCAGCTCTTCTCTAAATCTTCTACGCCGTCGCGATGTAATCGCGGAGCGCGGAACTTTCGCGTTCCATTTCCGCGAGCCGATACTTCACCACGTCGCCGATCGATATGATGCCGGCAAGTCGGCCATTCTCCACCACCGGAACGTGACGGAAGCGGCCTGCTGTCATGCGGGTCATCAGTTCATTCATCGTGTCGTGGGCACTGCAGGTAACGACTTCGCGGGTCATGACGCTCGCGACCGAGACTTGCAGTGCCTCAGGTCCGTGTTTCGAGACAGCCTTGACGATATCGCGCTCAGACAGAATACCGGTCACGCGGCTATCAGCGCCGGTGACGACTATGGCGCCGATTTTATGTTGAGACAGCAAATGCGCGGCGTCAGCGAGCGTTTTATCTGGCGCTATGGTCGTGACATCGCTGCCCTTTGAATCGAGGATTGCGCGTACGATCATGGGGCGTCCTCCATTTCTGAGTCCCCCGTTCCTGGCTAATCATCCTCCTCTCCCCCCGTGGGGGCAAGAGGCACGCCTGTCGTTGTCCGCGGTACGGGATCGAACAAGCGAAACAGCAAAAGTCCGGCCACGAAGCCTCCGATATGGGCTTCCCAAGCAACTGTCGCATCGGTGAACGCCGAGGACAACGCACTGATCCCGAAAATCAAGTTGAACAAGAACCAGATCGATAAAAAAGTAACGACCCGCGAATTTTGTAGAGCGCTTCTGAGAGACACCGCCGGAATCTTGTAGGCCTCCCGATCATTACGCCCGAACAAGCCAAGTGGACCGCCCTCGGCGAATACGAACCGGCAAGCCGCCGCCATCATTCCGGAGATCGCCCCTGAAGCGCCAATCACCGGGATTAATTCACCCCAATGCAAAAGGAGAAACGCAGTCGCTCCGGCCGCTGTGGTGGCCATGAAGAATGTGAAAAAGCGTAATGCGCCAAAGCGCCACGCAACCGCACTGCCGAAAGCAAGAAACCAGACCAGATTTGCGACCAGATGCATGACATCCGCATGCAAGAAGGCGTGCGTGACGAAAGTCCAGATATCTGCGCCCAAACCGCCGGGAAATTGCACGGTGGCAGCGATAGCCGAGTCGTAGCGCGCCGGAATGAAGGCAAACCACAACAGTAGCGTGCTCGTGTCAGCCTGATCGAGGAATGCTCGCAGGCCGTGTACCAGCGCCATGACAACGCTGAGCCCCAACACGACAGGGGGCACATTGAAAACCGGCTCGGAGGAACGGGCCAAGAAAATATCCGGCGGAATATCCGATGAATGGACGATGAGATAAGCCGCGCATCGCGCTCGGCGCAAGCGGTCTCGGGTAAAGAAAAGAGACCCGCGAGAGGAGCCCTCCTCTCGCGGGCTGTGGTCACGTCGAGCCACTCCCAAATCCTTCTCCACCCTAGAGATCGGATTCGGATCGTCGAGCAAAAGGCCGGTTTAACCCTAATTTCACCGGGCCACGCAGCCCCCCTCGTTCGGCACGCCGCATGCTCCGTCTCCCCCGACCAGTCCCGTAACGCGACGGGTGTTCGTGGGAGGATTATATGAAACACGCTTCATCGCGTGCCCTTTATGAATACTGGAGCCGCCTCCGCGGCGACCGTGCTGCGCCTGAACGAAGCGAACTGAACCCGGCAGCCATTCGCAACATCCTCGGCGACGTGCTGATTTTGGAGGTCGGCGGCCCGGAGCGGTACTTTATCCGGCTCGCAGGTACCCGCATCTGTTCCCTTATGGGACGGGAGCTGAAGGACCGCGCCTTCGCAGAACCCTTCGTGTCCGGCGATTGGCGGGAACTCTACCGCCTGATGGATTCTGTCGTCACCGACACAGCGCCGGCGGTCGCGAGCGTCATCGGTGAAACCAAGGACGGCCGCATGCTTGGCATGGAACTCCTGCTCCTACCCCTTCGGCACCATGGCCGAACACAAGCACGCTTGGCTGGCAGCCTGGCGGCGCACACACGACCTTATTGGTCCACGCTTGAACCACTTGCTTGTCTACGATTGAGCTCATCGCGCGTCGTTCGACACGAAGATGTCGTCGACAATGCACCCGTTGCGGGTCAATTGCGGCCTGTCCCACAGTTGCGCGTTCTAACGGGTGGAAGAGCCTAAGTCCCCACGAATATTCACCATCCTGGGTCGTATCCGTTTCGGGATACGACCCGTTAACCACAGCCCGTTAGGGTAGTACCGGTCCTAAAATTGAACGGCCGGTAGCAATGCTTCAGTCAAAACGTGCGGTTCGAGTCCTTCCGCTCAATCAGGAGCGGCGCAAGCATCAGCGCGTGAAGGTCCAGTTGACCGGTCGTTACATGCTGCAGAATCGCCAGGAATATCCCTGTCAGACCCTCGACATGTCGCCGGGCGGCGTTGCGTTGATCGCGGAGATGAAGCCGCAAGTCGGCGAACTCGTCGTCGCTTATGTCGATCATCTCGGCCGCCTCGAGGGCCGCTGCATCCGCTTGTTCGGGCAGGGATTCGCGATGAATGTCGCCGGAACGTCGCGCCGACGCGACAAGCTCGCAAACCAGCTCACCTGGTTTGCCAATCGCCAAAGCCTCGGATTACCAGAGGATCGCCGCCACGAGCGTTATGCGCTCAGCGATCCGCGCTCAACGCTGACACTGCCGACAGGCGTCACGGTCCCCTGCCGCATCATGGACGTTTCACTGTCGGGCGCTGCCATTGCCACTGAAGTCGCAATTCCGATCGGCTCGCCGGTGAAGCTCGGTCGCACGCAAGGCCGCGTAGTGCGATTGTTAGAAGGCGGATTCGCCATCGAATTCGGCAGGATCCAGAATCCCGATACCCTCGAACACGATCTCGGGACGGCTAGCTAAGCAATAAAGCAGGTAGCCAGGCTTTCTTCGACGCCTTTTGCGGGCAATCGATTCGGACATTTTTGATCCGGGCAATTCAACACTCAAAATTGAACGTCAATCATCGCCGTCTCACACTATGCGGCGCTTTTGTTTGTGCCGGTCATTCCTGCCTTTCTCGCTCATTCGATAAAATTTGAATCAAATTAAATCACCAGTTTTCTTCAAATTTGAATCAATCACTCATCGAGTTTGAATCGCAATTGCCCGCAAGACTTAGCGTGGCCGCAAAATATTTTTGCCACATTGCCCCCAAGAAAAAAACAGGGGGACGACAATGTTGGACAGGCGAAAGCTTGATCTATGCACGGGAGCAGCCGCGGCGGCGCTGTTTGCGCTGGCAGCGGCGAGTCTCATCATTCCGTATGGGGGAGGCCGTGCGGCGGAACGATTGGCTTACGTCGCGGTTGGTGAAACGGCGCGCGCGCCCATCGGCTGGGTACAGTTCTGCAATGAGCGGCCGGGAGAGTGCAAGAGCGAAACACTAGCTCCGGTCGACGTCAAATTTTCCAAGACATCTTTCCAGGAACTCGACCGCGTCAATCGCTACGTCAACGACAAGATCAAGCCGATGACGGACCTCGAGCACTATGGGGTCGTCGAAAAATGGGCCTATCCCGAGGACGGCTACGGCGACTGCGAGGACTATGTGTTGCTGAAGCGCAGGATGCTGATGCAGCTCGGATGGCCGCGCGGCGCACTTCTCATCACTGTTGTGCGCGACAAAAAGGGCGACGGTCACGCGGTCCTTACTGTCCGTACCGACAAGGGCGAATTCGTTCTCGACAATCAGGAGGCAGAAATCCTGCCCTGGACGGACACAGGTTATCGCTTCGTCAAGCGCCAGTCGCAGTCCGATCCGAACGTTTGGGTTTCACTTGGCGATACGCGACCGACGACTTACGTCGCCGCGCCTCGCTAAAGCGGAGCAGAATCGCGCACCCGGTCACGTCCCCACCCCTCCCCGTCCCCGGACCGGGTTCGCGGAGGCCGGCTCTCCCCCAGAGCCGGCCTCACTTTTTTATGTGACGCATTTCTGACAAGAAAAAGTTTCCGATTTGGCTTGCGCGCGACGCAGGTCTCCTCCCTGAAACTGATCTATTGACGCGCGCGTGAATGCGGACCTAGCCTTGGCGCGCAAACCGAGATGGGCTCGCGGAAAAGGATTCGTCATGCCTTCGCTGACGATCAACGGAAAATCTTTCGATCTTGACGTCGATCCGAAAATGCCCCTGCTTTGGGCGATCCGTGACCACGCAAATCTCACCGGGACGAAATACGGATGCGGCGTTGCACTTTGCGGTGCCTGCACCGTGCATCTCGACGGCGAGCCGGTTCGCTCCTGTCAAATGCAGGTGCGTGACGCCATCGGTCGCAAGGTCACTACAATCGAAGGCGTAGAGGGCAAGGTGGCGAAGGCCGTGCAAGGCGCCTGGCAATCGCTTGATGTCGTGCAATGCGGCTACTGCCAGTCCGGCCAGATCATGAATGCGATCGGGCTGCTCGCCCAAAATCCAAAGCCAAGCGACGCCGATATCAACAATGCGATGGAAGGCATCGTCTGTCGCTGCGCCACTTACGTGCGGATTCGAGCCGCGATCCACGAAGCCGCGAAGAGCTTGGGCTGAGGGAGGCGCGCATGTTTACGAAAAGCATGTTCGAAACGCATCTTCCAAAGCGGAAACCCTCCCGCCGCGATTTTCTCAAGGCTTCCGCCGCAACCGCGGGCGCACTCGTCGTCGCCACTACAGTCGATTTTGGCGGCAACAAAGCGGCGGCACTGACGATGAGAGACCCGCCGCAGCCGAACGCCTTCATCAAGATCGCGCCCGACAATACCGTCACCGTGATGATCAAGCATCTCGACATGGGTCAGGGCAACGCAACCGGCCTCACCACTATCGTCGCCGATGAACTTGACGCCGACTGGTCGCAGATGCGCTCGGCCTTCGCGCCGTCGAATCCTCTGCTGTACAACAACTTGCTG
>Ga0134122_10001549_pt1 | contig 16642 bp, 6 predicted proteins | sample KB302_FD_96461 | JGI IMG/M metagenome (GOLD analysis project Ga0134122, IMG submission 96461) | Terrestrial soil microbial communities without Nitrogen fertilizer from Kellogg Biological Station, Michigan, USA - KB3-0-2 | ecosystem: Environmental > Terrestrial > Soil > Unclassified ... | reverse complement strand
CCTCGAGCAGCTCGGGCTCGATCAAACTCGTGAGAATGACATGATGGTGCCGTTCATAATGCGCCCGCAGCCGATCGATCTCCTCATCGCCCGCCGTGAGGTCCAAACCTCGCCGGTTCAGCTGAATCATCCGGAAATCTCCACGCGAAGCGCGCACCTTTGGAACACCGTCCGAATCTATCAGGTCGGTACCAAGTTCTCCACGCTCCACCGGTGATCGCCCCCGCGCTGAACATGCGTTACGCTGGCGAATCGGCGACAACCTTCATTTTCGTGATTGTCCGTTAACGATCTCCCGGAGGATGTCATTTCAAGGTCATTACTGAGGACCGAGCGGGCGGCAACTCTTCTCGCGCTGATTTGCCTTGCTGCTTTGATTCTTCGCGTGGCCTATCGTGTCCACGCCGGTGGTGATGACTTTTGGCAGAACGGGTATTTGTTTTTCTACGAATACGCGAAGAACATTGCGGCGGGGAAAGGCCTATGGCTTGAGGGTGGCGGATACGCGATGCGGCCGCCCGTTTATCCCTACTTCTTGGCGCTCGCCTATCTCCTTGGCGGGCACTATTTGCTGGTCGTAATTCCCCAAGCCCTTGTCGGAACTGTCACCGTTGCGTGCGCCTATCTCATCGGCAAGGAGCTATTTTCCGAGCGCGCCGGCCTGATCGCAGCGCTCTTCACCGCGTTCTATCCCTACTACGTGGTTCACGATACCGCCCTACAGGAAACCAGCATGGTCACTGCACTGGCAGCGCTGTCGGTTTACGCGCTGCTGCGGGCAAAGCGCTCGTCTCTACTCGCGACTTGGCTGCTCGCGGGATTGGTACTCGGGGCGACGGTGCTGACGCGGGCCACAATGCTTCCCTTCGCACTGGCCGCAAGCGTATGGATCGCGGCTTTGGGTGCGGGCCAACCGCGGCAGAAGCTGCTTCGCGCGGGCGTCGTTCTTTGCGGTTTGGCTCTGCTCGTCGGTTCCTGGCTTGTGCGCAACGACGTTGTGATCGGGCGGCCCATTCTCACCAGCGAGTTGGGCAATCAATTCTGGACCGCGAATAACCCCCAGACCTTTAGCCGCTATCCGGGCGAAAGCATGGACGAGAGCCGCGACGTGGCTTTTCAGGCATTGAGCGCACCCGAGAAGCAACTCGTCGCCTCCCTTTACGGCAATGAGCTCGCCCTGAACGATTTCTTCATGGCCAAGGGTATCGCTTATGTCCGCGACAATCCCGAAGATGTTCTTGTCGACGGCTTGAGAAAAGTCGCTGCCGGTTTCTCATGGACCATCAATCCCAACCGCGAGCCGCTGGTTCAGGCCGTCTATTTTCTCTCCTATGCACCGATCCTCGTGCTCGGGCTCCTTGGCATGGTGCTGGCGCGTCGGGGCTGGCGAGAGCACGGCCTGATGTATCTGCAATTCCTGAGCTTTGTTGCCGTCACCGCGGTGTTCTGGGCTCACACCAGCCACCGCACCTATCTCGACGTCTACCTGATCCTGTTCTCGGCCTATGCAGTGGATCGGCTTATCACAGAGCGGTTGCGGGCGGAGAATCGGAGCAACACCGCGAGCAGTGTGATCTCCACGGGAAAGTTGAGCAGACCAAAGGTAATGCCGTACGGCACGGCCTGAACCACGTAGGCTGAATCCACAACGGCGAAATATATGCAATAGGCCACTAGAAGCCTTACCAGAACAACGTTGTCTTTGAGGTGTTCCCAATTCAAAGTCGCCCAATAGGCCCCCACCATGAGTAGAACCGTTTGGTACTGCATGTAACCGATCCGGTAGAACGCCAACGTTGTCAGAATCGCCAAGACCGACGCCAGCACAGGTTCGACTCGGCGGATCGCACACCACGTGAATACAGTGAGACCGGATGCCGCCAGACAGGGCATTGCCAGCCAGTCAACATTTGGCCTGTCCGTGACCAGCAACAGCGGCGAGAAGGGGGAACGGGTGAAAAAATCGTAGATGGACGATGCAGATTGCCGCGTTGCGGCAAACGCGATGGGCGTGAAGGTCGATGGTCCCCAGATCAGGAAACTCAAAGCGAAGCCAGTAAGCACGAAGAATACAGAACAGGCAGCGAAGCGAACGCGGCGGCCTTCCAATGCAAGGAACGGAAGAATGACGACCGGCAGGAACTTGACCAGCGTTCCCAATGCGAGCCAAAACGCAGCGGCAACATCTCTGCCACGCGTCAGGCTATGAGCTGCCGCGACTGAAGCAATTCCCATCAGAACGTCGAAGTGCCCAAAATAGCCGATCTCAATCCACGGGAACGGGTTGAACAGCCAGAGAAGCATTACCGCCCACGAACGCAGGACCAGCTGTTGGCGGGGTGCGAAATACTTCACGAACCACACCGTGAACATCAGATAGCAGAATGCGATCAGAAGTTTGGGCAGAAGAGGATGGATAGAGGCGGGGAGGGCTAAGACATTGAATAAGGGGCCATAGGTGTTGATCCAGAAGCCATCGAGGTCCCAGGGAACCCCTCCCGCGAGAATTTGGTTCCACTCGTAAAGGTACGCGACATAATCCTGGTGATACCAAGTGATGAGGGTCCAGATGATGAAAACGCCCGAAAACCCAATCAAAATCGCATCATCTCCATAGTCGGCGCTTACCGCATTGCTGCCGGGGGATCGATCGCGGCGGCCAATCGTCAACAAGAAGGCGATGACTCCCACGTGCAGAATTCCCGCTAGCGGCACGGCGTCACTGATCGTCCGCCAACGCTCCAGATAAAATTGGACCGGGATCGTGTCGCGGTGTTGGGAAATCCAACCCAGGATTGGAAGAGCGCGATCGGCATAGGCTGCTTCGATTAGCTGGGGTCCGACCAACGGCGCGAGCACCGCCGCAGCCGCCCAAAGCGCGGCAAAAATCGCAACGAGGAGAATCGACCGGCGCAGGATGAAATAGCACAGGAAATTACCCTGCAATTTCAAGTGACAATCACGCGCTGCGACGAAGCGCTCCAGCGAATCGGCTGGAGCGCTTTTATTTTCTTAGAATTGCCGAAGTGCACGACTTTCCGCGGCAGACCGCGAAAGCACTTGACCGGGAAATACCGTAGGTCCCGGAAAAAGCGAGTCGCTCTTTCCCATCAGCCGGTACGCCACTAGGCCGATCCACTCGTGCAGGGCGTCCTCGACCATTGTGATTCCGCGACCGGGCCGGGTCCTTAGCGTCCACAGTTCCTCTGCCTTACCTGTCGTCTGATAGTCGGTCGGGTAGGGCACGACGTCGAAGCCGGCGCGGCGAAATGCGCCGACTGCGCGCGGTACATGCCGGGCCGAAGTCACCAACAGCCATTGTTGACCGGGTTTGGGGTCGAGCAGCGCACGGCTGAAGCGGGCGTTTTCGTCGGTGTTCAGGGAACGGTCCTCCAACACGATTCGCTCGGGCGGAATCCCGAGCCGCCCGAAGAACCGGCGGGCCACGTGCGCTTCATTCCGGTCTTCGCCGAGCGCATCGCTGCTTCCTCCGGAATACACCACTCGCGCGTCTGGAAACCGCAAGGCCAGCATCGCCGTTTCCGTCAACCTGCCGCCTTCCTCGGCCAGCGCGGTGACTTCGCGCTCATTGGTGATCTCGGCAATGAACCCACCGCCGAGAACGATAATGCCGTAAGGCGCGGCCATCGCTTCTGGCGGTTTGGGAAAGCGATTCTCGAGCGGCCTAATAAGGAGCGTGCCCACCGGGCCGAAACCGCAGATCACATAAGCGGCGATTGCGGTAATCAAGAGAGTGCGCCCAGCGCGCCAGAAACGGGTGAACAGGGCCGCAACACCGAGGATGGCGAGAAAAACAAACAGATTGCTTGGAGCAAGCAGAAACCAGACAAAGCCGGACGCCGCTCGATAGATCATGGCATTGTCGGCACTTCGCTTGTTCCGGAACCAAATCCACTCGTGTCGGACTGAACGTCGATATGCTCCGGCGCAAGTCCCTTTTGATACTGCTGCCACATCGTCGAGAAGGCAGACTCAATGTGCCTCGTAAAGCGCGCGGTATCGAAAAGCGGGAGCGTCAGTCGGTTGGCGGCCAGTTTTCGCCGAAGCGCTCGCAATTTGTCGGGATTGGCGGCGAGCTCGAGGGCAAGAGCTTCGTAGTCATCATGGTTCTGCGTGATGAGTTCGGGCAGACCAATGGCGTTGAGTGCGCTCGCTGCAACGCGTCCTGGAAATGTCTTGCCAATACACGTCAGCACAGGAACGCCGGCCCACAGCGCGTCACTGGCAGTGGCATGGGCATTATAGGGTAGGGTATCAAGAAAAAGATCGGCAAGCCTAAACCGCGCCAAATGCTCCGCGGGATCCCGGAGATATGTCGCGAATACGAGACGTTCGGGATCGACGTCGCGGGCTTGCGCCTCAGCTCTCAGATTGCGTATGGATCCCTTATTACCTTGAGAAAGCCACAGCACACTGCCAGGGACCCTCGTGAGGAGCCGCATCCACGCATCGAAGACGTTGGGAGCGATCTTGTAGTTGTTGTTGAAGCAGCAAAAGATAAAGCCGTCCTCGGGCAGGCCACACTCACCTCTCGTGAATTGCCTCTCCGCAATGGGTCGCTTGGAATCGTTGATCTGATAGGTGTCCGGCAAAAAGACGAGCTTTTCCGAGTAGTGTTCCTGTTGATCGGTTGGCATCAGCGTTGCGTCCGCGATCAAGTAATCAATGTAGGGCGCGCCCATGGTTCCGGGGTAACCGAGATAGTTGACCTGGATGGGCGCCGCCTTAAAGGCAAAGATGCTTGTCCTGCTCCCCGTGGTGAGGCCGTTCAGGTCAATCGCAATGTCGATCTCCAATTGGCGGGCTAGCTGAGCGACACCCTTGTCCGGCAATGCATCGACATCTATGAAGCGATCGAATGCTTTCTCCAGTCGGGCCCGCATCGCATCTTTCGCCGGAGGACCAAGAGAAAAGCCGATCACTTCAAACTTGCGTCGATCGTGACGTTCGAACAGTTCGGCGGTGAGGTAGCCGACCGCATGGTTGCGGAAATCTGACGAAAAGTAACCCAGCCGGATCCGGTCGTGTTTCTTGCGAATCTTGAATGGCGGCAACAGGAACCTTTCTGGTTCCTTTTCCTTTATGTAGATTTCTGCGCATCGTCTTTGCAGCGCACTCGGTAAGGGAGCAGCAAGAGCAACGAACGGCGGTGTTGCAGCCTCTCCCGCTTCAATCTTAGCCGCGAGCCGTTCGAAGTCTTCTGCGAGCCCGTGCCAATCGCAAAGATTCATTTTGCACGATAGTCTTAGGCCGAAAAGAAAGTCCTTGTCGGGCACGATCGCGAGAGCGCGATTATAGGTCTCCAGCGCTTCCTCGAAGCGCTTATGCTGCAACAACATGAGTCCGCGATTGTTGAGAACCGCGATATTGTCTGGTTGGATAGCCAGTGCGCGATCATAGCTGGCAAACGCGTCGTCGAACCGCTTGAGGTCGCCAAGAAGTAGTGCACGATTATTGAGCGCCCCCACATCCTTAGGATCGAGCGACAGCGTGCGATCGTAGGTCGCAATTGCCTCGTCTAGGCGGTTAAGCTCTCGAAGCGCAATCGCGCGACCGTCAAGTGCTCGGTGATCATCTGGGTTTACGGCTAGGGCTCGATTGAAGTTTGCAAGCGCAGCCTCAAAGTCGTGTGCTTTAAGTAGCGTGTGGCCGCGTTCTTTCAGCGCTTCGGTATCCTCGGCCTTTTCCCTCTGCGATTTGCCTGTGGGCTTGCGTCCACAAAGGTTCAGTGAGATGGGATACGCCGCGTAATCCGAAAGTTCTGAAGTCCACCGTTCGATTTCGACAATACCCACCGCGGCCAACAACGCTCTCAACCGTCCCTCGTCGAACAGCGATTTGTGAAAATCGTCGGCGTCTATTTGCCCGCCCATGATGTAGCTCTGGGTCGGTTGCGCACCGCCATTAAGATAATTTTTTGCGATCTTTTCAAAGTCCGGGACGGCTATCTTCAACAATCCTCCCGGCTTCAGAACGCGAACCCACTCCTTCAGGACGTCGGGCACCTGCTTGTGCGGAAAGTGTTCGAGACAGTGCGATGCTCTGACTTCGTCGACGGTGTCGCTACCGATCGTTGAAAGCGGAAAAATCTCCGAACCGTGCCCGTGGCCAAGCGGCGTAAACCCCGGCGGTGACATTTGCCCCGCACCCAAGTCCAATTTCAGTGACGGCTTTACCGGGGGCGTGCTCCCCGACCGAACGTAGATATGTTCGGCATTGAGCCCCTTCTGGTGACGTTGCCACATCGCAAGGAAGGCTCCTTCTACGTGGCGGGCGAATCGACGCGTATCGAATAGCGGGTATGTGAGGCGGTTAGCGGCCAATTTCTCCTTGAGCGACAGCAATCGTTTTGGATCGGTTGCAAGTGCCGTTCCGAGCGCCTCGTAGTGATCGAGGTTCTCGGCAATCAGCTCTGGCAGTCCGATGGCCTTAAGCAGGCTTGCGGCGATGCGTCCCGCAAATGTTTCCCCCAAACACGTCAACACGGGAAGGCCGGTCCACAGAGCGTCACTGGCCGTCGCGCCGGCATTACACGGAAGCGTGTCGAGAAACAGATCCGCCAGCCTCAACCGGGCCAGATGTTCAGAGTTGGGCAGAAAAGGCGCGAAGACGAGCCGTGCGGGATCCACACCGCGTGCTTCTGCGGCCCGTTTCAAATTGCCTACGGCGAGATCGCCGCCCTTGGGCAGCCACAAGACACTGCCGACCACGTTCTTGAGAAGCCGCATCCACACGTTGAAGACGTCTGAACTAATCTTGTAACCGTTGTTGAAGCAGCAAAAAACAAAGCCTGTTTCGGGCAAGCCGCATTCAGCCCTGCTGAACTGCTTTTCGCTGATCCGCCGCTTGGAGTCGTTGACCTGAAAGCTGTCCGGCAAACAGACGATCTTTTCTGCATAGTGCTTTTGTTGGTCCGGCGGGATCAGCGTCGCATCCGCGATCAAGTAGTCGATATAAGGAGCGCCCATCGTCCCGGGATAGCCCAGATAGCTCACTTGTACCGGCGCTGCTCCCAGCGCAAATATGTTTGTGCGGTTGCCTGCCGTGAATCCATTGAGGTCGATGGCGATATCGACTTCCAATCGACGAGCCAGAAGCGCGACGTCCCTGTCCGGCACTGCGCCGACTTCGACAAATCGGTCAAAGGCCTTTTCCAATCGCGCGTTCATCGCATCTCGCGCAGGAGGGCCAAGGGAAAACCCAATGACCTCAAACTTGGCGCGGTCATGACACTCAAACAACTCAGCGATCAAGGACGCCACCGGATGGTTATGAAAATCGGATGAAAAATAGCCAAGCCGGATCCGGTCGTGTTGATACCGAGTCTCCAAAGGCGGTAGCAGCGAAAGCTTAGGGTGCATCGCCCTTGCGTAGGTTTCTGCGCAGACTCTCTGGACTTGGGCGGACAAGGGCGCCGGGAGCGCCGCAAACGGTGGTGACGCTTTCTCTCCACGTTGGATTTTTGTTGCGAGCCTCTCGAAATCCCCTGGCAACCCGCGCCAATCGAAAACGTTCAGTTGGCAAAACAGCTTAAGGCCAAATAAGAAGGGTTCGTCGGGCTTGATTGCCAACGCGCGATCGTAGCTGACGAGCGCTTCGTCGAAGCGTTTCAACTTTTGGAGCAGGATGCCGCGGCTATGGAGTGCTCCAGCCTGCTCTGGATTGATCGCCAACGCGCGATCGTAACTCTCCAGGGCCTCGTCGAAGCGGTTGAGCGCCATCAAAGCATTGCCGCGATTGTATAGGGCTTCGACATAATCGGGCTTGACCGCGATGGCCCGTTCGTAGCTTGCAAGCGCCTCGTCAAAACGCTTCAGCTCTTGCAGAATCAGAGCTCTGTTGTTGAGTGCTTCGACATGCGTGGGGACTAGAGTGGCGGCCTGGTCATAGCTGGCGAGGGCGTCGTCTAACCGGTTCAGTTCGCGCAAGACATCGCCGCGATTGTAGTGCAGCTCAGCATTGTTGGGCTGAATTGCCAACGCTCGATTGTAGCTTTTGAGTGCTTCATCACCACGCTTGAGTTCCTGAAGCGCGACGGCGCGATTGTTGAGCGCCTCGACTGAAGCGGGCTGTATTGCCAGCACGCGATCATAGTTGGCTAGTGCCTCGGCGAACCGATTCGACCTCAAAAGAGTATTGCCGCGGCTTATCAATGCCGCTGCATCGTCGGATTCAGTTGCCGACGGATGCTCTTGGTTCATGAGACCTGAACCGGCTGCCGGTTGGACGTAGAAGTGCTCAGGTTGAGATCCTTTCTGACTGTGTTGCCACATGGTCAAGAATGCAGATTCTATGTTCTTCGTGAAGCGTGCGGTATCAAATAACGGCCATGTCAAGCGATTGGCAGCCAATTGTTGCCGCAGCACTAGCAGCTGTCGCGGGTTAGTGGCCAACTCCAATGCCAGTGCTTCGTAGCGATCAAGGTCCGGCGCAATCAGCTCCGGCAGCCCTATGGCCTTAAGTAGGCTGGCTGCAATGCGTCCCGCAAATGTTGCCCCCAAACATGTCAACACCGGAACGCCGGCCCAGAGTGCGTCACTTGCCGTGGCACCGGCATTACAAGGGAGTGTGTCGAGGAACAGATCCGCCAACCGCAGCCGGGCAAGATGTTCGGAGCCGGGCAGAAACGGCGCGAAGATCAGCCTTGCTGGGTCAACGCCGCGAGCCCGCGCCGCGGATCTTAGATTGTGCATTGCCGGCGCGTTGCTGTGCGATAGCCATAGAACGCTGTCTTCAACTTTCCTTAGCAGTCGCATCCAGACGTCAAAGATGTTTGGATTGATTTTGTAGCTGTTGTTGAAACAGCAAAACACAAAACCCTCTTCAGGCAAGCCGCATTCAGTTCTGGTAGAGTGCTTTGTCGCGATGGGCCGCTTGGAGTCATTGACTTGAAAGCTGTCCGGCAAGTACGCGATCTTCTCTGAATAAAATATTTGTTGATCAGGTGGAATCAGCGTTGAGTCAGCGATCAAGTAATCGATGTAAGGCGCGCCCATCGTCCCGGGATAGCCGAGGTAATTGACCTGCACCGGGGCCGCTCGAAGAGCAAAGATGCCCGTGCGGGCCCCCTTGGTAAAACCGTTAAGATCGATCGCGACATCGATTTCCAGGCGGCGAGCCAGAGAGGCAACTTCGTTGTCCGGCAAATGCCCGACTTCAACGAAGCGATCAAAGGCTTTCTCAGAGCGTACTTTTTCAAAATCCGGCACTGGGGGAGCAAGAGAAAAGCCAATGACTTCAAATTTGGCGCGGTCGTGTCGCTCGATCAGTTCCACGATCGACGAGGCCACCGGGTGATTGCGAAAATCGGATGAAAAGTAACCCAAGCGAATTCGGCCGTGCTCATACCGGCCGTCGAACGGAGGCAACAGCCGATTCTCAGGGCATTTTTCCCTTATGTAGGTTTCCGCGCAGGTCTTTTGCGCCCCAGCCGAAAACGGCGCTGCCACCGTTTCAAATGGCCCAGATGCGGTCTCTCCCAATTCGATTTTGTGGAGGAGTTGATCGAAATCCGCCGCTAGGCCATGCCAGTCGCACATCCTCATCTTGCAAAAGTGGCGCGAACCGAGCAGCAATGGTTCGCCTGGATCGATCGCCAGTGCTCGCTCAAAGCTGGACAGCGCTTGATCGAAGCGGCCTAGCTCCTGGAGAAGAATACCGCGATTGTTGAGTGCTACGGCATTCCCGGGATCGATAACCAGTGCGCGGTCATAGCTCGCTAGCGCGTCATCAAAACGCCGTTGCTGGCGCAGCAGGTTGCCGCGATTGTTTAGTACCTCCGTGTAGTCTGGCTTCATTGCCAGCGCGTGTTCATAACTGACCAAGGCTTCGTCGAGGCGCCTCAGTTCGCGTAGAGCGGTGCCGTGGTTGTTCCATGCTTCTGCGTAGTCTGGCTTGATCGCCAGTGCACGATCATAACTGGCAAGCGCCTCCTCATATCGCATGAGATTTTGGAGCGCATTGCCGCGGTTATAAAATGCTTCGGCATAGTCGGGATTGCCCTCCAAAGCGCGATCATAACTGCGGACCGCTTCGTCGAAACGCTTCGTAGCTTGCAAGGCATTGCCGCGACCCATCAGCGCTTCGGCATCGTCGGCCGTGATCGCCAACGCGGCATTGTAGCTTGCAAGTGCGTCGTCAAACCGTCTCAGGGCTTCGAGCACACTTCCGCGGCCGCGGAGAGCGTCAGAATAATCAGGTTTAATGGTCAGGGCTTGATCATAGCTTGCAAGCGCCTCGTCGAAACGTTGCAAGCCGCGAAGCACATTGCCTCGGTTAGAAAGGAAGAGGGCATTCTTTGGATCGATTGCGATCGCTTGGTCGATCAAATCTATGGCTGGTAACGGCTGTTTCCGTTGGGCCTCAATCACGCCTAACAGATGCAAGGCGTCGGCATTGCTGGGATTCTCGGCCGTAATCTCTCGATATAGAGATGCGGCATTACTGAGATCGCCTGCCCGATGAAAACGTATTGCTTCGTCGAGCTTGGCCGCGCTCGCAAGCTCAGCTTCTCGGACCGGTTGCGAGCGAACGCGAATATTCCGCGGCGCACGCCCACTTCGACACTGTTGCCACATGGCCGAGAACGCCGATTCTACATGCTTCGTGAAGCGGGCTGTATCGAACAATGGCTGGGTCAAACGATTGGCAGCCAGCTTCTGCCGCAGTAGCGGCAACATCCCTGGTTTAGTAGCCAACTCCAATGCAAGCTCTTCGTACCGGCCGAGGCTGTGCGTCACCAGTTCCCGTAGACCAATCGCGTTAAGCGCGCTCGCGGCAACCCGTCCCGGAAGGGTTTCCCCCAGACAAGTCAACACCGGAACGCCGGCCCAGAGCGCGTCGCTCGCTGTCGCATGGGCATTGTAGGGCAGCGTGTCCAGAAAGAGATCCGCAAGGCTCAACCGCGCGAGATGCTCCTCCGGGTTAGGTAGAAACGGCGCGAAGATCAGTCTTGCGGGGTCGATGCCGCGAGCCCGCGCCTCGGCTCTCAAATTGTGCATAGCCGACTCGTTGCTCTGCGACAGCCAAAGGACGCTGTCCCCGACCTTCTTCAACAGCCGCATCCAAACGTCAAAGACGCCCGGGCTGATCTTGTAGCTGTTGTTAAAGCAGCAAAAGACGAAGCCTCCTTCGGTCAAGCCGCATTCAGCCCTGGTAAATTGCTTTTCTGCTATGCGCCGCTTGGAGTCATTGACCTGAAAGCTGTCCGGCAAATAGACGACTTTCTCTGAATAGTGCTGTTGTTGATCCTTGGGGATCAACGTTTCGTCCGCGATCAGATAATCGATGTAAGGGGCCCCCATCGTGCCTGGATAGCCGAGGTAATTCACCTGAACGGGTGCTGCTCTCAAAGCAAAAATGCCCGCGCGGTTCCCCGTCGTAAATCCATTGAGGTCAATGGCGATGTCGACTTCGAGGCTTCGCGCCAGCAAGGCAGCATCCCTATCCGGCAAGTCGCCGATCTCGATAAAACGGTCAAAGCACTTCTCCAGCCGCGTTCTGGTCGCGTCGTGCGTTGGGGGGCCGTGGTAGAAACCAATCACTTCAAATTTGGCTCGGTCATGTCGCTTGATGAGGTCGGCAATCAGGGCGCCCACTGGGTGGTTGCGAAAATCGGATGAAAAATATCCCAGCCGAATTCGCTTATGCTCGTACGTGTGCTCGATTGGCGGCAGGAGTGGGCTCTGTGGGTATTTTGTTCGAATATAGGTTTCCGCACAGAGCCTTTGCGCCGCTGCCGACAGGGGCATGGCAAGAGCGGCAAACGGCGGCGCCGCTTTCTCCAGTGCCTGAACTTTTGCGTCTAGCTGTTCGAAGTCACGCGTTAACCCATGCCAATCGCAGATGCTCAACCTGCAAAATAGCCGGAGACCCAGAAGAAAATCTTGGTCCGGCTCGACTGCAAGGGCGCGATCATAGTTCTGTAGCGCTTCATCGAACCGCTTGAGTTCCTGGAGAATGATTCCGCGATTCGTGAAGGCTTCGCCATAGACGGGGTTTATTGCTATCGCCCGATCGTAGCTGGTCAGCGAGTCGTCGAAACGCTTCAGCTCGTGCAGCACGTCAGCACGATTGTAGTACACCTCTGCATTATGCGGGTTGAGCGCCAACGCGCGATCGTAGCTTTGCAGGGCTTCATCGCAGCGCTTCAGTTCCTGGAGCACGACCCCGCGGTTACTGAGCGTTTCGACGGAGGTAGGCGTGATGGCCAGAGCGCGATCATAACTCGCCAGAGCTTCGTTGAACCTCTTCATCGCAAGCAGAGCATTGCCGCGACTTGCCAGTATCCCGGTATCGTCCGGTGTAATCCCCAACGCATGATCATAGCTTAGAACCGCCTCTTCGAGGCGGCCGAGGGTCCTCAGCACGCTCCCGCGGCTGAAATGGAAAGTTGCGTTGTTTGCGTCGATTGCAATCGCGCGATCGATAAAATCAATTGCCGGCGAGGGCTCGTTTCTCTGCGCTTCAATCAGGCCTGAAAGGTGCAGCGCCTCAGCGTGGCCGGGGTTCTGTACCAGAGCTTCTCTGCAAAGGGAGAAGGCTTCGGCAAGTTGTCCTTTGCGATGCAGATCGATGGCTCTTTCAAGCATCGAACCAAGTTTCGCGTCATTCCCCACTTCCGGCTACACGGTAGAGCGTTTCACTTTTGCCGGAAGGCCGTACCAAAGGACTGCACCAGCGGCCCGACGAGATAATCGAACGCCGTGCGCTCCACCGTCGGAATCATCACGCGCGCCGGCATTCCCGGATACAGCTTCACGTTCGGCAGCTCCGAGAGTTCCTTTTGATTCACCCGCACGAGCGCCGTGTAGTAGAGCATGCCGGTGCGGTTGTCAGTGAGCCGGTCGGCCGACACCTGGATCACGTCGCCATGGATCATGGGCGTGATGCGCTGTTTGTACGCGGTCAAGTGAACCTCGGCGACCATGTCGGGATGGACTTCGCTAATGTCCTCGACGTTGACCTGGGCCTCGACGGTGAGAGCGTCTTCGTCGGGCACGATGTCGAGAATTTTCTCGCCACGCTGAATCACTGCGCCCGTCCCAAAGACGTTTAGTCCGACAACCTGCCCGGTATAAGGAGATTTGATGTCCATGCGTCCGAGGGACGACTTCGCGTTGGTGAGCTTCGGCGTGACTTCGAGCAGGCCAGCCTGCGTGTCGCGCAGCTCCTTGCTCACTTCCGTCATGCGGTCGTTGTCGAGCTGTGCGATCTGCTGGGTCTGTTCCTCGATGGCCTGGCGCGCCCGCGCAATATCGGCAGTCGTGGCGGCGATCTGGCCTTCCAGTCCGAATTGCGAGCGTTCGAGCTGCAATTTGCGCGGCTGGGTGATCAAGCCTTTTTCCACCAGCGGACTTATGTCGGTGAGTTCCTTGTTTACCGATTCGATCTGCTGCTTGAACGATACGACCTGCTTTTCATTACCGGCAATCTGTTCGCGCAGCTGATTGATTTTCTCGCGCAAGACCAGGCGCTGGCCTTCGAGGGACGCGCGCCGGCTCTGGAATTGCTGTTGCTGTGCGGTCCAGACCGTGCGCACGTCGGGCTCGGTCATCCGCTGCGCAAGCTCCGGCGGGGGCACCAGAGACGGTGCCCGATCGAGCTCGGCTCTCAGCCGCGCTTCGGTGGCCTTCAAGACGTTGATTTGCTGCGTATAGACATCGAATTCGGAGCGGTTCTGCGTGTCGTCGAGCACGACCAGCACATCGCCTTCTTTGACGTGATCGCCTTCCTTGACCTTCATCTCCCGGACGATGCCGCCCTCGAGATGCTGAACGCTCTTTCGGTTGCCCTGCACCTTGACGACGGCATTGGCAACAACAGCGCCATTCAGCGGAGCCGTCATCGACCACACCCCGAAGCCGCCGAAGAAAATCGCCAGGATGGCCCAGCCGGCGACCGAGTAACGCCTGAGCGATTCATCGGGTGCGGGGCGTGAGTAGTCCGCGCTGTGAGGCACAACCATTGCGCCGTCGGACGTGGTGGTCACCAGGTCTCTGACTTTATCCTTCATGCTTTACGCTCCGCACTCGTTGCCTGACGCACGGCCGGCATTTGCGTCGGGGCACTCAATTTGGCCAGGACTTCCGCGCGCGGCCCAAACGCCTCGACCACACCGTCCATCAGAAGGAGAATCTTGTCGACCACGGCGACGGTGGCCGGCCGGTGAGAGACCAAGATCACGGTCACGCGGGCTTTTTTCAGCCTGACGATGCACTCGGCGAGGGCCGCCTCGCCGTCCGAATCGAGATTCGAGCTTGGTTCATCCAGCACGACCAGGCTCGGTCCCCCGAACACCGCGCGCGCAAGTCCGATCCTCTGGCGGTACCCGCCCGAAAGAATCGTTCCGCCTTCGCCTACTTGCGTTTCATACCCGTCAGGCAGCCGTAGGATCATCTCGTGCACACCCGCGAGCTGAGCCGCCTTGACGACGGCTTCGCCTGATGCGTTCTGGAACCGGCTGATATTGGCGGCGACCGTATCGGCGAAGAGCTCGATGTCCTGCGGCAGGTAGCCGATATATTGGCCCAGCGACGAACGGGGCCAGGTCTGGAGATCGGCGCCGTCGAGCCGCACCGCGCCCGCATTCGGCCGCAGCACGCCCACGATTTGGCGAACAAGCGTCGATTTTCCCGCTCCCGATGGTCCAATGACGCCGACGCATTCCCCGGGTTCGATGCGGAACGATACGCTGCGCAAAATCGGTTTGTTGCTCCGCGGCGGCACGTAAGTAATGCCTTCGACCGAAATGTGCCCCAGCGGACGCGGCAGCTCGAGCCGCGCCTCGCGGAGTGGATTTGCCGCCAGCAGCCCGCGCAGCCTCTGATATGCGTCACGCGCGGAAACCAGGTTGCGCCATGAGCCCACGACCTGCTCGATCGGCTGCAGTGCGCGTCCCAAAAGAATGCTCGCCGCGAACATCGCACCGACCGTGATCGAACGCTCGATCGTGAGGTAGGCGCCAAGACCAAGAATCAAGGATTGCATCGACAAGCGCATGAACTTGATGAGGCTCGACATGGCGGCGGCGCGGTCGCTCGCGGCCACCTGGCGCTCCATCATGCGGCTGCGGTCACGGCTCCAGCGCCTGAGCAGCCCCTCGGCCATGCCCATCGCCTGCACGACTTCGGCATTGCGCATGCTCATTTCGGTGAAGCTGTAATTTTTGCTGGCCGCTTCGTTGGATTCATTGATCGGTGGCCGAACCAGGCGCTCATTGAGGAGCGCAAGCAGGACCAACAGCAAGGAACAGAGAAATGCGAAGCCGCCGAGAATAGGGTGCAGCAGGAAAACGACAAAAATATAGATCGGCGCCCACGGAATATCGAAGATCGCGTGGACGCCCATTCCGGTGATGAATTGCCGGAACGTGTCGAAATCGCGCAGGAACTGGCTGCGCGTGCCGGTGGCGAACGAAGCGCTGTCGACGGTCGCCATGACGACGCGGGGCGCCATCAGTCGGTCGAGCCGAATGCTTGCACGCGTCAGCACGCGGGCGCGGACGACGTCGAGTCCGGCAAGCGCGCCGAAGGCGAGGAGGAGCACGAGTGTCAGCATCACCAGCGTGACCACGCTCGAGCTCGAAATGACCCGGTCATAGACCTGGAGCATGTAAATGGGAGAGGCCAGATAGAGCAGGTTGATCGCTAAGCTGAAGATGGCCACCGTCATGAAATACGAACGGCAGGTCCCCATGATCTGGCGGAGCTCGTCCGTCTTCGGCCGTGTGGGCTGCATGCTCAAGAACTCAACTCCTCAAACCGGCTCAGCGCGCTCCAAATTGGCACAAACCCGTGACAGATAGCTAAATTTGGGTCATCGCAGCCCGCGTTTTAGCGCCAACCGACCGCTGGTTCCGCGATCCAACCGTTTCCGGGACCGGTGCCCCCAATCCTAGCGCCTGTCGTCTAGCACGAGATGTGCCACCGCCTCCATGATTCTGTTGTAACGCAACAAGCTTTGGCGTGTCCGTGGCAAGGGGGCGCAACCCGTTGAGCACAGGGCTTATGCGCCCTGTGCTCCGGCAAGCCGGGGAAAATCCCGGATTCGGGCGACGAAAACGTTACCCGATCCCGCCCAGTCCGCCGACTTGGTGCAGTGTCAGCCAGAACTGATCCAGCGTGTTGGCGTTGATGTCGACCACGTTCGCCGGATTTGAGTTCGCGGACCACCCGACCTGAACACCGTCGGACGAAGTGACCAGCTGATTCTGGTTGAACAACATCAGCGCGTTCTTCAGCCCCAGGCCGTTCACTTCCTGATTTCCCGCAAGGGGGGAATTGTCCCATTCCCAAATCTGGTTGCCGTCGACAGCGTCGACGAACTTCGTCCACGCGGCCGAGTTCGCCTTCACATCGGCGCCGTTGAAGCTGAACGTACCGCCGTTCGTCTTGTACCCGCCATCGAGGACGTGGTCATTGTTGGCATCAACATTGACGCCAAGTCCCGTCCACGAGCCCTTGTTGGTCAGCCACTGCACGGACTCGTCGATGACGTTGATCGGAATCACGACACCGGCATTGCTGTTGAGCTGAGCCGCAACGGCCTGAGCCAACATGGCAACCCGAACATCGCTTGAGCCGCTCGAGTTGAGCAACGCGTCCGCGGCAGCGTTCGAGAT